>JAAUXZ010097609.1_pt1 | contig 38687 bp, 41 predicted proteins | sample 7278131 | NCBI WGS metagenome assembly JAAUXZ01 (sample SAMN14350119, study PRJNA611818) | marine sediment metagenome | isolation source: surface marine sediment (3m) | place: French Polynesia: Moorea | collected 2018-08 | reverse complement strand
GCAGTAAAACCTCCTACGGTAGTTTCTAGGAAAGCACCTTGTAAACCACCTGTGCCACCAAACTGTAACAAGGATTCAAAAATACCCGAAGTACGCCCAAAATCATTGGCAATATTCAAAAAGCCACCGGTTGCGCCCGTGATCGTATTGACCCCTTTAAAGATAAAGGGTGCGCCACTGTCGCCATCTTCATCCAGACCGGCGATAAAGTTAGCACGAGCTTCAGACAGGATCACCTGCAGGTTGCCCCCATTATCGAATTCCTTTTCCGCATTCACCATCCACACCGGTATCCGCGCATCTTCTGAAACGTTCTGATTCAGTTCCCGGTAATCGGTTGGATTGATGATATCGAGTAACTTGATACCATCGGCGGTACCCCACACGACCTGTTGTTTACCCAGGCGCCAGTCCCAGCCACCACCATAGGTATCGAAGTAGAACTCACGTAGAACTTCGTACTGGGTATATTCCTCACCACCTTCCAATCGCTCACTGGCGGCTTCGCCATCATCGGCAAGCAGGATTTCGGCATGAAAAGCCGATTCTTCGCCCACATCGGAGTTGATAAATAACTTGACGCTGGGCTCGGTTTTCAGCGCATCGCCAGCCTCGTGTTCTTCACTGGAGCCAGTCACCTGGCCATCACTGGTAAATACACTGGCTTCAATTTTTGCTTCACCGCTGATTTCAAATTCGGCAGCGGCCACGCCAGGCAACATCAGGGCCAGAGCCACAGCCTGTACGAGTAGTCTTGGTTTCAACATGGTTTATCCTCTTTGGAATTGTATAACTTCAGGTTGTAATAATAGTAACGGCCGGATACTTGGTCCGGCCGTGATTGTTATATTAGCGACGGATTTTACGCAGGGTTTTTTCCGTCCACAGTTTAGGCTTTCTATCCGGGTTATTGTATTCAACCACTTCCGGTGGGATGACCGCCCAGGTTTCATGATCCGTAGCAAAGGTCTTGCCGTACCAGTAGCCCCACACGACCTGGCGTGGATCACTGGCATTTTCTATTGGGCGCCAGTCGCGATCGATCACCTTGATATACTCACCGTCCTTGTAGAATTCCGTACGGTAATCCGCAAAAGACTCGGTATCGATGTAACTGATGCGATGGTCATACCACCAGTTTTCAAACTTGGTGGTACTCTTGACCTTGTAGACTTCCTTACCGTCAGGAACACAGGAAGGCTCGGGCAGATCACGGGTATAACGGTTCTTTTCATTTTCCTCTAATGTGACATGACCCAGACAGCCCTTAAAGGTCTCGGTGCCCAAGAGTTCGTGGGTTTCATTTTCCGGCTTACGCAATGAAACGTCGCCGAAGGTAAAATCAGTACCCCCCCAGGCATCATCATGCGCGGGCTCGGCAAATCGACGAATCTTGCGTAGCGAAGGAATCCAGATCGCATAAGATTGACTCTTACCGGCTTCATCAAAGTCGGTAATCAACATGCCCGTTCCCCGCAATTTACCGGAACGGAAGATGGCCAGGTCTTTCGCCTTGACGACATCATCATCCAGGTACTGGTTATTCAGATAACGTTCCACGGTGATGGTGGTGGGTTTTTTTCCGGAAGACTTATTCACCAGTACCGTGATTTTTTTACCTTTTTTACCGATACCGTAGTTATCAAAGGCATAGAAGTGATTGACATAAAAAACCTGGTCGATAATCTGATCCGCGGTGAGCGAACCGGAAGGGACGGCCAGGTCTCGAGTCACATTAGCTTGTGTAACGGTTCCAGCCAGGGTGCACAGGGCCACGACGGCTGTTTTTAGCAGGGGGGATTTAATATTAAACAAGGGTTACTCTCCTCAACTGTGATTATGATAATAAGTATCAAAACTAGATATTTGTTATTTACTTATAATAATTATGGTTCTGTAAGATACCCCTATATTTTTTATTGTCAACAGTCAAAACGTGTTCTAAATCAATTAAATACCAGGATAAATAAAATAAATAATCATGCTGAACAGCGCTCTTAATATTTCTCAAGAGATTCATCATGCACTCAAAGAGGATGTGGGCTCCGGTGATTTAACCGCTCTATTAATTGATGCCGACGAACGGCTGTCAGCGGAACTGAAATGCCGGGAAAAAGCCATCTTGTGTGGCACACAATGGTTTAACGAGGCCTTCAAACAACTCGATGATGCAATTTCTTTAACGTGGTTAGCGCAAGATGGTGATGATTTGGAAGCCGATCAAATCATCTGCACACTCAACGGTAATGCCCGCGCCATACTCAGTGCGGAACGCACCGCATTGAACTTTTTACAGACGCTATCTGGCACCGCCACGGCCACAGCCCGATATCAAAAACTGATCAACGGTACCTCCTGCAGGATTTTCGATACCCGCAAAACCATTCCAGGATTGCGCCTGGCCCAAAAATATGCGGTTTCCTGCGGCGGCGGTCTGAACCATCGCATGGGTCTGTATGACGCCTTTTTGTTAAAAGAAAACCATCTGGCTGCGGCGGGCAGCCTGGAACGGGCCGTGAATACCGCACGATCTTTGAAAAACGATGCTTTACTCGAGGTCGAGGTGGAAAACCTGGAACAACTTCAACAAGCACTGAAGGCTGGAGTGGACCGCGTATTACTGGATAACTTCAGTCTCGAGATGCTGAGGGATGCCGTCGCACTGGTACAGGGCCAAATTGAACTCGAAGCTTCCGGGAATATCACCGAAGCCAACATCCTGGAAGTGGCCAGAACCGGCGTGGATTTCATTTCCATCGGCGCCTTGACCAAACATGTCAGAGCCGTTGATTTTTCTTTACGCTTCCGGGATTAAATCTCTTGTACAACATTACTCGGCGGTGAAATAAAGATCGCCGTAATAGGCTTTGGCACTTAATCCACTGTTATCACTATCGGTCATGATCGCCACGCCATCAATATCCTTGATTTCTTTTCCATGCAGCTGCTTAAAATCTTCGAGGATGTTACGCTTTTCAACATACCAGGTCTTCCCAGCATCCTGAGCATCACGTACGGCCAGCATTTTTGCTTTATCGCCGGCAAAAGGATTATTCCAGACACTGTTTTTGGGTTGTTGCGCACTCCATACATAATTAATGGCCCGGGTATTCCAAAAAAGCAATCCTCCTTTTTTCACCACGTAAACACGGGCCACAAAATCATCTCCCTGTTTTTGCGTCTCATCACCGGGATCGATGGTCAACTGTTTTGCCCAGGACCAGTTCAAGACCGGGGTTTGCGTCAAGTCAACCTCAACCGGAAAATATAAAATGGATGCTGACTGTTCACTTAAAGCCTCGAGGAATTGCTTGTCTTCCAATTGCTTGAGTTGATAGGTCGTCTGCCCATCAAAGGATTCCTGCTGCCATTGATCTAACTCGCCACGAGAAAATGACGGTAACTCCACCGGGATACTCGCCACTCCCTGCCCTAGGACCAGGATAAAAATAAAAGACACAATCCAGAATTTAGCCTGTTTCATGGTGGATTTTGGCATCCGTAGAGTCATACATTAAAATTATAAGACGCTGAAACCCGCTATCAGTTTCATCAAGCACCAATAATATGGAATAAATACCGGCTTTACAGACTCTAGACACTTAATAAACGGCAATTAATCACCTTATAATCACCCTATGTTTAAATCCAGGCTGCGAAATCAGAAACTGACCAGGGAACTGTGTGCCCATCGAAACCGCTTCTACAAGCTGGCTTACTCCTGGACAGGCGATGCCATGCTTGCAGACGACCTGGTACAGGACGCCATGCAGAAGGCTTTCGTCTCCTTTTCCAGTCTCAAGGATGATACCAAGTTAAATGCCTGGACTTGCCGGATCATGCTCAATTGCTACCGTGACTGGTTACGTCGGCAAAAGGAAACCCAGGACATCGACGATTATGATTTTGCCGATGAAGCAGATCCGGGGCAGCATCTGTCTGCACAGGATACCAGTCGCATGGTGCGCCAATGCATTGCACGGATGAGTGAAAAACACCGTAATGTCATTACGCTGGTGGACCTCATGGAATTTTCCTACGAAGAAGTCTCCCATGCTTTGGATATTCCTATCGGTACGGTCATGAGTCGACTGTGCCGGGCACGAATTAAGTTGAAGCAACTCGTGGAAAAACAAAATACTGACCTGACGATTCATCCGAGCCGAACTTTACGGAGTGTAAAATAATGGAAAAAAGCTCAGAACATTACATCTCAGACGAATTATTGAATTCCTACATTGACCGCCAGATCACGTCGGCGGAACGACAGGAAATCCTCGATCTCATCAAACAGGACAAGCACCTGGCCGGTCGCGTGTGCGCGTTACAAAACCTCAAGGAAATGACCCGCTTAAGTTATGATGATATTCCAGCCTCACGCCTGCCGGAAACAGTCATTGAAAAAAGCCCAGTATTACCGCGCCTGGCCGCGGTTCTTGCCATTTTCAGCCTGGGACTTTTAATGGGGCTGGGCAGCATGCACATCAGTCAGCATAACCACAACGCGTCAAATTTAGTTCAGCAGGACACCCTGACCAAGGTACTGGTTCATCTTACATCGTCAGACACGGATGATGGTTTGAATACTCTCAGTAATCTAGAGCAGATGCTGGAGGCATACGAAAGCAAACAGGAACCCGTTCATATAGAGGTGATCGCCAATGGCAATGGCATCAGATTACTCAGCCCACAGGAATACAGGATTGCCGAACGCATTCATTACTTGACCCAAAAATACGACAACCTGAATTTTGCTGCCTGTAAAAATACTCTGGATCAGCTGCGTATGACCCGCGGAATCGATCTAAAACTGATACCTGAAGTAAAATTGATTGATTCCGGTGTTGTCGAAGTGATCAAACGTCAACGTGAGGGTTGGACTTATATTCGTGGCTAAAACCATTAGCCCCCTATGGTTCGTATGGCTGCTCTGCCCATTGATTGCCCTTGCAGAAACGGGCCATGAAAAAATTGTTTATCATGTGCACGGATCCGACCCGGAAACGCTCTATCGTTCCATTACCAACCTGGAAAACTTGATCGAGGGTATGAGCGACCAACAACTGGACATTCGCTTGTTATTACAGGGAGAAAGTATTCAACTGTTTAATCCTTATATGTATCAACCCGAGGTGCATGCCCGCCTAAGACAATTACAAGGTAAAGGAGTCAAAGTCGAAGTTAAACAAGAAAACTATTTAAAGCAGAGACAATTCTTGCACGACCAATTTGATCCTATCGTAGTCGACAATATTTTCAGTCGCATTATTGATCTACAGCAACAGGGTTATCATTACATCACCCCTTAAAACCCAGATTGTCTGGCACTTAAAACCAGCGATGCTCCCACTGTCGTAACCATTCCGGTATAGACGTAAACCTCACCAACAGGCCAGCCAATACCCCGGCACTATTCGCCAACATATCCATAGCCTCCATCATCCGATATCCGGTCAATCCCTGTAGAAACTCGATGACAACGCCATAGGCCATTAATCCAATCACTGTCCATTTAATTCGATGGAAGTCATCAGCCAGGCTAACAAATCCCATGGACAACAGGAAATAAGTCAAAAAATGCAATAATTTGTCACTGGCACCGACACCCTGGATAGGCATCAAGGATATTAACGCGACCAGGATCAGCATGGCATAAGCCATGCTGTGCCAGATCCTCGAACGTTTGAAGGGTTTTAACGACCGCGCGAAATAACGATGATTCACTCGGTCAGGCAGAATAGACAGACTGAGCAGCAGCCAGTGCGACACCTTTATTGATGGCGGCGCCCATATCTCCTAACACCGCTTCCAAGGCCGATAAACAGAACAGAACATTTTCAGCACGTGAACTGTGACCCATCAGGCCAATACGCCAAACCTGGCCTGCGAGATCACCCAGTCCTGCACCAATCTCCAGGTTGTATTCACTGAGCAGCCGATTGCGGACGAGGGCTTCATCAACGCCTTTAGGGATAAAAACGGAATTCAATTGCGGCAACCGGGCTGCTTCCTCTACCAGGAAGTTGATGCCCATGGCCTCCAGCCCTGCCTTTAGTGCATTATGATTATGCTGATGACGATTCCAGGCATTTTCCAGACCTTCTTCCCGTAACATCACCAGGGATTCATGTAAGGCATACAATGCATTGACCGGCGCGGTGTGATGATAAGCACGCTTGGCGCCCTCACCCCAGTAACCCATCACCAGGTTTAAATCCAGAAACCAGCTTTGCACCTTACTTTGACGGTTTTTTATCTTTTCAACCGCACGTTCACTGAAGGTCACCGGTGATAATCCTGGTACACAGGACAGACATTTTTGCGTACCGGAATAGACCGCATCGAGTCCCCATTCATCCACTTTGACGGGTGTACCCGCTAACGAGGTGACACAATCAGCGATCACCAGGCAGTCATGTTTGTGCGCCAGCTCCCAGATCCCATTGGCATCAGATTGGGCACCGGTTGAAGTTTCAGCATGGACAAATGAAACGATCTTGGCATCCGGATGGGCATCCAACGCTTCTTCAAGCTTGGCAAGATCAACCGGTTTACCCCAATCATCCATCACCATGATGGCGTCTCCACCACAGCGTTCAACATTCTCCTTCTGGCGCCCCCCAAACACACCATTTTGACAGACGATCACCTTGTCACCAGGCTCCACCAGGTTAACAAAACAGGTTTCCATGCCCGCAGAACCCGGGGCTGATACCGGAATCGTCAGTTCATTATCCGTTTGGTAGGCATACTGTAAAAGCTTTTTCACCTCATCCATCATACCTACAAATGCGGGGTCCAAATGACCAATGGTAGGGCGCGACAAGGCTTCCAGAATTCGGGGATGTACATCTGATGGACCGGGACCCATCAGGGTACGAACAGGTGGATTAAATGAAGCAGTCATGGCAATGAAATGGTAATTAAAACCGCGCGAGTGTGTCTTATTCCAGGGGAACTGTAAACCCCAAGATAATCAAGGGCTAAAAACACCCATTGTTCAACAGGCAGGAGCAGACCCAGGTTTTAAAAATATCCTGTGAAAAAAACTAAGCTCTCTATACTTGATTGAATTAACACCATAATAAAGATCAGCCAATGCTGGCCACTTAAACTCTCAAAGGAAGCTCGATATTAGCTAAGGGTAACACCCATGACCTCAAGTGAATCCAACAAGCTTCAAATACTGGGCCAAATTGCATTATTTTCAATAGTCTATTTCTTTAGCGGCATGATAGGTCTTGAGATGCAGTCTGCTCAGACTGGCATCACCCCTTTCTGGCCTCCTTCAGGTGTCGCCCTCGCCGCTTTTGTTATTTTTGGTTTCAGACTCTGGCCGGGTGTCTACCTGGGTATGGGAATGATTGCTTACAGTGTCGGTGTACCCTTATGGGTTGCTTTCATCTCCGCCACTGGCAGTATTTTAGAAGTCATCATTCCACTCTTTATCGTGCAAAAGTATGGCTTTAAAACCTCACTAAATTCGCTGCATCACTTGTTATTGTTTTTGATTGTCGCCAGTACCGGCCCAATCATCAGTGCGACCCTTGGCAGCCTCAGTTTTGTTATTTCTGATATGCCATTGAATATTCCTATCATGAACATGTTTTTCACCTGGTGGCTGGGTAACAGTTTTGGCATGCTGTTATTCGGTTCCAGCCTGATACTGCTGCATCAACATTTTTCACAGCAGCGTTTTCAACTCCCCAAGCAATCCATGATGCTGTTAATTACGATCCTGGCATCGGCGATAAGCTTTTTGGCCTTCCAGAATATGACCGGTTTGAATTCCGCCCTGATTCTGAACTTAATGATTCCACTGGTTATTTTATCTTCTTTCGTAGTCGGTTTCGCCGGCACCTTGATCCCTGTCGCCATTACCAGCCTGACCATGGTCACCTTGTACTCGGGTTTTCCTGCAGCGGCCGGCAATCAATACCCACTGGGTATTGTTTTTCTCGATATCATGGTGTTATGGGTGATCACCTTGACCGGTTTGCTGGTGACTGTGGCCTACAAGGAAAGAATTACCAACATACAAAAGGACTGGATGAGCACACATGATGGACTGACGGGATTGAATAATCGTTTTTTCATGGAAAACAAACTCAAGTCAATGTGCTCCGGTTTGCGCCAAAACGATAACGGATTTTGCCTGCTATACCTCGATTTGAACGATTATAAAACCGTGAACGAAAAAGCAGGACACCAAATCGGTGATGAAGGCCTGGTGCATGTTGCCAAGATTCTAAAAAAATCTATACGCACTTCAGATTTTGTAGCGCGCTGGACAAGTGACAAATTCATCATACTCCTCCCTGATTGTCCGACAGAGACTTCTAAATGGATAGCCAAGACCCTCAATGCACAACTGGCAGAAAACCCTTTCGTCACTAACGCACAAATATTTCATCTGGAATTCAGTATTGGCATCGCCTGCGCCCACGTGCATGACACCCCCGCAGCTATTATTGATCGTGCTGATAAGGCAAGCCACCAGGCCAAACAAGAAAGTAGCAATATTGTTACGGTATAAAGTTCGGTTTAACACCCTGGCTTTTTTATTTTTATTTTCATAACGCTTCCCATACAATCGATGCTTATTCACAGCGTCTGGCACATGCGATGGCTTTTGATCCTTCAACTGGTCAATTCGAGTTTCAAAACTGGGATCTGGAAAAGGTTTTATCTGATTTAAAAACAGAGTTGCCAGCCGAAGCACTATTGCATAAAACCGCTCAATTAGCGCCGTATGAATGCGATGGCTTGTCCGCTTACCGTAAAATACCCAAAATGGTGGTACTGCCGGAAACACTGGAACAAACACAGTTTATCGTACGCTACTGTCACCATCGCCAGATACCCTTGATAGCCCGTGGTGCAGGTACCGGCCTGTCCGGTGGCGTATTACCCATAGAACAGGCCATCGTACTCAGCCTGGCAAAATTTAATCACATAAAAAAACTTGATCCTCTGCAACGACTGGCCGTGGTTGAACCGGGGGTTCGTAATCTTGCCATTTCTGAGGCTGCCGACCCGTATGGACTCTATTATGCACCTGATCCTTCTTCGCAGATTGCCTGCACCATTGGCGGTAATGTGGCCGAAAACTCGGGCGGCGTGCACTGTCTTAAATATGGTTTAACCGTTAACAACATCCTTGGTCTTAAGATCATCGACAGTGAGGGAGACCTGATCACACTGGGTGGCGGTGAATGCCTGGATAGCCCGGGCTATGACCTGTTGGCCCTGATGAATGGTTCTGAGGGTTTACTCGGTATTATCATGGAGATCACGGTTCGCCTGATCCCCAAGCCGGAATCAGCCCAGGTGATTCTGGCGGCCTTCGATAAAATGTCTGACGCAGGCCGGGCTGTGAAAGAGATCATCAGTTCGGGCATTATTCCAGCGGGTTTGGAAATGATGGATAAGCTCGCGATTCAGGCAGCTGAAGACTTCGTTCACGCCGATTACCCCATTGCCGAGGCCTTGTTGATTTGTGAACTCGATGGCACCCAGGTAGAGATCGATCAGCAGATGTCTCAAATCGAAAGCTTACTGAAAAACTGTAATGCCCATGATCTCCGCTTATCCGAAAATGAAGCTCAAAGAGCGCTTTTCTGGGCAGGCCGCAAGGCTGCTTTCCCGGCAGTAGGCCGGATCTCTCCAGATTACTATTGCATGGATGGCACCATACCTCGTAAAGAATTGCCGGATGTGCTTGATAAGATTGCCGAATTTTCCAGACAATACGGCCTGCGATGTGCCAATGTATTCCATGCGGGTGATGGCAACTTGCATCCATTAATCTTGTACGATGCTAACCAGGAAGGTGAACTCGAAAAAGCCGAGCAATTTGGCGCGGATATTCTGAAGCTTTGCGTCGACAAGGGTGGCACAATAACGGGTGAACATGGAGTGGGCGTGGAAAAAATCGATACCATGTGTCATCAGTTTCATTCACCTGAATTAGTGCAATTTCATACATTAAAGGCCCAGCTGGACACCAACGGTATCCTCAATCCCGGCAAGGCGATACCCAGCCTTCACCGTTGTGCTGAACTGGGCGCCATGCATGTGCACAATGGAGAACTCCCTCATCCCGAGATTCCTCGATTTTAGGCCCTATCAATGTCTACCGATAATCAGATCAATATCGTGGAACAGGTCGACCAGGCATTGAAGACCCAACAAGCCATCTCTATCCGCGGATCAGGCAGTCATGACTTCATGCTGGCTGATTATTTAGAGAATGACGTCGTTGACATGACTTCACATCGAGGCATTATTGATTATCAACCCTCGGAACTCACGCTCAAAGCCCGATCAGGTACTACCCTTAAAGAAATTCGAGAAGTTCTGGGCAATGAAGGGCAGCGCCTGCCAACCGATATCCCCCTATACGAAGATCAGGCCACCCTCGGAGGGGCTATTGCGATCGGGCATAGTGGTTCGGGACGCCCTTTTCTCGGCGCAATACGGGATCATATTCTGGGTGTTGGCATGTTGAATGGATTGGGTGAAGTGCTTAACTGTGGCGGCCAGGTTATGAAAAATGTTGCCGGTTATGATATTTCGAGGCTGTTATGTGGTTCCCGCGGCACTCTGGGACCTATTCTAGACATCACCCTCAAGGTCTTGCCGAAACCTGAACATCAGATGACGCTACATTATGAACTTGAAGAAAATACTGCCATTGAAACCATGAACCGCATGGCAGGTATGCCCTTACCTATTACGGCCTGCGTTTTCCTGGACCAACAACTATACGTGCGCCTGGAAGGTAATGAGCCGGGGCTACAGCAGGCTGAACACAAGCTGGGCGGTGAACGGCTTGATAATCCTGATCAATTCTGGCAACAGGTTCAGCAACAGCAACATCCTTTCTTTATTGAAAATCAACAACCCTTGTGGCGCACCATTGTACCCACCACGGCACCCAAGCTTGAACTAGAGAATCATCATGAACATATGATCGATTGGTGTGGTGGCTTGCGTTGGATTTATAGCGCAGAGCTCACCCAGAGTGATTTTATTCATATCACCAACGTCGGGGGTTACGTGGAAAGTTTCAGAGGACAAACACCGACCGCACCATCCGCTTTAATGACCCCCTTGCAAAATTCCTTTCACCAAAAAGTGAAAACCGCTTTTGATCCGGATAACCTGTTCAACCCGGTTCTATCTAATTTTCTGTAAATTTAAAGATGAGATATAACCCGCTTATTACACAACCACCACGGAGAGACACCATGAAAAAAATCAGTCTATTTTTACTTTGCCTGCTGCTCACCCCAGTCGGTATGGCCCAGGATATTGAGCCAGAAGATGCCATCAAGTATCGCAAGGCCATCATGTCCGCGATTAAGGGCCATAATAATGCCATCAGAAGCATTGTCAGTTCCAAAGTACCGTTCAGCAATCGCCTGAATGATCACGTCATGTCTTTACAGCAACTGTATGCTGAACTGGACCAGATTTTTCCTGAGGGCAGTGATTTTGGTAAAACCAATGCCAAGGAAGCCATCTGGGATGATCCCGATAAATTCAATGCCACTATTAAAAAATCGCAAGAAGCATTAGATACATTTGCTGCCGTGATTGCCAAGGGCAACCTGAGCGAATCGGCTTCCGCTGCAAAGAAATTTGGCAAAGAAAGTTGCGGCAGTTGCCATAAGCTTTACAAGAAAAAGGATAATTAATCACTTGAATCCCTTTATTCAAAGTTATTTATTCTGGTTACTGTTGGCCCTACCCATTTTTGCGGTAGCTGACAATTCGGAAAATCGGGGCGAATATTTATTTCACCTGGCCAATTGCTATGGCTGTCATACTGACGTTGAGAATAACGGAACTCCCCTTGCCGGGGGGCGTCGATTGGAAACAGAATTTGGCACCTTCATAACACCCAACATCACATCGGACGAAGAGGCTGGCATTGGTTCCTGGACAGACTTTCAATTCGTTAATGCAGTTAAACATGGCATTGCCCCGAGTGGCTTGAATTATTATCCCGCCTTTCCTTATACCTCCTATAGGAATATGACGGTAAACGATATTCTGGCCATCAAAAAATACCTGATGACCACCCAACCCAGCAGCTTGAAACACCCCGACCACGAATTAAAATTTTACCTGTTTCGTCAATTCATGCCGATGTGGAACTGGATCAATAATTATCTGCAAGCCCGGCATCCTGTAAGAATCAACCGCGCGGCCTACGTTGTTGACACCCTGGGGCATTGTCATGAGTGTCATACGCCTCGAAATTTTCTGGGCATGTTGGATATGCAACAACGTTTTCAAGGTAACGAATCTCTTAAAGCACCGGATATCACCCCGTCAGAGAAGGGATTAGGTGACTGGAGTAAAAGTGAACTCGAAGAACTTTTCACGGAAGGGATTTTACCGGATGGTGATTATGTTTCAGACCACATGGCCGAAGTGGTCGAATTCTCCACATCTCAATGGTCTGATGAAGATCTTCAAGCTGTGATTACTTTCTTGCGTAAGGTCGATTAATCCATGCAAACTCGTCTCCTACCCAATCTTGTTTCGGCGGCCAAGATTCAACGGGCGGATGAAATCCTGCGTAAATGTGTGCACTGTGGTTTTTGTACGGCGACCTGTCCGACTTATCAACTTTTGGGTGATGAGCTAGATGGCCCACGCGGACGTATTTACCAGACCAAGCGAATCCTGGAAGGTGAGCCTGCTGATCGCGAAACCCAACTCCATCTGGATCGTTGCCTGACTTGCCGCTCTTGTGAGACGACCTGCCCTTCGGGTGTGGATTATGCTGAATTGATTGACATCGGTCGCCATTATCTGGAACAACAGGACTTACGGCCCTGGCCAGAAAAAGTGATGCGTCAATTACTGGGCTCGGTTTTACCTTATCCCGGACGTCATGCACTGCTATTTCGATCTGCCAGTTATTTACGCGGTTTCATGCCCGCATTTCTCAAAGCCAAAACACCGGTTATTCGATCCACGAACACCTACCCTGATTATTCAATGCCGCATCGAGGTAAAGTGTTATTGCTTGAGGGATGCGTACAAAAAACGCTCAGTCCGAATACCAATGCTGCCGCTGAGAGCGTATTAAAGGCCATGGGTTACCAGGTCATTCGAGAAACCAAACAACGTTGCTGTGGCGCAGTCAACGAACATCTAAACCAGCATGATAAAGCTATGGATTGGATTATCGGTAACCTCCAGCAATGGCAGCGCCTGAATTCAGAGAATGAAATAGCCGCTATTGTTTCAACAGCCAGCGGCTGTGGCATTATGCTCAAGGATTATGCCAAAATTTTAAAACCTCATCCCGCTGAAGCAGAGGCCTATCAGTCGCTGTTAACCAAAATCAAGGACATCAGTGAGCTTCTGGATGCTGAAGTCTTACTTAACAACCTCAAGAGATTTAGTCCCAGTCCATCGCGAATTGCCTATCATGCACCCTGCACCTTAACTCATGGACATCAATTGGCTGATCATTTATACAATCAGCTGGTAGCCCTGGGTTACCAACTGGAACTCCCACGTGATGCTCACCTTTGCTGTGGTTCAGCCGGCACTTATTCTTTACTCCAGCCGCAGATTTCCGTGCAATTGCGGGATGATAAGTTACGCACCCTCGAAGACTCGGCACCCGATATGATTATTACGGCCAATGTAGGTTGCGAACATCATTTAAACAGTGCCACCTCAACCAAAGTCATTCATTGGATTGAATTGGTAGCCGGCGACCTGTAAATACATTGACCCCATTATGGGTTATCACGATTCCTAACTCAAATATTTTAATTTTCCGACAACACCAGTTGATGCAGCACTTGATCACTGAGGCTTGTTTCATAATCAATGGCAATAACATAGGGGCCTTCCGCTGGCGATAGTGGCCGCCATTTCAGTAACTGATGTTTAAGTATATCGATATCCGCGTCGGATACATCATTTTTACGATGCCTGATTCTTCGAATCAATTCTTCCTCTGATACCCGTATTTCCAGGATAACGAAGTCAATCTCCAGGGCTTCACTTAATGATTGAAATAAATGTCGTTGTTGCTCATCCTGAAACGTGGCATCTACGATGACAGAATAATTCGACTTGAGTACTTGACTGGCCAAATCAGCCAACCTGGAATAGGTCTTTGTGGTAGCTTCCTGACTATACAATCCCGCTTCATATTCATGAGCCTGTGGCTGCTTAATATCGACATCGAATAATCGTTTCCGTTCGATATCAGAACGAATCACCACGGCATCGATTAATCGGCTTAATTGATGAGCCAAGGTGCTCTTTCCACAAGCGGATGGACCATACATGATATACAGCCTGGGTTTCGAGGTCGTTAATAACGCCTGGGCCAAATGGCAATAACTATCAAATGAATTCATCAACTTCGCAGAAAGGTCTGCCTGAATACCTTCCTGGGTGGCCTGGATGATATCAATTTTAGCTCTGACCATCGCACGATAAACCAGGTAAAAACGCAATACTCCCAAACCCTCAAAATCTCCACTGACCTCAAGATAGCGATTTAAAAAAATCTGGGCCAGATCTTGGCGCTGCTGATGCTGTAAATCCATCATCAAGAACGCAATATCATTAATGACATCAATAAAATAAAGGTTAGGATTAAACTCGATACAATCGAAGGCCATCGGTTGGCCTTCAAACCAGGCCAGGTTACGCAAATGAAGGTCTCCATGGCATTCGCGCACATACCCGTTTTGCTGGCGATGACTGAATATCTCCTTTAAATGCTCATAGGCCTGAGCACTCCATTGTTGAATTTGTGCAATCCTGGTTATCTGAACCTCATCGCTTAACCGTTGTTTGATCTGTGTGAAATTCTGTGTAACCGGAAGATACACGGCTTGAGGTCGTCCAAAATCACTTTGCGCTTCGGCTCTTACTGCACTTTGATGAAAATCGGCAACATACGAAGCAAACGCGACAACCTGAGATTCTTTGAGCGCACCTCGCTCCAACAGGCGATCAAGTTCACACTCCTGGGCAAAAGGTTTCATTTGGACCAGGTATTCCAGCACCTCTCCGGTACCATTTAATTCTGGTCGGCTTAAGGCACCCGTGACAGGTATTACACCGAGATATATTTGCGGACTCAAGCGTCTATTCAGGCGCACTTCTTCTTCGCAATAAAATTGCCTTTTTTTCAGCGTTGAAAAATCCAGGAATCCCAGGTCCAGAGGCTTTTTTACTTTGTAGACAAAATCATCCGTAATCAATACCGATGAGATATGGGTTTCTATGAGACGGGGTTGGCTTCCAGATGCTGAAATCAACTGGTCTCCCGTCAACAGGGCATCAATCAACTCGCGATGTTCAGAGAGATTCTGAATCATATAACCTCATGAAAAATAATAATGGGATGATCAACTACTTAAACGAACTTTGATACCTAAAAAACGTTACAATGTCTAGAAGCTGGAGCAGGAAATATGCTAGAAACTGCAATCGTTGCCTTTACCACTTTCTTTGCCACCATCGGGCCCGTCGACGTGGCCATGATCTATGCGGTCATGACCCGGGACAATGATGCTATTGCAAAGAAAAGCATGGCTTTGCGCGGTACCGCCATTGCCAGCATAGTATTGATTTTATTTGCCCTGGTTGGAGAGTTCATTTTATCCACACTGGGTATATCGTTAGCGGCATTAAAAGTCGCCGGTGGGATCCTGTTATTATTAATCGCCATCGACATGGTGTTTGCCCGCTCATCAGGTGTAACCTCAACGACTGACGACGAGAATGCAGAAGCCGATAACAGGGAAGATATTTCGGTATTTCCACTGGCCACACCCCTGATTGCCGGACCTGGAGCCATGGGTGCGATCATATTGTTAATGGCCAATGCCCAGGACGATGTATTAACACAAATCATTGTCATATCTGCTTTACTGGTGGTACTGCTGATGACATTGATATTGTTATTATTGGCTAACCCGGTTCAACGTCTTTTGGGTGTCACGGGTATGCACGTCATCAGCCGAATCTTTGGCGTTCTATTATCGGCCTTGTCTATACAGTTTATGTTTGATGGTATTCGTGAAAGTGGCTTACTCGGTTAATAATTACCAAAAGAGCACGAGTAATAACCCGCCCAGTAACAAGCGATAGATCACGAAAGGCATCATGCCTATGCGGTTGATCAATTGCAGAAAGAAGTAAATGCACAACCATGCACTGATCGCTGAAAGTATCACCGCCAGAATTAACAAATTCCATTCCACAGGGGTTTCTGACTGTATCAAATCCCTGGTTTTAAAGACCCCACTGGCAATGATCAATGGAATGGATAACAGGAAAGAAAAACGGGCCGCGGCATCCCGGTTCAGACCCAGAAATAATCCCGCCGTCATGGTAATGCCTGAACGCGAAGTACCAGGAATCAACGCCAGTGCCTGGAAACAACCGATAATCACGACATCCTTCAACGACATCGTATATTCGTCACGAAGGTGGCGTTGCATCTTGTCTGCAAATCCGAGCAAGAGCCCAAAACCGATAGTGGCCCAGGCAATGACCAGCGGATCGCGTAAATCGGTTTCCACAATATCCTTGAATAACAACCCTGCTACCACAGCCGGTAGGGTCGCCAAAATGACCCACCAGGCCAGTCGACTCTCGGGGTTGTGCTGCTGCTGGAACACACTGCCGAACCAGGCCTGGGTCATATTAATAATTTCATGACGGAAATAAAACACGACGGCACTTAACGAACCCACATGCACGGCAACATCAAATACCAAACCCTGGTCGGGCCACTTCAAAATGACGGGTACCAGGATTAAGTGGGCCGAACTGGAAATTGGTAAGAATTCCGTTAATCCCTGGACGATCGCCAGTAACACAATTTGTATGGTATCCATGATCTAACTCTTTATTTTCTTATCCCTGCAATCCACTGACGGATAGATCCAGGTTCTTTTGTAAACCGATCACCTTAAATTTCTCACCCATCTCACCGGGCAAAGTTAACGTCTTTACTTGCTGCGTCAGGCTCATTTGTGTCAGCGCATCGCTATCAGGTTGTCCTATCAAATCCAGCACCCCATTCTTCATCAAAAAATGGGCTTGTGTCTTCAGCCCAGTAACAGAAAAGCCAGCTGCTAGCGCTGCCTCCGCAAAAGCATCAAAATCAACAAAAGCAGTAATATCCTGCAATCCTGGATAGATAAACGGGTCAGGGTGTGAACGGTGCTGATAAAAACACATCAAGGTGCCGGTATTTCGGGTGGGATGATAATACTCGGATTGTTCATATCCGTAATCTATCATTAACACCACCGCCTGATCGCATCTGGCGAATAGCCCTTTGCACCATGGGGCATAATTGCCATTGACTTCTGTACAGTAATTTTGACCCAACTGCTGGATTCGATCTATGGCTTGTATCTGCCGGATCGCTGCACTGTCCTGCGCCCATTCCACCCACTGAAATCGATCTTGCTCGAATCCCACGCCCAGCTCCAACCACTGATCTTGCTTTAACACCACATTAACGGGCATTGCATCCAGGACTTCATTACCCAACACCAGCCCATTGAAAGACTCGGGTAATGTCGACAACCATTGGATTTTTTCCATGGCTTCTGCTGACAATTGTTGTTTTAGGAAAAGTTGCTGACGTTGCTGTAAATCAGGGCTCGGCTCCAGAATCTGGTAACTCATCCATTCGATGCCCCGGGATTCAAAGTGATGCAGGATATCCCGACAGAGTTTTCCACTACCGGCCCCAAATTCAAGCATATGGGGTTGTAACCCCTGTTTAAACAGAGCCGCTGCTTGTTGTGCCAAGCTTTGACCAAACAGCGCAGAAACCTCAGGAGCCGTAATAAAATCTCCGGCCTGCCCTAACTTCACGGAACCCGCTGCATAATAGCCCAGGCCAGGCTCATACAGACAATGCTGCATATAATCTGCAAAAGATATCCTACCACCCGCCTGTGCAATATGTTCCACGATCTTTTGAATAAGGCGCTTGCTGTGTTCCATCTGATCCTTCGAAGGCTCTGGCAACTCGGCACTGGAATGATATGATGACATTTATTTTATCGATGACAGCAAATGAAATTAGCAGGTAAAACCGCCTTGATCACCGGTGCGGCGAGGCGTATCGGTGCTCAAACCGCACAGACTCTACATGAAAATGGCGCCAACATCATTATTCATTATGGGCGTTCTGGGGATGATGCGGAAAAGCTGGTCGCATTGTTAAATAAACAACGTAACGATTCAGCGATTGCGTTACAGGCAGACTTGAAGGATCTGGATGAGGTCCATGATCTTGCGATTGCAGCTTTTAACGCCTTCGACGGCTTGGATATTTTGGTCAATAACGCCTCTACGTTTTACCCGACACCCATCGGCAATATCAACGCAGAGAACTGGGAAGATCTCATGGGAACCAACATTAAAGCCCCCTTGTTTCTCTCCCAGGCTTGTTATCCCGCACTCAAACAAAGCCAGGGAGTGATTATCAACATGGTTGATATCCACGCTCGTTCCCCGTTAAAGGATTACACGGCCTACTCCTGTGCGAAGGCAGCCAAGGTGATGTTGACCCGCTCATTGGCGTTGGAAATGGGGCCTGAAGTTCGGGTCAATGGTGTGGCGCCAGGTGCCATTCTATGGCCTGAGGATGAAAATGAAATGGACGTCGAATCCCAGAAGAATCTCCTGGACAAAATACCATTGAAACGAATCGGGCATCCGGAAAATATTGCCCATACCATTTTGTACCTGGTTACTGATGACTATGTGAATGGGCAGATCATTGCAGTCGATGGTGGGCGGCAACTTTTCTAGAAAAGCAAACTCAGCTAAGTTTGACCTGCTTTAACAGTGATATATTGCTCACTAACCCGCGATGGGATTACAATAAAATAATTCATTTGCCCGATAAGTTTGGTTTATCAGGGCTTAATAATATTAAAAATAGAAATGCCACCAGGAGAATAAGATGAAAATGATGCGGAAATTGTCCCAAATAACCACTTTGGCCTGCTCGCTTGCCTTGCCCATCAGTTCCATGGCCGGAGAAGTAGAAGTATTACATTGGTGGACCTCGGGCGGTGAAGCTAAGTCCGTAGCGGTACTGAAACAATTACTCGAAGAATCGGGACATCAATGGAAAGACATGGCCGTAGCCGGCGGTGGCGGGGAAAGTGCCATGACCGTGTTGAAATCCCGCGTGGTATCCGGTGATCCACCCACTGCGGCACAAATTAAAGGACCCACCATCCAGGAATGGGGCGATGAAGGAACCTTAACTAATTTAGATGCAGTGGCCAAGGCAGGCAACTGGGACCAGTTGTTACCCAAGGTCGTATCCGATGTTATGAAATATGACGGTAATTACGTAGCGACACCGGTCAACGTGCACCGGGTTAACTGGATGTGGGCCAATCCTGCAGTATTTGAAAAAGCTGGAGCAAACATTCCCACCACGTGGGAAGAATTTGCCGTAGCGGCGGAAAAGATCCAAAAGGCCGGTATGATTCCGGTCGCGCATGGTGGTCAGTCCTGGCAGGATGCCACCACCTTCGAATCCATCGTGCTCGGCATCGGCGGTGCGGACTTCTTCAACAAGGCTTTCGTCGATCTCGACTCAAAAACCTTGAACAGTCCGACCATGGTCCAATCCTTTGAGATGCTCAGAACCGTACAAAAGTACACCGACAAGGACTCCCCGGGCCGTGACTGGAACCTGGCCACTGCAATGGTCATCAAGGGCGAGGCCGGTATGCAATTCATGGGCGACTGGGCCAAGGGCGAATTTACCGCGGCCGGTAAGAAACCCGGTGAAGATTATGTCTGTTTACCAGCACCCGGTACCGCAGGGGCCTTTACGTTCAATATCGACAGTTTTGCCATGTTTGAAGTCCGGGACAAATCGGCGAAACAGGCACAGAATGATCTGGCCCGCATTATCATGGAACCCAAGTTCCAGGAAGTGTTTAACCTAAACAAGGGTTCTATCCCCGCCCGACTGGGCATGTCGATGGCAAAATTCGACAGCTGTGCCAAAGATTCCTCAGCTGAATTCGTCTCCAGTTCAAAGACCGGACAACTGGTTCCGAGCATGGCTCATGGTATGTCGACCTTTTCCTCGGTACAGGGTGCGATTTACGATACGGTAACGGCCTTCTTCAATTCGGATATGTCTGCTCCGGACGCAGCACGTAAACTGGCGGCAGCGGTACAGGGCGCAAAATAATGCGGATAGAGCCCCTGCAGCTCTCGCAGGGGCTTTTTAAACACATTATAAATCCACCAAACTGATGTCGGTTTCCATTCACAAGCGCAACTGGGGTGATCTGATCCAGGCGATATTGCCGAAGATTGTTGTCGCCCCGACGTTTGTTGCCACGCTGATATTTATCTACGGATTCATCCTCTGGAATGCTTATCTGTCATTTACCAAGTCACGCTTGCTACCGCGCTATGACTGGGCGGGGACGGCCCAGTATGAACGCCTGTTCGCCAATGAACGCTGGTGGGTGGCTGCAGAAAATCTGGCGATATTCGGCAGCCTGTTTATCATCATCTGCCTGATGATCGGCATATTCCTGGCGATCCTGCTCGACCAACGGATTCGGGCCGAAGGTGCTTTACGTACGATCTACCTGTATCCGATGGCCCTTTCCTTCATCGTGACCGGCACCGCATGGAAATGGATTCTGAATCCAGGTCTTGGCCTCGAACGCATGATGCGCGAATGGGGATTCGAAAATTTTACCTTTGACTGGCTGGTCAATTCGGAGATGGCGATCTATACCGTGGTCATCGCGGGTGTCTGGCAGTCATCAGGCTTTGTCATGGCGTTGTTCCTGGCCGGACTGCGCGGTATTGACGATTCCATTATCAAGGCGGCCCAGGTTGATGGAGCCAGTTTGCCGCGAATTTATCGTAGTATCATCATACCCAGCCTGAGGCCGGTTTTTTTCAGTGCCATCATTATTCTCTCGCATATTGCGATCAAGAGCTTTGATCTGGTCATGGCACTGACCGGGGGTGGTCCCGGCTATGCCAGTGACCTGCCAGCAACCTTCATGTACTCCTTTGCGTTTACCCGTGGCCAACTGGGAATGGGTGCAGCCAGTGCGATGATGATGCTGGGTGCCGTGGCCGCCATCATCGTGCCTTACCTGTATTCTGAATTGAGGAGTACCCGGCGTGGTTGAGCATAACCAACAGCAATCATTGCTCGCGCGAGCTTTTGTGTATTCGGCACTGGTGCTGGCAGCGGTTTATTTCCTGGTACCGTTATTCGTAATGTTAATTACCTCGGTGAAAACCCTGGAAGACATTCGCACCGGCAGCCTAATCTCCTGGCCCGATCAAGTTACCTTTGATGCCTGGAGTGCGGCCTGGACCTCGGCCTGTATTGGTGTCGACTGCGGCGGGCTCAAGGGATATTTCTGGAACTCGATCAGCATGGTGGTACCCGCGGTGGCTATCTCCACCCTGATTGGTGCGTTCAATGGCTATGTCCTGACCAAGTGGCGGTTCCGAGGTTCCGATATATTCTTTGCGATGTTGCTGATCGGTTGTTTCATCCCGTTTCAGGTGGTGTTGCTGCCGATGGCACGTACCCTGGGATTCCTCGGCCTGGCGGGTAGTATTCCTGGCCTGATCATGGTGCATGTCATCTATGGGCTTGCCTTCACGACGCTGTTTTTCCGTAATTTTTACATATCGGTGCCGGATGAACTGGTCAAGGCGGCACGCATCGATGGTGCCGGTTTTTTCACTATCTTCTTTCGCATCCTGTTGCCTATCTCTGGCCCCATCATCGTGGTCAGCGTGATCTGGCAATTCACCCAGATATGGAATGATTTTCTGTTCGGCGTGGTTTATTCGGCCGGAGACAAACAACCGATTACGGTAGCATTGAACAACCTGGTGAACACCTCAACCGGAGTCAAACAATATAACGTGGACATGGCTGCAGCCATCATTGCCGCCTTGCCCACCCTGTTGGTTTATTTTGTCGCTGGTAAATACTTTGTTAGGGGCCTCACTGCGGGCTCTGTCAAAGGCTAACAAGTAAAAAGGTAGCGTTATGTCAGGTTTAAAAATCGATAATATCCACAAGCGCTTTGGTGACGTCCATGTGTTAAAAGGGATCGATATCGAAATTAATGAAGGTGATTTTCTGATTCTGGTCGGTCCCTCGGGTTGTGGTAAATCCACCTTGCTCCACATGATCGCGGGTCTGGAAAGCGTTACCTCGGGAACCATCAGCATCGGCCAGAGGGATGTGACCCATCTTAACCCGAAGGACCGGGATATCGCGATGGTCTTTCAATCCTATGCGCTTTATCCCAACATGACGGTAAGACAGAACATTTCCTTTGGCCTCTCTATCCGCAAGGTACCCGAATCTGAACAGGAAGAGATCGTCCAACGTGTTGCGGAAATGCTGCAGATAGGACCCTTACTGGATCGCAAACCCTCACAATTATCCGGCGGACAACGCCAACGGGTAGCCATGGGCCGAGCCCTGGCGCGTAAACCCAGTATCTTTTTATTCGATGAGCCTCTGAGTAATCTGGATGCCAAGTTACGGGTGGAAATGCGTACCGAGATCAAAGAACTACATAATCGTCTGGGGACTACGATGGTGTACGTGACCCATGATCAAATTGAGGCCATGACGTTGGGACAGAGAATTGCCATTATGAAAGACGGCGTGATCCAGCAATTCGGTTCTCCCCAGGAAATTTACGATGAGCCGGTCAATCAATTCGTGGCCGGTTTTATCGGATCGCCGTCGATGAACTTCATTCCCTGCCCGGTACTAATGCATGAGAATCAACTCAGCATTGAACTGGTCAATGAGACGGGTAAATTTTACCTGCCCATTGATGATAAAAAAGCCGAGCTCGAACGCTGGGTGGGTAAAACCATTACCCTGGGCCTACGTCCCGAAAAAATCACCCACGATATTGCCTCGCATGCCGAAAACCAGGATATTCATCGAGCCAATTGCCGGGTGGGTATCATCGAGCCTACCGGTCCTGATACCCTGGTATTCATTAAACTGAACGATACCAAGACCGTTTGCCGGGTAGATCCGGACGAGGCAAAAAATACCGGGGAAAATATTGATCTGATGTTTGATATGTCCAAGGCTGTATTTTTCGAACCTGACACCGGAAACCGTGTGTGTTAATAAGGCATCTTTTGGGTTTTTCCCATTAATGTTCCACCCCTCCACTGAACGGAATTTCGTGGCTTGCTAGAATGACCATTGCGGGTTAACACGCAACATGGCAATCTTGCCGTTTGCCATTCAAATTGCGGGTAACATGAGCCAATACTGGACTGAAACTGTACATAAACTGGATCCTTACATTCCGGGCGAACAGCCCCAGGATCAGCAGTACATTAAACTCAATACCAATGAAAACCCGTACCCGCCCTCACCTCAGGTGATAGCGGCCATCGATCAATTTGATATGGATCGTCTGAAACTTTACCCTGATCCTGAATCGACCGTGCTGCGCCAGGAACTGGCCAGGCATTTTGATGTGGGAAGTGACAACATCTTTATGGGTAATGGTTCTGACGAAGTACTGGCACACTGTTTCCAGGCTTTTTTCAAACATGGAAAACCCTTATTGTTCCCGGATATCAGCTACAGTTTTTACCCGGTTTATTGCGGTTTGTATGACATCAGTTATCAAACCATACCACTGACCTCAGACTTCAGTATCAATATTAATGACTATTTCATTGATAACGGTGGCATTATATTCCCCAATCCCAATGCGCCCACCAGCCGCTTACTGGCACTGGATCAGATCGAGGTTCTGTGTGAGAAAAATGCTTCAGTAGTGATAGTCGATGAGGCCTACATCGATTTTGGGGGTGAATCGGCAATCGCTCTTACCCATCGTTTTGACAACTTGTTGGTTACCCAAACGTTTTCAAAATCCCGCAGTTTGGCAGGCTTACGGCTGGGCTATGCCGTGGGTCACGCTGACTTAATCGAAGGGTTAAACCGAATTAAAAACTCATTTAATTCTTATCCGGTGGATGCGATTGCACAGGCCGCAGCGCTAGCCTCAGTAAAAGACCAGACCTACATGTCGGATTGTTGTGATCGGATCATTAAGACCCGCAACGACCTAACAAAAGCTTTATTGAAACTGGGGTTTGAGGTTTTACCCTCAGCGGCCAACTTTATATTCGTTCAACATCCGCAATATTCGGCGGAATCCCTTTACCTGTCTTTAAAAGATCGGGGCGTCTTAGTACGCTATTTTAACCAGCCGCGTATCGATAATTATTTACGAATTACCGTGGGTACCGACAGCGAAATTGCAACACTCATCACCACCCTTAGCCACATTCTGGACTGATGTTCAATGATGACAAGATCCTCTCTGCCTGACGAGGGTGCCATCCGTATAAGGCTGGAAACCGGTTCAGAGCCGGAAGTACATGTTCACTCCTCACGCCCTCTGGAGGTTTCCCGACTCATGCTGGGCAAGTCACCGGCAGAGGTTAGTGAGATCATACCCCTACTCTACAATGTGTGTGCTTCGGCCCAATCTCGTGCCAGCTTACTCGCCATGCAAACGGCATTAAATCAACCACTGGATGCCCACAAAGAAGTTGCTCGTGATTGGTTGGTAATGATGGAAAATGCGCGTGAATTCCTGATCAGAATATTTCGTGACTGGCCCGTGCTCTTTGAAGAAAATATTCAAGTCGATTTATTGCCTGACATCATCCAACTCTTACCGGAGGCAGCGGCCAACTTATTCACCAATGCGATTGGTTTTTCCTGGCATAGTGAATTGGTGATCAATAGCCCAGGCATCGAAAACTCAATACTACAATTGGATAGGTTAATCGAAGAGCAGGTATTGGGTTTACCATCAGCACATTGGCTATCGTTAGATTCCATTCCTGCATTAATGAACTGGGCACAAAACACCAATACCCTTGCTGCACGATCAATCCTTTATATAGATCGGAAAAACTGGTCAGCCATCGGACAATCACCGGTAACGGCTTTACCCGAAATGAATGCTGCGCAACTGATAAAAAAATTATCCCACGCTACATCGCAAGGTTTTATTACTCAACCAAGCTGGCAGGGTAAGGTACGTGAAACCTCTGCCTTTACGCGCCAACAACATCATCCTCTGGTTCAACCATTCATTGATGAATACAGCAATGGATTGATGTCGCGTTGGATTGCCCGGTTGGTAGAGTTGGCCTCCATTCCAGATCAATTGCGAACCCTGCGCCAGTTGTTGGAAAAACCCACACAACCCGTTTTCCCTGACGCATCGGGATTAGCCCAGGTGGAAACTGCGAGAGGCCGATTGGTGCACTATGCGCAAGTAGAAAATAAAGTGATTTCTGATTATCGAATTATGGCACCCACTGAATGGAATTTTCACCCTCAGGGATTGATAAAACAGTCACTGTTAGATGTATTGCAGCGTAACCCATCATCGTTGGAACAAGCTCTACGCTGTGTTATAAACGTAATTGATCCCTGCGTAGGCTATCAGCTGGAGTTAGATTAAACATGCATGAAATGTCTTTATGCGAGGGTATTATCCAGATTTTGGAGGACGAGTCTGACAAACAGGGATTTCAAAAAGTAAAACAGATTTGGCTGGAGATCGGGGCATTGTCGCATGTCGAACCCCAGGCCATGTATTTCTGTTTTGATGCCGTCAAGCAAAATACTCTGGCCGCAGACGCTAAATTGACCATACTTGACATTCCAGGTACCGCCTGGTGTATGAATTGTGCTAAAAATGTCAAAATTAAACAGCGTTACGATGAATGTCCTCATTGTGGCAGTGTTCAGCTTCAGGTAACTGAAGGCGAAGAAATGAAGATTAAAGAACTAGAGGTTGAATAATGTGTACTGTCTGCGGTTGCGGCGAGGGTGAAACCCAAATCGAGGGAGAAAACCCCCATCAACACGATCATGACCATGATCACTCGCATCATCATGACCATGCGCACGATCATCAGCATATCCATGATTATGGACAGGGGCCAGCACATGCCCATGCACCGGGGATGAGTCAATCACGCATGGTTAAGATTGAACAAGACATTCTCGGTAAAAACAATCAATATGCTCAAGCCAATCGCAGTCGATTTGCACAGCAAGGCATGTTGGTATTGAATCTTGTGTCCAGCCCAGGTTCAGGTAAGACCAGCCTGCTGACGCGCACCCTGGAAACCTTGAAAAATGAGATGCCCTTAAGTGTGATCGAGGGTGACCAACAAACCAGCCAAGATGCCGATAGAATTCGTGCTACGGGTGTTTCTGCTATTCAAATTAATACCGGTAAGGGTTGTCATCTGGATGCGCACCAGGTAGGACACGCAATTGATCACCTCTCGCCTCAGGACAGGTCAGTACTTTTTATTGAAAATGTGGGCAACCTGGTTTGTCCAGCGGCATTTGATCTGGGGGAAGCTCATAAAGTCGCTATCTTGTCGATTACAGAAGGTGAGGATAAACCCATTAAGTATCCTGATATGTTTCACGCCGCCGACCTGTTACTGCTTAATAAAATCGATCTGTTACCCCATCTCGATTTCAATGTGGACCAATGCATTGAATATGCCCGTAAGGTTAATCCCGGATTACGAGTCTTACAGGTTTCCGCAACGACGGGAGAGGGTCTGGACAACTGGTATGAATGGATTCGATTATCGCGTCAGAGTCGTCTCATCGGCTTTAGCAGCCCAGAAAAACCCAAAGAACCCACCATCAAGGCTGTGTAATTGCCAACCCGGATTTGTGAAAAAATCAGCATTCAAGGCTTGGTTCAAGGCGTAGGATTTCGTCCTACAGTCTGGCAGCTGGCGCATGAATTCAATCTGACTGGAGAAGTATTCAATGATGGCCAGGGAGTTCAAATCATCGCACAAGCCAAGCCAGACGACCTGACCCAATTTATCGAACAACTCCGCACCCGGTGTCCTCCACTGGCGCGCATTGATCAAGTGAGTCGGTCGAATTGTAATCAAACACCCGCCTATGAGGAGTTTTCCATCACGGAAAGCCAAAATACAGCGGTGCAAACCGGTATCGTTGCCGATGCCGCCACCTGCGCTCATTGTCTGACTGAGATCAATGACCCTGCAAACCGTCGCTTCGAATACGCTTTTACAAACTGTACACATTGTGGTCCACGGCTCAGTATTGTCTCGAACATACCTTATGACCGTAACAACACCAGCATGGCCAGGTTCACGTTGTGTCCCGATTGCCAACAGGAATATGATAATCCTGCTGACCGACGTTTCCATGCTCAACCGAATGCCTGCCCTCGATGTGGCCCAGTGTTACAACTGGTTGATGGACATCAAAACACGGTGGTCACGGAAAATGAAATCCAAGCCACGGCCAATCTCATCGAACAGGGTTACATTATAGCGATCAAGGGCATTGGTGGTTTTCAACTGGCCTGTGATGCCGGTAATGACCAGGTGGTGCAAACCTTGCGTCGACGTAAACAACGTCCATCCAAGGCCTTGGCATTAATGGCGACTTCGACCGATCAAATAAGCGATTTTTGCGAAGTTGACGACATCGAAGCAGCAGCATTAAATTCGAGCGCTGCACCGATAGTCGTCCTCAAAACTCATCATGGTGCCGCTCATCTCTCTGACCACCTGGCACCCGGTACCCTCTCACTGGGATTCATGCTGCCCTATAGCCCATTGCATCATCTCTTGATGCAATACTTACCAAGGCCCATTGTTTTAACTTCAGGCAACCTATCGGAAGAACCACAATCCATTGATAATAGAGACGCATTCACTCGATTAGGGAAGATTGCAGATTACTTCCTGATGCATGATCGAGATATACTCAACCGAGTAGATGATTCTGTGGTGCGAGTCGTCGATAGCTCCCTACAATATTATCGCCGTGCGCGTGGTTACGCTCCAAGCCCAATCAACCTGCCCGGCAATCTCACCGCAACCCACCCCATATTGGCCTGTGGTGGTGAACTCAAGAACACCTTCGGGCTGTTACGAGGTCAACACGTCACCCTCTCCCAACATATGGGTAATCTGGAAAATGCTCAAACTTATGATGACTATCTTAAAAATCTGGATCTTTTCAAAAGATTGTACGAATTCACTCCTGAAGTCATCGCTGTGGATGGTCATCCTGAATATTTGTCCACAAAATTCGGGCGGCATTTAGCACAAGAACTTGGCGTACCGTTGATAGAAGCACAACATCATCATGCACATATTGCCAGCTGTATGATCGATAATGGCTGGGCACCTGAGCAGGGACCGGTATTGGGTGTGGCGCTGGATGGACTCGGGTTTGGCACGGATGACACCATTTGGGGTGGTGAATTCATCCAAGCAGACTATGGCAGTTTTACGCGACTAGGCTGCTTAAAACCGGTGCCGTTACTCGGCGGTAGCAAAGCGATGCTCGAGCCATGGCGAAATACCTATGCACATTTGATCAGCTTTTGCGAATGGCATGATCTCAATCAAGATTATGCCGCGCTGGATTTGTTTCAATACCTTAATGAAAAACCTCTGTCGACATTGGACCGAATGATGGCTTCTCAGACCAATGTACCCTTAAGCTCTTCCTGTGGCCGTTTATTTGATGCTATGGCAGCAGCGTTGGGCATTTGCCGTGATCGAATCAGTTATGAAGGCCAGGCCGCTATTGAACTGGAAGCCCTTGTTGATCCCAATCTGTTGAAACGATTGACACCCTATCCTATAGAAATAGAACATGGAGACCTGCATCAAATCAGTCCGGCTTTGATGTGGCAAGCCATTTTAGAGGAATTGAAAAACAGGTTATCTAAACAACATATTGCCACCCGTTTTCATCTCACCATTGCCCACATGATACGTGTTATGATCAATCAACTGCATCAACAGACGGGCATCTCCAGTGTTGCATTATCAGGGGGTGTTTTTCAAAATCCCACGCTGTTGTCTTTAACTCGGCAATTACTGCTACAGGATCAATTCCAGGTATTGTGTCATGCCCAGGTCCCAGCCAACGATGGCGGTTTGGCCCTGGGCCAAGCTGCTATCGCAGCAGCTCGAATCAAGGAGTTATGGTGAAATGTGTTTAGGTATTCCCGGACAAATTATTGAAATTACCGATGCGACTCGCTTGATGGCCAAGGTAGACGTAAGTGGTATTCAGCGCGAGGTCAACATCGCCTGTATCATCGATGCAGAGCATCCCGTGGAACAATGCCTGGGAGACTGGGTGTTGGTCCATGTAGGATTTGCCATGAGCCGTATTGATGAGGATGAGGCACAGAAAACCCTGGCTGTTTTATCCGAACTTGGTGAAGTACAAGAGGAGCTCGATGCCATGAGGCAGAGTGCGAGCTGACCATGTCTGATCCTCAAGATCCTTTAGCGTCACTTTATCCATTTCTTCATCAGCAGAAAAAAGATTCGCAAAGCGAAAACACGGCACTGCTGGAATCGGTTAAGCAGAAATCACAACACAGCGTGGACACTAAGCAAGTCTTTTTTGAACACAATGCGCAGCTTTTAGTTGATGCGGCCAGGACGGTTGCACACTGCTATCAGCACGGCGGTAAACTTTTGTCCATGGGCAATGGTGGTTCCAGCTGTGATGCCTCTCATATTGCCGTCGAATTCCAACATCCGGTCACGGCCGGCCGCCCCAGTTTACCTGCTATCAACATGAACAATGACAACGCTTTCTTCTCTGCTGTGGCCAATGATGTGGGTATCACTCATGTTTTCAGCCGCCAAATTGAGGCACATGGTAAAAAAGGTGATTGCGTGGTTGCTTTTTCTACCAGCGGAAACTCAGAAAACCTGTTGGCAGGCATTCGAAAAGCACATGCGATGGGTTTGACCACGATCGGTTTTGCTGGAGGTAACGGCGGTGAAATGCTCGATTGCGGTTTAATGGATCATTGCCTGGTGGTGGAATCAGATTCCATTCACCGTGTTCAGGAAGTACATGTCGCCTGCTACCACATTTTGTGGGACCTGACTCATACCTTGCTGGCCGACCAGCGAGGCCTTTTGGCCCAACAACAGGAGCAATGAGATGAAATTTGTCGACGAATTTCGCGATCCACAAAAGGCCAAAAAGCTGACCGCTGAGATCAAGCATCTGATGCAAGCCATCATGTCTAAACGCAGTATGCCACTACAGTTGATGGAATTTTGTGGGGGTCATACCCATACCATCTTTCGTTACGGTATCGAACAGATGTTGCCGGACAGTATCGAGATGGTGCATGGCCCAGGTTGTCCGGTTTGTGTTTTGCCCATGGGCCGTGTCGATGATTGTGTTGCACTCGCAGAACGGCCCGATGTTATTTTCACCACGTTTGGTGATGCCATGCGGGTGCCCGGCTCGCACAAAAGCCTGTTACAAGCCAAGGCAGATGGGGCAGATATTCGCATGGTTTATTCACCGCTAGATGCATTGGATCTGGCACGCAAAAATCCAGATCGTCAGGTGATTTTTTTTGCACTGGGTTTCGAAACCACCATGCCCAGCACCGCACTGACCGTATTACAAGCCAGGGCTGAAGGTCTTAAAAACTTCTCATTATTTTGTAATCACATCACTACGGTGCCCACGATAAAAGCCATTCTCGATTCTCCGGATATGCAAATCGATGGCTTTCTGGCACCCGGACATGTCAGCATGGTAGTTGGGGAAGCACCCTTTCGGTTCGTTGCAGAAACTTATAAAAAACCAATAGTCATAACTGGTTTTGAACCCCTGGATATCCTGCAATCGGTTTACATGTTGTTGAAACAGCTCTCAGAGCAACGTTGTGAAGTGGAAAATCAATATGCTCGAGTGGTCGCTACCGGGGGTAATTCTCCGGGCTTGAGCGCTATTCAACAGGTCTTCGAAATGCGCGAATTCTTTGAATGGCGAGGACTGGGTTCCATCGATCACTCCGGTGTGAGAATGCGTGATGAATTTGCTTTATTTGATGCCGAGAAAAAATTTGAGGTTCCGAATCTAAAAATTGCTGACCCCAAATCTTGTCAGTGCGGTGAAGTGCTTAAAGGTGTAATCAGACCCTGGCAATGCAAGGTTTTTGGCACCAGCTGTACGCCCGAGACTCCCATGGGTGCATTGATGGTATCTTCCGAGGGAGCCTGTGCCGCTTATTATAATTTTGGCAACTTACCTGAACTGCTCGAAAAACGTTCGCAGTCAAATACCGCCAAAAACAATAAGGAATCTGCAGCATGAGCACTAAACCTCTGCGGAACAGTAAACTCAATGCCAACACCATCACCCTTTCACATGGTAGTGGTGGCAAAGCCATGCGTGAACTGATTGATGAGATTTTTGTTGCAGGCTTTGACAATGCACAGCTTAATGAACTTGAGGATCAGGCCCGATTCGATTTGCATCAACTGGCCGCCAGGGGTGACCAACTCGCTATGACCACGGATTCATATGTGGTCGATCCGTTATTTTTTGCGGGAGGCGATATCGGTAAACTCGCCGTCTCTGGCACGGTGAATGATCTTGCGGTAAGTGGAGCGATACCCCTGTATCTCACCTGCAGCATGATCATGGAAGAGGGTCTAAAAATAGACGATTTACAACGCATTGTGACTTCGATGAAAAATACCGCCGATATCGCGGGTGTTCAGATCGTAACCGGTGATACCAAAGTGGTGCATAAGGGTGCCGCTGATAAACTATTTATTAATACGGCCGGAATTGGCGTGATTCCAAAACACTTCAACATTCATGCCACACGGGCTCAGCCCGGTGATGTCGTCATTTGTAATGGATTTATCGGAGACCACGGCGCAGCCATCGTGGATGCCCGTGGTGAACTCGCTCTTGAAAACACCATTCAAACCGATTGTGCTCCTCTCAATGAATTGATTCAGGCCATGTTAGCGCATTGCCCTGATATCCACTGTATTCGAGATGCCACGCGTGGAGGTATTGCTACGGTACTTAACGAGTTTGCCCAAGCGAGCCAATGTGCCATCCGCATTGATGAATCTCAATTACCCATACGCAATGAAGTCCGTGGTATGTGTGAAATCCTGGGCCTGGATCCGCTGTATCTCGCCAACGAGGGAAAAATTATCAGTATTGTTCCCAGTAATCAGGCGGAGAGTATCCTCAGGATTATGCGCCAATTTGAAACCGGCAAACACAGTGCCATCATAGGTGAAGTGCTAGCAGAACCGGCCTCCCGGGTCATTCTTGCGACGGCATTTGGCGGCGATCGTATTGTCGATATGCTCGTGGGTGAGCAATTGCCGAGGATCTGTTGAAATGACCAGTTTACTATGGCTGGGTTTTTTAATCGGTATGCGGCACGCATTGGAGGCCGATCATTTGGCTGCAGTGGCAAGTATTGCGTCCCAACAAAATTCCATACGTTCGACGCTAAAACATGGTGCTATATGGGGTCTTGGTCATACCACTACACTTTTTTTATTCGGTTCCGTGGTCATCTGGATGGATACGATAATACCGCAACAACTGGCTCAGGCACTGGAATTGGTGGTTGGATTAATGTTAATTGTACTGGGTCTGGATGTACTACGACGGGTATGGCGCGATCGTGTTCACTATCATGTACATCGCCATGATCATCAAGCACATTTCCATGCACACTCCCATGCCGGCGAAAGTAACCACCAGGTGAGCAAACACGCCCATTCACATGACCGAAAGTTTCCGTTCCGTACGCTGATGATCGGTTTCATGCATGGCCTGGCCGGATCGGCAGCCTTGATCTTACTCACGATGGATACGACCCAATCTCTGTGGCTTGGTATGGGATACATGTTCTTATTTGGCGTGGGCTCTATTATAGGTATGGCACTGCTATCACTCATCATTGCCATACCTCTCAGGGCATCGGCCAAGGGCCTGACATGGGTTCATAACGGCCTGCAGGCTGTGATTGGTCTACTGACCTGCCTACTCGGAACGGGTATTGTGGTTTCGATGAGCTAACTGGGTTCGATGACTTAATTCAGGTCAATTTCAACCCGGGTAATACGCTCCCCCTGATGAGACATCTCAGCCCATAATTGATGGTAGTTTTTGCCGACCACAGGATGAATCTGTTCACCCATGATATCGCTCATGGGTTTTAACACGAATGCATACTTTAGAATTTCATCACGTGGCAGTGGGACTGGATCAGAGGCAACGACCTGGTCATCATAAGTCAGTAAATCAAGATCAATCTTGCGCGCAGAAAACTTCGGTTGACTGCGGTCGCGGCCAATGCTGTCTTCGATGCCCTTGAGTTCTTTAACCACCCGCTCAATGGATCGCTCAGTATGCAGGCTCACCACCAGGTTCAGGAAATCAGCGCCCTCGAAACCCACCGCGGCTGTTTCATAAACCGGTGACAGGGTAATATTTCCGTATCGTTCACGTAACTCGCTCACCGCAAGTTGGAGATTCTGTTCGCGGTTGATATTACTACCCAGGCTAATGCTGATAAAAGCCATTTCAGGTTCTAGTCCCTCGTTCTATTCGAACACCCACGGAACGGGAGCCGCTGACAGCTCCGGGTTTATTCAGGGTCAGGCAAACCCAGGGAACTTTAAATTCTTTGATCACAATCTCACAGATATTTTCTGCCAGGGTTTCCACCAGCTGAAATTGGCTGTCCTCAACAAAACTGATGAGTCGCTTGGCTACAGCCTTGTAGTTCAAGGCATCATCGATATGATCAGATTTGGCTGCCTTCTGAATATCCGTTGCCATATCCAGGTCAATACTAATAATCTGCTTAATTTTACGTTCCCAGTCATAGATACCGATGACGGTCTCAATCTGCAGGTCTCTAATAAATACGATGTCCATGCGCTCGAATTGATAATGAGAAATCGGCAATATTATCAGCCTTATCGATGACGAAATCATCTCTCATTTCGAATCATCAAAAGGGTGACTCAACGCTTGAATACTGCTTATCGTTCTGGTATCGTTCGCGCCCTTACGCAATCAGGTTAAACATTCGGAGTAAAAAATGTCCCGGGTATGTCAAGTTACAGGAAAAAAACCTGTTACCGGAAACAACGTCTCGCACGCCCATAACAAGACGCGCCGTCGCTTCTTGCCTAACCTGCATACGCATAAATTCTGGGTTGAATCGGAGAATCGTTGGGTGAAATTGCGTGTCTCTACCAAGGGTATGAGAATCATCGATAAAAACGGCATTGATGCGGTCCTCGCTGACATGCGAAAACGTGGTGAAAAGGTATAGGTGACTTATGAGAGATAAAATCAAATTGGTATCTTCTGCCGGAACGGGTCATTATTACACTACCGACAAAAACAAGAAAAACACCCCGGATAAGCTCGTTATGAAAAAATATGATCCCGTGGTTCGTAAACACGTGGAGTACAAGGAAGCAAAGATTAAGTAATCAGCGCTTTATCAAATCAACAAAAAACCGGCTTAAAGCCGGTTTTTTATTTCAAAGCAGTCTAATACCCCAGCGTTTCTAGCTTTACAGATTTGCAAAGACGTTATAAATCTTCTTCTGTCAACGGCATCTCAACATCATCCATCATATCTTCGTTGAAATCAGGGGTCTCTTCCGCCATCTCAAATTGTTCCAGTAAATTGATGGCAATATCGATGTAATCACTGTCAGTGATGATGCCCACCAGGGCCCCCTCAGACAACACGGGTAAACATCCGTATTTATGACTCTGCAGAAAAATGGCAGCCCGACGCACGGAATCTGATTCATGGATGACACTGACGTCTTTAATCATAATATCTGACAATTGAACATCATCCTGTTGTGGCACATTGGGATTGGTGGCTTCCAATATATCGCGTTGTGTTACCAAGCCCAGCAGATGCTGTTTATCATCAGTAATGGGAATATGACGAATATGTTTTTCAGTCATCAATTGTCTGGCATCTTCCAAGGAATCGTTCGCCCGTAAGGTAAATGGATTGGATGTCATGAATTCGTTTATGCTGATCATTTTTTTTCCGCTTTTCTGATTGTTAATCTTAATTTAGTAAAAAAATCTCAAGAATTATATAATTTGGATCATGTTCAGGAAGAAAAAATTATTTTTTATTTGCAAGCATCAGAAACACTGATCATTAATCCACTCTCTTTCAATGACATCAAAAGCCACGCTTAATCCAGTTTCCAGTTTCTGAATCTTAGCTAGCGGCTACTGCTATCGAAAAGTGGCATATGCACAGTGATTATAATATACACAACCCAGGGTTACGTTATTGTTAGTGTTTAGTTCAACCTCAGGCTTAATAAATTAAGTGCAATCCTGGTGAAATTCGATCAGCGGTATCAGTTCACACTGTTGTTTAAAGCGATCACCCAACCGTCTACTCATGCTCATTTTTATTTTATAAAGATCACTCAATTTTTCAAAACCTATTCGCTCAGATTATTGATGTGAGGTTTTTCAAAGAGTATTTTTGACACCCTAAACGTAAATCCGGAATCATTGACCACACGACGGTGAGCCCAATTATTTATCTTTAATTCCGTTTTCAGACCCAGTAAAATTCCGCCTGATTTTTACCCTTCTAAACTTTCCATGGATGCTCCTATCGATATCAAGCAACCACCACTGATTAGAGTTGAGAAGCTTTCCCGTTTGTACGGTGATACGGTCGCCGTGAACCAGGTCAGTTTTGATTTAAACAAAGGTGAAGTCCTGGGTTTTCTCGGCCCGAATGGCGCCGGTAAATCCACCAGTATGCAGATGATTACTGGCAGCCTGGCGCCAACAGCGGGTCAGATTACCATCAATGGCTTCGACTTAATCGATGATCCCATCAAAGCTAAATCCTGCATCGGCTACCTACCGGAAAATCCGCCGGTTTATCGTGAACTCACCGTGGATGAATACCTGACCTATTGTGCCAGGCTTCATCGTCTTAGCAGAACTGAATTAACCCCGGCCCTGCAAGAAGCCAAGGAACATTGCGGACTGGAAGAAGTAGGACATCGACTGATCGGTAACCTGTCAAAAGGTTTTCAACAACGCGTGGGCATAGCACAGGCCATTATTCATCAACCTCCTGTGGTGATCCTGGATGAACCTACCGTAGGACTCGACCCGATCCAAATCAGGGAAATACGCAGTTTAATCAAATCCCTGGGGCAAAATCGCAGCGTCATTCTATCCACCCATATTCTGCCCGAGGTGCAGGCAACTTGCGATCGGGTTCAAATCATCCGTCGTGGTGAATTAATCTACAACGCCAGTATTGATGAATTGAACCAGCGTGGTAAGGGTAATCATCTTACGGTGGCGTTTACTCAGCCACCCAATCAGCAAACACTGGAAGATGTGGATGGTGTTAAAACGGTTACCAGTATTGACCCTCAACGCTACCAGATTCAGTTTGAAGCGGATGATTTTGCCATGTTCCTGGTTGAAATCTCGGTTCAAAACCAATGGGGATTATTTGAACTGATTCCGGACAATACTTCCCTTGAGGAAATATTTGTGGAGTTAACCACTGCCGAAACGCCTGCTGATGTAGAGGAGAATGCGGCATGATACTGACTATCGCCAGAAAGGAAATTAAAAGCATGTTTCTTTCACCATTGGCCTGGGTGATCCTGGCCGTGATCCAGGCCATCCTGGGATACATGTTCCTGGCACAGATCGAAAATTTTTTCATACTTCAACCCCAGCTCATACAACTGGAAAATACACCTGGAGTGACTGATATTATCGTTGCCCCCATCTTTTCCCTGGCTGCAATCATTCTGTTGATGATCATGCCATTAGTAACGATGCGCATCCTGGCAGAAGAGAAGAAAAATAAAACAATAAACTTGCTCTTTTCTGCGCCTATATCTATTTCACAATTGGTTTTGGGCAAATTTCTTGGCTTGCTATTTTTCATCATCATTCTGACCAGCCTGCTCATGTTAATGCCGCTGTCACTATTGCTGGGCACAGCATTGGATCTTGGAAAGCTTTTTTCCATTTACATTGCCATGCTGTTATTGCTGGGTAGTTTTGCCGCCATAGGAATGTATCTGTCCAGCCTCACCGATAACCAAACTATTGCCGCAGTAAGCACTTTCGGTGCCCTGTTGATGTTGTGGATTATCGATTGGGTTAGTGACAGTTTGGGCCAAGGCCAGGGAGTGGTGAGCTACCTGTCATTACTGAAACATCATCAAACCTTGCTTGAAGGTGTTTTCAAGTCTACGGATATCGCTTATTACCTCCTGATTATGATTCTGTTTATTGGACTGACAATACGTCAACTAGATAGTGACCGCCTCCAGCATTGAGCCATTACTTGTATGCTACTGAATAAAAAAACACGTTTACAACTGAAGATACAATCAGGCCTGTTTATTGTTCTGTTTCTGAGCTTTATTGGTTTATTGGCCTGGCTCTCTACGCAATATACCTTTAGCGTGGACATGACGGAAAATCAACGCAACAGCCTGTCTGAACCTACACTTCGCTTGCTTCAGAGTATCGAAAAACCGGTTAAAATCACCAGCTTTGTGTCACCGGTAAATGAATTGAAAGAGGCCCTCGACGTTCTTTTCCAACGTTACTCTGAGAGCCAGCCGCTGATAGAATATGAAAGTCTAAATCCCGACTTGGTTCCCGACTTACTCCGAGAATTTAATATTCAACGCGATGGAGAAGTCCTGATAGAAGTCGAAGGACGTAGCGAAAATTTAATTCAAATTACAGAATCTACAGTGACCAATGCCATTGCACGTTTACAACGCCAAGGGGATCGTTGGATCGTATTTCTGGAAGGCCATGGCGAACGGGATCCATACGGAGAAGCTAACCACGATATCCAGTTGTTTGCGGCGCGACTCAGTCAAAAAGGTTTTCAGATTGAAACCACCAACCTGATGCAAACGACTGGCATCCCGGACAATACGGATGTCTTGGTCATTGCGGATAATGCCACCGAGTTACTCAAGGGTGAACTCGATTTCATCATCCAATATATTCAATCCGGTGGTAACCTTTTATGGCTGGCAGACATTCATGAACAACCTACCTTACCGATGCTGGCGGAAAACCTAGAGCTGGAGTTTCTCCCCGGAGTGATCGTTGATCCCAGTACCCAATGACTGGGTTTATCCCGGGTGGACTTTGCCCTGGTGGCAGATTACCCCCGCCATGCTATTACCACGGATATCGATGCCCTGTCACTTTTCCCCAGGTCGATGGCGATCCAATTTAATGGCGAAAATTCAGATTGGGAAGCCATACCGCTGATGATTACACAACCCCGAAGCTGGAATGAAACTGGTGAACTCAAAGGTGAAATCAGTATGGGCGACCACCCGGATGAAACAGCCGGCCCATTGAATTTAGGATACAGTTTAACGCGGAGCCTGCAAAAAGAAGATGGGGAACTACAGACCCAGAGAATCGTGGTGACTGGTGATGCGGATTTTCTGTCCAACCAATACCTGGGCAATGGCAGTAATTTGCCGTTAGGCCTGAATATGATCAACTGGTTAAGCCATGATGACAATCTCATTGCCATCTCCCCACGTGGCGCTGTCGATACCCGTTTGCAACTGTCATCTAACAGTCAGCTTTTCATAGCCATTATGTTTTTGCTGGTATTACCGTTAGTATTACTAGGGTC
>JAAUXZ010024142.1_pt1 | contig 38834 bp, 64 predicted proteins | sample 7278131 | NCBI WGS metagenome assembly JAAUXZ01 (sample SAMN14350119, study PRJNA611818) | marine sediment metagenome | isolation source: surface marine sediment (3m) | place: French Polynesia: Moorea | collected 2018-08 | reverse complement strand
TTCATTACACAGCGAACTGAGGCTATCAAGATGGCTAGAGAAGCGATTGTTGATGGTGGTAATCCTGAATCATGGCAACCAGTCATCGACGCTCAAAATAAAGACGAGATGGATCTGCAACTGACCAAGCTTTTCACGCAGAACATTGACTCAAGCAAATATCTTGAGCACATGATGCAGGCTGAAACTGAAAGGCTTGCGCTGGCTAACACAAAATGGCAGTTCAGTGGTCAGGAGCTGATGAAGGATGCTAAAAATGAATTCTATTTTGCTACTACGCGAAGAGATCCAATAAGCTCAAATGTTGAGCCTGTAATCACTCCACTGGTAGGCAATAACAAACCAGTTCTGCCATTGACAAAAGTGAGCAGTATTGGTCTAAATCCAAGCCAGCAGATTGCGCACAATGCTGAAAACGCACGCCAGCAAAGGGAGGCTCAACTGGGGCAGGAGCTTGATTTTGCGGGAAGGATTGAGGAGGCAAAGCAACGAGCAAGAGCGAACGCGACTAATCTTGGAACTGCCGAGCTTGAACTCGCTGAGATGGAAGCGGCTTTACCAACCTTGCGAGAATCTATCAATGAGATGAAATCATTGGCTCCTCATGCTACCTACACGATGGGTGGAAGGTTTTTTGATGCGCTCGTTCGAGAGACAGGGTTTGGGGCTACACAGGGGTCTACAGCTCGGGCTAAATATATCTCTATCCTTCGCAATCAGGTATTACCATTGCTGAAGCCTACATTTGGCTCTGCTTTTACTGTGCAAGAGGGTGAAAAGCTCGAAGCCACATTCGGTGATCCAAATTTAACACCAGAGCAGAAAATAGCAGCTCTAGAAGCTAAGCTAAGTCAGTTTGAACGAGACATAAGGACAAAAGCAGGGAAGGTGAAAATATATCAGAGCAAGCAGGTAGACAATGATCCATCTCAATCTGCTCCTGTCGTGGCTCCACCTTGGGAAAGATACCCAGGGCTAACTCAGCAGGTTTATGAGGAAATGGAAGATGCTGGCAAGGAGTTATTCCCATGAGTCTAACCCAAGCGCAAATAGAAGCAATTGAGGCCGCAAAGGCCAGAATATCTGAAAAACAAGCCAACCAGCTATCACCAGAGCAGGCTGCAGCTATTGACGCTGTGCTGCAGAAAAACCCAGATCTTGCAACATCCCAACATGCGCAACCAGAAGCAATGCCTGTCGGTACTGAGTTTGACCGATATTATGAAGCTGCTAAAACTATGGCTACGGCACCAATTGGATATGTTGCTGGGGGCTGGGCTGGATTGCTCAACCTGCATAAAGGGCTTGATCAGGCTCGCTTTGCGCAGCAGTATTGGCAGGATGCATTCACAAATACACCAGAAACTCAGCAGGGGGTTGACGGTGTTCAGGTTGCGAGTAATTACCTTAACGATCTAGAGAACAAGGCCAAGGCAGGGATGGCAGTTCCTCATTTGATTGCTGGGAACATGTCTCAAAGTATGGGTGGCCCTGATGCTGTTGACTATTATAAAGCTGTAGGTCTTGACAAGGGATCTGGTCAGGCTCTTGGCGACCTGGCCTTTGAGCTTAGTGGTAGTCCAGGTTTTGCAACTTTCATGTATACGACCCCAACAATAATTGCCGAGCTTGTGGGCTTGAAAGGTTTTGCGGCAGCAAGACCAGGGGTAAAGATGCTCGATGAATTTGGTGAGCCAACTAAAGCGCTGCAAGTATATTTGGAGGAGCAGGGCTTCGATTTGAGCACCATGTCGGAAGCTGCTAAATCTGCTATTTCTGATATTGCTGCGCAAAATATGCGCGGAACTCCTGCTCTAGAGGGGCCAGCACAGGAAGCAATGAAGCAGTCTTTAAAGGATGGCTCGGCTGGTGATGCTTATGCTGAACTAAAGCTAGTTGATGGCCGGATCAAACCAAATAAAAAGGGGCTTAACGCAACCAAGAATGGTTTTGAGCGCGGTGTAGTGGCAAGGGTTGAGACAGCCACCCCAGAGACAAGAAAAGGGATGCGGGAGATCCTAAAGATCTTCAGGAAGACCAAAGCTAATCATAGATACCTCGACACTCACCATCCTGCTGAGGTTGTTGGGCGATCTGGTGTCAAGAGGCTCGATTTCCTGAAGGGAAAACTTGATGAGTCCAGGAAAATTGTACAAGGGATTGTGAAAAACGAATTTCCTAATAAATTTGTCGATGTAACTCCTGTTGTCAGGGCTTTTAAAGAAAGCCTGGATGAGATGGGGGTTACTTTAGAGTCCAAAGGATACGGGAGATGGACTCCAAATTTTGATCTCTCGCTCATAACAAAGAACCCCGCATCCAAGAAAGCGGTAGATGACATCATTGATCTGTTGAATGAGACAGGTAATCAGCCTGTATCTGGCGAGAGGTTGCACAGGATCAAAATTATTCTCGATGATCTAACCTACCAAGGAAAAGCACAGCAGACAGGAATCAGCAAGGAAGGTGTGAACATGTTTAAGCATGTCCGACGCGCTATCAAGGAAAGCCTGGAAGGTTTAAGTGATGATTATGCGACTCACAACAAAAGACAGCATGAGATCCTTCAGTTATTTGAAGACATGGACGCAAGTACAGTGAGTTCCATTGATATTTTCGGGCCAGTGAGTGAAGCTAGGTTAGGTTTGGAAATGAGAAAGATCATGTCCAACTATCAAAATAAGTTTGGATTGATTGACGCGACTAACAGCCTTAACCAAATGGCTGAGAAACATGGTGGAAAATTCAATGACAGTATGACTGATCTGGCTCACTTTGTTGTTGATATGAATGCCAGGTTTAAAGCAATGGACAAAACCTCCCTCGAGGGGATAGTGCAAAGAGTGGCTGATGGTCAGCTTGCAGCGACTGCAGCGACGATGGGTGCTGAAGCTGCAGCAACTCAGGCTGCTGGGGGGTTCATCAAGCGCGCTTGGGACAAACGATTTGGTAAAACTGATTACGATGCTTTTCGGGCAATGGAGCAACTGCTAAAAGATTAATTTTTTAGCCAATTTGATCACTGACGAGGAAGGTGAATGGAATGAATACCAATCCTGTGGTTGAGTCCTGACAATATCTAGGGTTACCCAGAAAGTGGTAATAGCTGCTATGAATTGCCAGAATAGAGACTCATAAACATCGAAGTAAACCCTGACCAGGTACAGGGTAAAATACACAAGGGCAGCAACTATCGAATATTTGACTGGTGTGTAGGCAACCGTTAAGGATTTTTTGAGAGAGAGATATGACAGCATTGATAAATGAAAATATTCAGTTCACTGACTCAGATGGATTGCCTTTAGTTGGTGGCTCAATTTATATAGGAGTTCGGAGTCAAGATCCAGAACTAAACCCTATTACAATTTATTCAGATCGAGCGCTCACCACTACCCTGAGCAATCCTCAAACACTGGATTCATACGGCAGGCCAACAAATAAGATCTGGGTGCCTGGTCGGTATTCATTCAAAGTTGAAGACTCAGCAGGCAACCAAATCATCCAGGATCTCGATGCAGGAGCCACAAATGAGACTGGGATCATTACCCTGACAAACGTCTCAGGCACTGACACAATCACTGCTGAAGGGGCTGAGGACACTCAAACCGAGTTAACTGACAAAGCCATGTACATCTTCACAGCCGCGAATGACAACACAGGAGCGGTGACCCTCCAGGTTGATTCGATTACCGCTAAGTCTGTGGTGAGGAATGGTGCTGCCTTGTCAGCTGACATGCTGAGTTCTGGTGAGACTGCCTTGGTGGTCTATAACTCCACAAATGACAACTTTGAGCTGATTCACTCTGCAGCTGGTGCTGGTGGCGTTATTGAGGATGGTTATGGAGATGTCAGGGCTGGTCGCAGGAATATCTGCAGTAATCCTTCTTTTGAGTTCTGGCCGAGGGTTACAGGTAACGGGCCTTTCACAACTGGCAACGAATACACAGCAGCTCGCTGGAGGATCAATGGCACTGGTGGCGTGAGCGTCTCCAGGAAGACTTTATCTCAATCGGACATGGAGTCTAGTGGCTGTAAATATGCTGCAGAAATGACCAAAACAGCCTCTAGCTGCAGGTTTGAGCAGCGTTACGAGAACCCATTAAGGTTTGTCGGGAAGAATCTTGTTTTCTCGGTTTGGGCTGAGTCATCTACTCAAGGAACAATGACAGTCAAACTGAGATCCAACAGCAACGTCAATGGTCAGGGGACTAATTCATCAGCCACTGCTACGGTAACCACAAGCTTAACCAGGCTCGAGTTCGACCTCGGTACTGTCAGTTTTTCTCAGTTTGCCACTGCAGCTGAGTATACCAACTCCGCCAGTTTTCTCTCCCTGGTCGTTCAGACTGATGTCGATACCAGCGTTTTAGTTATTACTGGGGCGCAACTTGAGTTCGGTACGGCTGTAACTGATTTTGAGTTTCAAAAGCTGGATACTGTCGAAGCCGATAGCCTACGGTATTTCTACACCATTCACGGCAACAAAGCGATTGGGACTGGAGCAGTAAACAACGGCGGGACAGCCATCAACGTCCCAGTTAAACATCCTGTTGATATGAGAGTTGCCCCAACTGTGACAGCAAGTGGATACTTCAGAGCAAACATCACAGATGGTGACTATGTGTCTTATTCAACGGTCACACAGCCAAGAACTGATTCTTCGATGTTGGAGTTCAACACAGCTGTAGGATTTACACTAACTGCCTACAATGCACACGTTTTAGATTCTGCTGACAATGATGGTGGCACAGGTAACTACATCGAGTTCGATGCGGAGCTATAGCGATGAACTACCAAGAAATCAAGATTAGCGGGGAAGGTTTTTTATGTGATGGTATGTATGTTCCAAAGGACTCAGGGAATCGGCATTACCTAATGGCCCTAGAAGACATCCTACAAGGCTCTGTGGTGGCTCCTGAGCAGACTTCTGAGGAAATTGAGGCTGTTAGGCAGATAGATATCTCTGAGACCTGTAGGGCGCTCATATACGCCCAGTATAGCCAGGAGGATCAGAGAAACTTCCTGGCTGAGCGAACCAGATCAACCACGACAGCTGAGAGGCAGGCAGAGATTGACCAGGTTGACTCGTGGATAATGGCAATGGTTGACCTTAGTCGGTCTTCTCGCGCTGGGTCTGTTCAGGCTCATGAAATTATCTGGCCTGACCCACCTTCTGTTATAGCTCCATAAAGGAACCTAAACGAAACTCTGGGTAGTGGTGTCCTCAAACCATCTCTTGGTTAAATTTAAATTTCAGGCATTATAACCGCCCTTTCCCTAATGGTATTAACCAACGAGGTACTGGGGGTGCCCATAAATAATCCCAACTGGGGCTGACGGTCAGTTCGCGGTGTTAACCCGTATTAGTCAGCAACTCTACTTAGCTTTCTTGGTAGGCAGGCGCTTTGCAACCTCTCTAACTCACAGCGTACCGGGCTGTCTCCAATAAACATCGATGGATGCCAATGGATGCGAATCAGGTTGCAATCTTTAGTATCTCGGGTAGTATTGCCCTTGAGTCAGGGCTGGCAGGTATTAAAGCCCATCTCCCGATATCTGTCAGATCGCGGCCTGACTCGACAAAATATAGCCCTTGGTCATTAATTTGGTCAAGGGCTTTTTTAGTTCTATCGTTGTTTAATCCTCGTCGCACAGGCTGTTGTGATTGCGACGCAAATCATCTAAGTTCCCGCTCCCGTTCAAGTAAGCAACACGGCCAGCTGCTTGCTCACGATCGTTATGATCGCTGTCAGATTGCCAGTTTCCGGCAGGGTCATAGAACCCTACCGTCCACAGTCCAGGCTCGCTTTTGATGTAAACCCAATTACTCATGCATCTATCTCCTTTCACTTCTTATTTAACTTATCAACAACCTTGCGCAGTCGCTGAACCCTGCGGACACCAACATCGTCATACTCATCATTCAGATACCTGTGCAACCAGCGAATGCTCACATCAGCATCACGAGCAATGACAGTTAATGGTGCTTCACATGCTTTAACCATGCTTTGGGTGTCTGAGTACAAATCAATATTTATTGGCATAACTACCTCTCTAGTTTTAAGTGTGCAGTACGATTGTGCATGGGGATATTAAAATAATCAAGAAAAAAATGCACAAAAGTGCTTGACCTCAAATGCACAATAGTTCATTATCTCTACATCGCAACCGGAGAGACAAAATGAACTACGTCAAAGTTGAAGGCATCAACACTACCTGCAAGGTTCTTTGTGCTACTAAGCAGTTCATTCAGATTCTCACTGAAAGTGGTGCGGTGATGAAGGTAGATCCTGCGAAGTGCATCTACTGCTAATTCCAACCGGGCTTTTTTTGTTTAAATTGCACAAAAGTGCTTTACACCATAACTGCACTACTGTACAGTTAGCCCATCTTAACAACAAACGCACTGGAGCCAATTATGGATCTGACCAATGAAATCGCAATCTACGCAGCTCGCTTTCAAATCGCCCCAAGCGTGGCTTATGTCTTGCCGGCGCTGTTTGAGAAGTGCGCTGCAGAGGTAGACATGCCAGTTCGCTCCCTGGTGTCTCAAGCCACCTACAGCAACAAGGAACTTGGTGTCTACATTGCCGAGATCGCTCGCACTGTCGCAAAGGCTCACACAGTAACTACTCACTAGAGGAAGAGATGGAAAAGAAATATACATTCACTGCAGATATTGCAGCAGATTGGACATTGGTCAATGCTATCCAGCTGGATATGATCGCTAATTATGAGATTGATTTTGAAGGGTGCGGCAAGGATGAGGTTAATGTAAGCATTATAAACATCGAGCCAAATTCATCAGATCCGACAGCGCTCGAGGCTCTTGTAGCAATGCAACTCGACCAGGCCGATCACTCACTATTAATCGATGACATTGGGCAGTTAACTCTTAACCAAATCGCGCGGCAACGGGAGGATCTAAGTGGATTTTAACGACATCAAGCAGCCAGTAACCATCCCTGATAACCCTACTAGGGTTTTTATCTGGGGTTTAAGGCTTCGTAATGCAGCGTTAAATTTCAGCAGGGGTTCTGCCTTGAATGTGCCAATCGAGATCCATTGGAAACCTAAAGGTAGTGACATTGAAATTGTTGAGTATTTTGCTGCAGCTCCCGAGTGGAGGCACATTGAGAAATATATCAATGAGCCAATCATGAAAGTTGAGGTGAGGTGCGAGTTAAAGATGAACGGGCTCATCTAATGAGCCAGTGCGTAGAGTACGATGTAACCATGATCGTGATGGTGGTCATCATGGTTATTTTTGAAATAAATGGGAGATGTAAAAATGTTCGACGCCGAAATAATTAAAAAGCTCAATGAGCCATTGCCAAAAGAGTTTATAAAGACTCGGCAAGGCGCAAGCCATCAAATCCTTTCCTACCTGCCAGGATACTTTGTTATCCAGCAGGCAAACAAACTGTTCGGTCACGGCAACTGGGATAGTGAAATCACTCATATCCAGAAGACTCACGAAATGGTCGAGAAAAAAATGAAACAAGGGGGCGAGTATGAGCAGTTTTCAGTAGCATACCTGGCCCAGATCCGTTTGACTGTTCGAGGGCTGGATGGCTTATCCTCTGTGCATGAGGATATGGGTTATGGCGATGGTGCTGCTGTGAACACAAGCTATGGGATCAGATCCAGCATCGAACTGGCTACTAAAGAGGCTGTTACTGATGGGCTCAAACGGTGCCTGAGAAAGTATGGCGACCAGTTCGGACTATCACTGTATGACAAAGATAATGTACATATGAGCCTCGAAATGATTGAGGATACCCGTACTATAGGTTCAACCGAGATCGACGCTCTACGGGCACTGTATGAAGCCAGAGGTATCGATGATGAGTGGTTACTTAGAGCAATGTCTGTTGAGGGCTACAACGGAACCCTCGAGGAGATGAATACCAGCTGGTATCAGTTAGCTCTGAAGATCACCACCGATTATAAACTGGAGGAGATCCAGCAGTTAGAGTTCGAGGAAAAGTATGAAAAACTTATCGATTTAATGAAGAAATCGAACACCTACTCGATGCTGAAATCTCTTTTTAAAGAGATCTATAGCCACCTTAAGAAATGCAACGACAAGGATCGAATGGTTGAATCGAAGGCTATCTATGATGAAATTGTTTCAATTAACAAGTGGGAGGATAAAAAGTGAGTCACTTATATGAACTGACAGGGCAGCTAGTAGAGTTATCTAAGATAGAGGATGCTGACCCACAAGCGCTTGCTGACACTTTTGAAGCACTCGAGGGAGAGTTCGAGGATAAAGCGACAGCTTTAATAAAACATACTCAAAACCTGGATGCTGACATCGACCAGGTTAGCCAAATGATAAAAACCTTGCAGGACAGGAAAAAAGTGCTGACCAATCGTAAAGAGGGCTGGCGAGATTATTTGAGGAGGAATATGGAAGGCGCTGAAATAAAAAAGATTGAATGCCCGTTTTTTGCAATAACCCTGCGGGAAGGTGTGCAGGTTGCTGTGATCGATGATCCTGAATTGTTACCCAGTGATTATGTAGATATCGAGATGGTCATCAAGCCGAAAAAAAAGGAGATCCTAGCTGCTCTAAAAGCCGGGGATGAGATTCCTGGGGCTCATCTTGAGACAGGCAAATCAAGTTTACTGGTGAAATGACATGGCGACTACACGATTAACAGCAGAAGATTGGGACGACATTTTCAAGTTGAGGGAGTCAGGAATGACGCTCATGAGATTAGCTGAAATATTTAAAGTTTCAACCTGCACTATCAGCAATGTACTAAAGCACAAGCTGCCAAGACCGGAGGTCAAGAGAGAGACAGCCGTCGCTGAATTTCGAGCTCGAGCTACCTTGGTGGATAACTGGTTAACCGGGAGAAAAAAATGACAATGATCGTGGTCAATAAAGATTATGCAATTGGATCTGATCCGTTGCAGTGGATTATTTATCGGAGGCTGAAACCAACAGAGAAAAACCCTGATGGTGGTTGGCAGGCTAAATACTACTTCACGACAATCGAGCGAGCTATTAAAGAGCTTTATCAGATAATTCTCAGATCAAGTGACTGTGAGTCATTTGCTGAACTGGTTGCGCTGGCGAAGGCGACAGAAGAAATGCTGCTGACAACATTCTCACCAGACCTTAATTTTGAACTGGATGACGGTAAGATCATCCCCATTACAGGAGTCAAAAATGTCTAAAAAGTACGATGCAAAATTCCCCCTTGAGATTGATGATAGAGAGACCGGAGGTAAAAAAACAATCTGGTTGAACGCTGGTATCACTGTAACAGTAAAAGATGATGGAAAGATGTCGATGTTTGATGGCCGAGGCGCTTTGAATTATCAACTGTTTGAGCGCAGGCCGAGAAGTGAGAATGTTCAACAGCAGCCAAGAGACTACGCTATACCAAAGCATCACCAGGCACCCGGTGAGCCTTCCCTTGATGACAGCGACGACATCCCGTTTTGATGGATTAAATTAATTTCAAAAAATTGCACAAAAGTGCTTTACTTATGCAAGGCACCCCAGTACACTTCACATATCGCAGCAAAACATTACAACGGGAGATAAAGATGATCAAAAAAGAAGTCATTATCATGGCTAAAGCACTTCGTGCAGCCTACAGCAATACTCAAAGCAATTTGTTGAAAGAGACATACATGGGCGATGAATATCTCGCTAAAAAAGTTCGTGAGATGCAAGATCAATACAAGGTTTTCAAGGATTTATGTAAAAAAATCGAGACTGAAGACAGAGCGTCATACGAAGAGCATATACTTGGCATCAAGAGTTCTGAATCTGATGCATAAAAAGGATTTCATTCAGGCTTTTGTCATCCGGTGTGTACCGGGTGACGAGGCTAGTGCTGATCAGGCTATAGCTAAAGCTGAGTTAGCATGGTCAGTATTAAGCATCAATGGATATGGAGATGCCAAGCGGAATGGAAAAAAGTCTGAAGCCATCCCTGTTCAGAAAGTTGTAGATGCATATCACCATATCCTTCCTACTCTGCCAAAAGTGGCGGCTATAACAGATAAGCGGAGATCTTCAATTGAAACGCGCTGGCGAAAAGGCATGAATACACTGTCGCAGTGGGAGCAGTATTTCAATTACGTTTCAGAGAGTGATTTTCTGATGGGTAAAGTAAAACCCTGGAAAGCCAGCATAGATTTTTTGATCAGGGAATCAACTCTAGTCCAGATGATGGAGGGAAAATATCATGGTTAGTTTCATAGCCCCAGATCAGCCGCCGCAAAAAGTATCTCAGGACATGAGCAAGCCTCCAATTGTTGTTGATGTTATCGCAGGGATAATTCAGCATTGGTTGGATAAAAACCGGGCACTGCCAGAGTGTATGCCCAAAGGTGAATACCATGCAGCTAATTGGTGGTTAAACCTGATGGAAGATCCACATCCATTCCTAGACACTCCAGAGCCTGTGAGGTCTCTTAAAACGGGAGAGATAACTGGTTGGCGAACTCCTTATCACGACAGAGTTAGTTACCTGATGCATCGCTATTTAAGGTTAGATGAGCCGTACCAGGCTTTTATTTCTGAGTATATTGGCAAGGGTGTTCCCTGGCGTGGAGAGCCAGTGGATCTGTATGCAGACATTTGCAGGGAGCATGGGAATATGCTGAAAAATAGAGATCAGTACATTTGTAATTCGAGGAAAGTGCTGAGCGATATGGGAATCAGGATTTGAAATTAATTTAAATATATACTTGTCTTTTCTAAAAAGGTGTGTATAATAATAACCATAGACAAACGCAAACGAGGAAAGACAAATGAATATTATTGAGATCACAAGCAGCAAGTCTGTAAGCACTGGATCAGCAATTGAAGCCTTGATGATTGCGACTAAAGCTTTTTGCGTCTGCAACGGTAAGCCTAACTTTGAAAAGATTTACGGCGACGCCCATGGAGCAACTTATAAGGTTCGCTCTACAGGTAAATATTATGATATTTGGAAAAACGAACAGGGCTGGCAGGTGGTAGAAGCATGAGCAAGAAAACAGCAGGAGGCCCCCGAGAGGGGGCCGGTTAGCAAGCCGGGAGACTAGCACGGTGGAAGCGAATCCGACTGATGCCGATTGTTAACCTTATTTGGAACTTTTTTGAAATTAATTTGAATTTACACTTGTCTTTTCTAAATAGGTATGTATAATAACAAACATAGACAAACACAACGGAGAAACGAAATGACTAAATTTATCGAATACTTTGGATCAGCACACTTAAACAGTATGAATGTGGCGGCTTACGAAACTAAAAAAGGCGTAACTTTAAAAGCTGAAAATGTAGAAACCGATAAGGTTTTCGGTGAACTGAAGTTCAACAGTTATGAAGAAGCTGAAGACTGGTTTAGCGAATTGCCCGGCTCGAATAATGTAAGCCGATTAAACAGCGCGCTGGAAGTTTTAGAATGAAAAAGAAAACAGCAGGCGGCCCCAGGGAAGGGGCCGGAAGGCCCAGAATGGAAAAGGGCAAACAGACCCGGCGCAATATCACGATTTCGGATCGGCTAGCAGAACGCGCCAAGCAGATTGGAAATGGAAATATATCAGATGGTATTCGCAAGGCTATTGAGGCTTACAAATGAACTTATTAGCTGCTCTATATGTTGGAAGCGATGGCCCTTATTTTGGGATCGACAATGTAGAACCTTGGGATGTAAAGCGTGATGCTCGAACTTATAACGGGCCATACCCAGTTGTGGCGCATCCACCCTGCCAACGATGGGGAAAGATGTGGGCAGGACAGCCGTTATGGATTAAGCGAACAGGCGAAAGGAAAAGAAAGGGTGACGATGGTGGATGTTTTGCTGCCGCGCTTCATGCAGTACGTATTTATGGTGGTGTGTTGGAGCACCCCTATAACTCCCATGCTTGGCAATGGTTCGGGCTTAACAAGCCACCAAAAAAAGGCGGTTGGGTTAAGGCAGACAACCACGGCGGCTGGACTTGCTACATTGAGCAAGGAAACTATGGACACTATGCACCTAAACCGACTTGGTTATATGCAAAAGACTGCGACCTTCCAGAATTAAAATGGGGGGTTTATAAGGTTAAAGATACTGATTTTCCGAAATGGGCGCTAGAAAAATACGGGCGCGAGAAATGTAGGAAGGCTGGCCTCTTGGCATTTAAGGGCGGCGGCAAAGATAGTGCAGCCAGGATACACACACCTGATGATTTCAGAGATTTATTAATTGATATAGCTATGAGTGTTTACAGCTAAATTTTTGATTGGGGCATAAAAATGAACTTTGATGAATGGAAAAATGAAGCGGTTGGCGAAGGTTTGAACAATTGTGAAATGGTACGGTCTGCGTGGAATGCCGCGTTAGACCAGGCTCGTATAGAGTGCGTGAAAAATGAGCCACGACCAGGGGGCGGAGTAGGCGCTAGAACCTGTTTTGAAATTCGTGACGCTATCGAAGATTTGAGCGTATAACGCCCAGCTCACCGGGGAGGAATGTAATGAGCGAAGCGAATGAAATGACGAATCCGAGTGCGGCGCCTTGTTATGGTGTTGGCGTTTATGTTGGCGGTGCTCTGGTTGCATGGTTCCCTGAATTTGGGGAGAAAGAACGAGAGTGGTGTACCGCGAATTATTTCGGGCGGTGGCTAACATGGCGGGCAACCACGCCAGAGTACATACCGCTGACTGAGGCAGAGAAAGCGGAAGCAGACCGCAATGCCGCCGAACTGATGGAAAAACTTAGTTGGTGTGATGAAGCACCATAACGCCTTTATTCAAAGGGCGCGGTAGGAACCAGGACAGAGCGCCGCAGGTAAGGCGCTCCTTTGGAATTACTTGTTATGCACTGGATAGAAACTGAAAAACAGAAGCCGCCTTTTAATGCTGGTGTCATTGTTTACTGCCGCATTTACGGCAGATTCATAGCCAGCTATGAGCAGATCGCTGATGACGTGAATGATGGCGTCTGGGTGAATTGGATGAATGGTGAAAGAGGTATTTTGCCGCCGACACACTGGATGCTATTGCCAGAAGCACCGGAAGGTGCATAACAGCCTGATTAAAAGGATGTCTTTTAAATATATTAAACAGGAATAGTGATGAGTGAACATGATTATCGAACCGAAGCAAACTGACATTGATGCTGCTTTTAATGGCTGTAATTTTGGCCCCAAAGGTGAAACGCCAGAAGGCCGAAAAAACCTTGTTGCCCACTGCGTATTGAAACGCGCTTGCGGGTACCGTGATGGACACACGATTGAAACCATCTGTAAGGAGTTGGGGTTGCTGACCAAAAAAGGCAACCCTCGCAAACACGCGAAGCATTGGGCTTATGTGCATATTGCACACTAACCGTTATTTGGTACGAACTATGGGACTTACAATTGCAAGTTACGGCGGCGGCACCAACAGCACAGCTATGCTGATTGAGTGCGCTAAGCGTGGAATTAAGGTTGACTTGATTCTGTTCGCTGACACTGGTGGGGAGAAACCGCACACGATTGAGTATGTAAAGCGGTTTTCACAATGGCTGGTTGAGCATGGAATGCCGGGAATCGTATGGGTGAAGGCACCGAATGAAACTCTGGAGCAGAGTTGTTTGAGACTCCAATGCCTTCCATCAATCGCCTATGGGTTTAAGACCTGTTCCCAGCGGTTCAAGATTCAGCCACAGGATAAGTTTTGTAATAACTGGGATCCAGCCAAAGAGGAATGGGCAGCAGGCAGAAAGATAACCAAGCTGATCGGCTACGACGCGGATGAACATCACAGGGTTAAAGATTACTCGGATGACAAGTACACCCTCGAATACCCGTTGGTGGAGTGGGATATGGGGAGAGACGAATGCTTAGAAACGATTGAAAAGGCTGGGCTATGCCCACCCGGTAAGAGTGCTTGTTACTTCTGCCCGAGTAGCAAGCCGAGCGAGATACGCCAACTAGCACACACTAACCCAGATCTGATTGAACGGGCGTTGGCGATGGAGGCAAATGCGGAGCTAACAAGCGTAAAAGGACTGGGCAGGGACTTCGCTTGGCGCGATCTTCTAGCACAGAACGAAATGTTTGATGACGACTACAGCCGAACCCCTGAGTTGGTATGCGGATGCTATGACGGTTAACGGCTGTAATCAGCCGCGAGCGTTAGCGAGTCGAGCTGAATTTAATCGTTATATTGTGAGGAAATAATGAGTAGAGATATTTATGAATCTGCCAACAAAAGGGTTGCTAAACAATTGGAAGGTTTTGATAGAGCAATAACTTTATTAGAAAAGCGAAGAATGAGCATACCTGAAATGGTGGTGCTATTAACTGAACGGGTAAGTGCAAACAATTGCGATGGTGATTGTGGCAAAGAACCACCATATACCGGCTGCAAGGAGTGTCGTGCAGCCGAGGCGCTAAATGCTGCTGCTGAAATTTTACGAGAGGCAATATAACTTTTCGATTTTGAGGACGAGCGATGACGCACATAACTGATGAATGGATGGATGAAATGAGTGATTGGCAGGAAGATCAAAAGAACGAGAATTTAGGAGGTGATGACATGAAAAAACGATTGGACTCGCTGAAAAACGAACACCGCAAACTGCGCGAGGACTTTGCGCTACACCTTTTGGGCGAAGGAACAACCAAATCAACCGCAGAAAAGCTTGGTATTTCGACATCCAGAGTGCGGCAGATAGTGGACAGAAGGCGACGCATATTACAGAAAGAATACTTCCAAAAAGAAAAATCACGGGAGATAACTGAGGCCCAAGAGCAATTAGCAAGAGCGGTATTGATGCTCCATGACTGCGGTAAATCAGAGGATGAGATAAACGAAATATTTGGATACGGGTACAAATGTCATGGCGCAAGCAAAAGATGGGCTGAGTCAGTGCTTGGCGCTTAACGACCATGAACAGGCGTGGCGCACGATTTAAATGCAAAAGCACGGCGGTAATGCCATCACCCTGGTTTTGCTTGTTAGCGATTCTTTGGAGGGCTACAAATGAGTAAGAAATTTAAATGGGTGATTATTCAAAATGGTTGGGCGCACTTTTTTATTAGTGAACCTAAAAAAGTAAGAGGTGGGTTTAAAGTTGACGGTCATTCATACGTTGGAACAGATGTGGAATTACTCCCACGATGGGTGTATGACTCGGCAAATAGGTATCGCTAACGCCAATTGTTATATGCGAGGATGAGATGAGACCAGAAAAATTACATACATTAGTGAATAAAGGTTTTGATGCGTGGCTTGCCGGTGAAGGCAACAAGCCGCTGACTGAGTTGTTGCCAGACATGAAAAAGGAATGGCAGAGACGCTCTAAAAAAGAGCAGGATTTTCGTACGGGCGAAGAAACGTATGGATACTGCCCTAATAGCATTAGGAACAACATGGTGTACATCTCTGACCGTTGGTGCTGTGCTTTTAGATTGCGCTGGTTAATTGATGGCTTAGAAAATGGCAGCATATAACGACTGCATAACCGGCAAGCGTAGCGCGTCCGAGTTTATGCACTTGTTAGATTTGCCTTTGAACGAGGGTTGAAAGTGGAAAAAGTAACGATAGGAAATGCTGAACTGTATTGCGGGGATTGCGCGGTGATACTGCCGCAGCTTGAGCCGGTGGATTTGATACTAACTGATCCGCCTTATGGGATTGGCGAAAGCAAGAAAGTTAGCAAGCGCGCGACCGATGGCGTAGCACGGCCAATGGGCGGGCCGAAGTTCTTTGAGGCTGGCGAATGGGACAATAAACCACCACCGCAATGGATATTTGGTTTGATGATAGAAAAAAGCACAAACCAAATTATTTTCGGCGGCAATTATTTTGAGTTGCCGCCAACAAGTTGCGTTTTAGTTTGGGACAAAGACAACGGGGATACCGATTTTGCAGATTGTGAACTAGCCTGGACGAGTCTTAAAAAAGCAGTGAGGCTCAAAAAATGGATGTGGAACGGGGCATTGCAACAGGATATGAAGAACAAGGAAGAACGGCAACACCCAACACAAAAGCCTACAAGAATTATGGAGTGGTGCATTACTCAAGCGCCTGACGATGTGGCAACAATTTGCGACCCATTTATGGGCAGTGGCACAACCGGAGTTGCAGCGATGAACTTGGAAAAGCGGTTTATCGGAATTGAACGAGAACGCAAGTATTTCGATATTGCTTGCGAACGGATAGACCGGGCGCAGGCACAAGGCCGACTGGCAATCTAACGACCATGTTTTACGGCGTGGAGCGCAGCGGAACGTCCGAAAGAACTAATTGTTAGTGTGTAGATTTCGATGGCAAATGCACTGCCTGAACCGTTGGTAACGGCGGTATCGAAACGGTAGCCAAAACCGTGTGCATGATGGCAACCCGAGCATGGAGTTGGGCGCGCCCCTGATCACGGCCTGTAGCGATGCAGGTGAACCGGTGGTGAACGGTGAGGGGTTAAACAACTAGGCAAAGCAACGCCAGGCATCATCTATGTGGCCAGTTGGGTTAAAAGAAATAGACGGGATAAACGCCTGCATTTATTCGCAGGGTGAACGGCTGGGTCGAAACGCCAGCGCCGGAAGCGTAACCGGCACACTAACAGTCTGATTAAAAGGATGTCTTTTTAATATATTAAACTTGGATGAATAGTGATGAGTGACATACGTGCAAGAAAAGAGGCTCTGCTTTCAGACGGTCGAGGCGGTGCATATCTGTATGTTGATGGCGCACCTGTTGGACGCGCAGCCGACATAGCCGACAATCTCCCAAAGATGCGAGCCGAGATCGAGTGCCAGCAACAACGCATAGACCGACTGCTCCACGGTTTGCGTGAGATCCAAGACCATAGCAGTCGTTTTAGTCCTTCCGGGGCGAAAGCTCGACTAGTGCTGCAGAACGATGCGAAACTCGCTAACAATGAATTTCCAGAAAGATCCTGAAGGCGGCAGCTTTGCTAGGTGTGACGAGTATTGGATCTCTATTTGTTGGGTTGATTGAGTAGAGAAACTCGTGCCCTACTACCGCAAGGCAATTTTGAGTAACGCTGTCAACTGTCGTAAAGAAGCGGTAAAAATCTGTGAGAACCACAGGAGAGGGCAAATATGACCCTAAGAGTAGGATGAAAATCAATGTGATGAAAATGGCAGGAGGCATTCTTGCTCCTGCCGATGATTCAGAAGCTGAGAAGCTGGTGAGGTTTAAAACCGGGGAGATGTACACTGTTGATATCCCGCTCACGAGGAACCCTGCATTTCACAGAAAGATGTTTGCACTCTTCAATTTTTGCTATGAATATTGGCAGGGTGATAAAGAGTTCCTGGATGATGCTGGGCAACGGGATCACTTCCGAAAGCAACTCACGATCATGGCAGGGTATTACAACGAGTATTTTGACTTTGATGGGTCAGTCAGGGTTGAGGCTAAAAGCCTCTCATATGGCTCGATGAGCCCAGAGGAATTTGAATCCTGCTATCAGGCAATTATCCAAGCTGCGATAAAACATATTTTTCCCAAGCTCGACAATCACCAGGTATACAATAAACTTATAGGATTCTTTTGATGGGATTAAGAAAGCTCAAGGACAAGAAATGCGCAGCACCAGGCTGTGATAAGACCTTCACCCCAGCGAACGGGTTTCAAAAAACCTGCTACTCAATTAAGTGCGCTCAGGAATATGCGCGGCACACACAAAAGAAAAAGCAGGAGAAGATGTGGAGGAAAGAAAAATCTGAATGGGAGATCGACAACGATAAGCGAAAGCAAAAAAACATGACTCAATCTGTATTCAACCGTTTACGAGTGCTGGAGGAGAAGATCTGGTTTGCGGAGCGGGGTCTAGAGCCTGTCTGCATCTCTTGTGGCAAGCCAAATATGGATTGGTGTTGCGGTCATTACAAAACGAGAGGCTCGCATCCTGAGCTTGCTTTTGATAGAAAGAACACATTCCTCCAGTGCAACAATCACTGCAACAAGCACAAATCAGGTAACATCCAAGGCTACACAGCAGGGCTTCTGGAGCGCTTTGGGCAGGATGAAGGTAATGCCATACTGGATTACTTAAAATCGCCTCACGAGGCTCTCAGGATGTCTGGGAGGGATTACTATGAGATGCGACTGAAGTTGCTGAGCGAAGAGAAGGAGCTGAGGAAAAAGCTAAACCAATTGCTGGACATTTCTGCACATCCTTGATATAGCGCGCCAAAACGTTACAATAAGTAACACCACACAGCGCCAGCGAGGTCAATATGGCATACCGATATGGCGCAAATTCGCGCCTCAAGCTCGACACCTGCCATCCGGGTCTGAAAGAGATCGCGTTTAATGTCCTCAAAAGATCCCCTTACGACATCACTATCCTGCATGGATGGAGATCAAAAGATCAGCAAAATGCTCTCTATGACTCTGGAGCCAGCCAGGTTCAATGGCCTGATTCAGAGCACAACTATGTAAACGGTGGAACCCCAGAGAGCCTTGCTCTTGATTTCGCCCCTTGGCTCGATGGGTTCATCCCTTGGCATGAGACTCACATATTCGCCTGTATCGCTGGCATCTTTATATCTGAGGCTAATCGACTTGGATATAAGCTCAGATGGGGAGGTGACTGGGATGCTGATGGGAACACAAAAGAGCACAAGCTCCAAGATTGGGGCCATGTAGAGTTGGTTCTGGGAGACAGTGATGTTTGATTTTCTAGGCAGGATGTTTGGCAGCAGCAAGGCTGGCGAGAAGATCATCGACGGTGCTGTGAGCGGGATTGATAAGCTTTTCTACACAGATGAAGAAAAGGCTGAAGACCGGGCACAGGCAAAGCGAGAGGTTATGACTGTCTACATGGCGTGGATGGAATCAACCACTGGCAGCAGGATAGCTCGAAGACTCCTGGCAGTGATGGCAGCATCGATTTGGGCAGTACAGAAAATTGTCGAGCAGGTTTTTAATGTCATGGCGATATGGGAGACAGATCCAACCATAGTTGAAAAGCTGACAGCCAGTGCTGAAGCAATGAACGCTGGTGCCTCGAGCACAGCAGATCTGGTGGCAGTGGTATTTGCTTTCTACTTCGGTGGCCCCGCAGCTGTTGAGATATCTAAAAATGCTTTGAATGCCTTTGCAGGTAGGGGTAAATAATGGATGGGTTTATTGATGCTTTTCTGAAAAAGCTCACTGAAGCATTGAATGCAATGCCGGTAGAGACGTTTGTCGAAGTGATTACTGCGATGGCTGTCACTCTCACTGTTGTTCAACTAATCAAGGCTGGAGCAAAGATGTATAAGAGGGCAAGCACTGAGCAGGAAAGAGATAGACGCAAACTCCTCAATTTCTTAATCAGTTTTCTGGTTGGGATAATTGCAGGGATTTACATGATCGACCCTCCCAGCCAGTGGCCTTTCCTAATTGGCCTGTTCAACTCGGTCATCTACCTTTTCCTTGTAAGGCTTGCGTATGCTAAAAACTGGTTGGTTTTGTTATCATTGCTCAAGTCAAGGAAACTACAACGGGGCAAGGATGGCTCTTTAAGCCTTGTCGAAACCCAGCGATTTATGGTTGATTAAGGTGAGAAATGTTGAAAAAAATACTAACAATATTCACTGCAATGATAGCAGTGGGGATAGGGTATGCGCACAACCACGACCCTATTCGACAGGTTGCCGAAATGAGTGTTCAACAATTTGGAGCATTTGCATTGGTCATTTTGTTTTCCCTAGGTTTGAATGTGTGGTTGGCTCGAAAGTACGACAACGAGCGAAGCCTGAATCTCGACCTGACAAAGCAGTTACTTGAGCATCATGCAGATTACCAAAAACTTGTTGAGCGAGTTGTCAAGTTCCTGTCCAAGATCCAGCAGGGGCGGGACGTTGATATTGAGGAGGTTTGACATTGTGTCAGCCAATATATTCGACAAAATCAAGCGCGCCCTACAGGATGAAAGGATATATAACCACATGCGAAATCAAGAGGAAGAGCAACGCAAGAAAGAGCGGGAGGATGGAATCCATCGCATAGATGAGTTGATCGAGGATATTGAAACCTGGCGCGAGAGGAAAAAATCTCATGGAAAATGATCAATTCATAGTGACTGCAAGCCACGGAAATATCGCATGGTCTATAGCTGCTTTTTTCTGGGCGCTGCTATATATCTGGTACAAGGACAAGCTTACTGATCGAGTAAAAGTAACGCTGTTGGTCATTACCCCAGTCATATTTTTGTATGGATTGAGGTTCTGGTGGTCTTACCTGGGCAGGTTATTGGATTTACCGGATGATGGCATAGTGTGGCATCCTTTCTTTTGGGAGTTTAAAGGGGATGTTTTTTTGTTTATCGGCATTGCGATTGTTCCTTTTATGGCTCTTGTTTCCACTTGGGCGAGCGGCAAAGACTGGAAGACATGGGCAATTACTAGCCTAATGATATACTTCCTATCATTTACAACAGCATGGGTATTTTGATGATTGATTACGAACAGTTAAAATTAGATGACCCTGGCGGGGATCTGGAAACGGCACTCGCAACGCTGTCAACAATAACTACGACAGTACCGCACGAAGTTAACCGGATATTCGACAGGGATGTGTACACTGCTTTGGGCGCAATGGAGGGCGAGGTTGTGCTGCAGGCAATCGAGGCGCAAGCAGAAGATGGCACTGACCCGTATCAAGCGGCATTCATTCGGGTGTTGAAATGGATTTCGCCAGGTGCAGAGCATGGTATTGATATTTGTGACACTGAAGTGCAGGGCGTTTTAAATTCACTGGTCGGGAAGCATGGGGTTACGCAACCGATGATTGACGCAGTTATTTCGCTGAAGGATCAGATTGTTATTAAATATCCCGGATTGCGAAAAGGTGACGTTGAATACGCGAGGGCTAACTAATGGCTATCGAGACGAATGATGTAATTGAGAAGTTTGGCACGAAGGATGCGCTCGACGATACAACTACTAGTGCTGTTAGTGATGGCGCAATGTCCGCATCTGCAGATATTACCGCGTGGACAAATGACGATGATGCGCCATTCGCTAAGCTAATCCTATTGTGGCAATACGCATCTGGTACAATTGACGGTGATATTTCTATCCATATTAGACCTATTAATGTCGACGGCACAAACGATACCCCTCAGCCGACAACATCAAACAAAATTGGTCATTGTGGATTATTTGAAATTGACACAGGGCAAACAGCAGCAACAGATACGGCCTATGTTGCATATGTGCCGTTAACGCCTTTTGCTACAAAAACGAGCCAAGAGTACGAGTTTTATTTATTCAATGCGTCCGGTGTTGGCATGTCTGCTAACTGGGATTTAGATATCGTACCAGCAAGCTTTGGGCCACACGCATAATGTCTTATTTCATCCCTGACCCTAGATTTGAAGATGCTAATTTACTGGTTCCGGGCAGAAAGCCAATAGCGCCGGTTGAGTTGGATAGAAGCAACCCATTAACAAGGAATATGGTCGGCTGTTACCTGATGAACAAAGATCATATTTTTAATATAGCTAACGGTAAAGTTACGGCAATGGCATCAGATGATGGTGTGCTGGATGTTAATCGGACAAAATTTCAAGCATTGGACGGTACATTTATTGACCTCTATTCAGATGACCTTTTCCCGCAAGGGACTTGCATGGTTTCATTTTTTCACGAAACCGGGTCAAGCCCGTGGTCACTTTTTTTCGAAGCGGGACAGGATGGTGTGGGGCTTAGGCTTGGCGCATATGCAAATAATAACCGGGTATTGATGGAAGTTAACAACCTTAACTGGAATAGTGACGCTCATGGGGATTTTAGGGGCCAAGATAGAATCTTATTTGGATCTTGGGACACAGACAACAATAGCCGAGTTATAAATAGCGAATTTTACGACGCATCTAATGGGGGAGCTATAACTGCTCCCAGTACAAATTATCAGATAAAACTAGGGGCAAGAGTTACATATGATGACCTCCCGGTAGATTACATGAACTATATTTTTTTCTGGAACAGGTTGTTATCACCACCAGAAAAAATGGCGCTTAAAAAAAGCCCATATCAATTTCTAGTACCGGCTTAAATCATGCGTCCAAGTAGGATTTTCATAAACACAGGTGGAGGTGCAACTGATCTAGTCATCCAGGATGGGAGTCATGGTCACACATCAGACAATATTGGCTTAACCCAAACGCATCAGCTAGCGATCTCAGAGGCTCTACACGCGCACTCAGCGGATCAATGTGATGTGACCACCACAGCAGCATTGGTTATCCAAGATGCTCTACATAGCCACTTAGCAGGAAATATAACGCTGTCTCAACTGCATATGCTTGCTATTGATGATGCTCTACACAGCCACAGTGCCGAGGTTATATCGCTCACTCAGGATCACATCCTGATTGTTAGCGATGCTCTACATGCGATGCTCTCGGATAACATAACATTTGTGGATGATCTCCCAGAAGTAGCCACAGATGTAACTTCAAACCGCTCAATCACTATCACAACTGGTAATCGAGCGGTAACTGTAGCAAAATCTAATCGTTCAATAAGTGTTACGAAAGGTAACAGAAACATCAAATTCTCTAGCTAAGAGAGGAGATTATGAAAGTAACAGCACTTGAAACAATCAAGGCGCATCCGTACTACCCTGCCGAGGGAGACACTATTACAGTTCCTGATCCAGTAGGTCAAAACTGGGTCGATAACGGATGGGCCAAGAACGCTGAGACCGGGGAGACCGGGCAGCGTAGTTCTAAACCTGTGACACTTGAGATAGATAGCTCGATTCTCTCCGTAAGCAGCGAGGTGAAGTGAAATGGGTAAATCTGTACATGATGATGTGTTGGATGGGTCATTTGATGTGCTTGACCAGGCAAATCTGATGATAGCCTGCTCAACTGAGCCGACTACTCGAACAGAGGCTGTCACAACCTACGCCCTCGCTGACGCTACTATGACGGTGAATACCGACTACACGAAGGCAAACGGGGATACATCAGGGCGAAAGGTCACAGTAGCAGCCAAAAGCGCTATTACAGTAGACACATCAGGCACAGCGACTCATGTGGCTCTTGTCGATGCTACTCGGCTGCTGTATGTGACCACTTGTACAAGCCAATCCCTGACATCTGGAACTGGGAACACTGTGAACTTTCCAGCATGGGATGTTGAGATCGCTGACCCAACTTAATAGGTGATGCATGGACAGAGTAGAGCAAGGCGAGACCTACGGTTTCACCACCAGTTTGAGCGGTGAGGATACAGATGCATTCACTGTGGAGATGTATGTTCTACAGTATCCAGGTGACACTCCGGCCATATCCAGAACCCTCACAGATGGTGAAGGAACTCTGACATCAGCTGAGACAGCTGCTCTCGCGGTAGGTCAATGGTTCATCCATCTCAAGGCGTCTGACACTGATGAGGATGCCAGAGATCCGATCAAGATATATATAACTAAAGGGTGGCGATGATGGCGTCGAATAATGCAATAGGAACAGTGAAGGTCTGCAACAAGACCATGAAGCCTGGAGACCGATTCCAGTTCCAGAAATCTCCTCAAACCTATGTTGTCACTGCTGTTAACAACAAGTATGTCTCCTATCGTAAGGAGAATATCCAGAGGGGATAAGCATGGGAACCTATCATATTCAGCTGAACGGCACTCGAACAAGCGGTGTATCCACTGCTGATGATTGGACAGCTGCGAACTGCTACGCCACATCTGAGCTTGTCATTGCTGAGGCAGGTAGTGGGAATCACACTCTGATCTATGACGATGGTCAGCACGAGATTGCAACCGAGAATTTCAAAAGCACATTCTTTGCTGGGGATAAGGTATTAAGCTCCAGAAATGGAGATCCATCCCTGTGCAAACTGTTTCAAACATCAGATCAAAGACTATTCCTTGCTAACACTGCATCAGCAGGGACATTAACTGTCAATAACATCCACCTTGGGAGGGATGCTGACCAGGATGTAACTGGCTTGGCTAGTGTGCTGATCCAACTGGGATCAGGGCTGACAGCGGCAAACTTCAATAACTGTTGGGTAGGTGGTTTTGATTTCGATCTCGACACAACAAGCAGCAGTGGCCTTTTGCTGAGGGTATTAGCTTCAGGGCTGACCACTACATTCACAGGTGGGAAGTTCTATGACATGACTATCGATGGGGCTGATGGGGGATATCATCCTGGGGTACGATTACAGTTAGGCTCTCTGATATTCGATGGCACCGAGTTCACAAACATCTCAAGGACACTGGCAGTATTCGATGGCGGAGGGTTTGTCTGGAATGAGGGAGGTACTCTCACTCTGGAAAACACCTACACTGACGGTATTGATTTCACTACCGGGACAGGGCTGACTCATCGTCCATTCATCTACAGCGAGAACACAGCAGCCAGCAGCCTTGTGCTCAAGAACAATGTAGGCAGAAACCTGACCATGACCAACGGCCAGGGTGGAGCCTTCTATGCGGTCTGTGCCGGTGGTTATGAGGTCAATGGGTTAATCATCGAAAATGGTGCAAGCTATCCAGACTCCAACGCAACAGGTGGTTGTTTCCTGGCGAAAGACTCTACTTCAAGCGGAACCTACAAGAACGTTATCTGCATCAACTCGAGATCTCATTTTGGAACGCTCTGGTATGGTGTGGGTGGTGGAGCAGGAACCCTGGAAAATGTGGCAATAGTCAACTCAAGTCTTAAGCAGGGGGCTGTTTATTCGGGTGGTGACGGCGATTTAACAGTTCAGGGGTACTATGCATCTAACCTGAACTCTCTAGACGAGGGTAACGCCAATGAGGCTGATGGGTTGGGTCTGTATGCTCACATCAACTCCTCGACGGGAACTAGGAGCAAGCAGGTAACCGTAGATGATGTGACTATTGAGGACTGTACAAACACTGATGGCACTGTTAGTGGTATCTTTTTCCGCAACCAGAACACCACCTATACCCTCACAGTGGGTATGACAAATGTTGCATGTATCAATAACTCCTCATCTGGATACGCAATAGGAACCAACAACACTGATACAGGCACCACAGCTATCACATTGGATATCGCTACAGTAAGTGGTGGTCAGAGCGACATCGATGAGACCAATATCACATTGACTAATTACATTGGGTTTGATGCTACCAAGACAGCAGTAGGCGCAGTAGCAATGAAAGGGCTAAGCAAGAACCCAGCAATCAGAGGGATTACCTCTGGCATGATAGGATAAAGACAATGGCATCTACTACAGTAATAGCAGCAGGAACAGGCTCAGCCAAATCAGGCGCAATCACCATCCCTTCAGGCAGCACATACCAGTTCCACACGAGCGACCGGATGAAGAACTCAGAGTATGTCAGGCTGGATCAATCCCCTGATGATGGGACAACCTGGAGTGAACTTATAGATCCGAAGTGGGGTGGAGACTTTCTGCACGACGAATGCACTCGCAACGCAGTTACTGGGCCAGCTGTTATCAGACTGGTTAAATCAAACACCAGTGCATCAATAGCTGTATACCAGGACTCTTAACAGGAGAAAGACAATGGCGGGAGGAAGACCAACTAAGTACAAGGGCGAAGCCACAATTGAGGCGGTACAGAAGTACATTAAGAACTACAAGAAGAAAGGAGACATGATACCCAGTATCGCAGGGCTTGCTTGTGAGCTTGGGGTAGCTCGAGACACTGTTCATGCATGGGTAGCTGATGGTAAAAAGCCGGAGTTTTCCGACATAATTACTAGACTTCTCGCGGAACAAGAGCGCGTCTTGCTGCGTGGAGGGCTGTCAGGCAAGTTTAATCCAACTATCACAAAGCTGGTAATGAGCAAGCACGATTACCATGAAAGCACTCGTAATCAGATGGTTGGTGATGGGGGTGGCCCAGTAGAGACTCAATCCAATATCAACTTCATCCCAGTGGGAAGAAAGAAGGATGACTGATGCAAGATGTCGCCATCGAGTATGTTGAGAATCTTTACCCGGTATACACCAAGCCGAAAAGAATTAAGATTGTCATAGGTGGTCGCGGTTCCACCAAATCAACAGGCATCGCTGACTATGTCGCAGCAAAGATGTCAGCAGGAGAGTTATGGTGCTGCGCCCGGGAACATCAAAACACAATAGAAGAATCAGTACACAGAACCCTGCTCGACGAGATATACCGGCTAAGACTCGGTGGGTTCTCAGATACCCTCAAGAACATCACTCATATCTCTGGTGGTCGAAACTTTTATAAAGGTTTAGCCAAGAACCCAACCTCACTCAAATCAACACTCACAGGAGTAGATGGGCTCTGGATAGAAGAGGGCGAGGATCTCAGCGAGAGGACACTTAGCATTCTGACTGCATCAGTGCGGAGAAATGCTGCCCAGGCTCAAGCATTCATTGCCGGGGATGATGTCAAGATGCCTGAGATCATTATCACTATGAATAGAGGCAGCAGGAAGGGTGCTGTGGCTAAGAGATTCCTCAAGCGCGCTGACAAGGAGCTTGCAAGGTGTGGATACTATGAGGATGATCTAGTGATGATCGTAGAACTCAACTACACAGACATGCCTGAAGACTGGTTTAAAGCGTCAGGGCTCGAGGAGGAGCGAGCAGATGATGAGTTGAGGCTTACTCCGGCGAAGTACAGGAACAAATGGCTTGGCGATTACCTGGATGAAGTGGACAACGCAATCATCCTGCCTGAGTGGGTGGATGCATGTCTCGATGCTCACCGACTACCTCACCTAGAGAAAGCATTCAAACCCAAAGGCGCTATCATTGCAGCTCATGACCCAGCTGATGAGGGTAGTGACAAGAAAGCATACGCAGCTCGGCATGGGTCAGTAGTTTTCAGCTGCAAGGCATCAGATGAAGGAGACGTTAATGATGGGTGCGACTGGGCAACTGAGAACGCTATAGCAGACGATGCTGATTGGTTCCTATGGGACGCTGATGGCATGGGGGTTGGACTCAAAAGGCAAGTCAGTGATTCATTCAAAGGCAAACACACCAAAACTCACGCATTCAGGGGAGGGCTGTCAGGATCTGCTCAGGACAATGCAAAGAAGATATTTCAGCCCGAGTATTCAACCGAGAAGGAAAAAGCCAAAAGCTACGCTCACACATTTCTCAATAACAGGGCTCAGTATTACTGGAGGCTGGCGCGCAGGATATTCCTGACCTATCGCTGCGTTAAGCATGGAGAATACATTGATCCTGCAGAAATGATAAGCTTCGCAAGTGAGGGGATGCAGAACTGGAGTAATCTCAAGACTGAGTTATGCTCTGTACCACAGAAAGAGCGCTCAGATCACTTGATCCAGATCTTGAGTAAGAAGGAAATGAAGACTCTGCAGATTGAGTCACCGAATGAGGCTGATACAGTTATGATGTTGATGTATATACCACACAGGCGCAGGGTGAATGATGGCCCAGTAAAGATACCAACCAAAACAACGGCATTCTCATGAGTTATACACACGAACAATTGCAGTCGATGCTTGATGATTATAAGGCGCAGACAGGGGATGATTATTCTGTCTCGCAGGATCAACGAGATGCAGCAAATGAAGATACCAGGTTCGTCACAGTCGATGGTGGAATGTGGGAAGACTGGCTTACTACAACACACTCCGAGCAATCAAACCGGGCTCGACCACAACTTGATGTGACTAGTGACATCCTGTATCGCTTTGTTGGTGAGTGGACAAAAAACAGAGCCCAAGTGCTGTTCGAGCCTTTGGATAGCAAGACTGAGGATAGCGAGGCTGACATGGTTAACGGGATCTACCGGGCAGACTTCAAGGACAATGACGGCCAATCCTCTCAGGATCTCGCTGTAAAAGAGACTGCTATGTGTGGACATGGCGCATACGTTTTATGCTCAAAGTACGAGGATGATGGTGACCCTGAGAACGAGAACCAGGATATTTACTGGGAGGAGATCCAAAACGCATTTAATCATGTAATCTGGGACAAGAATGCTAAGAAGGATGATAAGTCTGATGCTCGACACTGCACAATTCTCGAGGCATTCACCGAGGACGCATTGAAAGAAAAGTGGCCTGATGCGGATTGCTCCTCAGCCTACACTCCCAATACCCGCAGCGAGTTCAGCTGGAGAACAAGCTCTGAATACTATGTAGCAAAGCGTTACACAGTGAAGCTGAAGAAAATGAACGTCCAGGTGTGGCAAAACATCCAGACTGATGAGGTTGACTCATTTGAAGACAAGCAGATTGAGTTGATTGGTGAAGATCTCAGGGCTCGAGGGTGGACACTGCAGAGACGCAGGCAGATTACAAAGAGAACAGTCGAGCGCTCTGTGTTCACAGGTACTCAGTTCCTGGAGACTCCGAAGCGCATTGCTGGCGAGTGGATACCTGTCATCTCGATGTATGCATTCAGGACGTATGTTGATGGTGTTGAGCACTATCGCGGCATAGTGCGGAAGTTCAAAGATCCCAACCGGATTATCAATACCAACCTGGGGCGCATGACTGAATCAGCTGCGACATCTGGTGATCGAATCCCGATATACACCAGGCAGCAGGTTGAAGGGCTTGAGAGCAACCTGAAGGACAACACCAATAAAGCCTACCAGGTAATCAATGAACTCGAGCAAGAAGATGGATCGCTCAAAGCCGAGGGGCCAGTAGGATGGTATGAACCTAATGCGATTGACCCAAATACCGTCGCCTCGACTGAGTTGGTTGATAACTATGTTCAACGGGCTGGTGGCGCTCTGAGCAGCTCTGAAGGAGATCCTGAGCAGTCAGGCAAGGCAATGACCAAGGTCACTGAGCGAGCCAACCTGAATCACCAGGTAATTCTGGACAACATACTCAAGGCGATTAAGCATGAGGGTAGGGTCTACCTATCAATGTTCAAAGAAGTCTACGGCAACACGCGAGAAAAGCGCTCTATGGCTGTGGATATGAAGACTCCATCAACGAGAATGATCAACCGTCCAACCATCAAGGCTGATGAGTACGGTGAGATCCAGACATCGCTTCAAAACGACACATCGAGGGGCAAGTACAAGGTTAATGTCACTGTTGGCCCTCAGTACGATACCCAGCGAGAGGCTACACTCGACTCAGTAGAGCGGATTATGGGTGTGGTAGGTGAGCAGTCGAGCTACTTTGGGCCACTCTTGTCGATGTGGGTTGAAAACGTGTCAGGTACTGGTTTAGATCCTTTAAAGGAATTCAATCGAAAACAGATGTTGTTGTCAGGACTGGTTCAGCCAGATCCAGAGAACCAGGAAGAGATGCAGATGGTTCAGCAGGCATCGCAGCGGAAGTCGCCTGAAGACGAGTTACAGCTCGCAGCCGCACAACAGCAAATAGCCGAAGCCAAGTATATGAATGCTGGCGCTGCACAACGGATGGCTGACGCTGGGAAGAAAACTGCAGAGACAGATAAGATCCGCGGTGAGACCAAGAACATTGCCCGGGAGGGTGGCGCTGACTACATTGCTCGGCGCATGGAAAAGGTCTTGAAGAGTACCCCTGCTCCTGTAGCTCCTCGCAGGCTCCGTTATAATCCGAATACTGGCAACCTTGACCCTGTGAACGATGCAAGAAGTAGAACTGCCTGATGGCACCATAGTTGAGTTTGATGATTGGGTGGCCCCAGAGACTCTGAGAGCCTCTGTGCGTGCTTATTATGACGAGGCTGTAGCTCCATATACTGTAGGCGAATCGATGCGTAACAGGGCGCAGGTGCTGCCAGAGGCGCAAGGTTATGAGCATCAAGACATCTATGACCCAACCGAAACCGTCCCCGAGCAATGGGCTTACGCAGTACGCAAAACCCCAGGCAATATCCTTGCAATAGCAGATGAGTTCTCTCCCTTTGCTAGGTTGACTAAAGATCTGACTGGGAAAACCCTCCAGGAAAGAGCAGACGAGTTCACTCAAGTCAATGAGATGGGATACACAGATGAAGATTTCACTGGCCCTGATTGGTTGAGAGGCGCGATTAATCTAGGCGCTGATGTAGTAGCAGATCCATTCCTCATTGGAGGTGTGGCTTATGACGCTGGCAGGATGGTTGGTAAACATGCTCCTACAGCATTCGATAATTTGATTGCGCGCTCTCCTGATGGGGCTTTCAAGCAGGGAGGCATGATGACATGGCAAGGCTCGCCTCATAAACACGATGGGATATTAGACCCATCAAAGATAGGCACAGGCGAGGGCGCACAGGTTTATGGTTATGGGCATTATTTGGCTGAGAGTCCAGATGTGGCAAAAACTTATGTCCCAAGAGATTTTGATTTTGAGGATGAGTTAATGCGACGTTATAAGGCCGCAGAATCAAGGCAAGATTATGCAGCTATGCAAGTATATGAGGATTTAATGCTACACAACACGCCTGATGAAATTATCGAAAGGGCAAATGATGTTGATTCTATGTATGCTGGTTTCGGTGATTATGCGATTGAATTGGCAGAAGATATAAAGCCAGCATTCGCAAAATCACAAGGAAGCCTCTACAAATACGACCTAGACGACGACGCAATAGCTAACATGCTGGATTGGGATGACGCACCACAAGAGGGCAGCTATATATCGCAAACATTAATGGAGATTGCTGAGGATAATGGATGGTCTGATGATATGGGTGATGCTTTAGGGCTTACTGATATGTATCGAGGGCAACCTGAGAGCGGGGAAACTTTATATCATTTGCTATCAAGTTTAGCTGGGGATGAAAAGAAAGCCAGCCAACTACTGAAAGAATACGATATCCCTGGCATCAAATACTTCGATGGTCAATCCCGCAGTGCAGGAGAAGGCACAAGGAATTTTGTGGTATTTCCAGGCAACGAGCATTTAGTTAAGCCATTAGAGCGAAACGGCGAGCCTTTAGGGCTCTTAGGTATCGGCAAGGGGCAAAAAGGAGCAATAGAGGATATTCGCCCAAGTTGGATGTCTCATAAAAAAGTAATCCAGGTTGGGGTTAACCCGACTCATGCCGAATTTAAAGAGTTATATGGTACTGAAGATATGCTCCGCACGTTTGAGCATGATGGCGTCCGCTATGCCTGGCCGGTTAGCGATGCGACACATGACCAGATTTCCAAGCATTTAGGTATTAAGCTTAAGCCAAGTGATAGCGAGTATTTATTTGCAGATGATCATGTGCCGCCTATTGTGCCTAAGCGAAAATCCCTATTGAGTGACTTCCGGTAAGGTGTATAGCCCTTTATCGTAAATATGTGCCCCAAATGAGTCAGCTATTGATTGATGAGATTCTTCGCCAGCTCGCCAGGCGATAATATCCCCATCTTGATCCTTGAACCATTTAGCGGCCTTGTGATCAGATTCATTAATCGCGTCAATGATTCGCTCGGGAGATGGATTTTTGTAAATAATCATCAGTTTACTCCTTGTTGGTAGAGTGTAATTATACTAAAAAACTAAAATAATGCAAGAAAACACTTGATAAATTATCATAGTTTTAGTATTATACGCATATGGACAAAGCATATAGCGGAGTCAAAAACAACAAGGTGATGGAAATGGGACAGATTAATATTGAAAGCTCCTTTGAGTATGCAGACGGATACCTGAATGTAATTCTTTCTGATAGATCAGCCTATGTGACTTTCGACAGCGGGGATAATACCGTTGTTATCGAAGATTCGTGTGGGAGCGTCGTAGATTGGTATCGGCTTTATCAGCGTGAATGGTTAGCGCTTTCTGGCGCGGCGCTTGAATCGTCAGAACAGGCGTTTGCTAAAAAGTATGCAATTGAGGCGCTTGGCGAATGGGTGGTGTTCACAGCGGATCAAATTAAAGAGATGCAGGAAGATTAACTGATAAAGCCAAAACGGAGAAGTAAATGAACGCATATCAAAAAGCCATTAAAGAAAACGGTTTTGCAGTTGTTGATGGAGTCAAGTACGCAGTAGGCCAGCAACCTTATTTAGATAATTACTCTGAAGGCGTAGCTTATCAAGCATACGGATTCAGCGAAAAAATGACGGACGAAGGCGGCGAGCATGACCCACTGTTTGATGAGTCAGTGCAACTGATTTGGGATTGCACCGAATGGCATCAAAACGACAGTGAAGAAGAATTTGATTGTGACTGGGAAAATGAGGCTTTCGTTAAATGAAGCCTAGCGAAAAATGTAAAGCGGCCGGGCTAAAAAGCCTGTCTGAGTTGGTCAAGTCCACCGGGGTTAATGAACAGACATTAATTCGCTGGAGTCGAGATAAACCTAAGTTGTTCCAATTATGTATCGATGGGACGCTAAAACAAAAAGATTCCCAATAACCCAATTCTAAAACCCCGCCAGTCGGGGTTTTTTTACACCTAACGAATTTCCCCCTGGGCTTCTTCATAGCCTCTCCTGTACGCAATTACAAGCAAATTTTGTATAACTTGTTACGATTGGTAACACGGTGTTACCATAATACCCACTTAAACAGCCTTGACGGAGGCTGGGCTCGACGGAGCAGACAGTACGCGACTGCAATTCGCGGTTTCCTACTCGAACCATCACGAGGTAAAACAGATGACTACAGAGGCGTTAAACGAGAGCGAGGGCAATCCTACCGAGGTTGCTGATGTTGTAGAGCAAGAGGCTCCTGAAGAAGTTTCCCAGGAAGCTGCTCCACAAGCAGAAGAAGTAGAGATTGTCTTCGCTGAGGATGGTCAGCCGCCATCTGAAAACATGATCCCTGAATCCAAAATGAGGAAGCGGATCGGCAAACTGAATGCCAAGGTTGAACACGCCGAGGCTGGCAAAACGGAAGCGGAAAAACGAGTAGAGATGCTCGAGGAAGAAAACCGGCTCTATCGTGAGCGATTGACCGGCGGCAAACCTCAATCTAGTCAGCAGGGGGGCTTACCTCCCAGACCGCGACCGGAACAATTTGGCAGTGATGACGAGTTCGAGAAAGCCTTCGAGCAGTGGAATCAAGCAAAACTGGTTCTCATTGCTCGGGATGTGGCAGCTCAGGAGCGGCAACGGGTAATCAATGAGCAGCGTCAAGCTGATATTCAGCAAAAGGCTGAGGGTAATCTACGGAAGCACTTTGAACGTGCAGACGAAGCTAATTACCCTGGTTATGAAGAAGCTGAGGATGCAGCTATTGATGTGCTGGGCAAACAAGTAGCACAGCAGATCATGATTAATGCTCCAGATTCTGTAAAGACTATGCTAATCCTGGGTAATGCTCCTGAACAGGCGAGGTATTACAGAGAGTTGATTGAGCGGAATCCGGTAAAAGGTCTCATGGAACTTGGTGAATTCGTAGGTAAAGCTGCGATCAATCGTAAACACTCTGATGCTCCAGATCCTGACGAGCAGTTCAGCGGAGGGGGTCAAGTGCTATCGGACAAGGCATGGCAAACCCGCATTGACAAGATGCGCAAAGCCGGCAGTTCGGTACGCGAGATCCTCAAAGTTAAGGAACAGGCTCAACAAGCTGGGGCTGATGTCTTCTAAAGAGGATTTAAAAAATGGCTAATGGTTTTTCCACAACTGAGATGATTTTCTTCGAGAATGTCATCGCGGGTTTTGAACCCAACAATCTCACAGTGCGCAATGTCAATGACTACTCTCCGCCTATGCAGGCTCTGGAGCGATCTGGTCTGACCTCTCGTCGCCCTGTGCCCTTTCATGTAACAGATGCTGATGGACTGGATGTATCTGGATCTTATGCTGATCTGGATGAGCTGACTGTCCCGACCAGCTTAACCACTTCCAACATCAAAAACGTACCCTTCACACTTTCTGCAACCGAGCGGAACGACAAGCGTCGTCTCCAGGAAGCAGCTGAAGCTGCAGTGATTGACCTGTCTGCGAAGATAGACACTGATGTGCAAAACACTGTCAAGAACTATGGCTCCTTGGTTGCAACTGAAACAGGTAATTTTGATTCATACCTGAAGCTTTCCAAGGCTGACACTGCTTTGATGGAGCGTGAAGTACCTCAGAGTGAGCAGCGCTGCATGGCGCTGAGTCCTCGTATGGCTAATGCGATGGCAGGCGACCTGGCTGGCCGTAACAACCTTGATGGCCGTCCATTGAGCACTTACGAGCGAGCTACTTTACCGCCTGTGGCTGGTTTTGACACTCTTCGAGCCAATGTTATTCAATCTTTGGCTGCTGGATCTTCAGCGACTATCACTGTTAACGGTGCTTCTCAGAGTGTGACTCCTGTCCCATTCCAGACTGATACTGCTTTGAGTGCTGGTCAGGTTGATGATGCTCGCTATTCAGTTCTGACTGTTTCGGCAGCTCATGGCTTGGTTGCTGGTGATGCGTTTACCATCGCTGACGTTTACTCAGTAGGTAAATTGACCCGCAAGAGCACTGGTCAATTGCAGACCTTTCGAGTCATCTCGGTGTCTACCAATGACTTGACCATCTCTCCGGCCATCGTTCCTGCTGACGGTACTGCGGCTCAAGAGCGTTACGCAACTGTAAGCACTACTCCGGCAAACGGCGCGTCTATCACTGTGTTGAACACTGACACTACTCAGCCTTCAATTTTCTGGACTAAGCCAGCTGTAGAGCTGATGCATGGTTCTCTGGATGTTGGTGACTTGGGTAGCAATGTTTCCATCACCAGTGAAACTACTGACAGCGGCATTACCATCCTGTTTGCTCGTCAGGGCGACATCGATGACCTGTCGGCCAAGTATCGTTTGACTGTGTGGTGTAAGGCGCATGTTTTACAGCCTGAAAAGTGCGGTATCTTGCTGCCTTCGCAGAATGCTGCTTTTGGTTAATAGGTAAACCTCCATTGGGGATGGGGTCTCTCATCCCCTTTTTTACCGAGTGAAAAACTATGAAATCACCAACAATGCTTTACAAACCTGGAGTCAAATACACGTCGAATGACGGTGTAAAGTATGACACCTTGGTAGTTGATGGGTCTGAGGTTGAGGAAACGATAAAAGGGGGTAAGTGGTTCAAGCATTATCGAGACTTCCCTGATGTTTCTCCTCCCAAGAAAAAGGCGGCTGTAAAGAAAGTTGCCAAAAAGAAGGCTGCTAAATAGCGGTTTGAGAATAAACAAAAGCTGGGGTCATCTCGGCTTTTTTTTTGGGTATACTGTTGGTAAAACCAGGAGATACACATGACAACAGGCACAAAGTTCATCGAAGCAACTCTCGAGATGATAGGCGCGCACTCGATCACTAATCCTGCAGGAGCAGAGGCTCTCAATCGCGGCATGGATGTCTTGAACAACCTGACAGCTGAGCTTGATGATGATGGTTACACCTTGGGGGCTGTGCCTCTCAAGGTTGTAGGATCTGAGCTGAGTGAGCCACAGAGCGCGAGCTATTACCTTCAATGCATTCTTGCCACTAGGCTGCACACTCACTTTCCCGGGTCACAGATATCTGAGACGCTCACAAGGGATGTGAGGCGTGGTTGGCGATTCCTTGACCGCAAGTTCAGACCTGTAACAATCTCTCCTCCAGTGGCTCGAGAGACGCTCGTACGGGGCTCAGGAAATAAGCAATCCCAGAGATCACAGGTTTTCTATTCGGAGGGCACAGAAATTGGTTGATGTGGCGCTACCTCCAGGCTGCAGGGGTTACAGTAGGCTACCTCGTCAGCGAACCCTGCTCGAGAATTGCTTCAACAATGGTGAAGGGACGATACTTATGCGTCCTGGCATCACCAACCTGAAAACTGTATCTGGTAACACTCGAGGTCAGTTTAAGTGGAACGATTCTGTTTACCAGGTAGTCAATGAGGATCTCATTCGGATAACCAACGAGGAGACAGGAGCCTACTCAACAATTGGTACTATTGCAGGGCATCAGCCTATAGATTTCGCAGCAGGCTTTAATCATGGTGTGATCATTGTTAGGGGAGGAAATGGATACACGTTGACCGGCAACTCAACACTAGCCACGATCAGTGATGCTCAGTTCGAGGCCAGTGATGCAGTGGCTCACATAAATGGTCGATTTGTCTATATCCCCACTGACGGTGATCCAGCTTTTTACTCAGATGTAGGCGATGGCTCAAGCATTGATGTCGCTTCATTTTTTGATGCTGAAGAGTTACCAGACAAAAATAAATCATGCTGGCAGCAGAGCAACACCTTATACATCGCTGGGACAGACTCTATTGAGCGCTTCAGGGCTCCATCATCTGGCACTAACCCATTTGCTAGGGTTTCCAATGGTCGCATCGAGACAGGCTTCATAGGAGGTCGGTTGAGGTATGGTGGTTCATTTGTGTTTATCGGTAGGAATCAAGATCAGGGTGTAGGCGTCTATAGCATCACTCAGAATGGCGCTGAAAAAATATCGAGTGAGTATATTGACGAGATTTTAGTCACCTACACTGAAGCTGAGTTAGAGCTGTGTGTAGCTTCACGTTTCATGTGGCGTGGTTATGACATTGCTGCATTCACCTTGTCTCGGCATTCATTTGGATACTATGGGGGTCAGTGGTTCAAATTGTCTACACAGGATTCTGATGGTGATGATGGCTTGTGGGGTGGAGGCTATCTGACCTACAACAACGGTAAGTATTTTAGCGGTAATGCTGGAGAGATTGGGTATCTATCTGATGCCGGTACTGATCGAGGTTTCAGTTTTACGAAGCTTTTCGAGTTCCCTGTCGAGATTCCCGAAGAGGATATGTTTTCAGCTCAAGCTGTTCAGTTAGCAATCAGCCAGGGCTTCAATGATTCTGTTGGCTCGGTCGCTATTCAGATCTCTCGAGATGGTGTTACTTTTTCAGAGCCTTACTATAGAAACACTGGTGATATTGGTGAGTACAATAAAAAGCTGATTTGGAACCCACCTGGTGGTATTGGGAATTTTGATGGATTTATGAAGATCAGGATTTGGACAGCTGATGATGTCGAGTTTTCAGCGACGAAGATGACGGTGGATGTGCGATGACTATAGACAGCATTCCTGTTTACGGCGAAAAGCTGGTTGATAAGGATGGAGTGGCTCTCCCAGGATTTCAGAGCTACCTTGATGACATCACAGAGGTTGTCAGTGCTCTACATAACCTGGTTGACACAACAGGCTCGAACCTGACATGGAATGGGTCTACACTGACAGTTAACGGAGATATAGTATTTTCGGGGCTGCCAACTTCAGATCCTTTGGTAGCTGGCGAATTGTGGAATAACCTTGGTGTGCTTACAGTGAGCGCAGGATAAAGAAGATGAGTACCTCTCACGATTACTTTCTAGATAAACAATCTAACCTCGGGCCAATGTCTTATAACGATTGGAAAGCTGCTAACAGCAGTGTATTTTTTGATTTGCGTGACATGTGGGACACTTCATACAGTGAGCGGGAAAAGTGGATGCTGTATGAGCAATTCATCTCTGGGCAGGGCTTGCCTCAAGGTGAATTGAATTCATACCTAGCCCAGGAGCCGGAGTGGGGTGATGGCAACTTCCTGACCAATGCAATGAGTGATATTGGTGATACTGTTAATGATGTGGTTAATCCGATTGTTGACGAGGCCGCAGGTTTTTGGAATGAGCATGGTGAGTGGATTGCTCCTGCAGTTATTGCTGGTGGAACTGCGTATCACATGATGAACCCAGCTGTAGATCCAGCTGCCGGGATGTCTCCTGGGCCAAATCCATCAACAGCATACGGCGGCCAAGGGGTTATCGAGGGGCAGGGTGGAGCATCTGTGACAGGTGGAGGATCTGTGGCAGGTGGAGCTGCTGCGAGCGCATCCAACACTCTAGCCTCTGATGTAAGTAACCCTATGGGCTCTGGTTTCACTGGCACAGCGACCAACAGCACTGTAGAGGGCTTGACAGGAGTTGAGGCTCTCGCTGCCGGTCAGTTAGCAACTAATGTTATTGACGATACCAAAGGCGATGACTCGGGTTTTTGGGATAGCGTAAATGACGTGCTCAACTTCAATGAGGATGGAGAATTTGGTGGTTTACTCGATTTGATTAGCGCAGTTAACCAAGTCAATGCTGCAGACAACCAAATGGAGGGAATCGATGAGTACACAGACGCGATGAATGCTGCAACTCAGGATTACATTGATGAGGTGAATGCTGGTTACGACGATGCACTAGGTGCGACTCGTTATGGATACAACAAGGCAATTTCAGAAACGAGAGATCAGCTCGGGCTAACTGATGAGTTATTTCAGCCTTACTTAGACCTTGGCGAGCGCTCTGCTAAGCAGATGCAAAGGGGCTCAACTATCGGTGGTTATGATCGGAGGCTAGAACGGATCATGGGTACTGACTCATTTAAAGGCCTTAGAGATGAGCGCATGAAAGACATGGGAGGGCACTTGTCCAATGTTGGGCTCTCTCGCAGCGGTAAGGGCTTACAGAAGCTTTCAATGATCTCCCCTGAGTTGGCTATGGAAATCGAGGGAACTCTTTATAACAGGGCTGCTGGAGGGGCTGAGTTGGGTGCTAACGCTGCAGGCAATAAAGCATCAACCACGGCCAACTTAAACCAAGTATTGACTGGCCTCCTGACTGGCAGGGCCGATGCCAATTCTGATTTGCATACCTCTCGAGCCGATGCGATCGCAAAAGCTAATCTCACCAACTCGAACGCGAGCGCTAATCTCGGTTTAGCATCTGCCAATACTTGGGATCAGGCTCTGCAAAACATCTTGAATCTGTACACTACACAAGGGAAATACTCATGAACCCATATGTAGCACCAAGTCTGCCAAATCTGCCATCCATGCAGACTCAGGTGGAAAACCGCAGCCAGCGGTTAACCAACAAACGGAAGGAAGGCATCGACAAGATGCGTCAAATTGCTGTCCAGGCTGACCGAATCAGGAACATTCCAGACTTCATTACACAGCGAACTGAGGCTATCAAGATGGCTAGAGAAGCGATTGTTGATGGTGGTAATCCTGAATCATGGCAACCAGTCATCGACGCTCAAAATAAAGACGAGATG
>JAAUXZ010100794.1_pt1 | contig 39136 bp, 39 predicted proteins | sample 7278131 | NCBI WGS metagenome assembly JAAUXZ01 (sample SAMN14350119, study PRJNA611818) | marine sediment metagenome | isolation source: surface marine sediment (3m) | place: French Polynesia: Moorea | collected 2018-08 | reverse complement strand
TCACCGTCAAGTAGGCCGATGCGTATAATTTTAAAAATGGCACGCCCGGCAGAATTCGAACCTGCTACCCTCGGCTTAGAAGGCCGATGCTCTATCCAAATGAGCTACGGGCGCAGTAACCTGGCCTTGAAGTTCACTTCCTGTAAACAGAAACATAATCAATAACTTCCTGTCTTGTCTAAATGGTCGGGGTGGAGGGATTCGAACCCCCGACCCACTGCTCCCAAAGCAGTTGCGCTACCAGGCTGCGCTACACCCCGAATCACTGATCTGTCAGCAAGGCGCGGAATGATACGCAAATCAACCAGCAGCGTCAATCAACCTTTTGGATTAATAAGCCCCCCTGAAATCCTTAAAAAACCCTTAAAGATAAAGGCCTTAGGACCTTTTCCAACGGGTACCTTGGGGGCTATCTTCTAATATGATACCGACTTCGGTTAATTCATCTCGAATCTGATCAGCCATTGCCCAGTTTTTTTCCGCTTTCGCTTGCTGCCGGAGTGCAATTTTTTCTTCGATTTCTTGATCCGAAATAGCACTTTCTGTGACAGCTGAATGCAGGTATTCCGCCGGTTCTGCCTCTAGTAATCCAATCAGGTTGGCCAGGTATTTCAACAATGCCGCCAATGAAGCTGCTCGAGCCCTATCAGTATCTTTAATACGATTTAATTCCCTCACCAGATCAAACAAAACCGCTAATGCCTCAGCGGTATTGAAATCGTCTAACATGGCGCGTTCAAAACGCTGTTGATAATCGGAGTTTTTTGGCATTTCCCCTGGGGTTAGATCTAACAACGCGTTATACAATCTTTCCAGACTGGATCGGGCCAAATCCAGCTGTTCATCAGAATAATTCAACGGACTGCGGTAGTGGCTACCCAGAATAAAATAGCGGATTTCCTCTGCACGATATTCTTTAAGAACGTCGCGCAAAGTAAAAAAATTACCCAGAGACTTGGACATTTTTTCTTCGTTTACCCTGACAAAACCATTATGCATCCAGTAATTGACAAACTTTTCACCATGGCAACATTCACTTTGGGCAATCTCGTTTTCGTGGTGAGGAAATTGCAGATCTTGACCCCCGCCATGAATATCAAAATGATGGCCTAACATTTCGGTAGACATAGCGGAACATTCAATATGCCAACCCGGACGACCAGAACCATAATTAGAATCCCAGGCGGGTTCGTTTTCCTTGGCTTTTTTCCACAGTACAAAATCCAGCGGATCTCGCTTAAAGCTATCGATTTCAACACGTTCTCCTGCTCTGAGATCTTCGATACGTTTACCGGATAACTGCCCATAATCAGCAAATTGGTCGACGGCAAAATAGACATCCCCATTCTCTGCCGCGTAGGCATAACCCTTTTCCACCAGGGTATCGATCATCTTGAGAATGGCTGGCATGTTATCCGTGGCCTTGGGTTCTTGATCAGGACGTAAAACCCCCAATGCATCAGTATCTGCATGCATGGCGTCAATGAAACGTTCAGTCAAGGCATGAAAATCCTCATTATTCTCATTAGCGCGCTGAATAATTTTGTCATCGATATCGGTAATATTACGAATATAGGTCACGTCATATCCGAGGTATTTGAGAAAACGATAAATGACATCAAAAACCACGAGCACCCGGGCATGCCCTATATGACAGTAGTCATAGACGGTCATACCACACACATACATCCGCACCTTACCCTCGTCGATGGGCTTAAAGGTTTCTTTTTGACCGCTCAGGCTATTGAATATCTTTAACATGTGGTGCGACATTTTTAACTGTGGAGAAGCGCGAAGTGTAATTCAGTCCTGCAAAAATGCCTAGATTTCATTCCTTGTCTTCACCCTTCCATCCTGTGCCTCAAATCAGTTAGAATGCCGCCACTTTTTCTTAATGTGCTAGCTCATAGGAAAGCTGATGAAAAAAACACTCCCTTCTTTACTGGTTGTGATTGCAGCCATCCTGTCACTTGCCCTATTTACCACTGTTAAAGGCGAAAAAACCATGAATGACGAAACAAGCAATAATCCAATTGTGGTTCTGGAAACCACAATGGGCACCATCACCATAGAACTTGATGCCAAGAATGCACCTAACACTACCGAAAACTTCCTGGCTTACGTAGAAGACGGCTATTTTACCGATACCACGTTTCATCGAGTCATCCCCAATTTCATGATTCAGGGGGGGGGTATCACCGCTGATATGAAAGACAAACCAAGCAGCCGTGCACCTATTCAAAATGAAGCCAATAATGGATTAAAAAATGATCGTGGCACACTTGCAATGGCTCGAACCAGCGATCCGCATTCAGCCACCTCACAGTTCTTCATCAATCATAAAGATAACGATTTTCTGAATTTCAAGAGTGAATCCATGCAGGGATGGGGCTATGCTGTTTTCGGAAAAGTCACTGATGGTATGGATGTTGTGGATGCAATAGCTGCCGTTAAAACCGGTAACAAAGGCGGCCACCAGGACGTTCCTCTGGAAACAATCACTATTACCGGGGCCAGTAAACAGTAAGGTGTCAGACCGATCTGAAATTCTGTTCATCTCTGACCTCCATCTGGATCAACAGCATCCCCAGGTTATCGAAAACTTTCTGAACTTTATGCAGACCCGGGCTATTAAAGCCCGGGTTTTATACATCCTGGGCGATCTATTTGAAGTTTGGCTGGGTGATGATGACTCCGCTCCCTATTTTCAACCAGTATTCGAAGCTCTTAAAAATTTTTCACTCAACGGTAAGCTCTTTTTCATGCATGGTAACCGTGATTTTCTGATCGGTTCACAATTAGCCAACGCCCTTAAATGTTCATTATTAACAGATCCAACGGTCATACAACTTGGAAATCACCAGGTGGCTTTAATGCATGGCGATTTGTTATGTACCGATGATGTTGATTATCAGAACTTTAGGAGTCTAGTACGGGATGAGCAATGGCAACGTGATTTTCTATCAAAACCCCTGGCCCAGCGACGATCCATAGCGACAGGTTTACGCGAAAAAAGCCATCAAGCCATGCAGGATAAACACTATGAAATCATGGATGTTAATCTAACCACAGTGGCCAACACGATGCGCGATCTGGATGTGGATATCTTAATTCATGGTCATACCCATAGACCGGGCATTCATCCTGTCGCAACCCATAAAACTCGATATGTATTGGGTGACTGGCATCCCGAACCCAGTTATCTGAGTTGGTCCAATAATCAGTTTCAGCTGAAGGACCCAAGAGTTTCGGCGTAAAATTGACTCGGTCTTGTTTAGACTCAAGTCGCACCTCTACCCTTAATGGATAACATTAATTCGGTTTATAGATCCGATACCCCTGTGGAAACTGAATCAGTTGTTCCGATTTCAAAACCGGTCGGTATGACATCATTTTTTTTTGTTTCCCCATATAATCAATGACCTGTACCGGAAAACCACCGTCCAGGTATGCATCAACATAAAGGTAGTTATTGGCCATGTAACAAGGTTCCCGATAAGCTGCCGGAACACGTGACAGGGTTGTTTTGGCTTGTTCTGCCAACACCAACTCATAATCCCTGAGCACAGATATTAACTCTGGCATTAATCCTTCTACACTGACGACATGCTTGCATGTGTCACCGTTTGCCTTGAGTTCATAACCAACTCGTCGATTGCCCTCTATGGCAGGAGCCTGAGTCATCGGAGTTTTCTTTATTTTAAAATCCAGCGCGTAATCGATGGCCTGAATGACCCGGGGTTCAATTTTGAGATGTGTCTTATCCTCATGGTTAAAGCTATGAATCACCCGGGTTTTTAAATCAAACAGTATAAAGTCACCCTCATCAGAACCATCATCTAGGCGCAAATAATCATCGCTTAATAAATAGCGTGTCGAATACGGGTCAATGCCAGGCTCGGACTCTGAAAACAAAACTTCCAGCATCTTAACCTGACCTGCACTGACGACGAGTGGCATCAAAAAAAGTACCAGTATCAGGTAACAATTTATGTATCTATTGATCATCATAAGCTTAGTAAGCGCTGCAGAATTAGGTGAGCCGCTCTAACTCACTCAATTCATCTTCATTAAAACCGGCTCGAATACGGGCTGCGTGATTAAACGGCCCACGTAAGCGACCAGAAAAATAAGTTTTCACCAGATCTTGGAAAGTCTTTTTAGGATTAAGTTCACGCTGCTGGCAACAATGCAGGAACCAGCGGTTACCGATTCGAACATGGCCAATTTCCTCTTCATAGATAATACTTAATAGATCAACAGCACGCTGGTCTCCTGCCTGTCCAAAACGCTCCATCATATTGGGAGTCACATCGAGCCCTCTAGCTTCCATTACTCTGGGTACCAGTGCCATACGATGCAATACATCATGCCGGGTTTTGCAAACCATATCCCAAAGCCCGTTGTGCGCCTTGAAAGCTCCGTAGCTAGACCCTAAATCAAACAGGTACTGATTTAACAGCTGAAAATGCCGAGCTTCCTCAGCAGCAACCTGTAGCCAGTCGGTGATAAAATCGTCAGGCATTTGTCGAAAGCGATAAGCCGCATCTAGCGCAAGGTTGATCGCATTGAATTCAATATGAGCAAACGAATGTAACATCACTATTCTACCGTGCTTACTCGATAATGAACGGCGAGGCACTTCTCTCGGATTCACCAGTTCAGGTCTGTCGGGGCGTCCAGGTATGTCGATTGCCTCTATAATGCCCCCCTCATCTCGAAACAACTGTCCATCCTGCCATTGAGTCCTCAACTGTTGTGTCAAGGTAGACTTTATAACCGGATCCTTTTCCAGGATGGCCTGGTAAACAGCTGAGTACAGTGCCTCTTTCAAGTTTAACTATCCAGGCCACGCGCCAGGTCTTTTTTAATATCCTCAATATCTTCCAGACCTACCGCTATTCGGATCAGGTTATCCGTAATACCGACTGCTGAGCGGTGCTCTTCGGATAAGCGTCCGTGAGTTGTCGTAGCAGGATGAGTGATTGTCGTTTTGGTATCACCCAGATTAGCGGTGATGGATAACAAGCGTGTTTCATCGATTAATTTCCAGGCCTGTTCTTTATCTCCTTTAATTTGAAAAGAGACGATGCCCCCGGAAGCACTTTGTTGCACTTTTGCCAAGTCATACTGTGGATGTGATTCCAGTCCGGGATAATACACCTGCTCTACCTGAGGGTGCGCATTAAGAAAGCTGGCCAACTCAGCCGCATTACGGGAATGTGCATTCATACGCAGCGATAATGTCTCAAGGCCCTTTAGCGCAACCCAGGCATTGAAAGGGCTCATGCTCGGTCCTGCCGTACGAATCACGCCATGTATATCAGTGCCGACCTTTTCTTTGTCGCCCACCACGGCACCGCCTATGATTCTACCTTGCCCATCCAGATATTTAGTGGCAGAGTGAATAATAATATCCGCACCAAACTGTAAAGGTTTTTGCAAAGCCGGCGTACAGAAACAGTTATCAACCACTAACAGGCAATCATGAGCATGTGCAAGATCAGCCAGCGCTTTAATGTCTGCCACCTCGGTTAAGGGGTTTGACGGTGTTTCCAGGAACAACAAGCGGGTATTAGGTTTTAAAGCCTGCTCCCACGCCCTTACATCAGTGAGATCAACAAAACTGGTCTCTACACCAAATTTACCCAAATAGCGTTCAAATAAAATGGTAGTAGTGCCGAAGATTGAACGAGAAGAAACGATATGATCTCCAGCTTTCAAAAGACCCAGACACACTGACAGGATTGCTGCCATTCCAGAGGCTGTTGCCACACAACTCTCTCCCCCTTCCAGGGCAGCCAGACGTTGTTCAAAATTACGCACCGTAGGGTTGGTAAAACGTGCGTAAATATTCCCGGGTTGTTCCCCAGAAAATCTTGCTGCCGCTTCTGCTGCAGATTTAAAGACAAAACTGGAGGTAGGGAAAATCGGCTCTCCATGTTCACCTTCCGCAGTTCGTTGATGACCGGTACGGATAGCCAAAGTATCAAAATGTAAAGGGTTGATATCGTCTGTCATGGAGTGCTCCCAAAAATTAAAAAGTTATTACTCGTCGGGAGGGTGAACAAGAAACCAGATGCTTGAACGGATGAAGTCGAACGCCCCCTCTTTAGCAAAATTTATTTAGCGCCTGCAAGCCGAGAAACAAATCGGCGCTTTAATAACATTAGCGATTCAGTCATACCCTGTCAATACATCCAAATAACAATACCAGCCTCGTTATCATTTAAAATATATACCCGGTTTTGAACACTACCTTCAAACAAGATTCGTATCCGTGTGCATCACCAGAATTAAAACGCAGAGTATTAGCCAACGGTTCTTAATTTAAGTGTTTTTCGTTCATCTTATCGACTAGTGCCATGCCTATAGCCGACAATACAAATGTTAAGTGAATAATCACGTACCACATTAATTTATCATTGGTAATCTTGTCTGCATCCATGAATTTTTGTAGTAAATGAATGGAAGATATCGCGACGATAGAGGCGGCTACTTTCTGCTTGAGGCTGCCCGAATCGAGCTTGCCCAGCCAGGACAATTTCTCCTTGCCTTCCTGGAGATCTATTTGCGAAATAAAGTTTTCATAGCCACTGAACATCACCATGACTAACAAACCACCTACCAGAGCCAGATCAATCAGGGAGAGTACAATCAGTACCAGCTCGGATTCTGAAGATGAAAAAATCAGTGGGAAAAAATGAATCACTTCTTCAAAAAACTTCAGACCGAGTAGAATTAAAGCCAGTGACAGCCCTATGTAAATCGGTGCAAGTAACCATCGACTGGCATAAAAAATAGACTCTATGATTTTTTCCATGATCAACCCTGTGAAAAAATTGGGCGGATTCTAGCAGATTATACCAACAGCGGCATCATCCTGGATTAAATGAAATTTAAGTTATTCTATGATCACCAGGTCACCGACCTGTACCCGCTCGAACACTTCCATAACATCATGGTTACGCATACGTACACAGCCGATAGATGCGGGTTGACCAATATGGTCCTCATCGGGTGTACCATGTATGTAAATATAACGCTCATGGGAGTCCACTTCACCACCACAATTAAAACCTGGCTGGAGACCCTCCAGCCACAGGATACGAGTCGTGATGAAGTCGCCGGACCCAACATAATCCTCAGGCAGACATATATCTGGTGTGGGCTCTCGGCCTTGGAAGACGCGACCCACCGGTTCTTGGGCACCTATCTTCTGTGCAATTTTATGGATCCCTAAGGGTGTCTGATTGCTATCACGTTTTTGCCCTAGGCCATATTTTGATGTAGATACAGGGTAATGTTGAGCAGGGATTTGCTCTTGACTGACGAAGCTCAAGAGTTGTTGTGCAGTGTCAACATACAACAGAGGGCGATCCCGGTTTAACCCAACACTCACAATATCTTTAGACTGGAGAACCTCTTGTAATCTTTGCCAGAGCATCATCTATGCAGACGATCAGGCATTATTATGCAATTCCATACCCACCACGGTTTGGTCTTCCGCTTTCTCTTTTGCAGAATCATTACGGATGGCCTGTATCTTTTGCAGGTAATCATTACTGATGTTTTGGGTCACGTATTGTCCGTTGAAACACGAACAGTCAAACTCTTGAATATCTGGGTTGCCTTTCTGGACGGCTGCGATCAGATCAACCAAGTCCTGGTAAATCATCCAGTCTGCCCCAATCAGTTCACCGACCTCTTGTTCACTGCGCCCATGGGCAATTAATTCTTCCACCGCCGGCATATCGATTCCATAGACGTTGGGATAACGTACTGCTGGCGCTGCAGAAGCCATATAAACTTTTTTAGCGCCGGCATCTCTGGCCATCTGTATGATCTGTTGAGATGTGGTACCACGGACAATGGAATCATCCACCAACAGAACATTCTTGCCTTTAAACTCGATATCAATTGGATTTAATTTACGCCGCACAGATCGTTTTCGCATCTTCTGTCCCGGCATGATAAATGTCCTTCCAATATAACGATTCTTGATAAATCCCTCACGGAATTTAACCCCCAAATGATAAGCCAATTCCATGGCTGATGGACGGCTGGTATCGGGAATCGGTATCACCACATCGATATCATGATCTGGATACTGCCGCAGGATCTTCTTAGCCAGCTTCACGCCCATACGTAACCGCGCTTTGTAGACATAGATATCATCAATCACGGAATCGGGTCGAGCCATGTAAACATACTCAAAGATACAGGGCGTTAAACGACTATTGGCCGCACATTGTTTCAAATGCACTTGTCCATCATCTTCGATATAAATGGCTTCACCGGGATTCAGATTGGCCACCAGATCAAAACCGGAGGCTTGTAAAGCCACGGACTCTGATGCCACCATGTATTCAACACCCGTTTGGGTCTCTCGCTTGCCATAAACAATGGGGCGAATACCGTTAGGATCTCGAAAAGCCAATATCCCACGCCCTGTTATCATCGCAACCACGGCATAAGCACCCTCAATACGTTGATGCGTTGCAGAAACTGCCTTAAAAATATCCTCAACCGTCAGCTTTAATTTCCCGGTAATCTGTAATTCATGAGCAAACACGTTCAACAGTACTTCAGAATCAGACTCAGTATTGATATGGCGTCGATCATCTTCATACAGGTCAGCTTTCAGCCGATCCACATTAGTTAGATTGCCATTATGAGCAAGAGAAATGCCGTAAGGAGAATTGACATAAAAAGGTTGTGCCTCTGCGGAAGAGGAGCAACCGGCCGTAGGATAACGAACATGGCCTAATCCCATATTACCTTGCAGCTTCAACATGTGCCGGGTATGAAACACGTCACTAACCTGGCCGTTATCTTTTCTCAGGTGTAGCTTGTTGTTTACACAGGTCACCATGCCCGCCGAGTCCTGGCCACGGTGTTGTAAAACCAGAAGACTGTCATAGATAACCTGGGCTACGGGTTGCTGGCTAACGATTCCGACAATTCCACACATAATTTATTTCACCTGTATCTATATAAACAGATTGGATTTTTTAAAACGTAAAGCGGTTAGCTACATCGGCTGGTAGCAGGTCCTTGATCCACAAAGCTATATTCAGAAAATGTTCCACCATCATCGACTCTTGCCACCAGGCTTCAGCGGGCATGGGAGTTAAGCCCGCAAATAAAACAATCATTGCTACAATCAATACCCCTCGAGCAGCACCAAAAATCACACCTAAGGCTTTATCGGTGCCACTCAAACCAGTTTTAGATACCAGCTGACTGATCATGTAATTAATGATGGCACCCACAATCAGGGTAGTGATAAATAAAATGGCAAACGCCACTGCCTGGCTTAGGGTAGGCGATTCAATATAAGGGATCAGTAAGTCGGCCAATACCAGGTAATAGGTTAAGGCAATAAAGCCGGCAATCAACCAGGTCGCCAGGGAGATGGATTCTTTAACAAAGCCTCTGACCAGGCTGATTAGGGCCGAAATCAGGATAACAGCCAGGATAGCAATATCAAACCAGCCCATCTAAACTCTCATCGGAAAAAAAAGAGATTTTAACACGTCCACGTTCCGTCTTTACATACCGTTTCCGGTGTAATAATTTCCATTATTTTTCATACTTCATGATCAGGCCTTTAATATTGTACTTGGCCAGTACCTTGTTGCTGACAACCTTGGCTTTCTGGCGCGTGATAAATGGCCCCATACGCACACGATAGCTGGGAATGCCCTTAATTTCGAACCTTTCAATAAATACTGCAGACAATTTTGATTGACGTAGACGATCCCGTTCTTTGTAGGCCTTACTTTTATCCTTGAAGCTGCCCACTTGTATCACCCAGGAATCCCCACCGATCTGCACCGGGGTTGTGGGTTTTTCTTCCGGTTTACTGGCAATCTTTTCAGAGGCTTGGGGGTCTGTCGCAACTGGGGAGGGTGATTTCTCAGAACTTTCGGATTTAACTTTTTCCGTAGGTTGATCATTTACGGCCACCCGCTCACTCTCATTTTGTTCTGGTGGATCATTGATTTCATCAACGATAGCGGATGTAAGCGTCGGTAACTTGTCTGCTTCTCTTCGTAACTCAATAATTTTCTCTTCCACCTTAATGCCGTTTTCAATCTGGGGTTGGGGTGGAATCGTAATATCAAATTTCTCAGTATTTTGGCCCGAACCATCCAATAACATCGGTAAAAAAATGATGGCAAGGGAAAAAATGACAGCAATACCAACCAGGCGCTGTTTTAATTGTGTTTCCATTTTATTTCAGGTTTACAAAGGTGGATTTTAAAGCGGCTTCAACAGTCATGAACGATCCAGTAACCAATAGTATATCCTGATTATCTAGGGATGACATGGCATGAGCCATCGACTTTTCAATAGAATCAAACTGGAGTGGTTTTCTGACAACACCCTCCAATCTTTGCGCCAATGCTGATGCGCTTAATCCGCGTGGCATGTTCAGGCTCAAGAGCCACCATTCATCGACGACATCATTTAGGATTTCAACAAATTCAACAGTATTTTTATCTTCCAGCATCCCGAGTAAAACAAATACCCTGCCCTGACCACTTTGCTGGTTCAGGTAATCGGCTAATGATATCGCGGCATCAGGATTATGGCCTACATCAAGCAACAATGTCGCCTTGAGCGCCGAGGGTATGGACTGCAAGCGTCCCGGACATGTCGCATCAGCGAATCCCTGATTAATACTTTCCGCTGTCTTACCCTCAAAACACCCCATCAGTTCCAGACCAGCCAGTACTCCACTGATATTCTGGGCTTGATGTTTCCCCAATAATGGCAAGTCAATGTTGAGATCTCGCGTCCTGCCTTGCCAATGAATCTGAACCTGATTCATCCAGTCAAAATGATAATCATGACCTAAACTCATGAAACGGCATTGGAGTCGTTGTAATTCCGCCAATACGGATTGTGGTGGTTGCGGATCATTACAGATGGCTAAACCCTGGCTTCGCAAAATGCCAGCCTTCTCATAACCGATTGCCTCACGTGTTGATCCTAGCCATTCCTGATGATCAAGACCAATAGTGGTTATATGGGATAGATCAGGATCAATAATATTTACCGCATCAAGCCTTCCGCCTAAACCGATTTCAAGAATGGCAAAGTCAGCCTTGAAATCACTGATGATGATAAATGCCGCCAGGGTGCCAAATTCAAAATAAGTTAATTCGGTTTTTTTCCTGGCTCGTTCGACTTTCTCAAAGGCAATACAGAGTTGCGAGTCTGTTACAGGTTGCAGGTTTAATTTTACCCGCTCATTATATCTCCACAGGTGTGGGGACGTATAACTGGCAACCCGGTAGCCCTGATTTTTAAGCCAGGTTTCATAGTACGCCACAGTGGAACCTTTGCCATTGGTGCCAGCAACCGTAATGACTTTCTGTGCTATCCGCTTCGGGGATAAACGCTGGTATACCTCTTTGACGCGCTCCAATCCCAATGAGATATTTTTTACATGCAGACCCTGTTGCCAGGCCAACCATTCATCGAGTGTTTGAGGCTGCATTTGAGCTGGTTTATTGCGAGAGAATCAGTCGTAGATTTCTGGCGGTACTTTACGTGATTTTGCCAGTAGGACAAAAGGTAGCATCAAAGGCCCGAAAAGACCTCCCATAACCCCCCAAAAGACAGGATTCAATCCCTTACGTTTTGCCAGCATGTGCCCCAGGTAAACAAATAGAAGAATGCTCAGGAGTAAAAAGAGAACGCTTGTCATCACAGAGATGCAGACCCTTGCTCGCCGTTATGGGGCAGGTTTATTCATCAGCATGGTTGCCATTGAACTGATCACGTCGCGCATGTTACGGCGATCAACAATGGTATCCACTGCACCATGTTCCAATAAAAATTCACTGCGCTGGAAACCTTCTGGTAACTGTTCACGAACTGTTTGTTCGATAACTCGAGGACCTGCAAAACCGATCAGTGCATTAGGTTCCGCAATCTGGATATCCCCTAACATGGCAAAACTCGCAGATACACCACCCATTGTGGGGTCCGTTAAAACTGAGAAGAATGGTAATCCACGCCTGGATAAACGTGTTAAGGCGGCACTGGTTTTAGCCATTTGAAATAACGAGATCAAAGCTTCTTGCATACGAGCCCCTCCACTGGCTGAAAAACATACCAGAGGTATATTATGTTCCAGACAGGTATTCACCGCGCGAACGAATTTTTCTCCGACTACCGAACCCATGGATCCACCCATAAAACGAAATTCAAATGCCGCTACGACGAGATCAACTCCTTTAACACTACCCTTGATCACTACCAATGCATCTTTTTCACCGGTGGCTTTCTGGGCCGCATTAAGACGATCCCGGTATTTTTTATCATCCTTAAATTTCAGGACATCCTCAGCTTCTAAATTCGCGGCAATTTCACTACGGCCCTCCGGATCCAAGAATTGATCGAGACGACGTCTTGCAGGCTGGCGCATATGGTACTCACACTTGGTACATACATCCTGGTTACGCTCGAGTTCTGCACGATAAATGATGGCATCGCAATGATCACATTTAGCCCAAAGGCCTTCGGGCACATTTTTTTTATCATTATTGCCAGTGGTTCTGATTGAAGGTAGGAGTTTTTCAAACCAACTCATCTTTTTTACCTTTGATTTAAAGTATCTTCATCCATCTTTGAACGCATTTCATTCATAATGTTTGATACCTGTTGATTCATTTGTTGTTGATCATCCTGGTGTTCAGCAATCTGTTTGACGAGCGCTGAACCGACTACTACGGCATCGGCAATTTTCGATACAGCCTGTGCAGTCTGACCATCTTTTATCCCAAAGCCTACACCAACCGGGAGATCAGTCATAGATCGAATCTGATGTAATTTATTTTCTACGGACTCAACATCCAAGGTATTCGCACCTGTTACACCCTTCAGTGATACATAGTATAGATAACCCGATGCATGCTGGTTAATTTTTCTGATTCGCTCAGCATTAGTAGTCGGTGAAATCAAAAAAATGGTATTCATTCCATGTTCGGTCATCAACTGGGTAAACTCACCGGCCTCTTCAGGAGGCATATCAACCACTATTACACCATCAATACTGGCCTTTTCAGCCTGCTTGGCAAATTTTTCGTAACCCATAATTTCCAAGGGATTCAGATAACCCATCAAAACGATTGGAGTTTTATCGTCTTCAAGACGAAATTCGGAAACCATATCGAGCACATTTTCGAGACTGACGTTATGCTTTAATGCACGTTCATCAGCGGCCTGGATAACCGGGCCATCAGCCATGGGATCAGAGAAAGGTACACCGACTTCAAGAATATCTGCACCCGAAGATACCAATTGATGCATCAGGGGCACCGTGAAACCCGGTTGAGGGTCGCCAGCCGTGACAAAAGGAATCAAGGCCTTTCTGTTGCGTTGTTTTAAGGTTTCAAAGGTTTGAGAAATCCGGCTCATAACTTAATCCCCTCAAGATCCGCCACGGTATTGATATCCTTATCACCGCGCCCCGAAAGATTGACTAAAATAATTTCATCCTTGGACTTTTGGGTCGCTAATTGGGTGGCATATGCAATGGCATGTGAAGATTCCAGTGCCGGAATGATACCCTCAATCTGGGTTAATTCGTGGAAAGCAGCCAATGCTTCCTGATCGGTCACTGTGGTGTAGATAGCCCGTTCGGTTTCTTTTAACCAGGCATGTTCAGGACCGACGCCTGGATAATCGAGACCCGCGGAGACACAATGTGTTTCAGTAATCTGACCATCCCGGTTAGTCATCAGGAAGGTGCGATTCCCATGCAAAACTCCTGGAACGCCCGCCGTCAGTGGGGCCGCGTGATGACCGGTTTCAACACCGTCACCACCGCCTTCAACACCATAGATTTCAATAGCGCGATCATTTAGAAATTCGTAAAACAAACCTATAGCATTGGAACCCCCTCCCACACAAGCCACTAAAGCATCGGGTAGGCGACCTGCGGATTCCAACATTTGCCACCTGGCCTCGCGGCCTATAACGGCCTGAAAATCACGCACCATGGCGGGATAAGGATGCGGACCGGCAACAGTGCCAATGATATAAAACGTATCATCAATGTTTGTGACCCAATCACGCATGGCTTCATTTAGGGCATCTTTGAGAGTAGCTGAACCGGATTTTACCGGCACAACTTCCGCACCCAGGAGTTTCATGCGATAGACATTGGGTGCCTGACGCTCAATATCCTCAGCACCCATAAACACAACGCATTCGAGACCCAGTCTTGCAGCTACCGTAGCCGAGGCAACTCCATGCTGTCCTGCACCCGTCTCGGCAATAATACGTTTTTTACCCATACGTTTAGCCAGTAATGCCTGGCCAATGGTGTTATTGATCTTGTGGGCACCGGTATGGCTAAGATCCTCACGTTTCAACCAGATCTGAGCACCACCATATTTCTCGGATAAACGTTTAGCATGATATACGGGTGTCGGGCGCCCGACGTAATCATGCAAATCCTTGTCAAACTCCCTTAAAAAATCTTCATCCTTGGAATATTTTTCGTAGGCATCGCGTAATTCATCAAGAGGTCCCATTAAGGTTTCTGCGACAAATAATCCGCCGAACTGACCAAAATGGCCACGCTCATCCGGATAGGCGGTATAGTCATCTACGATTTCATTTTTGACAGTCGACACGTGCAACCTCTCTGCAAAAAGCTTTAATTAATGTGGCATCCTTGATGCCCTTTTGTTGTTCAACACCACTACTCACATCTACGGCCCAGGGCTTAACCTGTGTCACGGCTTCGGCAACATTCTGAGGAGTTAATCCGCCCGCAAGAATTAGCGGATGGTGAAATGTTGAAGGAATCTTCGACCAGTCAAATGTATCACCTGAGCCGCCCTGGCGTCCAGCGACATTACTATCCATTAAAAAACCCTGAGCTGAGGCGTATAAATTGGCATAACCTGATGCATCATCAACGCTACCCATGGGTATTGCTTTTATATAGGGCTTTTGCCACTGTTCACAAGCATCAGGCGTTTCCGTACCATGAAATTGCAAACAATCGGGATCGACGCGATCAATCACTTCTTTGATCCAGTCTGGTTCCTCATTCAAAAATAAAGCCGTGACCGTAATAAATGCAGGCAACGAATGTCGAATGATTCGAGCCTTTTGCAAATCAATAAATCTTGGGCTGGGTTCATGGAAAACCAGGCCAATGGCATCAGCGCCACACTGGGCAACCAGTTGTGCATCCTGTTCGTTGATTATTCCACAGATCTTAATTCGAGTACGTTGAGTCATAGTTGATAGGGTAATGATTAATACAACACGGGTTTTCGTACCGACTGCTGCAGGTTAAATGCTTCCGGATAAAAGGCTTGAACAAAATACAAGCCGGCAGCCGGAGCTGTCATTGCCGCCTGTCTCCGATCTCTTGAATCTAGCACAGCCTTTAACCAGCCATCGGATTGTTCACCTTTACCTATAACCATCAAGCTTCCTGCTATGTTCCTGACCATGTGATGCAAAAAGGCATTGGCTTTAATATCGATATAGATCAACTCACCCTGACGACTGATATCCAGATATTCAATGTTTCTGACAGGCGATTTTGCCTGACATCCGGCAGCTCGAAAAGCACTGAAATCGTGTTCACCTAAAAGTAACTCACCGGCCTTTTGCATGATAACATCATCGAGAGAATGGTGTTCCCAGCAGACCTTATTATGAAATAAGGCACTAGGGGTTGGCCTATTTAAAATTATGTAACGATAACTGCGAGCAATGGCACTGAATCGTGCATGGAATGATGTATCGATCTCATCAACCCAATTGATCCGTATATCATGAGGTAAACGGCAATTAGCACCCAACATCCATGACCGATTACTGCGTTTTACTTCGGTCTCAAAATGGGCGACCTGGTCACAAGCATGCACTCCCGTATCAGTGCGTCCTGCACATACCAGCTCTATGGGCTTATCGGCTACGAAACTTAGAGCCTGCTCGAGTTTCTCTTGGACCGAGGGACTATGTGCCTGCCTTTGCCAACCGCAATACGCAGAACCATCGTATTCGACACGGAGAGCCAATTTATGCATGGAGGAAACGATCCCAACAGGTCTTTTTTGAAGCCGGCGATTCTAACCTAAGGTATCAGGCATAGGTACTAAAACTTGATGGATAAAACACTAACTGTAGACCCTGGTGATTTTAGGTCACGAAATTCCCTTAACATCATCCTCACTACGCTTTAACTTCTTACCTTTCTACATTACAGCCAGTAGCACTGATAACTGGCAAAAAAAAAGCCTGTAAAACAGGCTTTATTCAAGATGTGGCTATTTATCAGTTTATTTTATTTAATAAGCCCGTTGCTTCCGCTTTTTGTTCTTGTGTTCCTTCTGATAAAACTTCTTCTAAACTACTTTTTGCGCCTTCAGCATCACCCATATCGATAAAAGCCTTGGCCAGATCCAACTTAGTACTCACCTCGTCAACATCATCGGGAAGCATTAAGTCTTCAATTTCACCTGATTCATCCACCGCGGCGAAGGAATCCTTGGTTGCATCATCAAAGTCACCCGGAGCAAAAGTACCTGTCTTATCTACGCCTGCACTAACATCGACTTCTTCGGCAGCATCCGCATCGGCTTCTGGATCGAATGTAGTGAATTCCTCGGTCATATCAGCCGGTTTAAATTCGGTAATATCCGAATCATCATCGACATTAAAATTACCCGTTGAAAGATCAGCACTCTCCAAGTCGGACATATCCATATCCAAAGCAGCTTCGATATGACGCGTGCCCTCTGGTTCAACCTGGGCTTCTGCTTTTTCCACAGAGCTCATCGCTACCGTACTCTCGTCGACTTCTGCTTGAGGTTCTTCTTCATCCACTGAATCGCTCTCTACATCCTCAGCACCAAATTCCAGGTCTATCTCGCTTTCATCATCTTCCTCACCGCTTTCGGAGGTATCAAAATCAAGCACGACAGCATCTGTCTCATCCATGGGAGGTACTTCATCAAGATCAGGGGCTTCCACGGTCGGATCCAATGGAATTAAACTTTCGTCTTCATCACCGGTTGAAAGATCAAGGTCTTCCGGTAAATCGAAACTCAGTGCATCTTCATCTTCCAATACCTCTTCAGACTCAGCTTCACTTTCAACTTCAGCATCACCACCCAAATCGAGGTCAAAATCACCAATTTCATCGGGTAAATCTTCGACTTCATCCAGATCAGGTAAATCAGCATCATCCAGTGATTGTGTCTCGGAAAAATGATCTATTTTCTCTTCTTTTTCATCATCGATACCTGGAGGCACAACCTGAGTATCCGTAAGATCAAAGTTATCCGCGTCTTCACTCAGGTCAAAATCAGTATTGGAAAAATCAGTAATATCTTCTTCGGCACCAATATCAAAGTCGGCGGTATCGGGTTTGGCATATTCAAGATCTTCAACCGAGATATCACTATCCTTAGCTTCTGCAAATAATTCATTCGACGGTGCCAACTCGTAGCCCATGATTTGCACACGACTCCAGAATCGATCTGCGGCACTACCCAGGGACTTCAGAGCTTCCGCTTCTTCTACAAACCCATCCACATTCTTAGTAGCAAAATAGGTATCCAGTAACTTGGCACGATAATCGGCTCGCTCTGGAGTATTTTCTAGAGAATCTTTGAGTAATTCTTCCGCATTGTCATAAAGACCGTAGGCCAGGTAAACATCGACCTCATTGAGCACGTCATCCTGCTCAGACGGAGTTTCTTCCATACTGGGCAGTTCATCAGCCGAAAGAACAGCCGTTTTATTCATTTCCTCTTCATCAACTTCGGCAACTTCTTCTTCAGCCTCAACGGCCAGCGTATCGGCCATATGTTGCTCAGTGTCAGCTAAAGGCTCTTCAACAGCCTCTTCTATTGCTTCAGTTACAGGTGCGACATCCTCTTCGCTCGGCATATGTATGGGTGTCGCATCTTCGTCCACCAGCGCTTCACCAGGTTCTTCAACTGATATCCCTTCTTCTTCGTCACCTGATTTCTTGCGCTTGAGGAAAAGGAATCCAATTAACAATGCCAATATGGCACCGATACCGCCCAACATAATGGGGTCAGATAATAATTGATCCATGGAAGGCAACATATCCATCACACCACCATCCATGACACTTTCAGGTGCTTCCGTCACTATGACCGGTGCTGGAACGGTCGCTTCTTCCTGTTGCTCTTCAGGCGCTTCTGTGGCAGCAGTTTCATCCATGCCCTCGGCCATTGCCTCGGTTGATTCTTCAACCATGGAATCATCAGCAACCGGTTGTGCTTCGGACTCTGCCATCATTTCATCGTCGGAAGCTGCTTCCGTTTCCTCTGCAGGAGCCATTTCGGCTTCCTGACCATCAGCTTCTTCAGACAAGAGAGTCTCTGCAGCTTCGATCATGACATCGGTAGGCTGTTCTTCTACCATACCTGTCATCGTATCCTCTTCAGCCACAGTTTCAGGGATACTCTCTTCAGTAGCTTGATCCTGTTGTAACTGGGCCAGACTATCGTCTTCAATCTGAACCAGCTTTTGTAATTCTTCGAATTTACTGATCTGTTCTTCAAGATCGGAAATACGAGATTTCAGATCCTGGTTTTCCAGTTTGGCCGCTTCGAGCTCCTCTTCAGCCAAGGCCAATTGCTTACGGATTTGACCGGCATCCTGGGTATTGGCATCTGTTTGTAAACTGGCGCTGGTAGAATCACCTTCATCGGGAGTCAGTAAGCTGAGCTGTCCCTCTTCGACGGCCTGATCCCCGACTGCCATTTCACCAGTAGCATCCGCTACTGGACTGCCCGTGGTGGTCTCACCCGTAACCCTGGCAACATATTCATCCCATAAACCATTTTGTTCCAGTACCTGGGCATACGCTTCCTGTTTGCTAAACCGATCAAGCGCATCTCGATCGGGTGCCCTCAATACTGCACCGACTTTCAGGTTATTGATATTATCTTGACCAAAAGCTTCAGGGTTTAAAGCCTGCATTGCCAGCATGACCTGGGCCATGCTGTGCTCTTCATCTTTGAATTGACTGGCGATCGCCCACAACGTATCACCTTTACCTACCACAATTTCATCTGATACCGCTTCACCCTGGAGGAAAGCAGAATCTTCGACATAGGGGATGGTTTCTTCTACTGGGGCCGGCTCATCAGCGAGTGCAATAGGTTCACTAACCGGCTCTGCTTCGCTGGTCATTACTGGATCAGGCTCCGCCATGGGAGCCTGATCTACAGGTTCGGATGGTGCGGCCGCGGTTGCGGTCGGTGGAGCAGCCGCAGGCTCAGCTTGCTGGGCAAAATAAGGGGGATCCAATAAAACTGTGAATTCTCTGAGCAGGCGCCCTTTTGCCCAATCTGCTTCAACAAGGAAATTCAGGAAGGGTTCTTTAATCGGGGTTTTTGTGGTAATGAGTATTGTGGCTGACTGACCATCTTCTGATTTCTCTACCTTGAAACGTAACTTGGATAAATCAGACGGTCGCTCTAACCCGGCTTTACGAAAAGCATCCCGACTGGCCAAGCTGACGAGAAGATCATCAACCTCTCCTGGCCTGGCAGAAATCACTTCGATTTCGGCTTTTAGCGGTTGATTTAAAAATGAACTGACTTCAATTTCGCCCAGTCCCAGGGCAAAACTACTAAGCGGATAAAACAGTAGCGCTGTCCAGAGTGTTAAAAATTGTCCCAATTTACGCACGTTTAGTCTCCCAAACTCCCCACCGGTTTTTATATAAATAAGTACTGTCAGAACAGCCACTTAATCTTTTTAAGAGAATTTACTTTAAAGAAAGCACTTTCACAAGTCTCTGTAACTATAGATTACAAATGAGAATTTATCAAAAATTCCATAAGATTATGGTAATTATTTATTAATCCATTCCTGACGGAATCCGCCATTATCCAGAATTGTAGTCGCTTGGCATCATTTTGTGGCTGATTCAGCCCAAAAATTATCGACTTATTACCCTCGTTACAATGTGTTCGAGGGCTGGCCAAATCATCCGAAAGGCTCAACCCAGGCAAGGATGCCAACTTATCCTGTATCACATTCAGTTGTATATTCTGTTTTGATTCAAGTACCACCGCGATGCACAATCCATAAAAGGCAGGCACCAGAATATCTTGAATGCTGCAATTCAAGCCTGGAACATCCATCAATGCCGCGAGCCTGGAAGTTTCCCGGCTGTCCCCGCTTTGGGGGATCATATTAAAGGCTAACTGCATCGGGAAGACTGATGAGGCCACCTCGCGACCATTCAATAATTCAATCGTTTGTGAGGCCAATTCATCCACTCCAGGTTTATTCCACCGAGACGCTGATAACACGTTAACGACCTGCACTGAATCTAGATCCAAATGCTGTCTTAAGGGTCTCAGAATAGAGACTAGTGTGGATAACTCAGAAGATGCCAGTTGAATCGATGCAGGCGCTTGGGGCAGGCCTGATAAATCCTTGGCCTCGGCAAAAAAATAGACCTCTTTGGAATCAACATCTACATGACTGGCCACATAACAATCCGCATGTCGTAAAAGATCCTGTAATGCGTTATCCCGCTCCAATAAGAAAACAGCTAACAAGTCTTCATAATCATAGGCCTGTTGATCCAAAACCGTGATATGGGTATGCCCGTAAGGCAGACGATTACCGGCCTGTTCTTCGGTATCCAGTAATACGATGGATTCCGGATCTATGCCGGATTGTGCCATCATCTCCAGTAATGGCTCCGCCAGCATGCTGCTAGCGTGAGTTATAGCGATTTTACGTAACTTCATCGCTGCAGAAGAATTTGCAGCATTCTCCTTAATGGCTCTGCAGCGCCCCATAATAATTGATCACCCACGGTAAACGCGGAAAGGTAATCATCTCCCATGGCCATTTTGCGCAATCGACCCACCGGTACATTCAGAGAACCTGTAACCGATGCCGGAGACAGATCTGTCATACTGATCTCACGATCATTGGGCAACACTCGGACCCAGTCATTGGCCTGCGATAAGAGGTCATGGATTTCGTCCATCGGCAGTTTATTTTTCAACTTGATGGTTAACGCCTGCGAGTGCGAACGCATGGCACCAATTCGCACACACAAACCGTCAATAGGAATCAGGTGATCACTGCGGCCGAGGATCTTGTTGGTTTCGACACCGCCTTTCCATTCTTCCTTGCTTTGACCATTTTCCAATTGAACATCGATCCATGGGATCAGACTCCCCGCCAGTGGGACACCAAACTGATCGGTCGGATATTCACTGGAACGTATATGCTCAGCAACTTTGCGATCGATATCCAAAATAGCGGAAGCGGGATCGGCCAATAAGTCATGTACTGAGGACTCGATACTACCCATTTGGCTGATTAATTCACGCATGTTTCGTGCACCCGCACCTGAAGCCGCCTGGTAGGTCATCGCACTGATCCAATCAATCTGATCGTTTTGCAATAAGCCGCCCAGAGCCATCATCATCAGACTTACTGTACAGTTTCCACCTATAAAGTCTTTCTTGCCTTCATCAAGGGCCGCATCAATCACATTACGATTCACGGGATCCAATACGATTATGGTGTGCGCTTTCATGCGCAGGGAGGAGGCCGCATCGATCCAGTATCCCTTCCAACCTGTTGCGCGCAGATCATCATAAACCTGCTTGGTGTAGTCACCTCCCTGACAAGTCACAATGGCATCCATTGCTTTTAATTCATTGATATCATTTGCGTCTTTCAAAGGAGGAATATCCTTACCCACTGCTGGACCTGCCTCACCCACCTGAGACGTTGTGAAAAACACAGGCTCGGCAATCTGGTTAAAGTCACTTTCTTCGCGCATTCGCTGCATCAACACTGATCCAACCATGCCTCGCCATCCCACAAATCCGACTCTGTTCATTTTCATCTCTTTACTTAGTGTTAATTCTTTAACGCGGCAACAACAGCATCACCCATATCGACTGTAGTAACATATTCATCACCATCAGCAATATCCTGAGTCCTCAATCCCTGATCTAGCACCTTACTGACTGATTGCTCGATCTTATTCGCCAATTCAGGGGCATTCAAACTGTAACGTAACATCATGGCCACGGATAAAATGGTCGCCAATGGGTTGGCCGTGTTGGTGCCGGCAATATCCGGTGCCGAACCATGAATAGGTTCATACATCCCCTTGCCAGTTTTATCCAACGATGCCGACGGCAACATTCCAATGGATCCAGTCAGCATCGCAGCGGTATCAGACAAAATATCACCAAACATATTCTTGGTGACCATGACATCAAACTGTTTTGGCCACTTGACCAGTTGCATGGAGGCATTGTCAACATACATATGGGACAACTCAACATCAGGGTAGTCCTTGCTGACGCGTATCATCACTTCACGCCATAACTCAGAAACTTCTAAAACATTCGCCTTGTCAACGGAGCAGACCTTCTTATTGCGTTTCATCGCCACCGAAAATGCTGAATGCGCGATTCGTTCAATTTCATGCTCCGCATACACCAGAGTGTTATAACCCTCACGTTCACCGGATTCCAGACTGCGAATTCCACGAGGTTTACCAAAATAGATTCCCCCGGTTAACTCCCGCACAATCATGATATCCAGTCCGGAGACAATTTCAGGTTTGAGGCTGGAGGCACTGGCTAATTGAGGATAGAGAATCGCCGGCCGCAAATTCGAAAACAATTCAAGTTCAGAACGTAAGCCCAGCAATCCTCTTTCCGGACGTAATTCTCGTTCAAGTGATTCATATTGTGGCCCCCCTACCGCACCCAGCAGCACTGCATCCGCAGATTTACACAACGCCAGCGTGGTTTCAGGCAAAGGGTGGCCGGATTCATCATACGCAGCACCACCAATGGCTGCCATTTCAAGTTCCGCCTTAAAACCATGCTCCTGTTGCAAACAGTCCAAAACCTTGACGGCTTCATCTACAATTTCAGGGCCAATACCGTCACCCGGTAATATCGCAATTTTATGTGTCATTCAATAACTCTACTTTCACTGTAACCAGGGTGAATTCTGATAATATTGTTGTTCAAACAACTTAATCTCATCAGCATGCTGGAGTGTTAAGCCGATATCATCCAGGCCGTTGAGTAAGCAATACTTGCGAAACTCATCAATCTCAAAATGCATCTGCACACCGTCAGCATTAGTAACTACCTGTTGATCCAGATCGATACTCAGTTGGTAATCTTGTTCGACTTGAACCTCTTTGAATAATTGATCGACAATGTCGGCATCCAGCACAATCGGCAACAGACCATTCTTGAAGCTGTTATTGTAAAAAATATCCGCAAAACTGGGGGCAATAACCACCTTGAATCCAAAATCAGTTAAAGCCCACACCGCATGTTCTCGCGAGGACCCACAACCAAAATTTTCCCGAGCCAATAAAATCTGGCCCTGATCATAGGGCGTTACATTCAACACAAATTCCGGATTCACCCGCCGATCACGATCATCAATCCCAGGTGCACCGGGATCGAGGTAGCGCCAGTCATCAAATAAATTGGGGCCAAAGCCGGATCGCTTAATGGATTTCAGATATTGCTTGGGTATGATCGCGTCAGTATCAATATTGGCACGATCCATAGGTGCCACAATACCGGTAAATTTTTCAAATTTTTCCAAGAGCTACTCCGCTGCCTTCTTTTCAAGGGCTTTACCCGCCTTCTGAATATCTTTACCAACACCTTGCATGGTTTCACAACCCGTTAAACCCAGCATGAACATTATTGCCAAAACCAGAGAAAGTTTTTTCATGACTAACCTCATTTTTTTCAATCTTAAGCTTAAATTTTTCGAACATCCGTAAAATGGCCAAATACTGCGGCAGCAGCAGCCATTGCCGGAGAGACCAGGTGAGTTCGACCACCCTGACCCTGACGCCCTTCAAAATTTCGGTTCGATGTAGAAGCACAGCGCTCACCAGGCTCTAATCGATCGGCATTCATGGCTAAACACATGGAACAACCCGGTTCACGCCACTCAAAACCTGCCTCAATAAAAATTTTATCCAAGCCTTCTTCTTCAGCAGCCTCTTTAACCAATCCGCTCCCAGGGACAACCAGGGCCTGTCTGACATTATCAGCCACCTTGCGCCCTTTGGCTACTGCTGCGGCTGCACGTAAATCTTCAACACGAGAGTTGGTGCAAGAACCAATAAAAACCTTATCCACAAAGACCTCGTCAAGTGGTGTATTGGGTTTTAGCCCCATGTAGTCTAAAGCCTTCTGCATTCCATCTGCTTTAACCTGGTCACTTTCTTCAGCTGGATCAGGCACAGAAGCAGTCACTGGAATAACCATTTCAGGCGAAGTACCCCAAGTGACCTGTGGCTGAATTTCAGCACCTTGAATGACAATTTCACGATCAAATACAGCAGATTCATCGGAATGCAAAGTGTGCCAGTGATCCACCGCCTTGTCCCAAAGGTCTCCCTGAGGAGCATAAGGCCGCCCTTTAATGTAATCGATTGTGGTCTGATCACAGGCAATCATTCCCGCCCGGGCTCCTGCTTCTATAGTCATGTTACACACTGTCATGCGCCCTTCCATGGAAAGATTTTGTATCGCCTCTCCAGCAAATTCGATTGCAAACCCGGTACCACCGGCAGTACCAATTTCACCAATAATGGCCAGTACAATATCTTTGGCAGTCACACCCGCCTCTACCGGACCTTCAATGGTGATGCGCATGTTCTTAGATTTTTTTTGTAAAAGACATTGTGTTGCCATCACATGTTCTACTTCCGACGTGCCTATGCCAAAAGCTAAAGCGGCAAAAGCCCCATGGGTTGAAGTATGCGAATCACCGCAAACCACGGTCATACCCGGCAGCGTCGCGCCCTGCTCAGGGCCAATCACATGAACGATGCCCTGCCGCCGATCATCCATTTTAAATTCGGTTATGGCATGGTTGGCACAATTCTGATCCAGGGTTTCAACTTGCAGACGGGCTACCGGATCACTGATGCCCTGTTCTCGATCGGTTGTGGGAACGTTATGATCGGGCACGGCCAGAATAGAAGACTTACGCCATAAATCACGCTGATTAATTTGCAAACCTTCAAACGCCTGTGGTGAAGTGACTTCATGTACCAGGTGACGATCGATATACAGCAATGCCGTACCATCCTTTTCCTCACGCACGACATGTTGCTGCCAAACCTTGTCATAAAGTGTTAATGCGGTCATGGTCTTACTCATATTGAACTTGCAAGTAAGTCTATCCTGACTTATAAAATAACTCTAATTCATATTTTTCATAATTCTCATTACTTTTAAGAATAATGGATACCGCAAATCTTCAGGCGTTTATCATCCTGGCTGAAACCCGCTCATTTTCATTAGCCGGGCAACAATTATTCTTAACACAGCCCGCTGTCAGCAAACGCATCAAGCAGCTGGAAGAACAATTTGGCAGCAAGTTGGTTGATCGTAAAGGAAAACAGATCCGCTTGACTCAAACCGGACAGACCCTGCTACCCCTGGCACGCAACATATTGAACAATCTATATGACGCCCGCCAACAGATTGCTGACATGGAAGGCAATCCCATGGGCTCACTGAGTATGGCCACGAGCCATCACATTGGTTTGCATCGTCTCCCTCCTATTCTTCGGGCATTTAATACTCAGTTTCCAGAAGTCGATTTGGATTTAAATTTCATGGATTCAGAAAAAGCATGTGAACGAATAGAGCAAAACGAGCTGGACATGGCCGTGGTCACCTTACCCTTCCAGGAAAACAACAAGCTCGATTTCACACCGATCTGGGACGACCACTTGTTGATTACCTGTGCTGCCGATCACCCTCTTACCCGAATCAAACCAATCACCCTGGAAGATGTCATTCAATATCCTGCGGTATTGCCTTCTCATGGAACCTTTACCCGAGAAGCCATTGAGCAGGCATTAGTAGGTGTTATCGATGCCTTAAAAATCAATCTTGAAACCAATTACCTGGAAACCATCAAAATGATGGTATCGGTCGGACTCGGCTGGAGTATATTGCCGCAGAGCATGCTGGATGACAGCCTGGAACAACTCTGTATTAAAGAATTTCAGGCGATGCGTCAGCTGGGCATCGTAGTCAACCGGCATCGCAGTCAATCGAAAGCCACCCAGGCTATGGTTGATTTGATTCATGCCTTCAAATAGTTTCTTTTCGACATTTGTTCTACAGTTGCTATATATATAAGTCCAATCACTTTTAGCTAATCATGATGAATACAATAGTCAAAGCTCTGTTAATGGGAATCACGCTCCTCCTAGGAAATGGGGCCTATGCCGGTGAGGTAGCTCGTGGTCAATTTACGCGCGACATAGTAGATCGAGAGCCGATCGATAGGGTTGATCAACTCGACAGTAGTCAACAGAATGAAATCAAGTATTTCACTGAACTTTTAGACCTGCAGGGCCAAAATGTTACACATCAATGGGTCTACGATGATGAGGTTGTTTTTGAAAAATCCTTTTCAGTGGCTGGACCACGTTGGCGCGTGTGGACCAGTAAAAAACTGCCCACCGATAAAACTGGCTACTGGTATGTCAACACCCTGGATGGTGAGAGAAATAATCTGTTAACTCAGAGTTTCGATTATCGTTAGGCACTCCCCCATCCCTTGGATTCAGCGGGATGATTCCTGACCATTAGTGCCACCAGGAATCCCACCAGGGCAATCAGTGCAGCAGCGGTAAAAGTAAGGCTGGGAGAATAACGCTCCCATAACGAGCCCGCATATAGGCTACCCACAGCACCTCCTGCACCAAAACTAACTGAAGCATATAAGGCTTGCCCCCTGCCCCGATGCTGTGGAAAGAAATCATGGATCAGGTGAATCGCTGCGGCATGAAACATCCCAAAACTGGCTGCATGTAAACACTGGGTAATAATCACCAGCACAATGATTTCTGAATACCATGCCATTAACAACCACCTTACAGTGGTTAATACCAGTGCCAGGGCCAGCCAGTAACTGGCCGGCTTGTATTTAAGCAAGCGAAACATGAAGAGAAACAAGACCACTTCAGCCAATACGCCGAGAGACCATAATAAGCCTATACTGAAACGAGAATACTCAAGCCCCTCCATAAAGAGACTGTAGAAAGTGTAATAAGGCCCATGACTGGCCTGCATAAAAAAACAGGATAACAACAACGCTATAACCTGCGGGGTTCGAAGCACTGAAAGAATATGACTAACCGATCGATCATGTTGTCGATATTCCTTGACTGGCAAACTGGATAGCCAGATTAATGTAAACACCCCTATTAGAAATGAAGGCAGCCATTCAATTGACACCCTTACAAATAGTGCGCCCAAGATGGTAACCGCGGCAATAAATCCCAACGAACCCCACAAACGGATCTGGCTGTAACGGAATTTCTCTTTACCTAACTGGGCCAGTGTTACTACTTCAAACTGGGGTAAGGAAGCATTCCAGAAAAAGCTGAATAAAAACATAAACAACAGCATCCACCAGAACGAATCCACATATAGCAGTGGCGCAAAACATACTACAGAAAACAACGAAGTGATCTGCACAATCCTGATATGATAGCCCGTATGATCAGCAATCCAGCCCCAAATATAAGGTGCGATGATTTTGCTGATAGCGAGTGTTGAGATTAACTGTCCAATTTCCAGCGCAGAAAAATGCAGGTGATCCAGATATAAGCTCCAGAAAGGCACAAGCACGCCAAGACTGGCAAAATAAAAAAAATAAAATTGTGACAAACGCCAGTAATTAACTCGCATGCTTTACGCTAATTTATACCCTTACAAGAGGGCCTATTCGATTTCTTCTATATAAGTTCTGGCGATGGGCGTTTGGACATAAAAACGCCCTTTGTCGTTTTTAACCCAAAAATAGTAATAACCTTTGGCTGGCTCGGAAGTCACCTTTCCATCACGTACTTCCCAACTGTTAACATGACTACCATCCGCATAAGTGACTCGGTAATCCCCCTCCAGCCAGGTCACGCCCAAACGGGAAATTTTGTTTTGTTGCTCTTCACTACAGGCAATCAATCCCATCAATACAAACACTATCAAAACGAAACGTTTCATCACACAACACCCAGTCAAGTTATGAATAAGGCAGCTGGAATAAAAGTACCAATGCCAACATGGCAGGAAACCCTTGTAACCAGAATATCTTGCGATTAACGGTTATGGCCCCAAAAACACCTGCCAAAAATACACAAATGAGAAAAAATAAAGTCACCGAAAAGCTGCCACTCAAAGCAGCCCAGACACACCCCGCGGCTAAAAATCCATTATATAAACCTTGATTAGCCGCAAGTGCCTGGCTATTAGCTGCGAATTCATCACTTATATGAAAAATTTTTTTACCGAAGGGTTTGTTCCACAGAAACGTCTCAAGAACCATGAAACCGATATGCAGTATTGCTATCACCATCAACAAAACTGGCATGATCAAACTCATGAAGCCTCTCTAGACATTAATTGATTGATTTCTTGCTGGATCATGTCTCGCTCCAGGTTTTCCTTCGATAACACAAACTCCAGTTCAGCCTGAGGATTGATCAGATAGAGATAATCCTTATTACGTTCGGTTTCGATGAAGTCAATCTCGAATTGACGCATAAAATTTTCAACTGAAGCTGCCATGGTTCCACTCGTTATGGCGATATCAGCATATTTATTAGCCAATTCTCCTAACTGGTTGTGATCAGCCAAACCTTCAGCAAAATAGAGTTTTTGCACGTTTTCAATCCCGGTCATTGCGGTTAATTTTGATTGACAGGTTTGTTCGCAGGTTTCCTCTCCAAGAGCCACTATAGTCCATTTACCCTGGAAAAAGGGGGGGGTCACCGGCAGATTGTTAATGCGAAATAAGGCGGCATTGCGTATGGGCACAGGAGGAAAAACCTCCTGCAACTGACTTGAAAAGACTTCCGCAGATTGTTCTTCACAAGCCACCAACAACCCGCTAATAATCAGGAATGTTAAGGTGATAAAACGTTTCATATCTATTAGTATTGTCAGCATCCTGATGATGATTCAGTATTGATTCAGCCTTGGTAGGCTACATTAGGACGTTAGCATAACTTAAAAAAAACCCAGAGCGCATATCTATCTCTATAAATCCATCTAAAAAACTGAAGGAGTTAATTATGTACCGCATTCCCGTTCTTTCCCTGTTTTTTGCCCTGTTACTGTCACCTTTACAAGTGTTTGCACATGGGCAGATGAATGCCGCAGAACTTGAAACAAGATTCACTAACACCACTCAGCATTGTCGCAAGGAAAAGGACCAAAGCACCTGTACGACTTTCTTTGCACCGGATGGCACCATAAAACGTCGCATGCATGCCGACGGTGTGCGTCGTGAAGGTACCTGGGAGATTGATAAAGAAAACGATTTGATCTGTATCACCTGGAAAGGAAAAACCAAGGCGTTATGCTTCACCGCCTATGTTAACCAAAACGGTACCGTGGATATGTATAAAAAAGGCAAGCATTTGTCGACTGTGATGACCTTTTTCCCGGGCAACGTGGAAAACCTCTAAGAATCAAGCTTACTGTCAATACCATCGCTGTAAGGTGGCGATGGTATGATCGCTTTAAGAGTCACCCGCAGGTATCACGGGTGTGGCGCAATCCACATCGTTATTTTGAGCACGATCTCTGAGCATATGATCCATTAACACCATCGCCAGCATGGCCTCTGCGATAGGTGTAGCACGAATACCCACGCAGGGATCATGTCTACCCTTGGTAATCACTTCAACGGGTTCGCCATTGATATCAACCGATTGTCCCGGTAAACGCAGACTGGAAGTGGGTTTTAAAGCCATACGTACCAGAATATCCTGGCCTGAAGAAATGCCTCCCAGTGTGCCACCGGCATGATTGGACAGGAATCCCTCAGGGGTAATTTCATCTCGATGCTCTGTGCCTTTCTGTGCAACGCATTTGAATCCGGCACCAATCTCAACACCTTTCACGGCATTAATACTCATCATGGCATGGGCGATATCCGCATCCAGACGATCAAAAATGGGCTCTCCCCATCCGGGAGGTACTCCCTCCGCCACAACTGAAACGGCTGCTCCAACAGAATTCCCTTCCTTACGTAAAGCATCCATATAGGCCTCTAACTCCGGCACCTTCTCTTGATCCGGGCAGAAAAAAGGGTTTTTGTTCACAACATCCCAATCCTTAAACTCCAAAGGGATAGGACCTAATTGCGACAGAAAGCCTCTGATTCGAATACCAAACTGTTCAGCCAAGTATTTTTTTGCAATACCGCCAGCCGCTACGCGCATTGCGGTCTCACGTGCAGATGAACGCCCACCTCCTCGATAATCCCTGAAACCATATTTCTGATTGTAGGTATAGTCGGCATGCCCAGGACGAAACTGATTCATGATGTTGCCGTAATCCTTGGAACGTTGGTCCTTGTTATGAATCAGCAAACCAATGGGGGTTCCTGTGGTTTTACCTTCGAACACGCCTGATAAGATCTTAACTTCATCATCCTCGCGACGTTGTGTGGTATGACGCGAAGTGCCAGGCTTACGTCGATCTAAATCACCCTGAAGATCAGCCTCGGTTAATTCCAACCCGGGAGGACAACCATCGACAATACAACCAATCGCTGGGCCATGGCTCTCCCCAAAAGAAGTGACAACGAATAATTTTCCAAAACTGTTACCGGACATATGAGATCTCTTGACTAAACTTGGGTCTATTGAAGTATGAACTTTTAAGCACAATATAATAATTCATGTCGCATTCTACTCGAAAACTGGGCAGCACGTTTACCTGGCTGGGTTGGATCATCGGATTTTTAATCCTGGCCCTACTGTTTGACCGTATCCTGGATAAACAAATGAATCCCAACCAGTCGGTTCAAACCGTAATGAATGGAAGCCAACAGGCTATTGTGTTGGAACGTAATCGACAGGGTCATTATCTTTTTAACGGCGAAATTAATGGTAAAAGCGTGACCTTCCTGGTCGATACAGGTGCCACCACTACCAGCATTCCAGCACACATGGCCAACCGACTGGGATTATCCAAAGGGCAACGCTTTACTGTTCAAACCGCGAATGGAACCAGTTATGCCTATACCACCCTACTAGAAATTTTAAAGCTGGGTGAAATCAGCTTTCAGAATATAAGAGCCAGCCTGAATCCCGGTCTTACAGGAAATGAAATTTTGCTGGGCATGAATGTCTTGAAACAAATGGACATCATCCAACGGGATAATCTCTTAATTCTCAAACGTTAATTGTTCTCAAAAAAAAGCGAAATTTTAACTATCAATTTATTCCCGATTGATAAAAGCAGAAGTTAAGCACACGCGAAATTTTATAAAATACTTAAATAACAATAACTTACATCGCCCAATTAAACTGGCAAAAGAGTAACATTATAAAATTAAGGTTTTTTTGCAGCTCAGTTGAACTTCCGTATACTACCCCGCTCTAAGTCGATGTACATGGTAAATACCATTCGACAACAACTTTTATAAACATAACTGAGGATAAAATACTCATGAATACTGCAAAGAAAATCTCTGGCGTTGCTCTGGCTGCTGCAGCCGCAACCATGTTCGCTGTTGCTCCGATGAATGTCACGGCTGGCGGCCACAAAGCGGGCAAATGTATCGGCGGTAACAGCTGTAAAGGTACCAGTGCCTGCGCGACTGCTACCACAAGCTGTGCAGGTCAAAATGCTTGTAAGGGTCAAGGCTGGGTAAAAATGACTAAAGCAGAGTGTGACAAAGCTGGTGGTACTTTCGAAGGATAATAAAGAGACTTATACCCTCTCTTTGATTAAATGCACCGACTGAGTTCGGTGCATTTTTTTTGCCAGAATGACTTCTACTCTTATATTCATTGAAACATCCATTACAATCATGCCTTGTCGATCCCGCCCATACTTATTGCTGTCATGACTTCCAAAAACAACAAACCATTCCTGGGCTTTGGCCTTGGATTGCGTTCCGATCATTACCAGGAAATCATCGATCAACAGCCTAAAGAAATCGACTGGTTCGAAATCATATCTGAAAACTACATGATCGATGGTGGTAAACCACTGTATTTTTTAGATAAAATTCGTCAGGATTATCCCATGGTCATGCATGGTGTATCCATGTCCATAGGCAGCACCGACCCGCTAAACATGGAGTATCTGCAACAGCTTAAAAACTTGATTGACCGGGTTGAACCTATATGGTTTTCAGATCATCTTTGCTGGACGGGTGTCGATCATAAGAATATGCACGACCTGCTACCTTTGCCCTATACTGAAGAGGCTGTAAACCATATTGCTGATCGCATCGGCCAGGTTCAGGATTTCATAGGTCGGCAAATGCTCATTGAAAACCTGTCCAGTTATATCACCTATACCACTGATGCCATGACCGAATGGGAATTTCTATCAGCCGTATGTGAAAAGGCTGACTGCAACATTCTACTGGATGTGAATAATATCTATGTGAGTAGCTATAACCATCACTTTGACCCTTTAGAATATTTAAAGGGTGTGCCAGCTGAACGGGTTTGGCAACATCATCTAGCCGGCCACGAAAATAATGGTAATCTTATTATTGATACTCATGATCATCCCATTATCGATCCAGTGTGGGACTTATATGATAAAACCGCAGCACTACTCGGGCCTGTTTCAACCATGATTGAACGCGATGGCAATATCCCACCCCTGGCCGATGTCATTGCTGAACTCAATCGAGCTCGAGAGATAGCCACACCTCATTATCACGCTAACCATGCCTGAAGAATTACACGCACTTCAACATCGTTTTCAAGATTACCTCGAGGGTAAGTCCGAAGATTTTATAAAAGATATTGTCAGCAGTGAAAATGCTCTTGCAGAGCATCGACTTGGCGCCTATTACAACGCCTATCGAATACGACTAATTGATTGTCTGGCGACGGATTTTCCTGTGCTTCGAAAAGAGGTAGGAGCAGAAGCCTTTGAATATTTAGTGCTGGACTACCTGAAACTGTATCCTTCTGAACATCCTTCAGTACGCTGGGTAGGCCGACACATGGTCGAATTTTTACAGCACAGCACTCATGAAAATCGGGATTTCCTGGCTGAGCTGGCGCAGTTTGAATGGGCCCAGGGTTTGAGCTTTGACGCAGCCAATAGTGATCAAATTTTCACCATGGATGCAATGGCGGTTATTCCTCCAGAGCAGTGGCCAAGTATGTCCTTTGCATTTTCGCCATCCACCCGCTGGCTCGACTTATACTGGAATATTCCTCCTTACTGGACTGCTCTGGATACGGATGGAAAAGCACCTCAAAAACAAATTGAGGAATACCCAACACGGTGGTTGATATGGCGCAAAGATTTAAGACCCAACTGGCGATCTCTTGAAGCTGCAGAAGCCTGGGCGATTGAAGCGTCATTCAAGGGTGCTAATTTTGCAGAACTTTGCGAAGGACTACTCGAATGGTTTGGAGAAGAGTCCGTAGCCATGAGTGCTGCTGGATATTTAAAGCAATGGATTCATGATGAAATCATCACTGATATCATCATCAACGCATAACTAAATCATGGAAAAAACCAACATTTTAACGGTGGATTGACCCTCACACCTTTTAAATAACATTGTTGGGAGACGACTTAATTAACTCGACTAATCTGCTGATCTGCTGCCATAATCGGCGCACCTTTTTCCTCGAGTAAGCGCGAGAATAACTCCATACGCTTGAGTACAGTTGGCGCCTCGAGCAGTTGCTGTTTACTGTCGATACTGAAGTTCAGTACCAACACGAGATTATTCACGACCTGCTCAATGGGCAGTTTATCCAGCGCGTCCCAATCCACCTGCATGTTGTGACGATCAAAATAATGGCGCAAGCTGCCTTTGAAAAAATCGATTTCCCCTGAAGAGACTTCCTCCGTCTCGTAGTCCTGCATGAAATCACCCCAGTCGGCCCTGACCCTGCGATAACCATTTTTCATTGGCAGCTCCTCGAGGATCCGATAGCGGCACAGCCCGGTCAACATAATATTCAACTTGCCGTCCCCGCGCTCTCGATACTGCCTGACCCGACCGGCACAACCGACTGGGTAAATATCACTGGCGGGATTATTGAACCGGGGTTGCACCAGGCCTATCAAATGGTCGGTCTTTAACACCTCAACGAACATCAGCAGGTCCTTGGGATCAGAGAATTCCAGCGGCAATTCACCCCCGGGCAACAAGGCATTTTCCAATGGGTAGATGGGCAGCTCTTCAGGTAATCGTTCAAACGGTTGGATAAAAGGCGATCTGGGTTTCATGGTTAATCTTCAGGTGGTTAATATAATGAGTTTACGGGCGCTGCAGCTGGGCGTTCGCTTGCGACGGGTGGCGTGACTCCAACCATTGCAAAACGGCGACCGTCAGCGCGGGCAGAAAGGTCAGAGTTACCAGCGCGGTGCCGATAATACCGGCCATGACAATGACACCGACGCCGCGATACAGCTCGGTACCTTCACCCGGGATGAACACCAGTGGCGCGAGACCGAATACCGTGGTCAGGGTCGACATCGCGATCGGACGCAGGCGGGTATCGATCGCGTTACGTACCGCGTCAACCGCCGACATACCCTGCTCACGCAGGTTGAGCATGGCCTGATGCACGATCAGAATAGGATTATTGACGACGGTACCCATCAGGATCAGGAAACCCAGCATCGTGATCATATCGAAGGACTGATGAATGGCCTGGAATCCCACAGAAGGCAACAGGCTGCCTACCAGGTTTAACAGTGCCAGGCCGATAATGCCCGACGCGATGCCGAGTGGGATCGTGGTCATGATCAATACCGGGTAGCCCCAGTTGGAAAAAATCGCCACCAGCAACAGGTAGATGATCACCAGCGCGACCAGATAGTTGGCGCCCAGCGATTCCTTGGTCGATTGCAACTGGTCACTGGCGCCGGAGGTGACGATCTTAACCGTGGCCGGCAACTGACCATTATCCTGCAGGTAGCCAATCACATCCTGCTTGACGATTTCCACAGCGGTTTCCAGCGCGACCGCGTCCGGCGGGATGATATTCAGGGTCACGGTGCGACTGCCATCAACCCGGCGAATGTTGCTGGTATCGACGGTCTCAACCACACTGGCCAGTGATGACAGCGGTACCACCGTGCCGCCCGGGGTATACACCGGCAACTTGTCGAGTCGATCCAGGCTGGCCTTGCGATCGGTGTTGCTGTACAGGTAGATGTCGATCTTGTCATCGGCAAAGAAAAATTCGTCGACGAAAGCGCCGTCGGTCAGTGCGGCGATGGTGAAGCCCATCTCGTCATGAGTCATGCCCGTCTCGGCGAGGCGTTCCCAGTCCGGCCTTACCTCGACCAATGGTTGCGACAGGTTCAATGACGATGGATTAGAGCGTACGCGCGGCCGATCCATGACTGCTTTGGCTCGGCGTTCGGCATCCAGTGCCACCCGATAGATGGTCTGCAAGTCAGGGCCGGAGATATCCAGATTGACGCTGCGGGTACCGCCACTGTTGCTGGAGATGATCGAGCCGCGGGATACAAATGAGCGCATGCCGACGTAATCGCCAAACTTGACCCGTACCGCTTCCATCAGTGGCTTGATGTGGCTGGGATCCTTTGGCTGCGAGATGATGAAGATCGTGGTGGCGCGGATGCTGAGGTTCATGTACAGCATCGCCGGCACCTCGGTCTCACCGCGGGCAAACTGTCCCGGATCATGCTCGAGATAAGGCAGGAAATACTCCTGCAGGTCCATGCCGATGCGGGTCATCGTCTCCAGGTTGTAGCCGGTGGGTGAACTCATACGCGCAAACAGCTTCGGCTCCTCACCTTCAGGCAGGTATTCGGCCGCGGGCGTCAGCCAGATGATGATCGCGGTGCAAATGCCTCCGACCAGGGCAATGACACTAAAGCGGCGCAGCGCGGTGGCGACCAGCCAGTTGATCACAGCGACCGTACCCTGACGCATACGGCCGGTTTTGCGGGCGATGGCGCTGGCTGGTTGAACAAACACGAAGCGCCCGGCCGCCGCCGGCACTGCGGCAATCGCGATCACCATTGAGGCCAGGATCGAGGCCGAGATCGCAATCGCGACATCGCTATAAAGCTGACCCGCCTCTTCCGCAATGAATACGATTGGTACGAATACCATGACTGTGGTCAGGGTAGACGCCAGTACCGCCGGCCACACCTTACGCACACCCTCGACCGCAGCTCGCCAGCGATCCAGCCCCCTGCGCCAAGCCTGTTCAATACTCTCCAGCACCACGATACTGTTATCCAGGGTCATGCCAATGGCAAACGCCACGCCGGCCAGGGAAATCACGTTGATCGTCCTGCCACTGACATAGAGGCCGATAAAGGCCGCAATCGTACACACCGGGATCCCCATGATGCCGACCAGAGTGGCCCGACCGGAACGCAGAAAAAGGTACATGACCAGGCTGGCCAGCATCGCCCCGATCGACAGGTTGGTCCAAACATTGAAAATCGACGCCTCGACATAGCCGACATCATCGGCGACCAGGCGCAGCGTCATCCCCGCCGGCTTTAGTATTTCCGCGTTAACCGCGTCAACCTCCAGCATCATTTGGCGTTTGATATCGATGACATTGGAGCCCGGATTACGCCGCACCGACATACCAATGGCTGGTTGGCCATTGGCGTAGGAATGGCGCACGATCTCGAAGTGGCCGATACGGATATCCGCCAGTTCACCCAGCCGGACCAACGCATCACCATCACGCGAGATAATCAGGTCATTCAGTTCGTCTACATCGCTAAAGCGGCCGATCGTACGTAACAGGTAACGGCGCTTACCGGATTCGATCTCGCCACCCGAGACATCGATATTGCGCTCACGAATTGCCTGGCGCACGCTCGCTACGGTCAGGTTGCGTTCGGCCAGGCGCCGCGGATCGAGCATGATCTGCACCTGGCGATCAGCACCGCCATAGACCGAAACCTCAGACACGCCGGGTATGGCCTCCAGTCGAGACGCGACATTGTCACGAATATAATCCTGCATCGGGATGATATCGATATTGCGCGGATTGCCAGGCAGCGGCATCACCCGAAAGTACATGAATGCGTTGGCGGAAAACGAACTGGCGACGATACGTGGCTGATTGACGTTATTGGGATAGGAACTGACCCGGCTGAGCGCATTCATAACCTCGATCAGGGTCTTGTTGAGATCGATGCCGAACGGAAATTCGAGTTCGATCCGGGCCCGGCCAAACTCGGCAGATGACACGATCCGCTGGAGCCCGCGCACACTGCGCAGTTGTTCTTCCTGTTCGATCAGGATCTCCTTCTCGACATCCTGAGGGGTGGCGCCAGGCCAGTCCGTGCGTACGCCGATCGTGCGCACCTCCAGGTCCGGAATCATCTGCACCGGAATATTAAACGCCGCAACCACGCCCAGCACAACCATGATCAGCGTCGCTACACCGACCAGAATGCCATGTTTGACCAGGTTATCGAACATTCATCATTCTCTCTGTTAGTCGTTCGTTTGTCTGACGTTTACCTTCTGGCCTTCGCGCAGCGACTCGTTACCTCGGACAACGATCAGCTCGCCCGTTGCCAGCCCGGACGTGATATTGATGCGACCATTGAAACTCAAGCCAGTCTCCACCTGTTTCTCGATCACCGTCGTCTGGCCATCGTTTTGTTCAACAACCCACACCGTAATGCGTCCATCGGGATAGCGGATCAACGCATTGCGATCCACCACGACGCCTTCGTTGCTGTTGCTGATATGTAGGGTGGCACTGGCCGAAATCCCCGGAATCAGGCTGACCTCGTTATCGTCAAGGCGGGCGCGCACCGGAAAGGTACGCGAGCCACGGTCGGTCACCGGCACCACACTGATGATATTGGCGCTGAAGGTTTCACCCGGTAAGGTACCGAAACTGACCTCGATACGGCTGATGGCACCCAGACGCTCGTAAACGCGCTGCGGCACCTGGAATTCAATCTCCGGCACAGTCATCGATACCAGCTCCACTACCGCATGACCCGGAGCCACCCACTCGCCTCGTTCCGCATTGCGTGCACTGATGACCCCGGCGAACGGCGCACGCAGAGTGTGCTGACGCAGCCGTAACTGTTGTTGCTGCTCCTCCGCCTGCAGGCGTGTCACCTCGGCCGCATCGATTGAAACCTCGGCTTTCAGCGAGTTGATTTCATTGGCCGACACCGTATTCGTGCGCCCGAGTCGTTCAGCATCGGCCAGACGGCGCCGGGCATCCGCCAGTTCACGACGGACCTGTTCGGCTTCGGCCCGTTTGGCCTGTAACGACAGTTGTTCCAAGTCGGACTTGAGGGTCAGGATCACATCACCCTCGCTGACCCGGTCACCAATGTCGACATCGATGTTATCGATCAGGCCGCTGATTTCGGTCGACAGACGGGCCTGACGCGAGGAGATGACAGTACCGGTCAACGGGACTTCCTCAATAACCTCGGCCTGCTGCACACGTTCGGTGATGACCGCGGTACCCTTGTCCTGGGCGTGCAGAGTATTTACCAACAACAGTGGGAGCATGGCAAGGCCCAGTAACAGTCGGTAAGTTAAGCGGGGATAATCGGTTTGCCTGGATGTCATCGGATCATCTTAAACCACGGTTAGTCATTGGTGAAGCGTTCAACCAGCACACCACGCTAACCCGCGTCGCGCAACAGGATCGCGGGACGCACACGCAAACGCCTGAGCAGGTAATGAGTGCCCAGACCCAGCGAGGCGATGCTGACCACGATTGCGGTCAACGCACCCACCCAGACCAGGTCAGTCGACGGCAGCTTCATGCGTATCTCCAGCAGCGGCAAGGCAATTGCCGTACCCAGCAGCACTGCGAATATCGCGGTGACCAGGGCCAGCAGCAGGTACTCGAGTTGCAGGCTTTGCCTTATCATCGACAGCCTCGCGCCCAGGGTATTCAAGACCGTGGCCGCATAGACCTGGCGCGAACGACCGGCCGCAATCACACTGATCAATACCAGCAGGCTGGCTGCCAGACTGATCGCGGCGACGACGACCAGGCCCAGCGTGGCCTGGCCAAGCAGGTCACCGGCAGTGGCGAGGATACGCG
>JAAUXZ010023000.1_pt1 | contig 39359 bp, 40 predicted proteins | sample 7278131 | NCBI WGS metagenome assembly JAAUXZ01 (sample SAMN14350119, study PRJNA611818) | marine sediment metagenome | isolation source: surface marine sediment (3m) | place: French Polynesia: Moorea | collected 2018-08 | reverse complement strand
GGTTGTAAATACTAATAATTCTCATTAATATTTCCGATTACTATCCTGGGCTTTATATATCTTCTAGAAAGTTGTTATCTCCTTACTGCAAGTATTGTTTTTATGCTGAAATTCTTTAACTTTGAACTCGAAAAACCGGTTCGTTTTTCAGTTGACGGTTTATTTGATAGAACATTTCAGTTAGGCGGGTTGCATGAATAACTGGTCCGGCCGCTTATGGAAACCTTCGATCATACTGGTTGCGGTGGTATTCAGTATTCCGATACTAACGATAGCCAGTTCCATCTTTGAACCCTCTGGTGAGAACTGGACGCACCTTAAAGAAACCGTTCTTGGGGAGTATCTGTTGAATTCAGCCTTGTTAGTGCTGGGTGTCTCGTTAGGTACTTTGTTACTGGGTGTATCAACGGCATGGCTTACCGCCATGTGTCGCTTTCCGGGTAAGTCATTTTTTGTCTGGTTGCTGTTATTGCCGCTAGCCATGCCGGCTTACATTATTGCCTACACTTATACCGGCATGTTTGACTTTGCCGGGCCAGTTCAGACACTCATTCGAGATTGGACAGGGTTGCGATATGGGCAGTATTACTTTCCCGAAATTCGTTCTTTGGGGGGTGCGATGACCATGTTGTCTTTAGTACTGTATCCCTACATTTACCTGTTGGCCAGGGCCGCATTTCTGGAACAATCGGTCTGTGTGCTTGAAGTGTCACGTACGCTGGGCTGCGGACCCTGGTGTAGTTTTTATCGTGTAGCCTTACCTTTGGCCCGGCCAGCGATTGTGGCGGGTTTGTCATTGGCCTTGATGGAAACCCTGGCGGATTACGGTACGGTCGCCTATTTTGGTTTAGGGGTATTTACCACGGGCATTTTCCGTACCTGGTTTGGCATGGGGGATTCGGTAGCTGCAGCGAAAATGGCATCGCTATTATTATTTTTTGTATTCGCCCTTATCGTAATGGAGCGGGTTTCGCGTAAGCGTGCCCAATATCACCATACTTCTAACAAGTATTCAGAACTACCTGAATACCGATTGGGTGGGTTGAGGGCTCTGGGAGCCTTCATCATCTGTTTGGTACCCGTCTTTTTCGGTTTTTTGCTCCCCGCGGGTCAATTATCCGTTTGGGCGATCGAAACTTACCCATATATGGTCGATGAAAGTTTTATCACACTCACTCTGCATACTATTTTATTAGGAATTGCAGCAGCAATACTGTCTGTGATTCTTGCACTGTTTCTAGCTTATGGGCGGCGCATGTTACCCACTAAATCAGTGATGGCCTCCATTCGAGTGGCCGCAATAGGCTATGCGATACCCGGGACAGTTATTGCGGTGGGCATCATCATTCCTTTTGCCTGGCTGGATGTTCAGATCAATCAGTTTTTGGAAACGACACTGGGTATTTCTATTGGACTGTTATTCAGTGGATCCTTGTTCGCGGTTATGTTTGCGTATCTGGTGCGTTTTTTAGCGGTGAGCCTGCAGACGGTGGAATCTGGCCTGGGCAAGATTAAACATTCCATGGATGATGCCGCGCGCTCTTTAGGTTACCGTCCGCGCGATACCCTGTTCAAGGTTCATATTCCCTTAATGAAAGGATCGGTGCTTACCGCTTTGCTCATCGTATTTGTTGATGTAATGAAAGAATTACCGGCTACCTTGATTCTGAGACCATTCGATTTTAATACGCTAGCCGTGCGGGCATTTGAATTGGCTTCGGATGAGCGTCTGGCAGACTCCTCCACAGCGGCGTTAATGATCGTATTGGTTGGCCTGTTACCCGTTATTTTTCTCAGTAAAACTATCGCCCATTCCCGGGTAAGCAATCAACCGGATACCTAATATGAATCGATTACAGGTCAATCAAATCAATGTCAGTTATGGCAGTACTCAAATCGTTTACGATGTGAGTTTTGGCCTCGGTGATGGCCAAATCGGTTGTCTTCTCGGCCCCAGCGGTTGTGGTAAAACCACGGTATTACGTGCGATTGCCGGATTTGAAAATCCTTTCAGTGGTTCAATAGAGATTGCTGGGCAGGTTGTGAGTGAAGGTAAACGCATAGTGCCTCCTGAAAAACGCAGGGTAGGCATGGTGTTTCAGGATTTTGCGCTCTTTCCGAATATGAACGTGGCGGATAATATACGCTTTGGCATACGCTCCTGGAAATACCAGGATCAGCAAGCCCGCATTCATGAACTGTTAGCTTTGGTGGGTATGCCTACTCTGGCATTAGCCTATCCGCATCAGTTATCGGGCGGTCAGCAACAACGCGTTGCTTTGGCACGTGCCATGGCTCCGAAACCCACGATTCTTTTGATGGACGAGCCTTTTTCCAGTCTTGATGTCGAACTGCGAGAACAATTGGCGCACGAAGTTCGTAATATATTGAAGCAAGAAAATATCACCGCCATTCTAGTGACGCATGATCAGCAGGAAGCATTTGCAATGGCAGATGATATTTGTGTGATTTATGAAGGCCGCATCCAGCAACATGATTCAGCCTACAATTTGTACCATAAACCCGTTAACCATTTTGTAGCAGATTTTATTGGAGAGGGCGTCATCGTGCCGGGTATGGTGGTAGGCTCCAATACCGTTAACACCGAATTGGGTAATATCCATGGCATGGTTCCGGTGGGTTGTAAACCGGGTTGCCATGTCGATGTGTTGGTGCGCCCGGATGATGTCGTCCATGATGATGCTTCTGAAGAGACCGCCACAGTTGTGGAAAGGGCGTTTCGAGGCTCTGATTTTCTTTACACACTTCGAATGCCCAGTGGGGCAGAAGTGTTAAGCCTGGTGCCAAGCCATCATGATCATGAAATTAATGAAAAAATCGGTATTCATCTGAAATTTGATCATCTGGTGATATTTAAAAAGCAAGAAGCCGCTCAATCACAAGAATAAGCGGCTTCTTTAGAGTCAGAGGCTCCAGGTTTGTCATTACCTCCAGCCTGCGCGATCCATTAATTTCACGGCGTCCGCATTCTTTTCACCTAATACGGTTAGATTTAGGGTGTCAGCTTTGAAGGGGCCAAAGGATTGTAGCGTATTAGAAATCGCCACACCTGCAACAACCGGATACTCATTATTGACCTCGGCATACCATTGCTGAGATTCATCATTGACCATGAATTCCAGCAAACGTTGAGCAGCCCCGGTATTTTTGGAATATTTTGTAACCCCTGCGCCACTGACATTGACGTGAGCACCGCGCTCACCCTTACCCTGGTTGGGCCAAAAAACAGCCAGTTGTCCAGCGATGTCACGATCCTTCTTATTATTGCTATTCATTAAGCGGCCCAGGTAATAGGTGTTGGCTACGGCAATATCGCAGAGTCCAGCAGCGGCAGCTTTCAACTGATCGGTATCACCACCCGCGGGAGGACGTGCAAAATTGGTGACCAGACCCTTGGCCCAGGTTTCGGTAAGTTCAGTGCCATTGGCCTCCATCATGGATACGATCAGAGATTGGTTATAGATATTGCTGGATGAACGAATACAGATCCGACCTTTCCATTGATCCTCTGATAGCGCCTCATAAGTTGAAAGTTCCGATGGATTGACCCGGTCTTTGGCATAGATAATAGGACGTACACGTTCAGACATGCCAAACCACTGATTATCCTTATCACGAAGATTTTCCGGTATTTTGGCGTTTAAAACTTCGCTTGTAATGGATTGAAGAACACCAGCCTGCTTTGCTCTGTGTAAACGCCCGGCATCGGTGGTAATAAAGACATCGGCAGGGCTCAGGTTGCCTTCAAGTTCCAGGCGTTTTAACAAAGCATCCGCTTTTCCGGTGACCAGTTTGAAGTCTATCCCGGTCTCTGCTTTGAATCGTTTGAGTAACGGCAGGATTAATGCTTCCTTGCGTGCAGAATAGATATTGACCACCTCATTGGCTGCCTGAGAAACCTGCGGCATTACCAATAGGGTAGGTACGAGTGTCAGTGATAATATTTTCCGAATGATTGAAGATGTCATGCAAATCTCGATGTTCAAATTTAAAACGACGAGATTTAAACATGGGTATGAAATGATGTAAAGCTAAATAATAATAATTCGCATTTACATTTTACTTTCACATTAGATTAATCCTTGGTCTGCTGAGTGAGTGGCCCTGTTTCTGCTTAACCAGAGACATTATAAGGTTGAAAAAATAATAGATATCCAGCGTTCACTGGTGAACATGGCGTTGCCCCAGCGTGCACTCAGATCATCGAGTGGATTAGCCGCCTGGATCTGTTTCAAGGTTTTTCCTTCCTGTTTTAACGTCATCAGGCGTTCATAGGCGGTGGCCAGCATATTACGATATTCTTGCAGATCATTGCGGTTAGCGAGTGGGCCATGACCGGGAATGATCTTGGTATCCGCATTGGCTCGATCAAGGATTGTATCAACGGCATCGATCATGCCTTTGAGGCTGCCCCCATGTCGCGGATCGATGAAGGGATAAAAGCCATTAAAGAAGATATCGCCGGCATGGATCGCATTCGCCTTTTTGAAATGAATAACCGCATCACCATCGGTATGGGCCGAAGCCGGGTGGAACACATCGACGACTTCATCATCGATGTAAAATGTCATGTTGTCGGCGAAGGTGATCGTCGGTAGGCCCAGTTTGCCCATGGGTGGCATGCGAAAGTTGAATGCTTCGATCAGGTTTTCCACCGTCAGGCGTTTGCGTACATTATGGTGGGAATAAATTAACGTGCCATCCGCCCCCATGGCTTCGTTACCCCCGGTGTGATCCCCATGGAAATGCGTATTGATCAGAAAATTGGGATGAGTACCCCCTAGCTCTTTAATCTTACCAAGAATAGCTTCGGTTCCAGCAGCAAATTGATCATCGATCAGGAAAGTGGTGTCTTTACTGATGAACAGCCCCAGATTACCGCCTTTGGCACTGAGCATGTATAAACCTTCACCGACTTGGGTTGGCTTGACCTCGGGATATTCCTCAGCATGCGCGGATAATCCCAGTAACAAACTGGTTAAGAAAATGAAGGGTAATTTTAATGGGTTCATTATTATTCTCCTTTTGCGAGGTTTTTATATTAAAACACTTCAGCCCTTCAATGGTGAGCTTTTATTTATCGTGTACGTTATCAATATACCTGTTTCATCTTGAATAGCCCTTTAAAATTTACGCGTTTCCTCTCTCTGACTTAGTTAAGATGGTTCTGTTACAATCTCGGTTTTCAAACTGGACCTGGTTCATGGTAAGTGGAAATGATAGGGCCGTCGCCTATTGGTTGATTGCAACCGCCATACTGATTTTTGCGATGGTAGTTTTGGGTGGAGTCACCCGGCTGACGGGCTCGGGCTTATCGATGGTGAACTGGCATCCTATTCATGGGGTGGTACCTCCTATCACTCAGCAAGAGTGGGTCGAGGAGTTTACCCATTATCAGCAGTCACCTGAATTCAAAAAAATCAATTACAACATGACGGTTGATGAATTCAAGAAGATCTTTTATTTCGAGTATGCGCACCGAATGCTCGGACGTTTTATTGGTATGTTTTTTCTGGTGCCATTTTTATTTTTCTGGTTCAGTAAAAAAATCAGGCCCGGCTTAACGCCTAAACTGTTGGTGATGTTTGTGCTGGGAGGATTCCAGGGATTACTCGGATGGTACATGGTTAAAAGCGGCCTGGTGGATAACCCTCATGTCAGTCAATATCGCCTGACGGCTCATCTCAGTGCCGCTATTTTGATTTATGCTTTTATTTTGTGGACCGCCATGGGGTTGCTCAATGATGATCCACGTATCGCCAAACGTGATTCATTGAATCCCGGATTTCGACGTGTCGTACATTATCTGATGTTATTGGTGGTAATTACCATTATCTCAGGCGGTTTTGTGGCCGGCCTAAAAGCAGGTTTGATTTTTAATACCTTCCCTAAGATGGATGGCGCCTGGATACCACCTGGCCTCTGGGCATTAAGCCCCGTTTATCTTAACTTTTTTGAAAACATGGTGACCGTTCAGTTTGACCATCGGGTGTTGGCGATTGTTACCGGTACCTTATTATTGATCTATTGGTTGATTTCGAAGTTCCATGAATTTGATCGTTCCACCTCGACGAGTTTTAACCTGGTTGCTTTGATGGTCATTGTGCAGGTTATGCTAGGCATCAGTACCTTACTCATGCATGTACCGGTCTGGCTGGGTGCAACGCATCAGGCAGGCGCCCTGTTGCTGTTCACGGCAGTATTATTCAACATGCACAAGTTATCGCGTTTGTGATAACCGGATCAAATCATTAACTGGATAACAACGCCTTAAGGCTGGCCAGATTATCCATACCGCGTTCTTTCTTTTCCGCTTCACTTAAATTACTGTGGCCATGTTCAGCGCCTTCCAGTTCATCGGCAGGCATTTCGGTAATAAAACGGCTGGGTTCGCACTGAATCACTTCTCCATATTTCTGGCGCGTTTGTGCATAGCTGATGCTCAAGGCTTTTTCGGCACGAGTGATACCGACGTACGCTAATCGTCGTTCTTCCTCGATACCTTGTTCGTCCTGACACTGGAAGTGGGGAATACTGTCTTCTTCAAAACCCACCAGATACACGTAAGGAAACTCAAGGCCTTTGGCAGCATGGAAGGTCATCAGCTGCACCCCATTGGCCGCTTGATCGTCATCGCTGTTTTCCAGGATCGACATCAAGGTCAGTTGTGAAACCAGTTTATCCAGGGTAGGTTCATCCTGCTGTTTTTGCAGGTTACCGATCCAGCTGATCAGTTCTTCAACATTGTCCATGCGTGCATCGGCCTGTTTTTGCGAACTGCTGGTATTGCGTAACCAGTCCGCATAATGCAGATTGGAAATCAAAGTGCGCACCAGGGTCATTGCATCGACCTGTTCGGCCTCGCGCCGTTTTTCATCGAGCCAGTCGGAGAAACGTTGCAGGCTGTACCAGCCTTTGCGTGATAATTTTTCTTCCAGGCCGGCTTCATGTAATACAGCGCCCAAATGTTGGTGGCGCCAGCTGGCATATTCTCCCAGGGTTTTGATCGTGGTTGCCCCAATTTCACGACGTGGGGTGTTAATAATACGTAACAGGGCCCGGTCATCTTCGGGATTAGCGATGATGCGTAAGTAAGCTGTCAGGTCTTTAATTTCACTGCGTTCAAAGAAGGCGGTACCTCCTGTCACTTGATAGGGGACAGAGTGTTCTCTTAATACTTTTTCATATAGACGGGATTGATGGTTGCCTCGATAAAGAATGGCAAAGTCTCGATAACTATTACCATTCTGGAAGTGCTTACCGACGATGTCGATGACCACTTTTTGGGCTTCGTCCTGTTCATTCTTGCAAGGTTGAATTCGAATGAATTCGCCGGGTCCTGACGCTGACCATAATTTTTTCTCAAAGAGGTGTTGATTATGAGCAATCAACTGATTGGCCACTTTTAGAATACGTCCGGTAGAGCGGTAATTTTGCTCCAGTTTAACCACGCTCAGGTTGTTGAAGTCCTGCTGTAGTCGTTGAATGTTTTCCGGTTTTGCGCCACGCCAGGCATATATCGACTGATCGTCATCGCCGACTACTGTCAGCTTGTGGCGCATGGCACAGATTAATTTGATAAGTTCGTATTGGCTGGTGTTGGTATCCTGGTATTCATCGATCAATAAATAATGAATACGGTCTTGCCATTGATTCAAAATTTCCTGATGCTGACGGAATAGCAGCACGGGCAGCATAATCAGGTCATCGAAATCAACAGAATTGCAGGCTTGCAGCTGTTGTTGATAGGCCTGGTAGATGCGGGCGTGATGTTGCTGCAAGGCATCCTCGGCTTGATTTATGGCCTGCTCAGGCAGGATAAATTCATTTTTCCACTGGCTGATCTGGTGTTGGGTTTGTTTAACCAGCTCAGTTTCCGGATTATCCTTGTGCTGTAATTCAGCTATACAGTCTTCAGCATCCTTGGCATCCAGAATGCTGAAGCCCTTGCGATAGCCAAGATGGGCATATTCACGTTGCAGGATATTGAGCCCCAGCGTATGAAAAGTGGAAATACGTAAACCCTTGGCTTCCGTTTTGTCCAGGAGTTCAACGGCTCGTTGTTTCATCTCGCGCGCGGCCTTATTGGTAAAGGTTACGGCCCGAATTTGGCTGGCTTTATAACCTTCCTGGCGTATCAACCACGCAATTTTTTGAGTAATCACCCGGGTTTTACCACTCCCCGCTCCCGCAAGAACCAGACACGGTTTTTCCACGGTTTTGACGGCCAATCTTTGCGGTTCATTAAGATGTTGCAGATTCATGGGGACTATTTTATCTTGCCCTCTGTTTTTTTCGCATAAATCTTCCGAGATATATTTTATGGCACGCAGTTGGTGTAACCGTGACGGTTGACTTGAACATTAATGACCAGGGGTGGCTCGAAGGTGCAGAGATTATCACTTCACCCAACTTTGAATCCCGTCCTGATGAAGGTGATATCAGCCTGGTCGTGGTTCATGGTATCAGTTTGCCGCCGGGTGAATATGGTGGAGGATTTATTCAGCAATTCTTCACCAATCAACTGGATCCGCACCAGCATGCTTATTTTGCTGAAATTGAGGGTTTGAAAGTTTCCGCCCATTGCCTGATCGAACGCAACGGCCATTTAATTCAGTTTGTTTCTTTTAAGGACCGGGCCTGGCATGCAGGCGATTCCTGCTGGCAGGATCGAGATAATTGTAATGATTTTTCCATTGGCATTGAGCTCGAGGGTAATGATGATGAGGCCTATACCGATGCGCAATATGATCAGCTGGCTGCACTGGTAATCGCATTGCGTAAACAGTATCCTGCGATCTCGGCAAAATCTATCTGCGGGCACAGTGATATTGCACCGGGGCGCAAGACAGACCCTGGTCCGTATTTTGATTGGGCAAAACTAGAACAACTAACTTCTCTTTCATAGAAACCATGATGATATTTTTTAGTATCTTGATTGCGCTGCTGCTTGAGCGTGTAACGCCACAACTGATTGAGTATCGCCAATTCAGCTGGTTACGGGATTATTACCAATGGATGCAAGACGTTATCCACATTGAACGTCTCGGAACCTGGTTGGCCTTTGCCCTATTAATGTTGCCACCATTATTGTTAGTCTGGTTGCTGACAGGGCTTTTTGAGAATGCATTATTTGGATTATTTGAACTGGCCTTCAATGTATTAGTGATCTTTGTGTGCCTGGGGCCCAAGGAATTGGATAAAGAAGTGGATACCTACCTGGATGCCATCGATGTGGGTGATGCACAACAACAAATGAATGCGGCCAGTCGTTTGACTGCAAATGCTCCTGCCATGGAATTACCTGCCCAGGTTAAACAAGTCTGTCAGTCATTGTTTGTTGAAGCGAATCGTCGTATCTATGCCGTCCTGTTTTGGTTTGTGGTGTTGGGCCCTATGGCTGCAGTGATTTACCGCGTGATGGAACAATGGTCCCAACAGCAAATCCTGCAGGATAAGGTCTATGCATTGAACCAGACGCTACTGGGCTGGATTGACTGGATACCCACGCACCTGACGGTCTTTGCCTACATGATCAGCGGTAGTTTTGATGAGGGCATGCAGGCTTTTCGTCGTGGGGCCGTGAGTTCTATCCATGTGTACGAGCAAAATCAAGAGTTACTGCAAAATGTAGGTCTTGAGGCAATAGCCGTGCATGATGTCGTCAATGACCAGCACGCCATGGAACTGGTCAGAAAATCCAGAGGCCTGATTCTGCGATCGCTGGTGGTCTGGTTAATCTTATTACTGGTTCTGGATCTGTTGTAATGTAGGTACCTCCAGATTGTATTCGTTGGCAATCTGCAAGGCACGTTCCAGTCGTGCGGGTGCACTGCGACCCATGCAATTATGCGCAGGATCACCCTCAAAAGCCGTTAACACGGCCCCCAACAGATGGTCACGGTCAAAGGTAGTGGCAGTCAACTGTTGCTGGATTTCGAGTACATCATCAAAGACCTTGTTCATCAATATCGAATGCTCATCCCACAGGTCCTTGACGGTACCTCCAGTTTGTAAACCACAAATATTGGTAGTCAGGATGTATAGGTTCTTGCGCACGAGTTCAAACAACAGTTCTTGTGCATCGTTTACGATATGAACGGGGATACCCAGAGATGAAAGGGCTTCATCGATAATATCGGCTTGTGGCCCAAAAACCGGGGAGGGGACGAGTACCTTGAAATCCTGGCCGGGTTTTTTTTCAAACCAGACTGAAATAACCGTGGGCTGGTTGTAATCCTGATCCAACCAGTCTTTCGGCAGTAATTCATTTTGTAGCAGGGCCAGTTTATCTTTCCAGGGCGCGGGGATGTTCTGCAGGGCCGGTAACAGGTCTTTTTCCCCCACTGCGAGTAACACCAGGGCCGGTTTTGGTATCGATTCAGCAGCGCTTTGTATGTCATCCTCGCGACCAATGGGGAATACCGGATAGCCTGCTTTTAATAAACCACGTGCGAAAACGCCGCCCATTTCTCCCATCCCGATAATGACTACAGCCTGCTTCATAAATGCCCCTGTTATATAAGAATATTAGCGAAGAATTATGCCTAAATGAAATGCCTGCGAAAAGCACAATTTAACACTGCAAATAAACATGAATTAATATAATATGCGCCGTTTCTCTGATACTGTTCGCGCATGAAAAATAACCCTTTCCTGGATATTGCCTTACAAGCAGCCAAGGCTGGTGAAGAGGTGATTCGTCACTATTATGATGCCAATGTTAAGGTGACCATGAAAGAGGACTATACCCCGGTTACCGTGGCAGACGTGGAAACCGAGCAAAAGATCAAGGAAGTGATCCTGGGAGCATTCCCTGAACATGGTTTTTATGGAGAGGAAACGGGTAAAACCAATCCGGATGCGGAATATACCTGGCTGATAGATCCGATTGATGGAACGAAAAGCTTCGTTCGGCAATACCCGTTTTTTTCTACGCAAATTGCGTTAATGCATCGTGATAGGCTCATTGTGGGTGTTTCTAACGGGGTCATGTTCAATGAATTGGCATGGGCCAGCGAAGGTGAGGGTGCTTATCTTAATGATCAACCGATTCACGTCAGTGATATCAATGAATTGAGAGATGCCGCCTTATCCATGGGCAATATCGCCAGCCTGGCAGGACGCACCGCGCAATGGCAGGGTGCTGGAGCGCTGGCACAGCAGGTGAATAGAACTCGAGGTTATGGTGATTTTTATCATTACCATCTATTGGCGAGTGGCAAGATTGAAATTATTGTTGAGTCAGATGTCAATATTCTGGATATTGCCGCCTTATCTGTCATTGTCAAAGAGGCAGGAGGAGCGTTTACTGACCTGAATGGTCAGGCTTTGAATCTGGATACAAGATCCGTACTGGCAACCAGTAATCAGACCTTGTATCAGAAGGTTTACCAGATGCTGCATGATTAATAGTATCTTAATTCGAAACTAGGAATAGATTGACTGAATACAACTTGAGTATTTTTGTTATTACGTAGAAAATATTACAGTTTGACTGTGGTTCTTTTATTGAGGTTGTTATGTTGAAAGTAATTGATTCAATACCTTTACCGTTTTACATTGTGTTAAGCCTGTTTTTGGGTCTGGCACCTTTTTTTCCAGAACCGCACCTGGTGGAAAAAATTAAAATGTTACAGGCCGGGGAATTATCCCGCATGATCGATATTTTTGATTTGGTGCTACACGCTACCCCCTGGATTTTACTGATCATCAAGATCAGCCTGATGATTAAGCCTAAATCACAGTCTACCAGTATGGAGAGTGAGTCTTAATTAGTGCCAATAAAAGCCATATTATTGGCTTTTTGCGCTTAATCCAATTCCACCCAAGTGTCGTCTATAAACCCCTCGGCGGGTTTATAGCGTGCTTTATAATTCATTTTATCGCAATCCCTGATCCAGTATCCAAGATACAAATAAGGCAGGCCATGGGTTTGACAGAGTTCGATTTGTTTTAGAATGGAATAGTGTCCCAGGCTTCTTTGATGTTGATCGGGCGCAAAAAAAGTGTAGACCGCAGAGTAACCGGTGCTGGTCGAATCAGTAACAGCAACTGCAAGGAGTTGTTTATTCAGTCGATATTCAATGAAATGGGTGTCCGTCCAGTCACAGATTAAAAAACGATGATAATCCGAACGCGTGGGATTCTCCATACTGCCACCGGTATGCCGGCTATTGATGTAGTGCTGGTAAAGCTCAAAATGTTCTTCGATATATTTACCGGGCACCAGGGTCATCTGCAGGTCATTATTTTTCTTCAATGTGCGTTTATCATTCCTGGAAAATTGATATCGGTTGACCGGGATGCGCAGTGAAATACATTCGTTGCAATTTGGACAATGGGGCCGGTAAAGGTAACCCCCGGAGCGTCGAAATCCAAACTGGATCAATTCATTATACGTATCCAGGTCCATGTCCATGTAGGGATTGGCAAATGCACTAATCGACTTACGTCCGGGTAAATAACCACAAGGTTCTGGGCTTGATGCGTAGAAATGGAGTTTGGTCTGGTCGTTCATTAAGTCTCGAAAAACTTCCGCTTAGCCTTTGGCATATCTTATGTTTTTTTTAAGGGCAGTTCAGCCTTTTTATCTGTTAGCTGATAACAATCACTGCTACCTGGAGACCCTGTGGCTCGGCAAAGTCTCATGCGTGATCATCCAACCGATCACCAGGTTTTCATTTAAATCATTTTAGACAGTGTCTGCCGGTTTGCACTGAAAAATGCCGATTTTTATAAAAGAATCGACAGTCGGTATTAAACGATGACTTCGACCGAATCACCCACACGGATGACCCCCGAGGATGCATGGATTCCGTTTTGTCCAACATAAATCTTGCCTTCACGACGACGATAGCGGGCCAATGTTTTAAGCAGGTTCGGGTGTTTTACGGAAGTTTGTTGATCAATACTGGGAATTACGCAGCGTGAACAGGGTTTGGCCAGGTGTATATTAATGTGGTTGACGATTATGGCGGTCCACGCGTCTTCAGCATGCGCCGGGCAGTCTGAGAGTACGATATTGGGTCTGAAGCGATTAATATTCAGATCTTCCTGCAGATACTCATTCAGTTGCTCAATAATCGCAAGGCTGACCACCAGTAGTGGAAAACCATCGGCAAAACCCACTTGATCATCTTTTGAAGCGTATTGAGGATCCACTGGCCGTTTCTCATCATCAGGCAGGTATACGAGATCACAGTCTTGATCCAAGATCTCACTGAACCAGAGGCTGGCCTCTTTTGAGACCAAAGCAGCCTGTTGTTGATCATTCCAGATGGTGACCGGTATCAACTGTTTTTGTTTTAGTTGTTGTTTTAGTGGAATCCTGAGGGCAGGGCCGTGGGCATGGTTGAGCACCAGCTCATCCGTTTGCAGGTTCGTACCAATTGCAGCCATTTTCGGATGTTCACGCTGGCTCAGAAAGTTCCCCTGTTTATCCACGACCATCCAATGGCGATCGAATTTAATTCCGGTTTTAACAAGTTCAGCCTGTTGTAACTGAATGCCTTGGCAGGATTTGACCGGATAGACATGTAATGAATGAATGCGGGGGTTCATGTTTATAGATTGAAGAAATGCCGCGTGGTATTCAAGACTTCATCGGCCAAAACCTCAATGGCCTTACCTTGGTGATAGGCAACGGTATTCAAAATGTGTGGTAAGTACTTAGGATAATTGGTGTGATTCGCGGGCTTTTGCGGAAGATCTCTGGGTAATAAATAAGGTGCATCGGTCTCCAGCATGAGTCGGTCTGGGGGTATATCTTTCACACTGGACTGTAATTCCTGGCCACGGCGTTCATCACAAATCCATCCAGTAATGCCAATATGACAATCCAGGTCAAGTAATTGATACAGGGCCTGCTTATCATCGGTGAAACAATGGACAACCACGGCGTTGAGTTGATCGCGATATTCTTTTAACAGGGTAACAAAGGTATCCATGGCATCACGCTGATGCAAAAAGACGGGTTTTTGAATTTGACGGGCGATTTCCAACTGTTGTTGAAAGACATCGACCTGCTGATCACGAGGTGAAAAGTTGCGATTAAAATCGAGGCCACATTCTCCGATAGCTCTTACGCAATTCTGTTTGGCAAGATTAACCAGTTCAACCGGGCTGTTTTCCATCCAGAGTTTGGCATCATGCGGATGAACACCGGCTGTAGACAGCAGTTGCTCCGGGTACGTATTACATAAATCTATAGCCATCTGGCTGTGTTCCATTGAAGTACCCGTGATGATCAGCTGGGTCACGTGCTGCTGATGGGCTTCTTCAAGTATTTGTTCGACATCATAACGCAAGCGTTTGTTGGTCAGGTTGACACCGATATCAATGAGTTCCATGGTGCTTCAGTTTGCCAGAAAAGACATTTATTCCCGGATACCGGTTCCCCGGTTTAGTAATATCATGCAGATAATAAATAACACAATGATAAAGACCAAAATTACACTAAACGCCAGCCAGATGTTGATATCTGAAATGCCCAGAAAACCAAAACGAAAACTGTTGATCATGTAAAGGATGGGATTGATTAATGAAAAGTTTTGCCAAAACTCGGGTAATAATTGTATCGAATAAAAAATGCCCCCGAGGTAGGTCAGCGGCGTTAATACGAACGTCGGTATAATCGAAATATCATCAAAACTCTTGGCATAAACGCCATTAATCAAACCTGCCAGGGAAAACAATAGGGCTGTAAGCAAGGCAATACTCAAAACTATGAATGGGTACTCCACCGAAATCTCGGTAAAGAATAAGGAGACACCCGTGACTGCCAGCCCCACGGTTAATCCCCGGGCGATACCGCCGGTTAAAAAGCCCATCAAGATGACTATATTGGGAATCGGTGACACCAGCATTTCTTCAATATGCCGGGAGAATTTGGCGCCATAAAATGAAGACACCACGTTCGCATAGGAATTGGTAATAATCGCCATCATGATGAGGCCGGGCATGATGAAATCGATATATTTCATGCCGTCCATTTCACCAATGCGTTGTCCAATCAAGTTACCAAAAATGATAAAATACAAAGCCATGGTGATGACTGGTGGAATCACGGTTTGGACCCAGATCCGACTGAATCGAAGGATCTCTTTACGCGCAATCGTTGTATAAGCAATCCAGTATTTTTGATAGCGACTCATGGCTTGCTCTCCTGATTGGTGACCAGGGAGACAAACAGTTCTTCCAGGCGATTGACCTTATTGCGCATGCTGTCTATTTGAATGCCTGCCGCATGCAATTGCAGAATCAGGTCATTCAGTGTTTCATCATTAGGGATATCGACTTCCAGGGTGTGTTCATCGTGAATGCGTAATGTGTAACTGCCTTTTACCCTGGGCAACTCCGCAACGGTTTCGGTCAGGTAGAGAATAAAAGTTTCACTGTTCAGGGTTTTCAGCAAGGCTTTCATGCTGGTGTCCTGGATAATTTGTCCCTGATCGATAATGGCGATGTTGCGACACATTTGTTCGGCTTCTTCAAGGTAATGCGTCGTCAGAATAATGGTGGTCCCGTTGGCATTGATTTCACGCATGAAGTCCCACATGGAGCGGCGTAACTCGATATCTACCCCGGCCGTGGGTTCGTCCAGAATCAGCAAGTCAGGCTGGTGAATCAGTGCGCGGGCAATCATCAGGCGCCGTTTCATGCCACCTGAAAGGTCACGTGCCTGAAGTCTACGTTTATCCCAAAGTCCCAGCTCTTGTAAGTAAAATTGAGTCCGTTGTTTTATTTCTCGAGGTTCAACACCATAATAACCGCCCTGGTTGGCAATAATTTCCTGCACGGGCTCGAAGATGTTGAAATTAAACTCCTGTGGCACCATGCCCAGGCGTGACTTGGCTTCAATTAACTCCCGATCCAGATCGTGGTCAAAGATTTTTACTCGCCCCGAGGTCTTGTTAATCAGGGATGCGATGATACCGATGCAGGTTGATTTCCCAGCGCCATTCGGGCCCAGCAGGGCAAAGAAGTCGCCTTTCTGTACTTTTAAGTCTATTCCCTTGAGTGCTTCAAAACCATTGCGATAAGTTTTGCGTAGCTGCTGGATTTCGAGTGCGTACATGGGCCTGCGCTAAAATTTGAAGATTATACGCGAGCGGTAAATCGTGCGTCTAATTAATCATTCCCGAACCCAAAATTTAAGGGGTTGTGCTATATAACTATAGATTCAGCACTGATAATAACCCTTTCAAAACATGCCCCATTATTTAAATTCCCTGTATGTATTGCTTGTAGAACCTTCCAGTTCACAAAAAAAAATAATCCTCCATCAGTTCGAGGAATTAGGCATTGAGCAAGTGGCAACGGCAGATACCGGACAGCAAGCGCTGGATTTGATCGATCATGAACATCCTGACCTGGTGATCTGTGCCATGTTCCTTGAAGATATGACCGGTACAGAGTTGGTATTGGATATGCGTGCTAATCCTTTAACCGTGAATACGCCCTTCATGTTGATTTCCTCGGTGACTTCTTTTGCGGAATTAGATCCCATCAAACAAGCTGGCGCTACGGCGGTACTGCCCAAGCCCTTTGATGCGGGTGACCTAAAACGGGCCATCCTCACAACCATGGACTGGGAACATCCTGATAGTATTGACCTGGATGACATGAATGCCGGTGATTTAAAGATATTACTGGTGGATGACAGCCATTTAGCCCGACGTATGATCAGTAGGACGCTGAATAAAATGGGTATTGAACATATTGATGAGGCAGAGAATGGACGGCTGGCCATCCCATTGATTCAAAAACAGTCTTACGATGTGATTATCACCGATTACAATATGCCGGAAATGGATGGGCATGAATTATTACTGTTCATTCGGCATAAAAGTAATCAACCTTCAGTACCCGTATTAATGGTTACCACCGAGGGGGATCAGGGTAAGTTGGCTGCCATACAACATGATGGGGTTTCGGCGATTGTTGATAAACCTTTTGAAGTGGTCACGGTAAAAGCACTTATTGAAAATGCGTTAACCCAACTTTAATCGCTGAATTTTTTAATGCCCAATTTTGTAATAAGGGCTCCAGGGGTTATTCCTTAGTAATTGCAAATAATAATCTTCCCCAGTCTGACTTTGCTGCCAGGTATTTTGCATAGGTTGTTGGGTAACCTGAGGGGTAATCGAACTGATTTCTGTCGGCATGGAGGCGACCGGTTCCTGGGCAACGGGTGTTTGAGGTATTGTTGCTGGGGGCGAATAAGTTACTACAGCGACCTGTTGTTCAACCGGTGTTTGTTCCGCAGTCTCTACAGGAGCGGTTGTCTTTTTTTCTGGTTGGGTTGTAACGGTTGAGTCATCGGGTTCAGTTTGAATAACCACCGTGGCTTTATTCAATTTCATGACCAGCGGGTTGTCCTGAGGTTCTTCTGGAGCCACTTGAGTTTGGTAAACATGTTTGATCAGGTTTTTCTGTTCTTCAAAGAATTTCGTGCCACGGCTGAAGTCGACATATCCCCGGTCGAATTGTATGAAAATAATCAGTAAGATGCCGGCTAGGATGATCAGCGTGGAAATCATCAAAAAAGTGCGAAATACAGAATTCTTGGTCATTGGGTATGTTTTTAATAATGGGGCCCACAGAATGTCGATAAGTTTATTTGAAATTACTGATATAGGCAAGGTGAAAGACAATGCTCAATGAAGTTTCATTATTTGTCATGCAAGGATGCAAAGTATGCCCACAAATGGAACGTCTATTTCAAAATATGCGCAAAAATGGTGCAATAAGCGCATTGGATATCATTGATGTGACCGAAAATCCTGAGCTTGCCCAGCAACATAATATCCGCTCTGTACCTTTTTATCTGATCAATGGTGTCGCCTTCACCGGTTTAAAAACAGCACATGAAATTACACAATTGCTGGAGCAAAACCAGCTACAAAAATGGGAAAGTCTGATTAAACAGGAACTCAGCGATGGGCAGCTAGACAGTGTCGAACAGGCTATTCGCAATCAACCCGAGGCTCGAGAGGCCATGATGGCATTGTTACGTGATGACCAAACTGAACTCGTGGTTCGTATAGGATTAACGGCCATTATTGAATCATTGTCTGAGGGTCCATTACTGGATTCCTATGAATCAACCTTTATCGAAATGGCAGAACATGCCGATGAGCGCATCGCCGTCGATGCGTTATATTATTTGTCATTACTGAATTCGCCGGCCTCGTTGGCAGCACTTAATGCTATCGCTCGCCATGGTAAAACAGAGTTACGCGAGCATGCACGGGAACTCATTGAAGAGTCTACTTCCAATCAGATATTACATTAGCACAGCCTTTCGCTAACGGTATTCATCGAGGGCTGATGTAAATAAAGCTCCATTCATTTCGATCTCGTGTCATCATTGCAAACATGGAAAATGAATCGATAGTTTTTACGCTGTTCTTAATTTTTTTCGGTGCTGCTGTAATGGCTACTCTGGCCATGAGTATCCGACAATCACTGATTATTGCTTACATTGCGGTGGGTATCTTGATTGGACCCTCCGGTTTTCAGCTGATCCATGATCCTGAATTAATCCAGAATATTGCCAATGTCGGCATTATCTTTTTGCTATTTCTTCTGGGCTTAAATTTAAACCCGATGGAACTGGTACGCTTGGCAGGTGAAACCACCTTGGTAACAGGAGCCAGTTCGCTTCTGTTGCTATTAGCGGGTTATATGTATGCGCAACTGTTTGGTTTCACCCAAGTCGAGGCCTTGCTGATCGGTTCCAGCCTGATGTTTTCCAGCACTATTATTGGTCTCAAGCTGATTCCTACCACGGTATTGCATCATCAGCATACCGGAGAAATTATTATCAGTGTCTTATTGCTGCAAGACATCATCGCTATTGTATTACTCCTCGTATTGGATAGCAGTGCGCAACAGGATATTACCTGGATGCAACTGGCAAAACCCCTGATCGCGTTACCCTTGCTGGTCATAGGCACGTACCTAATAGAAAAATTTCTTCTGATTCGTTTGATCCGTTCTTATGATCGCATCCAGGAATATATCTTTCTGTTGGCAATTGGCTGGTGTCTGGGCGTGGCCGAAACCGCCGAGTTCTTGGGCTTATCCTATGAAATTGGTGCCTTTATTGCCGGGGTATCCATTGCGCGTAGCCCTATTGCGCTATACATAGCGGAAAGCCTGAAGCCCCTGCGTGACTTTTTCCTGATTATTTTTTTCGTCGCCCTGGGCGCCAACTTTGACCTCACGGTATTACATCAAATCTGGCTACCTGCTTTGGGCCTCAGCCTCATTGCATTATTGATTAAACCCATGTTGTATCGGTTTCTATTGCGTTTTTCCAAGGAATCCGCAGCACGTTCTACTGAAGTCGCCATTCGCCTGGGACAGATGAGTGAGTTTTCCCTATTAGTAGCCGTATTGGCTACTGAAATGCTGATTATCAGTGAATCAGTAGGCTTTCTGATTCAGTTTGCTACCCTGCTTAGTTTTATTGTCTCGTCGACTTATGTTGTCATGAAATATCCTACGCCTATCGCTCTCAGCGATAAGTTGCGCCGGGATTGATCGTCTGTCCTATTGCTATACCCATCAGCCAGTATCAAGAAATTTTTCACATTTCTGACAAGATCCAGGTTAGTTCAGTCTTTGTTCAGTTAGTACCTTTTATAGTGAAGCTGTAATCAATTAAAGGAGCCAAAAAATGAAACAGCTTCCACAAAAATTTAAACCTAAAAATTTCTTACTCATGATGACATTGGCATCCATGAGTCCAGCCGCCTTGGCGCATCATGACAGTAGCCAGGGCCAATACTTTTCAGAGAGTGATACACATATTGAATATGGCAAGGTGCTAAAAGTGACCCCCGTATATCGAGAAGTGAAAACGACAACACCGGTCAAGGAATGCTGGCAAGAACCGGTAACTCGGAGCAAGACGGTCAGGCATGGTTCTCATTCTGCAGGTGCGACGCTGGCGGGCGGTTTGATTGGAGGTATCATTGGTCACCAGTTTGGTAAAGGCAGGGGGCAAAAACTGTCAACGGCCGTGGGCACACTGATTGGTGCACAACTGGGTCACGACGCTGTTAGGGATGGACATGCAAGCCAACACACCTATACCAGTTATGAAAGTTTTTGCGAGGTTGAGAACCAGGTCAGCTATGAAGAGATACTGGACGTTTATAAAGTAACTTATCGCTATAATGGTAAAAAATACAAGGTGGATATGCCCTATGATCCAGGTAAGCGCATCAAACTGAAAGTCAGTGTAGACCCGGTTTTTTAATCGGTTCACTTCTCGTAACCGGGGATATAAGCCATACTGGCATGATATCCAATCATATCCTTATTGAATTTAAACTAAAGGTTTAAACTTATGAGAGCAATCGTTATAGAAGATGATCAGACCATCAATGAACAGATTGTAACCCGACTTAAACAGGAAGGATTTGCTGTTGATTCTGCAGATAATGGTATCGATGGACTTTACCTGATCCAGGAATATCCTAGCGATGTCGCTATTGTTGATCTTGGGTTACCTCAGATGTCTGGGCTTGAAGTCATCAAAAAAGTACGAGCAGCTGGCAACCAATTACCCGTGCTGATTCTGACTGCACGGGGTAAATGGCAAGACAAGGTCGAAGGACTCGATGCCGGTGCGGATGATTACCTGGTTAAACCCTTTCATCAGGAAGAAATGATGGCGCGCATCCGGGTGTTGATCAGGCGTGCGGCGGGGTGGTCGGATTCCAGCCTTCAATGTGGCCCGGTTGTCCTGGATCCTTCAACCCAACGCGTCACACTCAATGGAGATGAAGTGGATTTGACAGCCTATGAATACAAGGTGATCGAGTATCTGATGTTTCATGCCGGTGAAGTGGTCTCTAAGTCAGTACTGACTGAGCATTTATATGATGATGAAGATGATCGGGATAGTAATGTTATTGAAGTATTCATTCGTCGTTTGAGGCAGAAACTGGATCCAGAAGAGAACCTGCAGCCTATTGAAACGTTAAGAGGACGGGGATACCGTTTTACCCTGACCCCTGCCAAAGTGACTCAACATTGACCTTTTTTTGTAGTTCTCATTATTGCCCTTTACAGACTGACTCCACATGAAGTCCATCAAGTCTCGTCTGTTGATGACAAGCCTGCTGGTCTTGGTTGGCTTTATGGTTCTGACTGCCGTGGCTTTGGAACGTGCGATCGAAAAACGGATGTTGAAAGCTGAAGAGGATAAATTACTCGCCCTCATGTACAGCGTACTTGCAGCGGTTGACCGGGATGCTACTGGCCTCAGTATTACGGTTTCTGATACCAGGTTGTTTGAAAATGCATTATTCGATAGCGATTCAGGCCTGTATGCACAAATCTTTGATAAAAATCAGAACGAGATTTGGCGTTCTTTATCAACCGCTGAAAATTATCCTGAACCCAAAAACCTGGCAGATGAAGAATTACGTTTTAGCCAGGTTTTATTTGATGGGCATTCGTGGTTTCAAATGGCATTTTCGATTCGCTGGCCCAATGTTCATGACCGGTTGAGTCTTTATAAAATCGTTCTGTGGAAAGATGCCTCGAACTATTTTGATCAGTTCAAACGTTTTCGGCAAACACTGTGGTTGTGGTTGTTGATCACAATTGGGTTATTGATGGTCTTGATTTGGTTGATCATGTTATGGAGTTTGAGACCACTCAGGCTCATCGGAGAGGAAGTCCGCTTAATCGAAGATGGGCATAAACAGCGCTTTAATTCCAATTATCCCTCGGAAATCAAACCGCTGACACAGAATCTGAATTTGTTGTTGCAGCGAGAGCAACATCAAATGGAGCGTTATCGGCATGCATTGGATGATCTTGCTCATAGCTTAAAGACCCCCTTGGCGGTACTGAATGGTTTAACTGAGAAGAATAAATGGGGCACTGAGGAACAAATCACCCTGAAAGAACAGAATGATCGCATGAACCAAATCGTTTCTTACCAGTTGCAGAAAGCAGCCATGGTCGGTGGAGATTTAATATCAAAACCGATTAATCTTTCGGGCATCATAAGAAAGACCGTGCAGGCTTTGAACAAGGTTTACCAGGAAAAGTCGATGCGTATCGAGTTAATGATCGATGAAGATATTATGATGCGAATGGATGAAAGTGATTCGATGGAACTGTTGGGTAATCTTATTGATAATGCGTGTAAATATGGCCGATCACATGTTCGGATAATCAGCTTAAAAGATACCCACTCCGTCCAGTTAATCATCGAGGATGATGGTCAAGGATTACCCCAGGACCAAATTGATAAGATTTTACAAAGGGGAATGCGTCTGGATCAAAGCCGAGAGGGGCAAGGTATTGGTCTTGCAGTGGTCAGCGAGATCGTTAAGGTTTATGAAGTTGGGCTTGAATTTAGTCAGTCAAAACTTGGTGGTCTTAAAGTAACGCTCACGTTTTCAAATATTTAAACATAAAATGTCGATTAAACATCAGTTCAAAGTAATGGATAACCACAGACCATAAGCAATAATCATTGCCCCAGGAAGGTAAAGCAGCCACTCCAGACTCCGATATTTAGAATCAGCAGTTTTACGCTGGTCCCTTAACGTTTGATGTCGCATAAGCCTAACTCCTCATTGCCAGGCTATGACTTTATTACAGGGATTGCTCCGCAAACTGTGACCGATTTCCTGAAATCGTATAGGGCTCCCGATTCATTGTGTCGAACTGATGAGCGGTCAGAAGGCTGGAAGAAACATGCTCTCCAATACAGACGGTGCAACGGTAAAAAGCAACTTGGCTGATCTCATTGGTTTGTACCTGGTAAACCTGCATCAGGGAATTGCAGTGGGGACATTTCATAATTGTTATTGCCTGTTGTTTGGTGATAAGGGCAGTATAAGTATTTTTACAACAGGCACAAGATATAGTATTTGAATGATCTTAATGCTACAAGATATGGTATAAATAAATTTTTTAAGTAAATTTATTCGGGCTTTTTATCGACGGTAAAACAATCACTTAGCCTTTTTTTTTAATCAAAGTTTTAGCTTGCTAATAAATAAATTCAATGACCAAAATCGTTGATAATTTTTAAATTCAAACAGGGCCTTTGAGTGCTTTAATCTTGTCCCTGGATGGCCTTGAAACCAATATCCGTGCGGTAATAGGCACCTGGCCAATTGATCTGATTGACCAGTTCATACGCTTTCTGCTGGGCTTCTGAAACATTCTTCCCCAGTGCCACCGCGCATAAAACTCTACCGCCATTACTGGTCAATTCATTGTTCTCGTTCCGTTTGGTACCCGCATGAAAAACCTTAGCCGTCGCACTTTCCTTGGGTATATCTTGAATCACCTCACCCTTGGCGTACTGGTCAGGATAACCGTTGGCTGCCAGGACTACACCCAAGGATATTTGCTCGTTCCAAAGGGCGGTCTGTTGATCGAGTTTTTGCTCCAATGCGGCAAGACAATGTTCGACAAGGTCAGAATCTAAACGCATCATGATGGGTTGGGTCTCAGGATCACCAAAACGGCAGTTATATTCAAGGACCTTGGGTGTCCCTTCCGCATCGATCATCAGGCCCGCATACAGAAATCCGGTGTAAGGATACCCCTCTGCTGCCATGCCATCGACAGTCGGACGAATGACTTCTTGCATGACGCGTTCAGCAACGGCTGGTGTTACGATTGGCGCGGGTGAATAGGCACCCATGCCTCCAGTATTTGGGCCTCTATCACCATTATCCCGTGCCTTATGATCCTGTGAAGTCGCCATGGGCAAGATATTTTTTCCATCCACCATGCAGATATAGCTCGCTTCTTCTCCATGGAGAAACTCTTCTACAACAACGCGATGACCAGCGTCACCAAAAGCGTTTCCGGCAAGCATATCTTTCACAGCGGTATGGGCCTGCTCAATGGTTTCTGCAAGTATGACCCCTTTTCCTGCTGCCAGGCCGTCAGCCTTGACTACAATAGGGGTTCCCATTTCATCAATATATTTCAGGGCAGGTTCTATTTCGGTAAAACTCTGATAGGCTGCTGTCGGTATATTGTGTCGAGCTAAAAAATCTTTGGTAAAAGTTTTTGACCCTTCCAGTTGCGCAGCTTGTTGACTTGGGCCAAAAATTTTTAATCCATGCTTCTGGAACAGGTCGACTACTCCAGAGACCAAGGGAGCCTCAGGACCAACGATAGTGAGATCAATATTTTCCTGGCGGGCGAAGTCACACAAGCCTTGAATATCTTCCGCGGCAATATCAACATTTTTCAACTTGCCTTCGTCAGCAGTGCCAGCGTTGCCGGGAGCGACAAAGACTTGCTCAACCAATTTTGATTGTGCTGATTTCCAGGCCAGTGCATGTTCACGACCGCCACCACCAATGATTAAAACTTTCATCATGGCTCCCCGGTTTAATGTCTGAAATGGCGCATTTTGGTAAATACCATGGCCATGCCGTGATTATTCGCTGCTTCGATAACTTCTTCATCACGCATCGATCCACCAGGTTGAATTACTGCGCTGATACCTGCCTCATGAGCAGCATCGATTCCATCCCGAAAAGGGAAGAACGCATCAGAGGCCATCACTGAACCAGCCACTTCGAGATTGGCATGTTCCGCTTTGATGGCAGCAATGCGAGCGCTGTTTATACGAGACATTTGTCCTGCGCCCACCCCGATGGTCATCAAATCCTTGGCGTAGACGATGGCATTGGATTTAACAAATTTAGCGACTTTCCAGCTGAATATTAAATCAGTCATTTGTTCTTCGTTGGGTTGTTTCTCGGTAACTACTTCGAGGGAATCATAAAGTGTCTGGTCAGTATCCTGTATAAGTAATCCACCGTTAACGCGTTTACTATCCAGGCGATATGGGGCTTGCTTCCATTGGCCAGTAGAGAGCAGCCTTACATTGGGTTTGGTGGCCACAATTTCGGCCGCATTTTCAGAAACCGATGGGGCAATAATGACCTCGACAAACTGGCGTTCAATGATGGCTTGTGCGGTGTGTTCATCTAATTGACGGTTAAAGGCGATGATGCCGCCAAAGGCTGATTCTGGATCTGTAGCGAAGGCGCGGTCATAGGCAGTAATAATATTGTCAGTACTGGCAACACCGCAAGGGTTGGCATGTTTTACAATCACACAGCTCGGTTCTTCAAACTGTTTGACACATTCCAACGCGGCATCTGTATCGGCAATATTATTGTAAGATAATTCTTTGCCCGATAATTGAACCGCTGTAGAGATACAAGGTTCAACCAGGTTGGTTTCTACATAAAATGCCGCATTTTGATGTGGGTTTTCTCCGTAGCGCATTCCTTGAGTATGATGATATTGCATGGTAATGGTACGCGGAAACTGCCTTTTTCCTTCGGGCTGAACCATCCGACCAAAGTAATTGGCAATAGCACCATCATAACTTGCCGTATGTTCAAAGGCTTTAATGGCCAGGGAGAATCGGGTCTCATCAGTGACAGCCTGCTGATGTGCCTGCATTTCTTTTAACACGACTGAATAATCAAGTGGGTCTATAACCACGGTAACCCGGGTATTGTTTTTAGCTGCTGAACGCAACATGGCTGGACCACCTATATCGATATTTTCGATGGCATCATCGAGAGTGCAATCAGGTTTTGCGACCGTCTTTTGAAAAGGGTAAAGGTTAATCACAACCATGTCGATCGGTTCAATGTCATTGTTAGCCATGACATCGTCATCTATACCCAAACGCCCCAGCAGTCCCCCATGCACTTTCGGGTGTAGTGTTTTTACCCTGCCATCCATCATTTCTGGAAAACCTGTGAAATCAGCAATTTCTGTTACTGGGATATTTTCTTGTGCAATCAGTTTGGCAGTACCTCCGGTAGATAATAATTCAACGCCCATATCATTTAGAGCGCTGGCAAAGTCGATGATGCCTGTTTTATCGGAGACGCTTAATAAGGCTCGACGAACGGGTGGTGCAGAATTGGCCATATTCCAGTCCAGAATTGAAAACTGGGCATTATAGGTGATGCGCTTTTTGACATGAAGAGTTAAATGCCGAGATTAGAGGATTAACTAAAAGATATAAATTATTTTTGCGTATCAAAGCGTTTATTTAAGTTCAATCCGAGAGAAGAATAATGATTTTTTAAGAATCATAAAACCAATAGGTCCTGAGAATTAGAATGGCTTCAATAACTTAAAGTGACTTTTTAGATTTAATCATAAGAGGTTCAGCTAAGATGATTTTGCTTTGGAACCTTTTACTTGGAAGTGATCTTAATGATTGATCTGGTATTGCTTTAGTTTTTTTCTCAAGGTGCCTCGATTAATACCAAGACAACTGGCGGCCTTTGATTGGTTGTTTTCACAATGAAGCATCACCGTGGACAACAAGGGTTTTTCAATTTCTGATAATACCTTGTCATAGAGGTTATGAGGCGTTTCTCCATCGAGGTCTTCGAGATATTGTAACAGTGCGTTAGTGACTGATTTTTCCAATGAATCGTTATTCTTTTTCAAATCTTTTACCGAGATCAACACTATATTTTGGCCTTATAATATAAATTGTTATTGTCAGGCAATGTGACAGGCTTCACCGAATCATCCTGTCTGATCATAATGAGCAGATAATAATGCTTCAAAATACCGGTTTACGAGCCCTAATTGGTCGATTGCATTTTCAGCACGCATAATTTCGGACTTGTAGGTCATGAAATTATATTCGTCACCCAATTGCCAGTTTATGTGTTTACGCGCAATTCTTGTTCCTTGATGTTCTCCATAAAAATGGTAGAGGTTGTGCAGATGATCAATTAACCAGTTTTTTCTTGTTATCAGGCCAGGTTCTTTAAGCTCACGACCAGAAGTTAAATATGAATTTATCTGTTGAAATATCCACGGTTTTCGCTGTGCAGCGCGCCCTATCATAATAGCATCCGCAGACGTGAAGTCCATGACCATTTTTGCTTTTTTTGCCGTATCAATATCGCCATTCGCAATTAAAGGAATGCTAAGTTGCTGTTTTATCTGTTGAATCGTATCGTATTCCGCTGATCCGAAATATTTCTGTTCGCGGGTACGTCCATGAATCGTTAAAGCCTGGATGCCACAATCTTGTGCAATTGATGCAATTTGGTGCGCGTTTTTATGTTGTTGTGACCATCCGGTCCGTATTTTTAAGGTCACCGGTACGTTCACCGCTTTCACGACGGCATTAAGAATCAGTTTGACCTTCTCTTCATCTTTCATCAAAGCAGAACCTGCATCGACCTTGCATACCTTTTTTGCCGGGCAGCCCATATTAATATCAATGATCTGTGCACCCTGATCGACATTAAACTTTGCTGCGTCAGCCATCATAAGAGGCTCGGCGCCAGCAATTTGAACGATGATGGGCTCTGGTTCCCCCTGGTGATTTCGTCTTAATAGGGAGGTACGCGTATTTCTTAATTCGGGTTTACAACTGACCATTTCGGATACGGTCATGCCCGCACCCAGAGAACGACAAAGCTGACGAAAAGGCCGATCTGTTACACCTGCCATCGGAGCCAGTGCTACACGATTCGAAAAGGTATAAGGGCCGATGTTCCAGTTCATTGGTGTTTAATCAGGAAACGAATTCAAATTCGTAGGTTAACGCCTGGGTGCCGGGGTCAAAAATTTCTAGGCGAAATGGTATCGCTTTTCCAGCAGGAACGTGGTGCACGTTTTGCTGGGCTAAATATTCTTCCGCGGTAAATTGACGATTGGCAATCAGGTTCCCTTGAATATCCGACAGGCTGACTTGTAATTTGGGCAAAGGCTGGGCAAATGGGGCCCGGTTGATGAAGGAACCGGTAATCATTAAAGCATTGTCTCGTGTGGGGTGTGAGAACACATGGCGTTCAATGAGATTGATTTGCGCCAAGCTGATGAAACGATCCTCATCGCAAGGTAAAAGCTGACAGATATTTAAAATCTGTTGTTGATATTGTGGTGAAGAAAGTAAGGGGTACCGTTGGTAATAAATAATCTGCACAAGTATAAAAATAAGCATCAATATAATACCAATCACCCAATAGACCGGTTTGTAATGGTGTTCTGATGCGGTGTTATTTCCGTACATGGCTTCATTCAGTGAGACGGGTTGGTCAACCAGGCTTTTTATGACTTGCTCTGTTTGCTGGCTATCCAGTTCAAAGCGATGATCCGGTTCTGATAAGTGTGACACCGGTGCGGGAGATTGGGGATCATGCTCAGTATAGTTTTCCAGGCTGAACAAGGCGTTAAAAACCTGGTTGCACTGACTGCATCGGGCTTGTCCGCGTGCCATTTCTAATTGATCTGGTGTAATACGAAAAACGCTTCCACAATGAAGGCAGGTTGTTTGAAGGTTATCACCCAGTTGCATGATTTAAAGATCCTGAATTTTTCGAGTTGCGGTGATACAGCACCATTCCTCTTTAATTTTAACAGCATCCATTTCAAAATGCTTTTGATAGGCCTGCTGTATGGATTCAACCTGCTCAATTAGTATGCCTGAAAGAAGCAGTGTTCCTCCTGGGAGTGTCAGCGACGCAAATAAGGGTTCGAGATTAATTAAAGGGCCTGACAGGATGTTGGCGATCAAGACCTCGGCGGGATGGATAGTTTGTTGCTCCGGGAGACTGATATGCAGATCCTTTGGGTCGATACCGTTTCGTTCGGCATTTGATGTTGTCGCAGTCAAAGCCTGGGGATCAATATCTATACTGGTAACATGGGAGGCCCCCAGCTTGTAGGCAGCGATAGCTAGAATGCCTGAACCGCAACCATAATCGATGACGGTTTTTCCTGTGGGTGGATTTTGGTCCAGGTGTTCCAGGCACAATGCTGTCGTCGGATGTGCACCCGTGCCAAAAGCAATTCCGGGATCGAGGATTATATTACATGCCTGGTTATCCACGGGTTGATGCCAACTGGGGCAAATCCAGAGATTTTTTCCAAACAAGGTGGGTTTGAACTGATCAAGGTAGGCACGCTCCCAAACCTGATCTTCAAGTTCCTGTTCTTGAATGCTGCTGACTTGATGCTCTGGCAATTTTTTTACCAGATCATCATAGAGTGATTCCAGCGTTTGTTTCTGATCGAACAGCCCGGTCACTATGGATTTTGACCACATCGGGGTATGGCCCGGAAGCGGTTCGTAGATGGGTTGATCCTCAGCATCACTTATAGTCAGGCACAAGGCGCCTAGTTCTAAAAGAATGTCTTCGGTCTTTTCCAGTTCCTGCTCGTCACAGCGAACGCTGAGTTGCCACCATGCCACGGCTGATTTATCCGATAATGAGAATTAACTCAAACCGAGTTTCTTTTCCAGGTAATGAATGTCCGCTCCGCCCGCTTCAAAATTACCATCGTTGATAATATCTTGGTGCAGTTCAATATTGGTTTTTATACCATCGATGACGATTTCCGATAATGCAACTTTCATTCGCGCAATAGCGGACTCCCGGGTATTGCCGTAAGTGATCAATTTACCAATCATGGAGTCATAATAAGGAGGAACGGTATAGCCGCTATAAATATGTGTATCCAGTCTAACGCCTGGGCCCCCGGGGGGGTGATACATCGTTATGGTGCCTGGAGATGGCATAAAGGTATGCGAGTCCTCGGCATTAATACGACATTCAATGGCATGGCCGCGAACCTTGATATCTTCCTGACTGAATCTTAAGGGATTTCCAGATGCTATGGATATTTGTTCCCGAATGATATCGACGCCGGTAATTAATTCAGTAACTGGATGTTCGACCTGAACTCTCGTATTCATTTCAATGAAATAAAATTCGCCATTCTCGTAAAGAAATTCAAAAGTCCCAGCACCTTCATAGCCGGTTGCTTTGCAGGCCTCTGCACAGCGGTTACCAATCTCTGCACGTTGTTCAGGGGTGATCCCAGGAGCAGGAGCTTCTTCAACCACTTTTTGATGACGTCTTTGCATGGAGCAGTCGCGTTCGGCAAGATGGATCGCATTGCCCTGGGAATCGGAAAGTACCTGAATTTCGACATGGCGTGGCTTTTCCAGGAATTTCTCCATGTAAACCGTATCGTTACCAAAAGCTGCTCCGGCCTCGCTCCGGGTCAACTGAATAGAATTCAGTAAACTGCCTTCGGCATTTACGACTCTCATACCTCGACCACCACCACCGCCAGCGGCCTTAATGATGACGGGATAGCCGATATCTCGTGCCAGTTGTAGATTGCGGTCCTTATCATCGTTAAGCGGTCCATCGGAGCCAGGCACAGTGGGAACGCCGGCCGCTTTCATCGCTTTGATAGCAGCAACTTTATCCCCCATGGTTCTGATGGACTTCGCACTAGGGCCAATAAACTTAAAACCGCTTGATTCAACCTGTTCGGCAAATTCAGCATTCTCAGACAGGAATCCATAACCTGGGTGAATGGCAGAAGCATTGGTGACTTCTGCTGCACAAATAATAGCCGGAATGTTTAAATAACTATCCAGAGAAGAGGGTGGCCCGATACAAACCGACTCATCGGCGAGGCGCACATGCTTGAGTTCCCGGTCTGCCGTAGAATGAACCGCTACGGTTTTTATGCCCATTTCGCGACAGGCCCTGAGTATGCGTAGAGCAATTTCACCGCGATTAGCGATGAGGATTTTTTCTAACATGTTGGTCGCTCTCTACTCGATGACAAATAATACTTGGTCAAATTCAACCGGCTCACCGTTTTCCACCATGATCTGTTTCACCGTTCCCGCTTTATCGGCCTCGATCTGATTCATCATCTTCATGGCTTCAATAATACACAGGGTGTCTCCTACATTGACCTTTTGACCTACCGTTACAAAAGGACCTGCGGTGGGTGAAGGGGCTGAATAATAAGTCCCTACCATGGGCGATTTGATTTGGTGACCACTCGATGTGTTATCTTGAGACGGACTGGATGATGTCGCTGGTTCAACTGACGGCGCTGGGCTGGTTGGCGAAACCGATGGAGGTGCCGAATAGTTGATAGGCGGTGCCATCGCGATAGCCGTCTGATTCGATGATTCACGACTAATCCTCACCGATTCTTCGCCTTCTTTTATCTCAAGTTCCGCAATGCCGGAGTCTTCTAAAAGCTCAATCAGTTTTTTGATTTTTCGTATATCCATTGATGTACTCTATTTTTGGGTTGTGTTATTGGGGCATCTAGAGATGGCAGCATGCAAGGCCAGTAAATAACTGTCCTTGCCCAGTCCACTGATGACGCCCACTGCAATATCAGATAAGTAGGATTGCTGCCTGAATTCTTCTCGAGCATGCACATTAGACAGGTGTACTTCTATAAAAGGTTTGCTACAGGCGAGGAAGGCATCCCGAATAGCAACACTGGTATGCGTGAAGGCGGCCGGATTAATGATGATGAAATCAGTTCCATCAGTGAGTGTCTGGTGCAGGCGGTCAACCACCTGGCCTTCATGATTGGATTGAAAAATAGACAGATTGACCTGGTTATCCTGAGCAAGATCAGATAATTCGCGGTTAATGTTTTCCAGCGTATCTACGCCATAATGGCCGGGTTCGCGTTGTCCAAGCAGGTTCAGATTTGGACCATGAATGACCAGTATTGTGGGCATATGGAGAAGATTCTAGATGATTTATTATGATTCGGAGAATTCTCACATAGCAGCAAGATCGTGTCCAGTTTTATACTAAATTAACGATGATCGAGGCAAAATTTTTAATTACGAAGAGAGTAATGTCTTGATTTCGTGTTCCAGTTCAGCACCACTAACCTCGCCGGTATGACGATATACTATCTCGCGTTGTTGATTGAGAATGACCGTAAATGGGAGCCCGGATTGAGAATTGCCGAAAAAACCATTGATTTGTGCCGCTTCGATACCCACGAGCAGTAACGGATAATTAATCGGTAATTCGCTCTGAAAATTCCGAACATTTTTCTGGCTATCAAATGACAAGCCTATGATTTGAACATCACCCCGATATTTGCTTTGCAATTCGATTAAGGCAGGAATTTCACGCCGACAAGGTGCACACCAGGGGGCCCAGAAGTTGAGTATTTGAATAGGATTATCCCAGTCCGTTAGATACTTGTGTTGCCCATCAAGGTTTTTAAGGACGACATCCGAGTAGGTAATGGATGACTCCGCATGTTCATGCTGTGAAGTCACCAGCGGTTTTGCGCTGACAAATTCTGGTTCAAACAGGGTATAACGATAAATCAATACACCCGCCAGAATTGAGCACAGACTGACCGCGACAATGATGACTGAATCGCGCTTCACTGATTGATGCGACTTAAAGTATTCTTCAGGTGCGCCGCAAACTCTTCTCCGGACATTTCACCCACGACGCGGGTGCCCGGAATCTCCCGGCCTTGTCCGTCATAAAAAAGAATCGCCGGTGGGCCGTAGATACCCAGTGATTTCATGAACAGCTGGTCGGTTTTGTCATTGGCCGTTACATCGGTTTGCAGTGCGTTTACTCCCTCCATGGCGGCCAAAACCTCGGGGTGCGTAAAGGCATATTTTTCCATTTCTTTACAGGAGATACACCAGTCGGCATAAAAGTCCAACATAGAAGGGCGGCCGTTATTTTGTGTCAACGCCTGTTGCAGCCCATCCTCGCCCTTGATCTGGCGAAACGCGATATGACCTTCAGCCTGGCCCGTGATAGAACTCACTACGGATCCGGTAATCCCCTTTAAGGGTTGGACTAAATCCTTACTACCGGCTGCGACCCCATAAAGATAGAAAATACCATATATTAATAAGACGAGTCCGACCCCTTTCCACAGCTTGCGCCAACCCGAGACCCCCTCAGGCAGGCTGTCTATGGCGCCCATATAGATGGCTGTTATGATAATAAGAGCCGCCATCAACAGCATGGTGATTTCAGTCGGTAGGATTCGCTCCAGAAGCCAGATGGCGACTGCCAGCAGGCCAATACCGAACACCGCTTTGACTGCGTCCATCCAGGTACCGGCACGGGGCAGTAATTTACCCGCTGAGGTGCCAATCAATAGGAGTGGCGCTCCCATGCCCATACCCAAAGCAAACAGGGCGAGGCCGCCAATTATCATGTCCTGGGTTTGCGAGATAAAGATCAGCGCACCTACCAGTGGGGCGGTGATACAGGGACCCACGATCAAGGCAGATAATAGGCCCATGATGGCAACACCTACCAGGGTGCCGCCTTCCTGTTTGTTACTGTATTCAGTCAGACGACTTTGGATGAAATTCGGCATCTGGAGATCGTAAAAGCCGAACATGGACAGTGACAGCAGTACAAAGATTCCGGCAAAGATACTGAGGATGATGGGATCCTGGAACCAGGCCTGGATATTAAACTCTGCACCAAACCGTCCCACAATAGCACCAGCCACCGCGTAGGTTGAAGCCATCGCCAAAACGTAAACCAGGGACAGGGTGAATGCTTTGCGCGTCGTGATATTTTCACCCTGGCCGGCGATGATACCGGACAGAATTGGAATCATCGGAAATACACAAGGGGTAAAGGTTAGTCCCACTCCTGCAAGGAAAAACAGACCAATGATAATAAGGAGGTTTTTCTCAGCAAGAATGCCAGCAAAACGGTCCTGTTCAGTGGCCGCAGTTTCTGTCTGGGTTATCGTTGCGGGTGCCTGAGATGCAGTGGTGGCCGAACCACTCTGATTAGACGCGCTCAGCACCGGTAAATCATCGGAAATAACCAGACTCCGTTGATTTAAATCGACCTTGAAATATTTGGTGATCGGTGGATAACAGATCTTGTCTTCGACACAACCCTGGTAGCCGAAGGAGAGTACATATTCTGGGGTTACATCTGCAGTGGAAATAACCGGTATCGAAATCCTGACAAAGTCATGATAAACCTGCATTAATCCAAAAAATTCATCGTTCTTTTCATCACCAGCGGGTAGGGCAATGGCGCCAATTGTATGACCGCTACCATCCAGTAATTGGACTTTCATTTTATCGCGGTACAAATACGTGTTTTTGTAGATGGCGATGTCAGCCTGGATAATATTGTTATTATCCAGTGCGGCAGTTAATTGAAAGGCTTTATCAGGCTCTGGGATGTCATCTTCATCTTCCAATCCGATATCTTCACCCAGAGATTGAAGCAGCGCGAGTGGATCCAGGGTCTTGTTGTTTTCAGCAGTAACCTCAGGCGCTTCCTGCGTAGCAGGTGGAGGTTCAGTGACCTGGGTGAGTAGCTCTTGTAACTCGTTGACACCGCTTTCCACAATGTTGCGGGCAGTCTTGATCGGTTTGAATTCATAAGGTTGAGGATCCACCCGGGCCGTCGAAGCCAGGTTCATCTTCAAAGACTGGTAAAGGGGGGGGTAACAAACACCGATGTCTGCACAGCCCTGGCCGGCTGTTTTAATTTCGATTAATTTGGGGCTGAGGTTGTTTTCGAATTCCAGGGGTAGGGTAATTGCGACTTGATCGCGATATATTTCTACTTCACCAAAGAATTCGTCTTGCTTAATTTTACCATCCGGCACACTGGGCTCACCAAAAATCACACCTTCCGTTTCGTTCGTGAACTGAAAGGCGTCACGATACATGTAGTATCCAGGTGCAATGGTGTATTCAGCGATAACTTGACTGTTTTCAACCCAGGCCTGGAGTTTGAATGCCTGTTCCGGAGGTAATAACTCATCCTGTTGTGCAATCGCCAAACTGCTCAAGAGCAGGAGTAAGGGCATTATCATTAGTTTTTTCATTCGGTATTACCTTTTATCCAGTTCAGATAGGTTTCATATCCATCATTAATCGGTACTTGGAGCACCTCTGGGCAATCATATGGATGCAGTTCTAAGATGCTGTTTTCCAATTCTTTGACACGATGCTGCATGGTTTTCAATAACATCTGATGTTCGGTCCCGCGGTTCAGTTCCCCATCCCAGATATATAAGGATTGCATTCGCGGTAAAATATTGACGCAGGCCACCAGTTTTTTATTCAACCATTTTTCAGCAGCCTTTTTTGCCCCTTCTTCATCGGGCCAGGTGGTTAAGAGCAGAACATATTCAGACATGAATCTTAGTAGGTTTATTGTTATTGAGATATTGATTGTACAGTTAGTGACCTTATATAGTTCATTAAATCACAAAACCTGCGCATTCTATTCCCGACATAATTATGTTTCCAGTACTTGCAGTCATCTTTTTAATCGTTCCCCTGATTGAGATTTACGTATTAATTCAGGTTGGCCAGGTCATCGGTGCGGGGTGGACGATATTTTTTGTGGTACTGACCGCGGTCATCGGTGTGCAATTGCTCAAAAGTCAGGGTTTATCGACCCTTGCGCGTGCTCAAAACAAGATGAACCAGGGTGAGATGCCGGCCATGGAACTGATGGAAGGTCTTGCGCTCGTCATCGCGGGTGCTTTTTTATTGACCCCGGGTTTTTTTACCGATGCCTTAGGATTTCTATTGCTGTTTCCTCCAACCCGAAGTGGCTTGATTCGAATAATTTCAAACAGGTTGGTATCCTCCGGGCAATTCGTTATGCACCGGGAATTTCGTCAGGAATCGCAACGACAATCCGGCGATATTATTGATGGTGTTCATTACCGCAAGGATGATGATTAAGGCATTTTGACGATAAATCCGGCATCACCTACAAAACCCTCTTGAATCATTTGAAAGCATCCCAATATTGCTTGACTATCCAGCTTTGCTGACTATGATTAGCACTCGCTTAGCTAGAGTGCTAATTAATTTTTGTTCTGCTACGTGCCTTTCGGGCTGTAGATAACTTACAAACTAATCATTAGGAGAATCCAATCAATGAATATTCGTCCTTTGCATGACCGTGTGGTCGTCAGACGTATGGAAGAGGAACGTACTACCGCTGGTGGTATCGTTATTCCCGATTCAGCCACAGAGAAACCCAGCACAGGAGAAGTGGTCGCTGTCGGTAACGGCAAGGTTAATGAAGCCGGTGATGTTCGCGCGATGGATGTCAAGGTGGGTGACAAGATCATGTTCGGTAAATATTCCGGTACTGAAGTGAAGGTTGAAGGCGAAGAGCTTTTGATTATGCGCGAAGACGACATTATGGCTGTCATCGAATAACGAATTTACATAAGAGGTTAATACTGCAATGAGTGCAAAAGAAGTTAAATTTGGTGATGATGCGCGTAGCCGCATGGTCAATGGTGTGAACATCCTGGCAAACGCCGTTAAGGTCACCCTGGGTCCAAAAGGTCGTAATGTAGTTCTGGAAAAAAGTTTTGGTGCACCGACTGTGACCAAAGACGGCGTTTCCGTGGCTAAAGAAATCGAACTCGATGACAAATTTGAAAACATGGGCGCGCAGATGGTTAAGGAAGTTTCCTCGCAGACATCTGACGTGGCCGGAGATGGCACCACTACAGCAACTGTGCTGGCTCAAGCCGTTGTTCGCGAAGGCATGAAAGCGGTTGCGGCCGGTATGAATCCCATGGATCTGAAACGTGGAATCGATAAGGCGGTGACTGCATCTGTTGAACATCTACAAAACATGTCTACACCTTGTGCCGACAATAATGCCATTGCCCAGGTCGGTACTATTTCTGCCAATTCTGATGCCAGTGTGGGTGGCATTATTGCGGAAGCCATGGAGAAGGTCGGTAAAGAAGGTGTTATCACTGTTGAAGAAGGTAATTCTTTTGAAAACGAACTGGACGTGGTTGAAGGTATGCAATTCGATCGCGGTTACCTGTCACCATACTTTGTTAATGACCAGCAAACCATGTCGGCTGAACTGGAAGAACCGATGGTTTTATTGTTTGACAAGAAAATCTCCAATATTCGTGATTTGCTCCCTATCCTTGAGGCCGTTGCCAAGGCAAGCAAACCTCTACTGATCATTGCTGAAGATATCGAAGGTGAAGCATTAGCTACTCTGGTTGTTAACAGCATGCGCGGTATTGTTAAGGTTTGTGCGGTTAAAGCACCGGGTTTTGGTGATCGGCGTAAAGCGATGTTACAAGACATCGCGATCTTGACAGGCGGCCAGGTGATCTCTGAAGAAGTCGGCCTCAGCCTGGAAAAGGCTACTTTAGATGATCTCGGTTCTGCCAAGAAAATCTCTGTTTCCAAGGAAAATACTACGATTGTTGATGGTGCCGGTAGTGGTGAAGAAATCCAGGGCCGTATCTCTCAGATCAAGGCTCAGATTGAAGAATCAACTTCGGATTATGATAAGGAAAAAATGCAGGAACGTGTTGCCAAGTTGGCCGGTGGTGTTGCTGTGATCAAGGTGGGAGCTGCCACTGAAGTCGAGATGAAAGAAAAGAAAGCGCGTGTAGAAGATGCATTACATGCGACTCGAGCCGCGGTTGAAGAAGGTGTAGTACCCGGTGGTGGTGTTGCATTGATTCGTGCCCGTGCTTCAATTGCTGGCCTGAAAGGTGACAACCATGACCAGGACGTTGGTGTCGATATTGCGCGTCGTGCGATGGAAGAACCATTACGCCAGATTGTTGCCAATGCCGGTGATGAAGCTTCTGTAGTGACCAACAACGTTGAAGAGAACGAGGGTAACTATGGTTACAATGCTGCCAATGGTGAATATGGCGACATGATCGAAATGGGAATCCTGGATCCTACTAAGGTGACGCGTTCTGCCTTGCAGAATGCTGCATCCGTTGCAGGTCTGTTAATCACTACCGAAGCCATGGTCGCTGAAATGCCACAGGATGCTGCGGCAGCACCTGCACCTGATATGGGTGGTATGGGCGGCATGGGTGGTATGGGCGGTATGATGTAAGCTGACCTTACCACACCTCGGTTGATAAAAAGCCCCGCTTTGCGGGGCTTTTTTTATGTTAAATATAAGATCTCAATGAAGGTGATAGAGATCAATACGAATGCATGTGGGTGAGCGTTGTGGCGTGGGTTACTAAAGCTATTCACTTCATCATTAAACTAAACCTTGATGAATTCCAGGATTGCAGACTCGATATGGTCTTTATCAATCACTGTGGATTGAGCGATCGACTTGTTAAACAAATCGCTGATGACCGGGGGGATATCGATATCTGCTGTGCTTGCGATGGATTTCAGTGCGTCAATATCGTGAGTATCCAGATTACCGGTCAGTGCATGATCAATAACCGGGGAAAACTTGGTCCACTCCGCCGTCGAATAGACAATATCAATGAGTGCCTTGTCTCTGCTGGTTTCATGGGCCTTGAAGCAGGTAGCGGTATGGGGGTCCATCAAGTAGCCGCTTTCAAATGCCTCTTTAATGTATTTTTTGCCTTCCTCATTGTTGCAAAAGTCTGCGGCAAAATAATGCTGCAATTCCGCATGTTCGTTTTCATTTAATTGGTAATATTTCTCCGCGATCAATTGGGACATCAATTCATGCGTTCGTTCCTTGCCAAACAGGTCGAATAGAATACGTTCAATATTTGAGGAAATCAGAATATCCATGGCCGGTGATGTAGTGTTCACCAGATTACGTTGCCTGAGATCGTAACGACCTGTATTGATGAGATCAGTCAGTACATTATTGTTGTTGGAGGCAATCAAGATTTTTTCGACTGGCAGCCCCATTTTCCAGGCATAGAAGCCCCCGAGAGCATTGCCAAAATTACCACTGGGCACATTGAGATAGACCTTTTCACCGAGATCAATGGCCTTCTGACGCACCAGTTCCAGATAAGAGTGCACATGATAGATCACCTGAAAGATGATACGACCAAAATTAACCGAGTTAGCAGCGGATAATGCAATATGCTGCTGCTTCAGTGTTTGTTTAAAATTTGCAGATCCCAGTAGCCTTTTCAAGGCGTTCTGGGCGTCATCAAAATTGCCATGAATGCCGATTACTTTCAGGTTAGGAGCGTCTTCAGTCACCATTTGCAAACGTTGAACATCAGATGTACCTCCCTCTGGATACAGGCAGGCGACCCTGACGTTTTCACGGTTCTTAAAAGTTTCCAGTGCCGCTGGTCCCGTGTCTCCACTCGTGGCTGCAAGGATCAGGTATTGCTCGTCGCGTTGTTGCGCAATCGAGGATAGTAAAACTCCAAAAGGCTGTAATGCCATGTCCTTAAAGGCCCTTGTAGGACCATGGTATAACTCGCTTACGAATAAATCTTCGCGTACCTTTACGACCGGGACGGGATTGTTCTTATCATCAAATTCTTCATAGAGTGATAAGGCTTCTTCGATGACATGATCCGCAATATCGATCTCAAATAATTTGAGTACATCATGTGCAAGGTCTTTGTAGTGACACTGCAGATGGGACTGGAGAAAATCTTGTGTCATCTCTGGTAATGACTCCGGGCTATAGAGTCCACCAAAAGAGGCAATAGGATTCAGTATCGCATGAGAAAAACTGACGGGGGACGGATGC
>JAAUXZ010017449.1_pt1 | contig 39608 bp, 38 predicted proteins | sample 7278131 | NCBI WGS metagenome assembly JAAUXZ01 (sample SAMN14350119, study PRJNA611818) | marine sediment metagenome | isolation source: surface marine sediment (3m) | place: French Polynesia: Moorea | collected 2018-08 | reverse complement strand
TTTGCATGATTGTCAGACTCTCTATGAACCGGTTTTAACTAAGTTCTTGCCTCTTGCTCGAGCCGTTCCCTGAGATCACGCAAGGCATCCAGAGTTGCCGTCATGATGATCTCCTGGTCACGGTAGCCCATCTCCTCACCCATCGGTGAGAAAACCGACAAGGATTGCCGGCGGCATTTGTTGAGGTGGCGTTTGTAGGCCTCGATGATTCTGTCCAGATCTTGCCTATCGATTTCCCGGCCCGTCACCTGAGGCTTGTATTGGCGGATCTCCTCATTACTGACCCGATCACCGAAAAGTAAGGTGATGTCGTTTTCCAATGCAACCCGGTTGATATCGATCAGGGCAAGACGCTGATTGTTCAGAAAACCGCCCAGATTGAAAAACAGGCTCACCGCCATGATGGTATAGACCCAGTTGCTCGGCGGCATGATGTCGACCAGCCAGGGTAGATACTCGTCGGCGAATTCAGCCCCCTGATTCTCGTAGAAACCACGCGCCGACTCGGATAGCACCAGTCCCGACGGTGTCTTCGCAGCTCGATTGCGCTCGATGAAATTGGGGTAGGCCCGATCCAGCAAGGTCATGAGTCCCACGATGTCGGAATGCGCCGCGCAGCCATTGCTGAGCAACAGGGTGTCCAGACGCAGAATCGGTTTAGCTACCGGCGGTAGTACGCGGACCGGATCGAACTGACCGGCGGCAAGGCTGCCATAGCTGACGAATGGAAAACGCCGCGCCAAGGCTTCGGTATGCTCCAGACCGACAATTTGCAGACCCTGCTTACGCACCGCCTCACCGATCAGCGCGGCATCCTCATCCATGATAAACAACGCCAGGTCCAGCGCTCCCGTTGCCGCCAGTTCGACCTGTAGCTTGAGCGGATGGTGTTCCAAGATGATTTGTAGACCCGCCAAGTCGGCGGCACTTATCAGGCGTTCGGCCAGAAATGCGCTGCCGCTGCGTTCGGGTCCGACACCGACTTTCAAACCCTGCAGATCGACCAGGCGTTGGATGCTGTCTCCGTTGCGGCCCAACAAGATGAGCGCCTCGCTCCGGCCGACCCGTCCGATCAGCTCCAAGCCCTGGTAGGTCGCGCGGTTAAAGCCGTCCTGCACCAGCCCCAGCTGCACCTCGCAGTTTTCCTGCGCTGCCAGTAAACGGTCGAGGTTTTCACGGGAGCCCCGCGTGGGCAGATTGCTGATTTGAGCTTGCTCATCAGTGGCGGCAGTCACCAGACGTTCGATCATGGAGTGATATTGACCCTCGGGAGAACCGGAAAGGATCTTCACATTCACATAGGAGAGGTCGGGAACCAGATCCAGGTTGCGAAAGAACAAGGCCCCGATGGCGATGGCGATCGAGACGACCGAGGCCCGAAGGGCGAACCTGCTCCACAGGACATGCTTGTGTCTGGATACCAGATCCGCGGTTTTTTCGAATCGCATTGCAGTTTATTTCATTCGCTCAGGCAGGCCTCAGATTAGCAAACAACTTTATGCCAGGTCATGAGTCTGTGAGCTTTGTCCGGCATGCCAGGAAGTCCTTTGGGTGAGTCTAAAACCAGCGTTTGTGGCGGAACACCAGGATCTGCACCAGTACCAACACGAGCAGGAACAGCACCACCCCAATGAAGCCCGAAGGATTTTCCGCCAAGGGAATGCCGCCGACATTGATGCCCAGCAGCCCGGTTAGAAATCCCAGTGGCAGGAACAACCCGGCGATCAGAGAAAGCACATACATGCGGTTGTTCATCTGCTCGGCCAGCCGGCTGGAGAGTTCTTCATGGGTGACGCCGGCCCGGTCTCTGGCAGAATCCAGATCCTCCACATACCGGGTGATCTTGTCATAGGTCTCGCGGACCAGCAGACGATCTTGTTCGGACAACCAGCTAACCTTTTCCCCTTGCAGGCGATTCATAGCCTCGCGCTGAGGCGCCAGATAACGCCGCAGCTTGATGACCTCACGGCGTAGCTCGAGCAACTCACCTCGAGTCTCCTGCCCGGCGTTGTCGATGATCTTTTCCTCCAGGTCATCGAGTCGCTCATCCAATTCACCGATGACATCGGTCATGCGTTCGACCAGACGATCAGCCAGCATGGCGGTCAGCTCCCCAGCACTGCGGGGACCCTCACCCTTTTCAAGGGCCTTCAGCAGATCCGGGATGGTCAGCAGGCGCCGGCGCCGTGTGCTCACCACTCGCTGTTCGGTACAGAACAGGCGTAAGGAAACCATATCTTCGGGGTCGGCACCAGGGTTACTGTTAACGCCGCGCAGGCTGATCAACAGTCCATCGGCAATGGCTGCACAGCGAGGACGCGTTTCGTCCGCGAGCAGGGCTTCAGAGACCAATGGATCCAGTCCACTCTGATCCTGCAACCAGCGTTCCGCTCCCTCATCGGTGAAGTTCAGATGCACCCAAAGCATACCCTGCTCCGGTCTCCAACTATGCACTGCGGACCAGTCAAGGTGTTTGCCTCCACCTTGACCATCCAACAGCACTGCATTGATCAGGCCATTCTCGGTTGTCATCGTCTTTGCCTCAAGCCGTGTTGGGGTTTCTTTCTATTGCAGCATCTTTCGAATCATGGCGCTGATCTCGTTGAGTTGGCCCTGGGTCTTCTTCACTGCGAAAAACCGTTGACCCTTGTTCATGAACACCAGGTTGACGGACTTAGTTTTCGGCAGCTGACCCTTGTCAAAGGACTCACGGGTCATTTCGTGGATTTTCAATTTGATTCGCAGCCCAGGCTGTCTATCATGCAGTTCCACTCGACGCATCCCGGCAGGCACTATCGATACAAGCTCAGGTGCATCAGCAGCCGTATTGTCATCTCAGCGCAGCAAACGCCAGCGGGTGATTTCCCGCCGCGTGATCTCCACTACCTAGATATGCCCGATGACCTCTCCCTGGGCCGTGTCGGTTTCATTGCATATCAACAGGTTACGTTCATCTTTGGCCACCCAGGGCATGCAATCGTTGACCCGAAAACCGGGCCTGGGTATACGCCGGGCAGATTTTGCACCTCAACCCTTCTTCAGCCATCTCGAACCCGCCTTTACCACACACCGATTGACTGATAAGCGCCCTGTCATCCGGGTTTACAGCGAATGGCGCATTCAATCTCCAGTCGGCAATCGCCCGCCCCGCAGCACAGACAAGCAATGCTGCCAACAAAGGCCAATAAACTATTCCTCATCTTAGCTTCCGCTGACACAATGCGGTTGCCCAGCCCTGGCTCCCCAATGAAGCCAGGCAAGGCGCTGTCCAAGCCATATTCGACCATCTACCAGGTGTATCATACGGCTGGGAATGCATTGTGCAGCATGCAAAAACTCACCTGTTCCGGTATTCAAGATTGTATTATGGCATGATGCGAAACAGCGAGGCTTGCAGCATCAAACAGAGCATTGTGACATTTTTGTGACTCCGTTAGTCTTGTCCTTACGTCGACACAAATGATCCTGTAATGCATATCTTTGATGGCAATCTCGAGGGATGATGGATGAAAGGCTGGCTTGACCTGTCCAACTGGGGCATGTTGCTGGATAACTTGGAGTTGTGGTGGTTCGAAGAGGTGCTGATTCCTTCGAACCTGATACAGATCCTGCTGATCGCAGCGGCCTTTCTGGTCGCCTGGCTGGCTTCCCCCAAGCTGCGTCGTTTAGTGAAACGCTGGCGCGATCGCAGTTCGCAAATTCCCGCGGTACGGCGGGTCTTCGACGCCCTGGACTCAATCACCATCACTCTGACCTGGCTGACGATGCAATGGATCGCCATTCTGGCGGCCGGGGCAGCCGGCTTGCCCCATCCCCTGCTGATCACCACTGCCAGTCTGCTCACCGCCTGGCTGGTGATACGCCTGATGTCACATTGGTTGGATAGCCCCTTCTGGTCGCGTCTATTGGCGCTTACCGCCTGGACCATTGCCGCACTGAACATCCTGGGACTCCTGCCCGAAACCATGGAGTTGCTGGAGCGCTATGCCATCACCATCGGTGAGTTTCGTATCTCGATGCTCACCGTTATCGAGGGAGGCATCACCTTCGGGGTGCTGCTCTGGCTGGCCGTGGCCTTGGCGGGTTACATCGAACGCAAGCTACGTTTCGCCTCCGGGGTGAATACGGCGGCACGCGTACTGTTCGGCAAATTCGTACGCATCGGCCTGGTGACCCTGGCGGTACTGGTTTCGCTCAACAGTCTGGGCATCGACTTGACCGCGCTCGCGGTGTTGAGCGGTGCCCTCGCCGTCGGTCTGGGTTTCGGTCTGCAAAAGATCTTCTCCAACCTGGTCAGTGGCGTCATCCTCCTGCTCGACAAATCGATCAAGCCCGCCGATGTGATCGCCGTCGGCCAGACCTATGGCTGGATCAATCACCTGGGAGCCCGTTATGTCTCGGTCGTGACGCGCGACGGGGTGGAACACTTGATACCCAATGAGGATCTGATCGTTCAGCGGGTGGAGAATTGGTCACACAGTGACAACCTGGTGAGGCTGCGCATCCCCATTGGCGTCTCGTACAACACCGATCCCCGTTTGGCGATCCGTCTCTGTAAGGAGGCGGCCCAGATGGTACCAAGGGTCCTGCTGGACCCGGAACCCCGTTGTCAGCTCAGAGCCTTTGGAGAGAATTCACTGGACCTGGAGCTGCGCATCTGGGTCAATGATCCGCAGAACGGCCGTGCGAACGTGATCAGCGAAGTGCTGCTGGGTATTTGGGACAGCTTCCAGGAACATGGCGTTGAAATACCCTTTCCGCAACGGGATCTGCATCTGCGCAGTTCGAAGGAGGCTTTCTGGGCGAGCCCATCGGTTGTGATGGATGCGTCCGATCCGAAACGTCAAGGACCTGACTGACCGGGGTTTACTCAGGGAATCACCGATCTGAAGCAAACCCTGGCAGTCACCCATCAACTGATCGGCGGCTCCTCGGGCGGTAGCCGGTCCGACTCCGGTCCGACCTCGTATTGAAACTGCTCTACGGCCTCGGCGGCGGTATCCGGCTTGCCGAATCGGGCGATGTGGTAAAGGGCTTCGCCCTCACTGACCAGCGGCAAATTGACCTTGCCGATCACGATTCCGGCCACCGGGGCCTCCACCGGCACCTCGCTGTCGCCCAACGGATCGGCGATCCAACCCAGAACCTCCTGTTTATCCACCCGCGTACCCAGAGGCTTGGCGGCACGCAGGATGCCACTCTGAGACGCCCTGACCCACTGACTGGAGCGTGCCACCACCGGTTCCGGCCGACGGCGACTGCGGGGTTTCGATAGGGGACGCAGCATGCCCAACTCCCGCATCACACCGATCACGCCACGCACACCGGCGCGAATGACCAGCTCATCGAAACGTAACGCTTCGCCGCCTTCATAGATGAGTACAGGCACCCCTATCGCCTGGGCTGCCTCGCGCAGCGAACCGTCGCGCAGCTCGGCATTGAGGATCACCGGGCTGTCGAAGGCCATGGCCATGCGCTCCACCTCGCCCGCATCATCGAAGCTGTCCCTGATCTGCGGCAGATTCTCCCGATGAACCGCGCCGGTATGCAGGTCGATACCGTAATCCGCCTTGCTCACGATCTCTTCCAAAAAGCTGTTGGCCAGACGCGCCGCCAGTGATCCCTTGTCGGAACCGGGGAAACAGCGGTTGAGATCGCGCCTGTCCGGTAGATAGCGAGACTGGCGCACGAAGCCGTAGACATTCACCACCGGTACGGCGATAAGTGTGCCGCGCAGATGTTTCAGGGCCGGCGCGCGGATCAGGCGGCGGATGATCTCCACACCGTTGATCTCGTCACCATGCACCGCGGCACTGACAAACAGGCTCGGACCGTCCCGCCGGCCGCGTATGACATGCGTCGACATGACCACTGGGGTGTGGGTATAGAGTAACGGCAGGGGGATTTCCAGGGTCTGCCGGCTGCCTGGCCGGATCGCCTCACCCCCAACGATGAGGGCTGCACGCATGGTCTCATCCCTGCCCACGGGTCTTGGTCTTGCCCAGTGCGGCGTGTTTCTCGATAAACTGGATGATCATACCGGCGATATCCTTATCGGTGGCGTTCTCGATACCCTCCAGTCCCGGTGACGAGTTGACCTCCATGACAACCGGTCCATGGTTGGAGCGTAACACATCGACACCGGCCACATTCAGACCCATGGTCTTGGCCGCGCGCACCGCTGTGGATCGCTCTTCCGGGGTGATGCGGATCAGACTGGCGCTACCACCCCGGTGCAGGTTGGAACGGAACTCTCCCTCCCTCGCCTGGCGCTTCATGGCCGCCACTACCTTGTCGCCGATCACCAGACAACGGATGTCGGCACCGCCTGCCTCCTTGATGTACTCCTGCACGAGAATATTGGTGTTCAGACCCATGAAGGCCTCGATTACGCTTTCCGCCGCCTTCTGGGTCTCCGCCAGCACCACACCGATGCCCTGGGTGCCCTCCAGGAGCTTGATGACCAGCGGTGCGCCACCCACCATCTTGATCAGGTCCTGAATATCGTCTGGTGCATGGGCGAAACCGGTGATGGGCAGGCCGATGCCCTTGCGTGAAAGCAATTGTAGTGAGCGCAGCTTGTCCCGCGCCCGGGTGATGGCCACAGATTCGTTGAGCGGGTAGGTACCCATCATCTCAAACTGGCGAAGCACAGCGGTGCCATAGAAGGTCACCGAGGCGCCGATACGCGGGATGACCGCATCGAACCCTTTCAATTCCTCGCCCTTAAAGTGGATGCCGGGGCGATGGGAGGTGATGTTCATGTAGCAGCGCAGCACATCGACCACCTGGGTCTGGTGACCGCGCTCAGTCGCCGCCTCCACCAGGCGCCGTGTGGAATAGAGTTTGGCATTGCGGGAAAGAATCGCGATTTTCATGGTTGTTCCGTTGGTTGACCGTTGTTCAGTTCTGGATAGAGTCCTTGCAGGGCTGGCTTTTTACCTTGGAGATAGGATTTCGCAGGATCCACCAGGATTTGCCCCTGCATGGCGGTACGCCCCAACAGCAAACGAAACAGCATGCTGTCGCGGTTGGTCAGGGTCACTTCCATCACCCATTCACTCTCACCCAGCCGCACCGGTGTCTCAATGACCCAACGCCGTTCACGATGGCCGCCGGAATCACTCACCGTGCGTTGATCCAATAACTCCGCGGTACAATTCACCGCCAGGTCCTGACGGCGTTGCAGTGGATGAACCCCGAAGCGCACATAGTGACTACCTTTCCGGCGAAACCGCTCGACGAAAAAGGCATGCAGCGCAGAGGTCCGGGCACCGGTGTCCACCTTGGCCTTGATCGCGGGAATTTTGAGCCCGGGCAAGGACAACCATTCGCGCCAGCCCACGACGATTTTTTTTGTTTGCTCTTTAGAGAAGCCAGGCATAATCTCTCCTCAACACAAGGCCATCGCTATACCGACATACGTATTGTGTAAGAAAACTGCAACGTGCTTAGACTATCACCTTTAACCAGGATCACTCACATTTTATATTGGAAAAAAACGTGTCGAGTTGAGGAAACCCATTGCAATGAAATCCGCATTAACGCTTCATCTCTCACGCGCATTCCTTCCTAAAATCTGGTCATTCGTATATCTCGCCGTCTTAGTACTGGTCTTTGGGCAGCCTGCTCTTGGAGCGGACGCTGCATCACAAGATAACCCTTTGACCCTCGATACGATCGAGACCGGCCGTAAAGCGGCAGAGGCCGACAGCAGCCTTGACGAGACGCAAAAACAGAAGGTCCTGGCATTGTACGACCAAGCCACGCAATGGCTTCGGCAGGCGCTACAGACCCAGACACAGTTTACTCAGCTAGAGACCTTGGTACGTGAGGCACCCCAGCGGATCGAAGCCATTCGCGCCGGCAAAGCGTCCCCACTCAAGGCGATGTCCGAGCTGACCGAGGCCCTCTCAGACGGTGCGTTGGAGGCTATCGAGCCTGCCTTATACGAGGAGCAGGAGGCCCTGCAGCATGCCAGAGACATGCGAAGAAAACAGGCGGATGAGCTCGCTCGCTTGTTGGTCGGCAGTAAGGCATTGAGCGAGGAGATTGCAAATAGAAAGAAGGTATTGGATGAAATCGATTCGGATCTCGATGCACCCTCGGCTGATGAATCGCCCAGCATTGCACAAGCTCGTACGCTGGTGCTCAAGACACGACAGATGCTCCGTAAAGTGGAGCTGGAACAGTTCAAACTGCGACTCACGAATCTCGACCTGCTCACCAACCTGGCTCAGGCCGAACGGGATCATGCCTCTGCCGAGATCAATCAACGCCAAAAGCGCCTGGAAATCTTACGCGAAACCACTCAGAAACTGCGCGATGACCGGGCTCGGGAGATACGTGACGATGCGGAACTGCTCAGAGCCAGGCTGGAAAGCCTGCCAGTCCCCCTGCAGACTATCGCAGAAGAGAATGCCCTATATCGTCTCGAGCTGGAACAGCTGATTGACCAGGAGCAGGCGGTATCGGACAAGTTGCAGGATGCCAGGCTGGGTCTGGATGAGATCCAGAGCGATTTCGAGCGCACCCAGCAGCGTGTGGAAGTGGTAGGCGCGACCGAAGCGATCGGCAAGATGCTCAAGCGACGGCGCGATGCCTTGCCCTCGCTGCAAAGCTATCGACGCACCTCCGCCGAACGCAGTAAGGAGATCAGCCGAGCCACTGACCGCCAGATCGAGATCGACGAACTGTTAAGAGAGCTCGGTGATGTCGGACAAGCTGCGACTAGGTTGCTTAAGGCCCTACCCGAGGCGGAACATGCGAATCTGCAACAGGATGTGACAGACTTGACCAGGCAGCAACGCCGCGCCCTGAACGAACTGCAAAAAGTCTACGGCCGTTACATAGGCCAGATCACATCCCTTGACCTGGCGGAACGGCAGCTTACGGAGGTCGCTGAAGGATATGTCGGTTACATCGATGACCAGTTGATCTGGATCCCCGGAGCCGGTCTGTTGGCAGTCCTGGATCCAGTAGGTTTCGGCAAAGCCGTGGCATGGCTGTTGGCGCCCAGCCATTGGGCTGAGGTTGTCCAGGACCTGTGGACCCTGATCCAACAGCGAAGCGTATGGATTGTGGGGATGTTCGTTCTGTTCTTGGTATTGTTGCAGCAACAGAAAAAGGCTGCGCTGCGAATCAGTGAGATCGCCCGGGATACGCAAAAGATACGGACAGACTCTTTCAAACTCACCTTACTGGCCCTTGCTTACACACTGGCGGCAATCGGAGCCTGGCCACTCCTGCTGATCGGTTCAGGTTGGCTGCTCGGTACCCTGCCAACCGCGGCTCAGCACACGCTTGGCATGGCGAACGGCCTCATCAAGGCAGGCCTCATCCTGGTCAGCGTGCTCTTTCTGATTCGGATCTGTCTACCTGACGGCCTGGGTGATCGACATCTACGTTGGCCTCAAACCATACGCAAGTCACTGATCCATGAACTTGGCTGGATCATTCCAGTCGCGATGCCACTGGGATTTCTGGTTGGCGCCACTGCCGGTAGTGAACCGCCTCAGGCCGTACAGTCCTTCGGCAGGCTCGCCTTTATCACACTCATGATCGTCACCAGCATCCTCTTTTTTCGACTGTTGCGGCGTAGAGGCAAGATCATGCAATCTCTGGCGGGTTCAAATACCGGGCCCATGCTGCAGTTGCACTTTCTCTGGTTTCCATTGCTGGTCATCATTCCTATCGCATTCGCGATCACTTCCGCATTGGGCTATCACTATACGGCTCTACATCTGGAACAGCGTGCGGAGCAAACATTCTGGTTTTTCTTCGGTTTGTTTTTACTCAAGGAGTTGTTACTCCGCTCCCTGTATATCGCAGAACGACGACTACGCTTCGAAGATGCACTGCGAAGGCGTGAAGAGTTGAGGGCACAACGGGCCCAGGAGGAAGAAGATAAAGAAGAAGAAACCTCCTCGATCTCTCTCGAGATACCGGAAATCAATTTTGTAGAACTGGGCGAACAAAACAAACGTCTGGTACGCGCCGGTTTCCTGTTTGGCGCGGTAATCGGTATCTGGAGTATCTGGAGCGACCTGCTGCCCGCGCTCGGTTTTCTCAACAGTACCGATCTTCCGTTCCACGCCACCCGTATCGTGGACGGCATTTCGAAAGAGGTGCCTGTCACATTGGGGGATCTCACCCTGGGCCTGATCATGGTCCTGGTGACAATCCTGGCCGCGAAAAACATACCTGGTGTACTCGAGATCGCATTGCTGCAGCGCCTGCCCTTGGATCCAGGCGCCCGTTATGCAATCACTTCCCTGTCTCAATACACCATTGTCGGCATTGGCGTATTCACCGCTTTCAGCACCTTGGGGTTACAGTGGTCCAACATTCAGTGGCTGGTGGCGGCTCTTAGTGTCGGCCTGGGTTTCGGTTTGCAGGAAATCGTGGCGAATTTTATCAGTGGCATCATATTGTTGTTTGAACGACCGATTCGGGTAGGCGACGTGGTGACCATCGATAACACCACCGGTAAGGTATCACGTATTCGCATCCGCGCGACCACCATCATCAACTGGGACAAGCAAGAGTTGCTGATCCCGAACAAGGAGTTCATCACCGGCCGGGTGATCAACTGGACCCTGACAGATAAAGTTAATCGCATCATCGTAACCGTTGGCATCGCTTACGGAAGCGATGTGGATCGAGCCATGAATTTAATGCTCGAGGCGGCCGAGGAAAATCCCAGTGTGCTCGATGAACCCAAACCAGTCTCGACTTTCGAAGCCTTTGGCGATAATTCATTGACTCTGCTGCTACGTGCCTTCCTGGGGTCTACCGATGACCGACTGCCTACTATCACGGCCCTGCACAAAGCCATCAATGATAAGTTTGAAGCAGCTGAGATCAATATCGCCTTTCCACAACGCGATATTCACCTGTCTGCGGATGGGCCACTGGATATTCGCTTACACAGAGATACCGGCAAAATATAATGCATGACAAGTGTCATATTGAACAATCTGCCTTGCAGTCGATCTTGTCGGTATGCCTGAGACGAGTTCAGACTGAAACCAGCTTGGTGACCTCTCTTGAAACTGCGCGCATCAACCAATACTGATGTGATAGATCGTTTCAAAGGCCATCTGACCGGCCTTGACACCAATGGCCACGATGATTCCGGTCAACAACAGGCCAGTTAACGCTATACCGATGGCCACAAACTTACCAAAGCTTTTTTTAGGATGAAAGTCACCGTAACCCACCGTTGTGGCTGTGATAAAGGAGTAGTAAAGGGCATCAATCCGCGACCAGCCTTCTCTCCTGCCGATCATTTGGCCCAAGACAACGATGAGAACAATCAGAAACAACAGAATAGGTGCCGCATAAAAAAGCCCGATCCCAAAGGTATTGATAAATTGGATTGTGAAAGCCATGAATAAACACCTTATCAGTAAAACTGGGAGTTAATCTAAACCCAACTAGACTGCAAATTAGGATTCGCGCTATCGTTTGACCTCAGACTCGTCAGGCGAAAACCTCTGTGCATACCTTTGTACCAAAGGCACTGCACTGACACCATGCAGAATAATACTCATCAGAATCACCAGCATGATCACTGAAAGTGCATATTCATGACCTGTAACGCCTAAGGTACCAACCACCATCAACAAATAGAGAACCGAGGCAATACCTCTCGGGCCGAACCAGCCAATGAAGAACCGAGTTTGCCAATCCACGGATGAACCTAGCAGGCTGATTGCAACCGGAAGCATCCGAACCAGGGTCAGACTCAACAATGCGTAGATCACCGCATTGAGATCCCAGTAGGCATAGGCCTGTGGGATGCCCACTAAACCCAGAACCAGAAAGATGAAAAGCGCCAGTTCTTGACCCTCAGCCTCACCGAATTCCTGTATCCGTGCTTTGATTTCGTGGGTCTGCACGCCCAGCACCAAACCGGCAATGAAAGCAGCGATGAATCCATTACCATGTACCAGTTCTGCCAGCGCATAAGCGAGGATTGCCAGAGACAAGGCCGACAGACGCTGGAAGACCGGGCTCATCCATTGCCGATGAGAAGCATATTCCACTAGACGACCACCACCCCAACCAACCAGTGCACCAACCAATGGTCCGAGCGTCAGTTGCAGAAACAGAAACTGCAACCAGTTATGGGAACCCGCTGAAGCACCAGCATCCACCGACAAGGCAGCCATGCAGACCAAGACCGGCGGCAGGGCGATACCATCATTCAGTCCACTTTCCACACTGATAGACCTTTTCAGTGAATCTGGTAACGCTTTGCTTTTGACTACCGCCTGACCCAGAGCGGCATCGGTTGGAGACAATATCAAGGCTACCAACGCTATCTGCCAGAGACTCAATGATTCAAATATCAATGCACCTATTGCAAAACCCAATAGCATCGTCAAAGGCAAGCCGAATGCCAGCAACCGAAATGCGATATATGACTTTTGTTTTATCAGTTGGGATAAATTGATTTCCGATCCATCTGTGAACAGTACCAGTATCAGCGTAATCTCAGCCAGGAACTTGATCAACTCTGCATCGATCTTGATATCGAACAGATCCAGTGCAAGTGGACTCACGACAATCCCGACACCCACAAAGACCATAGGTGCCGTAATAGGCAGTTTTTCGGTTGCCTTGGAAAACAAGCCGAAGAGAAATATCAACAATGCAGTTAGAAGAAACGCGATATTTTCATGCATGCTCTTGCATCCTCACCATTCACCATCCGTTTGCAGATCAATTATAATTGAGTAATTGAGGGTGTTCAGTCATTCAAGTTAGCAGAAACTCGTCCCACTCAGACATTTTGGACACAGAATGGGATTTGGTTTGTTACATACCTTTATGCCTTGGTTGTTTACCTGTGCACATTCTGCAGGACGTGGGAGATTTTTAACCAAGTCTTATCTATAGTCTTGTAATCATCTACTAATCATGCTCGATTTTGCTGCCTTTGCATTTATCATATCCCTGGCTGCTGTCATCAATGGTCTCGGCATTGTTCATTGGTTGACCCTGTTCGCCAATTATCTGCGTCGCAAGCAGAGCCTGAGCGTCCAGCATGACTGGATATTCAGTCTCTTTGCCGTCTATCAGTTCTTGCTACACATCCTGATGTGGTGGTCTCTTTGGGGTGTCAGGGATGCATCTACACTCAATTTCATAACCTATCTTTATCTCCTGATTGGCCCCATCCTGCTCTATCTCGCATCCAGCCTGCTCACACCGAACCTGGATGAAACTGAGGTCGATGTACGAGTACACTACTTCGCGGTCAGGACCAGTTATTTCAATATTTTGATCCTTCTCTGGATCTGGGCAATCTTCATGGGGCCTGTGTTACACGGTAATTTTACACCCACTGCGCCGATCTTTATTGCTTACCTGATGATTGCAGGCATATTGAGATGCACGACTCATATAACCGTTCATTTCACTCTAGCCTTGGTCAGCTGGCTATTAGTCTTGTTATTCATTGCCCTCTATGGGATGCAGCTGGGCGGAGTGAGCGCGGTGATCGATCCTTAGGTCTGCTGTGAATAGAAGTCAGTAAAATTGCGATTCAATTGGCATCAGCCTGAGTAGACCGGTCACTGGATGACTTCTTTTCCTGGGGCAAGTTGCTCCAATAACTGTTTTAATTGCGGATTCTCGGGATTTTCTTGAATGGCCTTCTTCAAGGTCACTCTGACCGAGTCGATATCACCCTGCACTGCCTGGATACGTGCCAGCATAAGCCAAGCCTGCACCAGTTGCGGATCCATCTGTACTGCACGTTGGAAAGCATGGGTGGCAGCCGAGAGATTGCGCAGTGTGAGTGCTACGCCTCCGATAACCAGCTGACTCTCAGGAAAGTCTGCTTTGGCCATCAACGAACGCTGAAGCTCGCTCATTGCATTGCGTAGGTCAATGCTGTTCTGCTCAGACAGAGCACCGACAGAGACATCCAACAAGGTCTTGGCGGTTTCGATACGCACGCTTTGCATAGGATCTTTCAACAGAGGTGTGAGTGCCTTGATACGTTGTTGCTGGGGTACAGATCGATACAATGGAATGGCTGCCATTCTAACCAGGGGGCTCTTGTCACTCAGCAGAACGGATAAATTATCCGCCTGATTCGGACTCATAAGGTGAGTAAGCCGTTGCAAAGCACTGGCACGCACTATTGGCGACATCGTTGTATTGTTAGCCAGTTCAATGAGCTGTTCGGAGGTCTGCGTTGACAAGGAGCCTTCGTCCACCGCTGCAAACAATTCGCCAAAGTGTGATTGACCAGACTGGCCGTTTGGGAAACGTGACTTGATTTCCTGAGCAGCCCATTCTGATGTTTTGTCCTTGTGGCAGCCAGTACAGGGGTCTGGCGTCTGTAGCTTTGAGGAAAGGTCAGGCCGTGGCACGCGAAAGCTATGATCACTGCGAGGGTCCACCACCATGTAATTTCGTTCAGGCATGTGGCACTGCTTACAAGCAGCCCCATCGCTCCCTGGCTCATGAAAATGATGAGCTTCTGTATCGTAATCAGCCTTCTTCAGGGTAGGAAAACCTGGATTTCCCCCGGGATTGTGGCACTGGGTACATAAGTCATTGCCGGACGATCTGACTTGATAGCTGTGAGGATCATGGCAGTGAGTGCAGCGCACACCCCGGAAGAACATCTTTGATTGCAGGAAAGATCCGTATACATAGACTTCATCATCGATCTGACCATCGGGGAAATATAAATTATCCCTTAACAACGCAAGTCGATAATGATCGTCGAATGTTGCGCCGGGAAATGGGCTATCCGATCCCAAAGGGGATCTGCGTGAGTGACAGGGCGCACAGAGATTGATCTCTGATTCCGCGTCGCCGTATGTGAAAACCGATGTTAAGCCCGTTTTGTTGACGTTTTTCCAAAGTGAGGGCTGAAATGTGTCTGGACTCTTCGCCCAAATCAGATGCGCCTCACCTGGTCCATGGCAGGCCTCACAACCCACACCGATCTCTGCCTGCGTGCTTTGGTATCGATCATTCAATGGATCGTAATTTTTCCGGAAATCCGTGGCATGACATTCCGCACAACGGGCATTCCAATTCTTGTAACTTCCTGTCCAATGCATGCCGTTACCGGCGGAGGTATCCTGATCTGGATAGAGGTGATACCAACGCCTGTTTTCCGTATCCCAGACAAGATCCAAGGCCTGTAACCGCCCCTGAGCGGTTTCTACGAGATATTGTTGCAGTGGGGTGATGCCCACCACAGAATGTACCAGGTAACTGACGGCTTCGCCCGTCTCGCTGTCTGCGGTGATAGTATATCTGCCATTTGCTTCTTTAAGCCGATACAGGAATCCTTCATGCTCAAAGAGTGCGTTGTCGAAGTCTCCCAGAACATTATCCTTGGTAGGCAGACGCCATGCCCAGCTGTGATGAGACTTGCTCCAGAGTTTATATTCTATTGAGTGGCAGCTCTCACAACTGGCTGAAGTGACATATTCCGGTTGCTTGGAATAAATATCCGAGAAACTCCCAAAGGCAAGAAGAGTAATGAAAAGTAGTTGAACCAAGGGTCGGTTAACTGAGCCCATGCTGGCAGTGTCCCACGAGTCATTAAAATAGGACTGCGCAATCCTTTGCTGCTGTCCTTTTTTAAACTAGCAATCCTCAACGGCTGACTGGAAAGCCGGTCGATTCCAGTTCCTTGAGTACCTTCATTGCCTTGAGAGAACGGTAGTTGATGCCTGCAGCGCTCAGGCTGGAACCAGCCTGAAATGGAAAACCGTCTAGCGAGCCAAGAAATTCCTGTACCTTCGCCTGTATCGGTACGAATAGCCACATATTATCGGCATACCAGCGCAAGTATCCTAGCTTACCTTCATCCCACATTTTTTCATATGGATCAGCTTTCAGATTGACAATCAATGGCCAGGAAGGGGTTTCCCTGATTGCGGTGTTGATACCACCTTCAAGGGTGGCAAAATGGACCTTCCAGTCATTCCAGCGCACCGCATTCAATTCACCGCCCTGGCCGAAATAGTAAATTTCTTCTCGAGGACCTTTTTCGGCATCACCTTTGAAATACGGGGAAAAATCATAACCATCCAGGTGTACTTTCCAACTTTTGCCGTTGGCTTTATAACCCTCTTTCAGTTTATCAACGATACCCGGCTTGCCTGCAGCAGCCAACAAAGTTGGAACCCAGTCTTCGTGAGACATGATGTCACCGATTTTGCTTCCTGGCTTGATGGTTCCAGGCCAACGGACAACAGCTGGTACCCTGAAGCCGCCTTCCCAGGTCGTACCTTTTTCACCATGGTAAGGTGTGATACCGCCATCAGGCCAAGAAATAGTCTCGGCGCCATTATCCGTGCTATAGATGACAATGGTGTTATCTGCGATGCCTAGTTCATCCAGCTTATCCAACAGCTGGCCTACATGCCCGTCATGCTCGACCATGCCATCCGGATAAAGGCCAATGCCGGTGATCCCGATGGATTCCTTTTTCAGGCGGGTCCAGACATGCATCCGGGTACCGGTTACCCAGGTAAAGAAAGGCTTGCCGGCTTTATGCGAACGCTCGATGAAATCCAGTGCGGTTGCGACAAACTCGTCATCCGCGGTTTCCATGCGCTTGCGCGTCATCGGTCCGGTATCTTCGATCTTGCCGCCGGCGGTAGCTTTGATGACCCCGCGAGGACCGAAGTTCTTCTTAAACTCAGGATCTTTGGGATAGTGGTAGGTCTCTGGTTCTTCCTCTGCATTGAGGTGATAGAGGTTACCGAAAAACTCGTCGAAGCCGTGGTTGGTGGGCAGGTGTTTGTCGCGGTCACCGAGGTGGTTCTTGCCGAACTGACCGGTCATGTAACCTTCCTCCTTCAAGAGGTCACCCATTGTGGGGGCCCAGTCGGGAATACCATGCTCGGAACCTGGCATACCGATGGTCAACAGGCCGGTACGAAAAGGGTGTTGTCCCATGATGAAAGCGGCGCGGCCGGCGGTGCAGCTTTGTTGCGCATAGTAGTGAGTGAACATGGCGCCTTCTTTGGCGATGCGATCGATATTAGGTGTTTCATATCCCATGACACCATGATTGTAAGCACTGATATTGTGCACCCCAATATCATCACCCCAGATTATCAGGATGTTCGGCTTTTCGGTATTCGCAAGAGCTGACCCAGTCGCCAGCAGAGCGGCGAAGGCCAGCAGAAACAGGTGTCGCATGTCATCCTCCAGAAGGGGTTGTCTTGTTATGAACTTCGTCTAGATTGAAGTTGGCCAATCATTACACACGAATTCTCAATTTAAAAGTTTTGAAGAGTCATTGTTTGGAAACATGCTAAAGATCGAACTGGTGTTAACCGATAATGGCAGAGTACTGAATGATTTCAACCACATAAATAATCTCAATGCAATCTACGCTGGGCAGAAGGTGCATTAATACATCGGAGGATGATAATCCGGTGATAACGAGTATCGTATTTGCACAGCATTGCCACCATGGCCCACTATCCATACTTGGCAGAATCACATTTATCTAAACACTATTCGAATATACCGAATATTGAATAAACAATTACACATATCTATGACACTGATGACTTATCGGCCGAACAGAACGACCAACACCCTTGGTTCGTTGTTCGCTTTATTTATTTCAATCCTGTTGTTCACTGCAGACAACCCATGCCACGCTACTGAACTCACGGTTGTTGAAAAACTCCTGGCAGACACAAGCACTGCCGATCTGAGCGAGATCCGTAAACGTAAACAACTGCGCGCCCTCGTGACCTATAGCCGCTCGGATTTCACCATCATGCCCAATGGCAGACCTAAGGGGCTACAGGTGGAATTACTCGCTCAATATGAAAAAATGTTGAACAAGGGAATCAAGCGGGAAGTGGACAAAACACATATCGTGCTCATCCCCACCAGCTTCGATCGTTTGCTGCCTGATTTGGCGGAAGGCAGGGGGGACATCGCCGCAGCACTGCTGACCATCACACCAGAACGCAAAAAGAGTTTGGCCTTTGCGAGCGGTGCGGCCATGAACGTCGATGAGTTGGTGGTCGTCAATCGTAAGGTCAATCCGATCAATGGCGTGGAAGACCTGGCCGGGCGTGAGATCTATGTGTTACGCAACAGCAGTTACGCCGAGCATCTGCAGGCCCTGAACAGGCAACTGATCGACAAAGGCCTAAAGCCTATCCGGATCAAACAGGCAGACAGTCATCTGCTGTCCGAGGATATTTTAGAGATGGTCAATGCGGGCATCGTATCGATCACTGTGGTAGACGACTACAAAGCCAAGCTCTGGGCCAAGGTACTTCCAAATATCCGGGTACTCGATGACGTACAGGTGAAATCAGACAACATCCTTGGCTGGGCGGTCAGAAAAGACAATCCAGAGTTGCACGAGCATCTCGCTACCTTTGCCAAGAGCGTAAAGAAAGGGACACTGCTCGGCAATATTCTGTTTAAAAGGTATTACGCAAATACAAAGTGGATCAAGAATCCACTGGCCGAGAGTGAACGCAGCAAGTTTCGCCAGGTCATCGGAATTTTTTCCAAATATGCTGACATCTATGATTTCGACGTACTGGCTGCTATGGCCCAGGCTTATCAGGAGTCGCAATTGGATCACAACAAGCGCAGCCACCGTGGAGCGGTGGGTATCATGCAGTTGTTACCATCAACGGCGGCAGACCCCAATGTGGAGATAACAGATATCAGTAGCCTGGATGCCAACATCCATGCGGGTGTCAAATATCTCTCCTTCTTACGTAAGCGTTATTTCTCCGACCCACAGATCACCGATGAGGACAAAATGGCCTTCAGCTGGGCCGCCTATAACGCGGGGCCTGCCAATGTACGCAGGATGCGCAACAAAGCACATCAGATGGGGCTCGACCCCAATGTCTGGTTTGGCAATGTGGAGCTTGCTGCCGCCAGAATCGTCGGACGAGAGACCATCCAATATGTACGTAATATTTTCAAGTATTACATTGCCTACTCACTGGTTCGTGAGATGCTCCTGCAAGAGTCAAAAAATTACACCTGAGGGAGTTGAGTCAAACAGGCCAGACCTACAAACAACCCCAAGCTTGAAGAGTCATTACAAATGACAGATCAACCAGGGAACATTTCGACTTGTCTGCAGACAAAACAGGATATGGTTTCGAAACAATTCTTTTTGATAACCAAACATTACGAAACACTTGGCAGACTGTCCCGACGCACGCAATTGCACATTCAGCAGGTTAGCCTGGAGATTGTATTCATGACTGCAGACAAGCAGGATTGCAGCATCAGTTATGTTTCCGCTAAATCGGCTGACCAAGTGACGTCGAACGGTTTACCAGACCAGAGCAGAACTTTAGACGTCGTTATCGATAAGCGCGTGAGAAGAAGTACAGATGAAAAAACACTCTCCTTTTACTCAAAGTTTTGACCAGTTACCCGGTATCCTGCCCGTATTTCCTCTTGCCAGTGCCGTGGTTATGCCTGGTGGTTATCTGCCACTGAACATTTTTGAACCGCGTTATCTGAATATGTTGCAGGATGCTATGGCAAGCCATCACATGATCGGCATGATTCAACCACGTGATGACAGTGCCAAGCCAGCCCTGTTCGAGGTTGGATGTGCCGGACGGGTAACCCGTTACAGCGAAACCGACGATGGACGCCTTGAAATCGTTCTGACAGGCCTGTGTCGTTATCGCATCATCGAGGAACTGAGTACTACCCGCGGTTATCGCCTGGTGAGACCCGACTGGTCTGAATTTTCCATCGATTTCGATGAAATCGAGGAACCCGCAGAACTCGACAAGTCCCAATTCGACACCGCATTGCGAGCTTATATGAAGCAAAACCATATGCAGGCAGACTGGAAAGTGATGGAAGAACTTTCACGCGAGGAATTGACCAATAACTTGGTCGGGATACTCCCACTGAGTAGTACCGACAAACAGATGTTAATCGAGACCGATACCCTAGCGAGCAGACTGCGCGCCTTTACCGCAATTCTTGAGGGTCACAGCAAGATTTCTAGCATCCAGTGACCTACTCACGTCATATTGATGTGAAAAATGAACCAGGTGGCTGGTGTTTAATAGCCAATACTGTAACAGAGCAGAGAGCCGCAATGAACAGGATAAATGGCGTTCGCGCAGTAGATTAGTTTGTGCAGCAAATGGTCCAACGATTATTGCGAACTTTCAGATCGTAAACCCTGTTGGCTTCATCAAGCAAATTCTCTGTAATGGATTTAAGTGTGCATCACCAGTTCAAGTCGATGGCAAAAAAAGGCCCAGTCATTTCCGCATCGATGACCAGTCCATCATCATCGAAATCCAGGTCCAGATGTCGATAACCGAGCGCTGCACTCACTGTATCACTGAAATGATAGCCTGCCCGCGCCACGATCTCCCATTGCAGGTCCGAACCCACACCGAAGCCACCAATTTCAGCTAGAGCATTGACGAAATAGTTTTCACCGATCTCTCTTGATCCCCTGATACCCAGGATCGGATCGGTCCAGTGCTTGGATTTTGAGGCACCAGGCAATCGTTTGAAATCAATGCTGGCCTCCAGTGACCAATAACGCAGACCCCCGAACCAATCGACACTGGCCCTGTCATCTTCGAACAAACGATAGGCCAGAGCGACGCCCAACATCACACCATCCAGTTCAGAATCCACAGAAAACGTTCCGTCATAATAAGTCGAGTCCTGGGAAAGCGCCAGATAGTTGTATTCACCGATGATTCCCCATTGACCCTTGCGTGCCTCGCCAGTCAGGAGAAAGGCGAAGTCGAGCACTTCGAGCAGGCTGGTGTCCGATTCCACCGGCGGATTCAGACCGATATCCAGGTCAGCGTATAGGCTCGGGATCCAGACATAGGGCGTCAGGCGATACTGCCATCCGTCTGATTCGGCATATGAGAGGTTCGGCAGCAACGCAATACAAATGGAAGCAGCCTTTAGCCATAGACCTATTTTCATCGTCATCTCCGCTTGATCCACTTACCCATCGCCTGAATCATGGTGAGCCTCTCATGTTGAGCGGAATATTGCCATTAATAAGATCGGCGGCAAAGATGCTCGCTGATCATTTCAGTGGTAGACGATGCCCGGGCTGCGTTTTACGATTTTCATCAGCTTTAACGGCTCGGGCTGATTATGACTGACTGGAAGTCAGGCCTTACCAGCGCGAACTAGATACCGGCCACTAATTGACTTTTTCAATGTCATTCAACTGCCAGGTACCGTCGAAATAGGATTGGGTTGGTGCGTAGAGACGGAAGTAGGTAAACCAGCCCTCCCCTGGCACCGTTTTGATCCAATTCTTGTTCAGGGCAGGATCCTTCGGTGGCTTGGGTCCGAAGTAGAGATCGATCGAGCCGTCCTGGTTTTTCACCAGGTCCATGCGGGACGACTTGTCCGGCAATTCACCCGTATCGATGAGACAACGGTCGTCGTTGTCATAGACTGTAAAGGACCAGAACTGCTTCACAGGCGCGTTGGCCGGAACCCTGATCTTATACTCCTGGCCACCGTCAAGCCAGTCTCCATCGCTGTCCTTCTGCGCCTCCAGATAGACCTGCCCGGCGCCGACGATCTTGCCCATCATGCCGTCTGTAACGCCAATGGCCTCGTAGAACCAGGAGGCACGCTCGTCGAGCTGAGTGTGGGTGTCCAAATCCTGATCGGTATCGGTGATGAACAGGGCCTTTTCCCAGTGCTTGCCGTCCCAGACACGCGCTCCTTCGAAACGCTTGGCGTAGGAGTTGGCCCGGGCCATGGCCTCGCCGACGGTAGCGGCCTCGGCGAGGATTTTCGCCTGTCGTTCGTCCGGGTCGAACTTCACACCGGGTTTGATTCCGAGCGGCCGCAGCATGGCCATTATAATGTAGTCACGAGGCTCCACCGGCTCGATTTCCAGGATGCTGGCGAGGCGTGTGAAGTAGGTCAGGCCACGGGGCTGGAATGCCTCCCAGCCGATGCCCTTGGAAGAAATAAACCGGGTCGGTGCCGGATTGGCGCGCTCGCTGTAGGGGTAAAGCTTATGCGCATTGGTGATCTTCGTAGCGGTTGCCGGATCGGGGTGGAGCACGCGATGCCCGAGGAATACGTTCCAGTGCGGCGAGCGGACCACGATGTAGCCCTCGGGATTGATCTCCGGATGCCCCGGACCGAGAATGAGGTACTTGGCGCCTATGCCCTTGTCCGGGCCGGTCTGCCCCAGATCGGAGAACGGGCGCTGCCAGAAGTCCAGCAAGCCGCCGGCGGTCGGTCCCGCTGGTATCTCGAAGACCATGGGGCCTGCCTCCTTGAGATTGGGGAAGGCCATCATGTATGGCGTGGTGGCATTGGCGGTGAGTATGCCGAGCTTCTGAGTGAAGTTAAGGTAGGTGACAAAATCGTTGGTACCCGCCCTGAAGACATCCTTCTGGGCCTTTTGCCATTCGGCCATCTCGACCATGGGCAGACCCCAAAGGTAGGCCTGCACGCCGCGCTGGAAGTCCATCTCGTCGTAGAGCTTGGTGACGGTCGCATCCGTGGGATAACCCTTGTCGAACTCCAGGGTACCGATGCGGGTCTCCAGCGTGCCCTCGAGGGCCCGTTCAGCCTTCTTTACCGGTTGTTTGGTGTCAGCGATACTAATGGAACTCGCAATAACTAATAGCAGAAGCAGGGGTAGGGTTGTTATCTTCATGCTAATTTCCTCTACTCGATATCAATACTTGGTCGCCCTGAACTTGTCTTCGAGTTTTGTGCCCTTGAACAAGATGTCATGGACGGTTTTGCCATTCATATTGGCGTTGGGGCCGTAGTAACGGGAAATGAAATAATAGTCATCCGTTACCGGCATCCAGTAGGTACCGTCTTTGGGATCTTCGCGACTGAAGGTAATGGTGACATTACCATTGGCATCCGGCTCGGTGTTGAAGGCGTTGTAAGCCTGGATATTGTTGCCGCCGATGTCTGCCGGGTTGAGTGGCAAACGAGAGTCGTTACCGTAGCGGGTAATCGACCAGAACAGTTCCACGCCGGGATCATAGGGTACCGTCAGTACAAAGGGGCCGTTCTTCACATCCAGTATCCGACCTTCACGATCGACCGGTGTGTTCTGGTAGTAGGCATGGTGGGTGGGGAAGCCTAAGTGACCGAGCAGTGTTCCGGCAGCGCGAACCAGGTGATTGGCGCCTGTTAGGCTGTTGACGGTATCAAACATGCCAGTAGACCCGGTCACCTCACCCGTCTGCAGGTATTTGAAGATGTAGTCGAATGCTGCCTTATGCTTAGCAGCATCGTAGCTTTCCGCGGCTTTCTCCATCATTTCCTTGGTTTCGGGATAACGCGTGGAATGTTTCATCGTCCATTGGATGATCGCCTGGGGATCTTTTTCGTTGGGCAGATCGACAGCCTGCCAAGCCCCGTGGATTTGCGCCTGGCGACGAACGCCGTCCGCCAGCTTGTCCTGGTTGAAGGCAAAGCTCTGAGTGCGCAGGAAGATCAGCGGAAAATCGGATTTGGTCTGGATTGCGGTCCCTTCCGGCATCGGTCCCCGGTAATTCTCATGCACCACCACGAAGCGCTGTCTTTCCTTTGCCGTAGTTTCCGCGTAGATTCCGAAATGCTCCATGTCGGTGACGAGCAGGCTACCGTAGCGATCATCCCTTGCCGGCGTATCCACAACCACGGGACCCCAGCGGGTGTCGATAACGGCCTTGGAGTAAAAATGATCCAGGGCGGGGGTAATGACAAAGAACCGATGGTCAGGCATGGGCGGGTGATCGAAGGTATTGAAGCCGAACTCCTCGATATGATTCACCATGGCGCCCATGTGATGGACCACCTTGTAACCGTAGAAATCGACGTCTGTAAGTTCGGTGGCCTGGAGCGAACCAGCCGCCCCAGACAGAACCAGTACTCCGGCCATCGCCAGCTTATTGAAGAATGCAAACATTTTTGTCCTCATCACCAAGTTGGGGTTCGACATACGCAAATTGGTAGTCGACAGAAGCACGTCAGAAACTAACGATACACACAGATAACATGTTTTTTACACGCGGGATATCCAAATTCCGACAAAATCCTTGATACCTGGAATTTAGATTGGATTTTTTAGCGTGCTGCTCGGCAGTTCACCAAAGAACTGTCGGTAGTCGTCCGAGAAACGCCCCAAATGGTTGAAGCCGTGGTCATAGGCAATCTTGCTTACCTGTTCATGCTGCGGATCAGCGTCCAGTAGGCTTCTACGAACGGCATTCAGACGTCTAGCCTTGATGTAGAAAGAAGGGGGCATACCCAATTCTTTGATGAAAAGTCGCTCCAGGGTTCGAATCCCCAGATCGGCGCTTCGACAAACATCTGCCATCGAGATCTGTTGCCCCAGGTTTGATTCGATATAGTCCAAGGCTTTTAAGAGATATCGCCGCCGAGCGAGTGGAGCACGCTGTTTTCCTGTCGATTGCTTACCCGATTGTGCCAGCAAAGACCCTACGACTGATAGCATAAGGTCTTGTAAATCTACCATTGGTCGACTTCGACTGCCTCGACCTACGAAAAGCAGCAATATAATCTCTTTTCGCACGGCGCCGACGATTTCTGGTTTCATGTGAACCAAAGATGATTGCCCCAACTCGATACCTGACCAATTCGGATCGTATGCACGAGCAAAGTTTTGAAACTGTTCTTTAGAGAGCCGAAGTGTGTGAGCGCCTGTATCAACTTTGGTATGGGTTATAAATTCACAACCAGGGAAAGTAGTGAAAACATCGCCTTGACTCATCGCATACCCATTGAAACTGATCTCTCCTTTAATTGATGTCGGTATCACCAGTGCCACACCACCTTCCTGGTTAGCCGCACACACCTCGAGCGGGCCTGTGACTTGCTCCTTTGTCAACAAACCTATGGGGCTGTCTAGTGTCCAGAAACGAGCTTGGAATGGGCTGGCGGTAAGTTGTCGATACTCAACCTGCCAACCGATATCCTGGTTGACATCATCGAACTCATCGACAGAAAAAACTTCAAGGTATTCAGTCATGTGAAAATCTCACATCATCCAACTTCAGGCCAATTACGAAATTATCTATTCAATCATTTATGCCTATCTCGAGTACGCATTGATGCAAATGAGTATCGCCAGAATACGCTATTGGCCAGATTCTTGCTCGTTCTGAGCTTAGCTGGCTCAGTAAATTAGAACTGGATAAGCTCAATCGGTTTAAGCCTATAGAAGCAGAATGTGCCTTTCGGACAAGCGTCCAGGTAGTGACACTATTTGGTTTGGATCATTCCGGAATCTATTCGTTTCAAATACTCGCTCTGATTCTGCTTTTCTGTTTCATTAGACATACCAAAAAGCTGTTGAAACTCATCAACGGCAATGTAGGACCAGGCTGACCTATCACTGAACAACTGCCCCATCAAGGCGCAATTCAGTGAATGACCCGGTTTGTAGGCATAGTAGTGACCAAAAATCGGAACGCCAGCCAGTGCAATGTCACCAAGTATATCGAGTACCTTGTGACGCACGAATTCGTTGGCATAGCGCAACCCGCCTTTATTGACGATACGCTCTCCGTCCACCAGCACCGCATTATTCAATGAGCCGCCAAGGGCAAGACCGCGATCCCGCAGATTCGTCAACTGTTGAACGAAACCAAAGGTCCTTGCTCTGGCAACATCGTTTCTGAATGCCTCATTCACCAGCTCCACAGAAATCGTTTGTGCGCCGACTGCGGTACCTGGAAAATCGATGGAAATGGTAATCCTCGGCGTGGGATTCGGCATCAGGATGGCGAACTTGTCACCCTCACGAACTTCTACCGGCCTTTGAATCCATATCGCATGCCGGGGCTTATTCAGCGACTGAGTTCCAACGCGCTCGATGCTCGTCGCAAAGGGTTCCGCGCTGCCGTCCATGATCGGGATTTCCGGACCATCCACCTCAATCAAAGCATTATCGACTCCGCAGCCAAGGAGGGCCGCCATCAGGTGTTCCACAGTATCGATGGTTGTGCCCTGTTTATTTATCAGTGTGGTCGACATATCCGTGGCATGCACGTTATACCAGCGCGCCGCTATCAAGCCGTCGCTAGGTTTGACATCTTTACGAAGAAAGAAGATACCACTGCTGTCCATACTCGGTTTGATGGTAATCCTAGCTCTTTCACCCGTATGCAAGCCGATACCGACGAAACTGATGGATCTACGAAGGGTTTTTTGATTCAGGTCATACTGAGTCATGGCGCACCTCTTAATCTTGTCGAATTCAAGACTATTGGAGGTGTTGAATCGGTGCTGATCCTTTGGCGCCAATCACATGTCTGAAAACGCCATTTTGACAACTTTGAGTGAATTATTGGCTGATCTAGTTGCTGTCTGGCTTGCTTGCATCCCTGAATTGCTGTGGACTCAGCCCGGTCCAGCGCTTGAAGGCTCGGGAGAAATTACTCGGTTCGCTGAATCCCAGCATATATCCTATCTCGGTGATCTGGCGATCGCTGGATGCCAGATACTCCTGCGCCAATTGCAAGCGCGTTTCGGCCAGTACTGCTTTGTAACTGGTTTGTTCATGCTTCAGTTGACGCTGCAGACTTCGCAAGCTCATGTTGAGGTGCTTCGAAATCGAGTCTTCACTGATAGTGGCACCCGGCAGGGCATCGATAATCAGTGACCTGAGTCTTTCGCTAAGCCGCTGCGGATCAAATCGTTTCAGATATTCAATGACGACTTGATCGTTGAGTCTCGCCAGTTCAGGGTTAGCATTGGGTAGCGGGCGCTCGAGTGTCTTTCGATCAAACAGAATCTGGTTGTTTGCACTATCAAACGTAACGGGGCAGCCGAAGAAGCGCTGGTAGCGAGCGGCGCATGTGTTTGGTGGGCTTCTTTGAAGATAGACATGCAGCGGTTTTATTGCAGACCCGGCCGTGATGCGGCACATTTGGAGAAACACCGATAGCGTGCCGTCGATGGATACAGAAACAGGCGGGCTCTGGAAACGTTCTGCGGAGAAGTCGACTCGATAGTGAGTTTGATCTGCAATTAAGCCGATCTTCAAGGCCGTGGAGAGAAAGCGCTGATAGCAGACAACACGCTCAATCGTATCATGGAGGTTGGTGCTTGTGACCATCGAGAGCCCAACCCCATGTAATGCAGCCGGCTGCACCACATTTGCCAGACCCAAGCCAAAACACTCGTCCCCGCTCCACTCCACTGCCAGTCTCCAGGCGCGCTGCATCAAAGAGACGGAAACCCGCCCATTCGGGTCATTGTAATCACCCAAACTGACACCCAATCTGGCTAAAAAGGCCTGTAGGTCTATGCCGCTGGCTTCAACGGCCTGGGCGAGTAGGCTGGCGACACTGACCAAGACTGTGTTCGCGCTCTCTTCTTCTGGTCGTATCATGACTGACTTGCCAGCTAGCCAGGATCAGCGATCTAGGCGGTAATCATCTCACTTGACTAGTGCCTGTTAATAATAATTGGATGCCATGCGCTGGCCCTATTTTGGGCTGCTCATGACAAAGAGTTCGAGAGTTGAAAGATACGAATTTATCCTCGATGTCTGACTTCAAACGAGCCTATCAGAAGGATGCATATACAAAAAGCGTAGGACCTTTGAACTCATAATTGAAACTGCCAACATAATCACTACCCTCAGCATCCAGATTGTATCGGTAAAAAGCATAACCGGCACCTAGTCCTAGATTATCCGTAATGTCATATTCAAGCATTCCTGCTGCATTCGTCAGTGAGCCGTCATAATCCTCATAACTCAACGAAAATAGCTGGCCCCAGCCACGCACCCTCAATTGATCAGTAAAGGCGTATGCACCATGCAAACCGATCACCGGCAGTGGGATGGTGAAACCACTGTCATACGAGCGATCCGCCTCGCCTTCGATCACCACCTCATCCCCAGTAGCGGGATCAATCGCAACCAGATTGCCGCGGCCTGACAGTGATATGTTCATCCGTGTCACATGTAACCCGAGCAACATACCGAGTTCTTTCTTTCCATCGTTGATGAAAGAGTAACCATACGAGATACGGTAAACCTCACTGTCAAATGATCCAGACAGTTCGGTTCCGGCAACCCACTCGATATTCTCCGTAGTAACACCGGATCTTTCGAAGACCTTGGTTCCGCTGCGGGAAAGATTCACGTAGGAGAAATCAACCATATGTTTTGGGTTGAAACGATAGGTGATATCCAAAAGTGGTTGGGTTTCGCGGTCAGACAAACCGAGATCATCCTCAAAGGAAATCTCCTCCCCTACCACACCATCTTTTGAATTGACTTGAATATCTGTGGCAGTAGAGGCCTGAAAACCTGATAACCTCAGAGTGAAGCGCTTGTTGAAACTGTCACCCAGTGCCGCTTCACCGGCAAGAACCATACTGCTATTTCCTGCAAACACGACGGCAAGTAATCGAGTGATGTAAAAAGATCTTTGTTTTAAATTCATGTGTTAGACCTTGTAGTTTAAAGAATCATGATCAGTGTACCGGCGAAGGTCAGCATAACATTGGCAAAGGTATAGGTGCCCGCATAACCCAGTGCCGGTACGCCGCTCTTTGCCGCATTGGTCACGATGTTGAGCGACGGCGTACTGGTCATGGCGCCGGTGATCGAACCCAGCAGCAGTGCGGGATTGAGTTTTAACACCTTCACACCGAACAAATAACCGACGAACACCGGCGTCAGAGTCACAAGCAATCCACCCAACAGAATGATCGGTCCCACAGAGAGAAAGGCCTCAACCAGTCCACCACCGGCCCCCAGACCAACAGCTGCCATGAACAAGGTCAGACCGAGTTCCATCAGCATATAGCGTGCAGCAGTCGGCACACGCCCAAAAGTGGGATTGATTGAACTGACATAGCCGATCACAATGCCGACCAACAGCAGCCCGCCGGCTGTTCCCAGACCGATGGAGATGGTGCCGATCTTGATCATCGACATACCCAGGAGCAGTCCGCCCACCAGGCCAAAGGCAAAGGTCATAAGATCGGTCTCCTCGACCTCCTCTTCGATATGACCAAAGTCCTCAGCCAATCTATTGAGTTGCTCTTCCTCACCGGTGATCTGCAGGATATCACCCTTGTTCAGCAGTAGCCGCTTACTCAGTGGCAGCTGTATACCGGCTCTTTTGATGTTCGATGCGATACAGCCGTACTTATTGGTGATATCCAGTTCCTGGATCGATTTTCCAACGATATGACGATCGATGATGATGATTTCACGACTGGCGATCTGATAGTTGAGCAAGCCGGGATCCAATACCTCCTCGCCCAAGTTATCTTTCGCCCATTGATGATCCTTGAGACTGGCGATCAGGGAGATGACATCATCTTCCATGAGTTCGGTGTCGTCTTTGACCTCCAAAATCTTGGAGTCTCGTCGTAAACGCAGTGCCTTACCTTTCCGGTCGATCTCAGCACCCCTTTGCTTGACGGTTTTACCAACACCTTGTTCACCGACACGATAGGCCCTGATGATTGGCAGCATATCCGCCTCGTCGATAACGCGGTGTCGACGCCCGAGGATGCCTCTTTCCTTGGCGTAGTTTCTGGCGGCTACCGGTAGATCGATATGCAGCAAACGTGGCAGGAAATGGATGATCAGGATCAGGCTGACGGTCCCAACGATGTAGGTCAAGGCATAACCCACGCTGATCTGTTGCAGGACCATTTGTGGATCCATCTCTGTCGAGAGCTTTGCCAGTCCGCTGTTGACCGCATCCTGAGCACCCGCCAGGGTCGGGGTGCTGGTCAGTGCGCCGGCCAGCAACCCGGCAGTGAATCCGGCATCCAGCCCGATCAGTTTGGATACGCCTAAGGCCAAACTGAACCCAGTCACGGCGACGATGGCCGCCAGTACGATATAACGCAAGCCATCTTCCCGGAATGCCCCAAAGAAGGTGGGGCCCGCCTGGATACCGACAGAAAATATGAACAGGGCAAAGCCGAAGGTGGCAACCCCTTGGGGGACCGTATAGCCGAAATGGCCGAACAACAGACCCGCCAGTAGGACACCGATTGTGGAACCGACCGGAATACCGCCAATCCGGATATTACCCGCCACGTAACCGATGCCAATCACCAGAAACAGCAACAGCATCTTATTGGCTTCGAGCAGCTTTAGTATGTCAATTTCCATAGAAAGCGGAACTCATTCGGTGACGGTTTGTTCTGTCGTGCAAGCTAACATACTAAGCCGATCGAAACGGCCTTAGCGATCCGAGGCACTCAACCTTTCGACTGTTTCTCGTTTTCCAGACCCTTTTTGGTTATCTCATGATAAAGGTGAATGGCTTTGGCCACCAAATCCTCGTATTCCGGGTGTCTTGCCAGCAGGGGCTGAAGCTCCTTCGTGTCTTCGAGCACCCGGGATAGAAAAGAGATGTCGGTTTCAGTCAGGGTTTCTCCCCGGTCCACCTGCTCCTTGAGCGCGAGCGCCTTAGGCAGTCTGATTTTTTCAAAGCGTTCGAGCAACGCGGCTATCACACCTGCATCTTTCGTAGAGTCAGTCATGGTTGGTCCTAGGTCGTTGATCGTTTCTCGCTAACACAAGTTGGCGAGGTGAAATGTGCATCCCCTGCAAGTTTTACTAGAGTCATTGGTTGCGAATCCGTCTACTTGATCGGAAAGACATAATTCAGCCACCCCACCATGCGCAGAAGGATGCGCCGAATCAGGGAGACATGCAGGGGATCGCTTTCCGAGAAGATCGCCATCTTCCCTTGCACTCCTCTAGGCAGGCCATAGTCATCCAGATTCTCTTCCAGTTCGACAATGGCCAGGGCACGGCCATGGGCGGCCACTCGCTGCGCCGAGATGAGTGTTCCAGTAGCCTGCACATCCCCCTCAGCCATGGCTGGCAAGACACTTTTCAATTTGCCTTGAAAGACATGCCCCGGTACCGCATCGATGATCACTTCCGCCATTGCACCAGGCTGCATACGCAACAGAGAATTCTGCCAGAAGCTGCCTACCATGGTTCGCCGTTGATCCGGTATGAAGATCGCTGCAGGACGCAGCGGAAGGTTCGCGGCCATGACGCCGGGTCGAACAGCAAATTGGGTGACCAATCCATCGGACGGGGCACGTACCACCGATCGTTCCAGATCATATTCGGCCGATTCCAATTCAGCCCTCAGCTGGGCGACCTTGGTATTGACCCCGCCGATCTCCGACTCGAAAGCCAGGCGCGTCCGGCGCAGATCCGCTTCAGCCGCCTCGACGGCCGCCTGTGAGGCAAGATAGAGCTGCCGGCGGTTCTCGACCTCCTGTTCCGAGAAGATCTTCGCGCCACCCTTCTTGTTACCCTTGGCGTAGCGATCGAACGACTGTTTGGCCCTGTCACGATCTGCTTTGGCCTTTTTCAGGCGGGCTTGCGCAGCCTCGAGTTGGGCCTCAGTCTGTTTGACCTGTTGTTCCGCCTCGGCCAACTGCGCCTGTTTGCGTGAAACCTTCATCTCAAAAGGCTTGGGATCGATGCGAAACAACACATCTCCCTGCTGCAAAGGCGTATTCGCCTCCGCCTCGACCGAAGCCACAATACCTTTCACGGCGGGAACGATCGGCACACTGATAAAGGACTCCTTGGCGTATTTGCCATAGGGATGGTTGTAGTTCATCAGCATCAGGAGGGTTCCCAGGAGTACGATTCCACCAAGAATCGCCGTGGGTACGGTCCATTTGTTGAGAGGAATACGAAAGACCTTGAAGATAACGACACAGAGTCCCGTATAGGTCAGTATTAATAGAAGATCCATGAATCAGTCCTCCTGCCGCGGTTTATCATTCTTGATTTCGGCTTGCAACGCCTCCACCTGTTCCGATAGGGCCTCGACTTGTTTTACCAACTGGATGGTCTCGCCGTTATCGGGTACCGCCGCATCCTTCCTCGATCTGGAGTGATCGAAACCCCACCCTCTGTCTTCTCGATATAACGTCGACCAAATCCATAGAAAGGGCCAAATCGCGTGCAGGGTGAATAGACTCACCCAGCCAGCGACATGGATGGCATCCTGGTGCGGGTGATTGCGATGCACCGCGATTTCGTATGGAATATCATGTATGACGATGATCGCGTAAAAGAAAAACACGACAACAAAAAACACGAGAAACAGGGCGAAATAGTCGAGAAACATCTACTGGTTTCCTAATAAACGATTTATGAGTTCGGTGGATAAGAAGTTAATTTTGGACTGAAGGGGCCTGCCTACTGAGCCTCAAAGTCATCACTTTCATGCCAATTGAAATGAATACATTCGTGATCGATAAGATGACATCAACCGCTCAATGTGGCACCTCGGATGATACCATCAGGCAATTCATCTGGCACCGGTGAAAACTCCATACGTTTCACGGCGCATAGAGGGATGACATGTAGACTTGCATCCGTCTCTATCAGAATGCGATCTGTCGTCATTGCCGTGTGTAGTTTCTTCATCAGATCAAATCGATCACTTGCTTGCTTGGGGAACACAAAGGTTTCACTGGTTCCATCGGTATAATGTATTGTCAAGTAACGGCTGATATCCATTGATGTCTCACGTCGGCATGGAGTGAATAGGGCATATCATATACAGTTGATTGATTTTGCCAAAACATTTTACCACTGACCTGGTCTGGCCATTCTGTAACGGTAAGCAATCCAACCATCTGTTCCCGGAGAGACCCCTCAGCCGTCTTGGCTGAATACTCACCAGTATTGAATGGGATTTTTCTTAGCGATGAACAGATGGCGTCACCGTTGTAATGAATTTATTTGTCTGATGAACGGGAATTCGATGTTTTCGGGATTATAGCGGGAACCGGGTCCTTACAATTATCCGAATTACGACAATAACATGATATCCACTCACTCACTGCTGCCCCAATAGCTTTCATTGTCAGACTGTACAGATTACACTCAAACATCATTCGATATCCCAGTGTGACTCTTACTCAGATCTTCAACTTACTATCAGTATCTTATGGAGTAAACTAATGAAGCGGATCATCATCATTGGATTATTTAGTATTTTATTTCTGGTAGGTCGAACAGGATATCCCACGGATTTACAAGTGTTAAAATATTCTCCTGTCCGCTATTTCAGTGAGACAGACTGGGAACTGGCGAAATCGACCGCTCGAGAGGTCTTAAACAATCATGCCGACCATGAGGTGGGAAGCTGGGAAAATCCAGAGACAGGAAACTCCGGCAGCCTCGTGGTGATCCGTACGGGTAAAGTCGATGGCCAGACCTGTAAGAAACTGCAAATCCACAACAAGGCCAATAACCTCGAAGGCAATGCCGTCTACCTATTTTGTCAGCAAGCAGATGGGAAATGGAAATCTGCCGGCATGGCACCTCAGTAGGGCATGATCTGAACCATGAAAATGACACTGCAATATTCATTGATCTTATCCCCCCTCCTCATCTTCACTGCAGCGCTGGTTGCCGAAGAGCGTGGACAATCCATCATGTTTGGAGATACCCCGGGATACCGAACCAAGGCCCCTATCGAATCAATCAACCAGGCAGATGACGAGTGCAGGCGTCTGGCAGACGAGATAGAGCGTCTGAAGGGCAAACCGCAAAGACGCTATACCGCAAAACAACGGTATGATGCTGAGTGTCGACAACGGATTCAGAATGAGTAATCCGTAGACTGGGAATGGAGGTCAGGTCAGGCAAACCCATGTCCATTCACTGCAGTAAAATTGCGACAGGGTCACTGCTGCTGTGACTCATCCCGATGCATGAACAGGTTACGATTTTGCGCTTGATTACATCACGAAATCGGCGTATCGGATCATTCCGTTAAATGCAGTAGCTCCTGCTGTATCATTCTCTCTTCGTCAGGTGTGCTGATAGCGATCTTGAGTTGTTCATTTTCGACCTTTAGCAATGATACGGTGATTTGAGAATCACCTTCGCTAAGGATCAGCGATTCACCTTGATGGCGACTGAGTATGAGCATAGGAAAACTCCCTCGTTGATCACGTCCTGTCTGTAGCTGATAGCGATTCTCCAGTAAGGGAGGCGTGACATCCACTGCTTTCGTTCCCCACTTGAATGTCAAGGTGTGTAATTAGGACTTAAAGCGCGTAAGGCTCATGCGATCAGGAAGTTAAGGGTTCACTGCACCCACCAGAGCCGGGTGCGCAACCCCAGGCTGGTCGTGTAGCCGACCTCGGTGAAGCGGATCACACCCCCGGCATCGATAATGAACGTCGTCGGCACCCCTGCAACCCCCCAACGTGACGCCAACAGCCCCTGTGGATCGGAGATCACCGGAAAGCTTAGAGCGTTTTCATCCAGATAGGCCTGAATCGCTGTTTTGTGGCCCGATTGCATGGCGATGGTGATCACCGTGTAATCTTCCGCCAAGCTGTCGATGGTTCCGGACTCAAGCTCACAAATCGGACACCAAGTCGCCCAGAAATAGACCAATACGGGGCGTCCGCGTAGACTCTCCAACGCCAACACCTCTCCATTCAGGGTCCGTCCTGACAGCATCGGCGCCTCGCCTGTCACCGTATCTCGGGTTTGCCAGAGATGCAGCAGATAGAGCGCTCCGAACAGTAAAAAGAGCTCGAATGCCCAACCGAGCAGACGGCGTTTCATTGGCTTCGCGGGGCGATTGGGATGTTTCACGGCCTACTATGGTCAGATCGAAGGGATAGCCTCTTTGCACATGGATTCCCAGGATGGAATCCGGATACTATCAAGCGTACGCTTAGAGATGAAGCCTATCCAAGAGGGAGTTTGCTATCACACAAGGCCCTGACCCATGTCGATATTGCTGGTTCTTACAATTTCTCTCGTTTGCGCGGTGGTATGCCACTTCATCGCCAAGACCCGTGGCTTGCATCCTGTATTCTGGGGCATGATGGGCTTGTTGTTCGGTCCCTTGGCCCTGCCCTTTGTTTTCCTGACAGGGCGATCAGGGAAAGACCACTGAACGGATGACCAGTCTGAGAACGGGCCGATTGGATCACTATGCTTGCAAAGCTCATTGCCGACCTGCTCGTCATCCTTCACCTTCTCTTCATCCTGTTCGTGCTGCTTGGTGGTCTGTTGGTCCTCCAATGGCGCAAGATGGCCCTGCTGCATTTGCCCTGTGTGGCCTGGGGCGCCCTGGTCGAGTTTAGCGGTTGGATCTGCCCCTTGACCCCCCTTGAAAATCACTTCCGAAGCGCAGCGGGTGAACAGGGTTACCAGGGCGGATTTATCGATCACTACCTCATGCCTGTGATCTATCCAGCCGGGCTGGACCGTGACACACAGTTTGTTCTCGGTCTTATCGTGATTGGCATCAACCTGATCATCTATGCCGTCATCCTGTTTTCAAGACCCACCCCCCCGAGTAAACACCCGTGAATCTCTTCAATCTTGATCCGGAAATCATCTATCTGAACCATGCAGCAGTGGCACCTTGGCCCACCAGAACCGTCGATGCCGTCAAGGCATTCGCCATCGAGAATGGGCGGTGGGGCGCCACAGACTACTCTCGTTGGCTGGAAACAGAGCACCGGTTACGCAACCAATTGGCTCAGTTGATCAACGCACCCTCCGAGCAGGACATCGCGCTTTTGAAGAACACCTCCGAGGGCCTGTCGATCATCGCGTACGGTATCGACTGGAAAAAAGGAGACAATATCGTTTCCATTGCCCAGGAATTTCCATCCAACCGGATTGTCTGGGAGTCTCTGAGATCCCGGGGGGTGACCCTGAAACTGTTGGATTTGCCAAACAGCGTCTGTCCCGAAAAAGAACTGTTGAAGCTGTGTGACGAGCGTACCCGGCTCGTTTCGATCAGTTCCGTGCAATATGCGACGGGGTTGAGGCTGGATCTTCAGGCTGTGGGTCGTTACTGCCGGTCACATGGGGTGTTGTTTTGTGTGGATGCGATCCAAAGCCTGGGGGCCATCCCCTTCGATGTCGCTGAGAACCTGGCCGATTTCGTCGTGGCGGATGGACACAAGTGGATGCTCGGTCCGGAAGGACTTGCCCTATTCTATTGTCGTTCTGAGATCCGGGAACGTCTCCGGCTGCATCAGTACGGTTGGCACATGGTCGAACACGCCGGTGATTTCGACAGAAAATGCTGGCAACCGGCGGATTCGGCCAGCCGTTTCGAATGCGGCAGTCCCAACATGCTGGGGATTCACGCCCTGAGCGCGAGCCTGGACTTGTTGTTGGAGCAAGGTATCGACTCAGTTCAGCAGCGCATCGCGCACCTCACGGCATACATGGTGGAAGCTGTGGATCGTCTGGGATTCGAGCTGTTATCGCCGCGCCAACCCGAGCGACGTGGCGGCATCCTGACATTTCGCGTGCCGGAGCGGGACAACCAGGCACTTCAACGGCATCTGATGCAGCAACAGGTGATCTGCGCCTACCGGGGCGGCGGTCTCCGCTTCTCTCCCCACTTCCACCAGGCTTCCGATGGGATCGGACAGGCCTTCGAACGCCTATCCGGCATACTCTGAACCGTCGTAGTATATTACTATCTGGTTATTTTATGATTTAGATCAATCCGTCTACAGGCTGCTCGAATATATTATTAGGTAGGACATCGCCCAACTGGTGTAACGGGTTGTCGAGACACTTCAGTCGCTGACCAGACCTTATCAGAGCGATGCCTTGCATACCCTGTCTTGATCTTGAGGAGAATCGGAACGATGAAGAAGACTCTGCAAATTGTTGCTGTTGCTGCCGTCACCGGATCAGCTCTGCTGACTGCCACCTCTGCACAGGCTTTCTTTGGCCCCTTTGGTGGCGGCCCATGGAACTGGGGTAATGGCTACGGCCCATGGGGCGGCTATCCCTACTATGGCGGTTACCCGTATTACGGCGGCTATCCGTACTATGGTGGTTGGGGTGGTTATCCTTATGGTGGATACGGCTATCCCGCCTATGGTCTGCCTTATGCCTATCCTTACGCCGCACCCGCAGCTGCTGCCCCAGCTGCCGAAACACCCGCAAAAACAGAATAATCCCCTACCAGCCAGTACCGACACCCCGCCGCCTTGGCGGGGTTTTTATTCGCCTCGGCGAATTGCTATTCTGCGCCCAGGATTATCACAGCAGAACTCAACACCATGCAGGATACCCATATCTCTCTGGCCCACGGCAACGGCGGGCGCTATATGCGGGAACTGATCGAGGATCTCTTCTCCCGCCACTTGAAGAACCCCGGTCTGGATGTTCAGGCTGACGCGGTACCGCTGCATTTGGAGGAAGCAGGCGAGATCCTCTTCACGACCGACGGCTTCACCGTCCAGCCCCTCGAATTTCCCGGCGGCAATATCGGTTCCCTGGCGGTGCACGGCACCACCAACGATCTGGCGGTGGCCGGGGCCGTGCCTCGTTACCTGAGCCTCAACGCCTTTATCGAGGAGGGCTTCGAGGTCGATCAATTGGAACGCATCATCAAGGGTATCGCCGCGGCTGCTGAGCAGACCGGTTGTCGGGTGGTGGCCGGCGATACCAAAGTCGTGCGCCGAGGTGAAGGTGGCGGCGTCTACCTGGCGACCACCGGGGTCGGCATCCGCCGCCAAGGTCTGGCACTGAGTCTGCAACGTATTCGTCCCGGCGACAAGTTGTTGGTCAGCGGACCGATCGGCGATCATGGGATTGCGGTCATGCTGGCCAGAGAGCAGTTCGGTCTGCACGGGGACCTGCATTCAGATGCCGGCAGCGTTTTACAGCTTGCCCAATCACTGCTGAACCTGTCAGGTCTGCATTTCATGCGGGATCCGACTCGCGGCGGGCTGGCCACGGTCGCTCATGAGATCTGCCGCGCCACCGGCCACCAAGTCCGGCTGGAGCAGGATCGGATACCGGTGCGTGACTCAGTGCAATCGGTCTGTGAAATGCTCGGCTACGATCCCCTGTTTCTCGCCTGCGAAGGCAGAATCGTTGCTCTGGTTTCCGATTCAGACGCAGACGCGGCCCTGCGGGCCTGGCGGGCCTTGCCCGAGGGCCGGTCTGCGGGCATCATCGGTCAAATCACCGAAGGTGATCCTCATGTGATCCTGGAGACTGAACTCGGTGGTGCGCGCATCCTGGAAGAGCTGGAGGACGACCCGCTACCCAGGATCTGCTGAGTGCGAATACCACTTATCTTCAGCGCAACCGAACGCTGTCGGACAATCCGCTGATCCTTGCGATGCCCTGTGCGACACCGGCGCCCAATCGCTCCGCAAAGCGCTCCCAGACATCCTCCTCGGGGGTGAAATCGACGATATCCTCCACCCCGACGATCTCCCTGGCCACATAGCTGCTGCTACCGAAGGCATCGATGAGACCGATCCGTTTCGCCTCCTCTCCGCTCCAGAACAGGCCGCTGAAGATCTCCGGATACTCATCGGCCTTGAGCCGGTCACCACGCCCCTCCTTGACCCGGTTGATAAACTGCCCATGCAATTGATCCAACATGCGTTGCAGGTGCGCCTTGTCCTCCTCGCTCACCGGTGAAAAGGGATCCATGATGCCTTTGTTCTCTCCGGCGGTCATCAGGCGACGCTCGATACCCAGATTCTGCATGCCTTCGACGAATCCGAAGCCATTCATCAAGACCCCGATAGAGCCGACGATGCTGCCCCGATCCGCATAGATCTCGTCTGCTGCCGAGGCGATGTAATAACCGCCCGAGGCACACATATCCACCACCACTGCATAGAGTGGAATGTCCGGGTACTTCTTGCGTAAGCGGGTAATCTCATCATTGACATAACGAGACTGGACAGGACTCCCGCCGGGTGTATTGAGACGCAGAATCACTGCTTTGGTCTTCTTGTCCTTGAAGGCATTGCGTAGACCGGTAACGATCTTGTCGGCGCTGGCCTTGGTCTCCGGTGCGATAATCCCGTCCACTTCCACCAATGCCGTATGCTCCTTCAGGCTGGCCTGGGACATGTCCCATTCATCCGACCAGATCAGCATCGCCAACAGGAGAAACAGATAGGCGAAGGTCAATGACTTGAAAAAGATACCCCAACGCCGGCTTCGACGATTTTCCTTCAAGGTGGACATGAGCAGCTTGTCCAGTTGCCTGCGTTCCCAACTGTCCGGACTGTCGTGGGTATTCGGGTTCTTATCACTATCTCGATCTGACATACAATTTCCTTAATAAGTTACTGTTTATTTGTACTAAACAACTGCAATCAATGCTCGCTGCTCGAGCCACGCCGGGATGGCGCCAATTTCGTCGAGGCAATCCAAGGGATTGTGCTTGGCTAAACGTTCAGGTGCGTGCACGCCATACGTCACCCCCAGGGAGGCTACTCCGGCATTGGCCGCCATCTGCAGATCATACTCAGTGTCCCCGATCATCAGGGCCTCTTCGGGAAACACACCCAGCTCATCGAGGATCTCTTCCAACATTGCCGGGTGAGGCTTGGAAAAGGTCTCATCCGCACAGCGGGTGGCATGAAAAAATACTGATAAACCAGTATGTTCCAAAACCATATTCAGGCCAGTTCGACCTTTTCCGGTAGCTACGGCCAGCAGATACCCGGTTGCCGCCAGGTCCTGAATCACCTCACGGGCACCCCGAAACAAGGAGGACGGCGTGCACGCTTCGCTCAGATAGTGCACCCGGTAGCGGCTCACGATG
>JAAUXZ010002838.1_pt1 | contig 39769 bp, 37 predicted proteins | sample 7278131 | NCBI WGS metagenome assembly JAAUXZ01 (sample SAMN14350119, study PRJNA611818) | marine sediment metagenome | isolation source: surface marine sediment (3m) | place: French Polynesia: Moorea | collected 2018-08 | reverse complement strand
CAACGGCCATTGGGGCTTAACTCCTTAAATTCACAGGTTATGTTTTCGGCGAAGTCGTACTATTGTAACTATGCAATCCATCCCGGAATACCATTTGTGAGCAAAGGGTTATGCCGTACCTTACCTTGCCGCTCATTGGGGATTGTGAAAAAATCAGGTTAATCGCAGAAAGAAATATAAAGTTAAGAGTGTTGTTTTGATTGATTCTGAAGGATTTCGGCCCAATGTCGGCATTATCCTCTGCAACAACCAGCGCAGGTTGTTCTGGGGGCGTCGTGTCGGCCAGAATGCGTGGCAGTTTCCGCAAGGTGGAATCAACACAGACGAGACCCCTGAACAGGCCATGTATCGTGAACTGGAGGAGGAGATCGGTCTGCAGCCTCATCAGGTCAAGGTTATCGGTAGTACTCGGAACTGGTTGCGCTACCGCTTACCCGAACGATACATCCGTAAGCATTGCGAACCCTTGTGTATTGGGCAGAAGCAGATCTGGTTCCTGCTTAAAGCCAACTGCAGGGAAGATGCCTTCTGTTTCGATAAGACCGACAGTCCTGAGTTCGAGGAGTGGCGTTGGGTCAAATACTGGCAGCCGGTGCGTGAGGTGATCTACTTCAAACGCGGGGTCTATACCCGTGCATTGGAAGAGCTTGCGCCCTTGCTCTATCCTGAAGGGGCGCCGGTCAGAGCACACTCCAATTATTTGCGTCAGAACAGGCGCTGAGCATTCTCTAAATTATTCTTTTTTCGGTTAGTTGGATTTGGTCCATTCCCGGGTGCCTGCTTGTCAACTGGGGGGATCAGCACGCAGGCTTGCATGTTTAGGAGAAGACCATGACAGAAGTGAAAAACCCCCCGGCCGGTATGCCCCGGATCACCCCCTATCTGTTCTATCGGGATGTAAGGGCCGCGCTCGTTTGGCTGCACAGGACCTTCGGCTTCGAAGTGAAAGGCGAGCCCCTGGAGATGCAGGAGGGTATGCTGCATGCAGAGATGGGTTACCAGGACGGCTTTATGATGATGGGCACGCCCAGCGAGGAAAGGGGTGCGAAAAGCCCGCACGAATTGTCCGGGATCCATCAGAGCCTGTATATCTATGTGGACGATGTGGATGCCCATTATCGACAAGCGTTGGCCGAGGGTGCCACGACCCTTACCGAACCCATGGATATGTTCTGGGGAGATCGGATGTATGCCGTGAAGGACCTGGAAGGACACCACTGGAGCTTTGCCCAGCATATCAAGGACGTGTCCGTGGAAGACCTGGCCGCACAGACTCAGCAAGCGGAGAGCTGATTGTGGATAGTGGACTGACCTAACCGTGATGCATCCCCGACTTGAACATGCTCGAACTCCTGCACCGCATCGTTAAAGACGTAAATGCCGCCGAGGACCTCGGCTCGGCGCTGCAGATTATCGTTGTCAAGGTCAAGCTGGCAATCGGTGCGGATGTCTGTTCGGTCTATCTGACGGACTTGGAACGGCGTGAGCATGTCCTGAGGGCAACCGATGGTTTGGAACCGCAAGCGGTGGGCAAGGTTAGGCTCCCCCTGCATCGGGGCTTGATCGGTCTGGTCTGCGAGCGGGCGGAACCCATTAACCTGGCGGACGCACCCAGTCATCGGCGCTATATGTTTGTCAGCGAGACCGGTGAGACCCGCTACCGGGGTTTCCTCGGAGTGCCGATCATTCAGAATCGGAAGGTGCTGGGGGTCCTGGTGGTCCGCCAGATTCAGCAACGTACCTTCGACGACAATGAGGTCACCTTGCTGTTTACCCTGGCAGCGCAATTGGCCGGCGCCATCACCCATGCCCAGGCCAGCGGGGAACTGGATGCACTGAATGAAAACAAGCCCCTCACGCGATTTCTGCAGGGTCGAGGAGGTGCCCCTGGGGTTGCTTTGGGGCACGCGATCGTGGTCTACCCCCCGGCTGACCTGGAGGCTATTCCCGACCGGCCGGCCGACAACCCTCAGCAGGAGGAAGAGGACTTCCGTTCCGCTGTAGCGGCGGTTATCGAGGATCTGATGGCCATGGAGGACCGGGTGGAAGACATCCTGCCGGTCGAGGACCGGGCCCTGTTCGACGCCTGGCTGATGATGCTGGGCAGCGCTTCACTGATCGACAAGACCGTCGAGCGGATTTATGCCGGCAACTGGGCTGCCGGTTCCCTGCGTCAGACCATCGAAGAGCACGCCAAGGTGTTCGATGCCATGGAGGATGTCTATCTCCAGGAGCGCGCCTCGGATGTACGCGATCTGGGACGGCGCATCCTCATGCATCTACAGCAGGAACGCTCCGGTCCAGTGGACTATCCGGAAAACACCATCCTGGTGGGCGAGGAGGTCAGCGCCATGCAGTTGGCCGAAGTCCCCCTGGAGAAGTTGGCCGGTATCGTTTCGGCAAAACGCGCCAGCTTTTCCCATGTGGCGATCCTCGCCCATGCCATGGGCGTGCCGGCGGTGATGGGGGTGAGCGACCTGCCGGTGGGCCGTATGGACGGCCGTTTTATCATCAGTGACGGTTATCGCGGCCGGGTCTATGTGACACCCAGCCAGGCGGTCCTGGAGGAGTACCAGCGGTTGGCCGAAGAGGACCGGGAACTGAGCGACGAGCTGCAGTCCGTACAAGACCTGCCCTGTGAGACCACCGACGGGGTGCTCGTCTCCCTCTACCTGAATACCGGTCTGATCTCGGAGGTGCAGAGTCCGGGCCAGAACGAGGCCGCTGGGGTGGGTCTCTACCGCACTGAAGTGCCGTTCATGATTCGCGACCGCTTCCCGGGTGAACGGGCCCAGATCGCCAATTACCGGAAGGTCCTTGAGACCTTCGCGCCGCGCATGGTGACCATCCGAACTCTGGATGTCGGTGGCGACAAACCCTTGCCCTATTTTCCTATCAGCGAATCCAATCCCTTCCTCGGCTGGCGCGGAATCAGGATCTCTCTGGATCACCCGGAGATCTTTCTCACGCAAGTTCGGGCTATGTTGCAGGCGGCCGTGGGACTCTACAATCTGCGTTTGCTGCTGCCCATGGTCAGTCATGTGAGCGAGGTGGATGATGCCGTATTACTGGTGCAGCGCGCGCATGATGATCTGGTGGAGGAGGGACTGCCGGTGAGGATGCCCCAGATCGGGGTGATGATCGAGGTTCCCGCGGCGGTCTATCAGGTCGAGGCCCTTGCCCGACGGGTGGACTTCCTGTCGATCGGTACCAATGACCTGACCCAGTATCTACTGGCGGTCGACCGCAACAACACGCATGTGGCGGAAATCTATGACGATCTGCATCCTGCGGTGCTGCAGGCCCTGATCCAGGTGGTCGAGGGCGCGCGGCAATATCAGCGGGAGGTGAGCGTCTGTGGTGAGATGGCGGGCAATCCGGCGGCGGTGGTCTTGCTGTTGGGTATGGGCATCCAGCACCTGAGTATGAGCGGGGGCAGTCTGTCCTCGGTCAAATGGGTCATACGCTCGATCAGCCGGGCGCGCGCCCGGGAACTGTTGCAAGCGGCTCTGCGCTTTGAGAGGCCCGCTGATATCAAGGCCCTGCTCAACAACGCTCTGGAAGAGGTGGGGCTCGGCGGGTTGCTACGTGCCGGACGATAGTCTGATTGATGGCACGGATGAGCGCTGGGTAAACCAGCATTCTCAGCTAGGGTAATCTCACCGATCCACGAAATCTGACCAACAGTTTAGGCGGGTTGTGCCACCGGGCTTGTTCGAGTGATTGGATGAGCAGTCTATAGCGAACCCCAGGAATCACGCCGGCGTTGGAAGCGCAGATGCGGGAGGATCAGGCCGATCAGGATGCCGGCGATGATCACACCGGCGCCGATCAGGAACCAGTCACGGGTGGCCTCGTTACTGAGGGCCTGGTTCTCCTGCTTGAGGTCCGCCAGTTTACGGGTCAGGCTGGCGACCTGTTGGCGCAGCTCGTTTCTTTCACTGGAGATGCGAATGGCATTGGAAGCAGTGCGCTGGATGCTCTGTAGTTCCTGCTCCTGTTTCTTTTTGATCGTCAGCAGTTCTGAGTGGGCGGTTTCCAGCTCCCGGTGCTGGGCTTGCAGATCGGTCAGGCGTTTTCTCAGTTCACCGGGGGCCGCCTTCAGCGCCGCGATTTCCTGTTCCAAAGCTGCTAGTTTGCTGCGGGCGCTGGGTTCCTTCATCAGCTTGTTGGTCAGCATATAACCGGACTGTCCTTTGACCCTGACCTTTGAGTAACCGGTCTCTTTGTTGTCCGACAGGACCTCGACGGGAGTCCCGCTGGGCAGGATCCGTTTTATCCGGTGAGAGGTGCTCTCCCCGGTGCGCAGGGTGATCTTGGCGATATCCGTGACATAGCGGGTGTCGGCGATTGACAGATTGGGCAAGACCAGCAGTAGGCTTAGCAGAGGCAATATGAGGATCTTCATTGCAGCAATCCAGCTTAATGATGTTGGGAAGGTGATATCGAGGAGACAGTTTGCCGGAAACGGCCACGCAATGCATGCAGCAGTTCACAGCTTTCATCCTGTTGTGCGCATCTTCCGATGGGCAGGCAGCGGATTGACGGCATCCGTTCCATCAATTGCCTAATAAGTCGGTATGACGATCGGTGATTGTTGCCGGGTTCAATTATTTTCCCAGGAGTAGAAACTCGATGAGTGCCTTTTGGGCATGCAGACGATTCTCCGCCTCGTTCCATACCACACTGTCTTCGGCATCGATGATCGATGCGGTGACTTCCTCGCCCCGATGCGCCGGCAGGCAATGCATGAACAAGGCATCGGGGGCGGCATTTTTCATCATCGCCTCATCCACCTGGTAGCCCGCAAAGGCCTTTTCGCGCTGGAACTGCTCCTCTTCCTGACCCATGCTGGCCCAGACATCGGTGACCACCAGATCTGCGTCCTTGGCGGCCGCCATGGGCTCGCGGAAGATTTCGGCCTGATTTCCGGCAGGATCGAGGACTTGCGCCTCCGGATCATAGCCTTCCGGGCAGGCGATATGGAGTTTGAACTCGAAGCGGCGGGCTGCGTTGATGTAGGAGTGGCACATGTTGTTGCCGTCACCGATAAAAGCGACGGTTTTGCCGCGGATATCGCCCCGGTGTTCGAAATAGGTCTGCATGTCCGCCAACAGCTGGCAGGGATGATACAGGTCAGTGAGGGCATTGATCACCGGTACCTTGGAATGCGCTGCAAAACGCTCCAGTTTCTCCTGCTCGAAGGTGCGAATCATGATGATGTCGAGCATGCGGGACAGCACACGGGCACTGTCCTCGATGGGCTCGCCCCGGCCCAACTGGGTATCCCTCGGAGAGAGAAACAGGGCGTGCCCGCCGAGCTGGGTCATGCCCACCTCGAAGGAAACCCGCGTCCGCGTGGAGGACTTTTCGAAGATCATGCCGAGACTCTTGCCTTTCAGTGGGGTATGGATATCCCCTCGATGTTGCATGCGTTTGAGTTCCGTGGCCCGGTTGATGATCCCGTGCAGCTCTTCACCGCTCAGGTCCAAAAGGGAAAGGAAATGCCTGGTGTGCTTGTGCATGTTGTCGGCCTCGAAGGTCCTTAGAGAAAGTCGGTGACCAGTGCTGAAACAATCTCAACGATTTGGTCCGCCTGTTCGTCGCTGATCATCAGCGGGGGCAGCAGGCGAATCACGGAGTCAGCGGTGACGTTGATGAGCAGCCCCTGTTCCAGGGCATGGCTCACCAGCTCAGTGCAGGAACGATCCAATTCGATACCGATCATCAGACCGCTGCCCCGGATGTGGTTGACGCCGGGGCTGCCCTGCAGCTTGTCCCTGAAACCGTTGAGCATCCGGTGTCCGAGTTCAGCGGCGCGTTCCACCAGTTGCTCCGATTCCAGGGTCTCCAGGACGCTCAGGCCGACCCGGCAGACCAGGGGGTTGCCGCCGAAGGTGGAGCCATGGCTGCCGGGTCCCAGCACCTGCGCGGCGGCGCCTCTGGCCAGGCAGGCGCCGATGGGAACGCCATTGCCCAGGCCCTTGGCGAGGGTCATGACGTCCGCCAGGATGCCGTTGTGCTGATGGGCGAACAACTTACCGGTGCGCCCCATGCCGGTCTGGATCTCGTCCAGCATCATCAGCCAGCCCTGCCGGTCGCAGATCTCGCGGATTCGGTTCAGATAATCGGTGGCTGGGATGTTGACCCCGCCTTCACCCTGGACCGGTTCCACCAGAACGGCGACCACATCCCCGTTGTTTTGCGCAACGTCTTCGATCGCCTCCGAATCTGCATAGGGGACCCGGATGAAGCCTTTGACCAGCGGCTCGAAACCGGCCTGTACCTTGCGGTTGCCGGTGGCGGTGAGCGTCGCCAGGGTGCGACCGTGGAAGCTGTTTTCCATGACGATGATCGCGGGATTGTCGACACCTTTTTGGTGTCCGTAGAGCCTGGCGATCTTGATTGCGGCCTCGTTGGCCTCAGCCCCTGAGTTGGAGAAGAACACACGGTCCATACCCGCCAGACGGGTCAGCTCACGACCCAGGGTCTCCTGATGCTCGATCCCATAAACATTTGAAGTGTGAATCAGACTGCCGGCCTGTTCGCACAAGGCCTGACGGATCGCGGGGTGAGCGTGGCCAAGTCCGCACACCGCTATGCCGGCGAGGGCATCCAGGTAGCGTTTACCCCCCGTATCCCACAGCCATGCCCCCTCGCCTTTTGCGAAGGTCACCGGCAGCCTTTTGTAGGTTGTCATCAGTGCTTCAGACATATTTTCATCATCCCAGAAAAACGAAAGGCATCCAGATGGACGCCAGCTTCATTTCTCCGCCAATTGAATCGGTGGAAAACAGGCGATAGTACCGAGCTCCGCAGCGAAATTCAAATTTCAATTTAATTCTGTACATGTTGTCTCACTTGGGCACAATACGGGTTGGCGATCGATCGCCTGGTTATTTCTCGGAGTAGACGATGAGCATGGCGCTGGCCCTGACCCTGCATATCCTGGCGGTGATTATCTGGGTGGGGGGTATGTTTTTCGCCCACATGGCGCTGCGCCCGGCGGTCAATGCGCTGCTGGAGCCACCGCAACGTCTACCCTTGATGCTGCGGGTTCTCGACGCTTTCTTCCCCTGGGTGTGGATCAGCGTGATCCTGATACTGGCCAGCGGTTATTGGGCGCTGCTCACCCTCTACCCGGCGGAGATTCCGTTGTCCCGATGGTTCATGACGTTACTCGGGACACTCATGGCGCTCATCTTTCTGTTTATCTACATGGTTCCCTATCGACGCATGAAGGCCGCATTGCAAGCGGCGGAATTGCCCAAGGCAGGAGCCGCAATGGCTGTCATCCGGCGCCTGATCGGGGCCAATCTGCTGCTTGGCTTGCTGGTCGCGGTGGTGGCAGTCGCGGGTAAGTACGGCGGTTTTTGATCGGGTATGGCAGATACCCAGTGAGAATCGGTCGCGCGCAATTTAGACAAGGAGAGCACAGGTTTGCCGAAATCGATGCTCCTGACCGCCCTGCTCATGGGCATCATCAGCGCCTCCTTGCTACCCTAGGGGGCGATTACCGCCAATTTCTGGCGTCCGAGTGATCGGGGCAACGCAGTGTTCATGGCGTTTGGCGGCGGGCCTTGCTTGCTGCATGGACCATCGATCTTGTGGCATCTGCCGTGGAGCAGGGGTATTTCTATCCCCTGACGATCGGCGCCATCCAGGGTGGGTTGTTGTTTCTGGGCCTGCATCAAATCGTCAATGATTATCGCGAATTCCTGCGCAAAGCCTCCACCACCATCTATCACCTGCGATGCATGTAGCATCAGCATGTACGTCAGATCATCTGCCGCATCAACCGGGTCGATCTATTCAAAGATCTGCCGCGCCGAGACTTCAAGCGATTGCTCCATCGATCAAGATCAAGGTCCATCAGGAGTGTATCTATCGCAGACGCTGCGCAGCCTGGAGTTGGAGGAGGTCTTGCCCCAGGCGGCGGACATCACCCAGGAGATCAAGGAGAACAAGGGGGCGCCCTTGGCGATTTGGTTGGGTATCACGTTGGAAGACATCCCCGAGTCGCTGGTGATCGGCACCAGTCTCATCCATTCGTAGATCAGCCTGTCTTTGATCGCGGGGCTGTTTCTCTCCAACTATCCCGAGGCCCTCTCCAGTTCCACCGGGATGCGGCAGCAGGGATTTTCCTTTTTCCGCATCCTGATGATGTGGAGCTTACTGATGTTGACGGGTTAGGGCGCCGCATTGGGCAGCTATTTCTTCGTCAATGCGTCACCCAACACCTTTGCCCTGGTACAAGTTGTGACGGCCGGTGCCATGCTGATCATGATTGCTGAGACCATGTTGCCGGAAGCTTATTTCAAGGGTGGGTCGGTGGTCGGTCTTTCAACCCTGATGGGTTTTCTTGTCGCGATCTTCTTCACGACCCTCGATGTCAGTTGAATCGCAGTGGTCCTGGATGGTTTCCCCATATTCGAATTTTTCGGTCATCTGCTTCAGCGTGTTTGCCAGCTGGGTCAGATTTTGGATGGCTTTATGGACCTGTTTACTGTTCTGTTGATTGGCATCGGCCAGTTGATTGATGTCATCCATATCGGATGTGATGTGCCGGGCCATGCAGCTCTGTTCCTCCACCGTATTGGCAATCTGCTGGTTCATTGACTCCAGATTCAAGATACCCTCTTTGATCGCTTGCAGGCGATTGGCGATCTCAGTAGCCATCTCCTGACTGCTATGAGCCTTGGTACGCGCCAAGCCGATACGCTGTACACTGTTGGAGGCACCTTTCTGAAGCTGATTGATGATTTCGCCAATCTCTTGAGTGGAATCTTGTGTGCGAACAGCCAAGGTGCGTACCTCATCGGCCACTACGGCGAAACCACGGCCCTGCTCACCGGCCCTGGCCGCCTCGATGGCGGCATTCAGGGCCAGCAGATTGGTCTGTTCGGCAATACCCTGAATGACACGGGTGATCGTCGAAACACTGGATACCTGCTGGTTGAGATCTTCAATGGACAGCCCGACCTGATCCATGGCATGGGTCAGCCCGGTGATGGCGGATTGATTTTCTTCCACGATGCTGAATCCTTTCAAAGTCAGTTCGCGGATCGAGTTGGAGGAGGTGGCAGCGTGTGAAGTGTAGCTGGACACCTCCTGTATAGCTAAGGAGACTTCACGCATTGCGTCGGAGATGGCGTTGCTCTTCTGTTTTTGGGTGTCGACGTCGCTGTGGGTCCGTCTGGCGTTGTCATCGACCGATTCGGAGGCATCGTTTATCAAGAATGCCACCTGGCTGATCTCACTGACCAGCTCCCTGAGACTTCGCACCATGCATGACAGCGCAGCTTCAAGTTGACCGATTTCACCTTTACCCGATCTATCGGTCTCAATCTGCAGATTTCCCTTGGCGACTTCGGCGGCGGTATTCACGGCGATCTGCAGGGGTGACAGGTAGTGCTTGATGCTCAAGAAGAGAATCACGACACCACCGCCGATTACCAGCAGTACTGTGGCATACGCATATAGGTTGAATCGATCGAGATTGGTTAGACGTTCGGTATCTTCCCGACTGATCAATAATTGAGCGATGGTTTTTTCGGAAACATCGAAAATTGGTTGTGCGCTGAAAAGGTAGTACTTACCCTGATCTTGAAGGGTCTTGAATGTGGTCGGCGTGTTCATGGCCAAGGCGCTTTCAAGGAGCGATTCCTGTAACAATCTTTCCTGGGAAGTGATTCGTCCATCCATAGCGGAGATACCGACACCAAAACCACTCCGCTCTGCAAGCTGTCGGATCACCGGATCGAGACCCTTGGTGACCAATCCCAGTCCGATCAGTTTCCGACGGGACTGGATGGGGAAGGCCATGACACCTCCCGGGCTTCCATCGGGTAACGCTACCAGTCCTGATTGGGTTTCCAGTCGTTTGGCCGCATCGCTCACCAGCTGGACTGAGAGGCTGTGATTGATCTGAGGTGAAGAGGAGTAGAGGATCGAACCGTCAGCGTCGAACAGTTGCAGAATCTCATAGCGACCAAGATCACGCGTGAGGTTGACGAAGCGTTCGGCATATTTGTTCACGTCGGCATAATTGTTGGTTTTCAATGAACGTCGCAGGTCGAACTCCCCGTCGATCTCCCCCGCCAGGGTTGTGAGTTTGGTGAGATGATCGGCCACTAACTGGTCCCAAATCAACTGATTGCCGGTAAATACCGCATCCGCTATGCGCAGATCCTGTTTCGAGCGGATGCCGATACCCAGGAAAGTGAGAAGGATCGCGACACTGAGGGTCACGGCAATGGCTATCAGAGTAATGCGGCTTTTCAGCGACATGAATCGCTCTCCGGTCTGTATATTGCTGTCTGCCTATCGGCATTTTTGTCGGTTAACGAGCGGGTTTCTTGATCGATAGTGCAGCCTTGTCATCAAAATGTCATAAATCTTTCATACTCATGAGGGTTCACCGGGATATTTCATTGGTCGCCAATCTGTCACCTGATTGCCATCGTTCGGACACCTAGACTGACTATGGTACATGGTCGGATTGTGAGAGATCCGTCAATGAACAAGATCTGGAGGATTCAATGCATAACCGCAACAATAAAGTCATCATCGCTGCTGCAATCACCGCACTGTTCAGTGCAGGCGCGGTCGCCGATCGTTCCGACAAGTGGGACGATGACGATGACCGCCGCGGCCACAAGGAGGCGAAGCTGCAGATCCAGCTCGGCCCACGCCCCTTTTACCTGGTCGACGATATGGACGAGGGCAAACTGAAACGGAAACTGCAGAGCTGCACCGAAGAGCCGTCGAAGAAGAGCGATTTCTCCATCGGCCATCGGGGTTCCGCCATGCAGTTCCCGGAGCACACCAAGGAGTCCTATATGGCCGCTGCACGCATGGGCGCCGGTATCCTCGAGTGCGACGTGACGTTCACCAAGGACCAGGAACTGGTCTGCCGCCACTCCCAGTGCGATCTGCATACTACGACGAACATCCTGGCTACGGATTTAGCAGAGCATTGCACTCAGGATTTCGAGCCCGCAGTCTTCGACGAAAACGGTGTGAGGATCGAAGCGGCCTCCGCCCTCTGCTGCACCAGTGACATCACGCTCGACGAGTACAAATCCTTGTGTGGCAAGATGGATGCGTTCAATCCTGACGCGACTACAGTCGAGGAGTACATGGACGGTACGGTGAGCTGGCGCACCGATCTCTACGCCACCTGCGGCACCGTACTGACCCATGCCGAGAGCATCGAGTTGTTCGAGGACCTGGATGCCAAGATGACCCCCGAGCTGAAAGGCCCCAGTGTTAAGATGCCTTTTAATGGCTTCACCCAGGAAGACTATGCACAGAAAATGATCGACGAATACAAGGCCGCCGGCGTCGACGCGGAGGATGTCTGGGCGCAGTCCTTCAATCTGGCAGACCTGATCTACTGGATCGACAATGAACCCGAGTTCGGCGAGCAGGCGGTCTATCTGGACGGCCGCTACAATACCAATGTTGCGGAGCTGTCTCCCACCATGGTCGAGCTGGCCGGCATGGGAGTGGAGATCATCGCCCCGCCCATGTGGGTGCTGGTGACTCTGAATGAGGCCGGCGAGATCGTTCCCTCCGACTATAGCGAGGCCGCCAAGGACGCGGACCTGGACATCATCACCTGGACCCTGGAGCGTTCCGGCCTGCTGGTCAATGGCGGCGGCTGGTACTACCAGACCGTCACCGATGCCATCGACAACGATGGCGACATGCTGACCCTGCTGGACGTGCTGGCCCAGGATGTGGGTGTGCTCGGTGTGTTCACCGACTGGCCCGCCACCGTGACCTACTACGCCAACTGCATGGGTCTTGACTGACAACGGGTTTGAGCAGGCCCTGGAATCAAACTAACAGCTAGTAAGGACGGCTGCCTTCTAGCTTCACAGGGAAGTGGCTATTACCTCCCATAGAGATACAGGGCCTGCTCATTTTTATTGAACAGTCGATTGGCAAGGCCTTCATAATCCGATGGGGTTAGCATCGGTTTTCCCTATTTATAACTGGACCAGGCCCTTCTGCTACAGGTGGATTTCAACAGGCGGCCGGGGGGTCAGCTTGCAGGCAAGTCTCGCCTCGGTCAGTTCAATCAGGTCACTGCCGCGCAATCTTGAAAAAGGCCAATCGCTCGCGTATCTCCCGGGTCCGTGTGTGCATGTCTTTGGAAGCACTGGAGGTCTCCTCGGCGAGAGCGGCGTTTTGCTGGGTCATTTGATCCATTTGTGAGATCGTACGATTGATCTGTTCGATGCCGAGGGCCTGCTGTTGGCTGGCCGATGCGATTTCAGTGATGATTTCGCCTACCTGGACTACCTCATCCACGATCTTATCCAGCGTTCGGCCTGAGTGATTGACCAGTTCGGATCCGGCCTGAACCTTGTCGAGGGAATCCTGGATCAGTTGCTTGATTTCATTGGCGGCAGTAGCTGAACGCGTTGCGAGGTTTCGCACCTCGGTAGCCACCACGGCAAAACCCCGCCCCTGGTCACCGGCACGTGCGGCTTCAACCGAGGCGTTGAGTGCGAGTAGATTGGTTTGAAAGGCGATTTCATCGATGACACTGATGATTTCTGAAATCCGGTTGGAGGCATCAATGATCTCCTCCATCGCATGCATCGCATTTTGTACGACGCTGCCTCCCTCGTCTGCGGAATTTTGCGCGCTGTTTGACAGATGTGCAGCCTGTTGAGCATTTTCGGCATTGTTGCGGATGATACTGGTGAGTTGCTCCATTTTGGACGCGGTCTGTTCCAGCGATGAGGCCTGCTTATCGGTGCGGTTGGACAGACGAGTGTTACCGCCATTGATCTCACTGGCAGAGGTACTTAGCATCTCCGTGGATTCGTAGAGTTCCTTGATGACCCGTTCAAGAATGCTGCGGGTCTTGTTGACGTCTTCTTTGACCCGACCAAACGCCCCTCTGTAGTCGTTTTGAACGGAATGTGTCAGATCTCCGTTCGCAATTTGGCTCAGGGTTTCAGCCAGATTTTCGAATACATTGGACAGGATATCCAACAGGCGATTGAAGCCAGTGCCCAATTGCAGCAAGAAGCCTTCTTTGCCATTCAGCTCGATGCGCTTAGCCAGATCGCCGTTGCTGGCGGCTTCCACCAAATTGTCGATCTCTTCTTCCACGGCAAGCTGTGCGGTTCGATCAACCCATTGAGTGACACGACCTTTATAGGAACCTTGTTCATCGTAAACTGGATTGGCGATGAGGGTGAGGCGCAATCCTGCTAGGTCGGTATGGAATATGCTCTGCTGATCCAGAAGTGCGCGGTAAGACTCAATCAGCTTCTTATCCGTGAACAGGTTGGTCAGGCTGTCGCCCAGCAACTTATCGGGAGACAAACCGGGTTTCTGATCCTGCAGAGCATTGCAGATGACAGAAATCAGGTCCTGAGCGGCCAGGTTCATGTAGATCAATTGATTCTGGTCATTCGAGACGGTCACGCAGGTCGAAACATGGTCAAGGGCATAGCGAATCCTGAGGTTTTCCGCCACCGACTTTTGATCGTCTTCGATGCGCTTCCGCAGGTCTGTCTGCATAGTGCAAAGCGCATGAATCAGATCACCGGTCTCATCCTGGGATGTTTTCTGAATCTGATTGTTGAGTTCACCTTGGGATATCTTGTGTGCGAATCTTACCGCCTGTCTCAGTGGTTTGACGATACGCTGGGCGAGCAGCAGGGCAAACGCTGCAATACCGATGGCGACGATCAAACCCACGATCAGGAACTGGAGTCTTTTTTCACTATAGATCTTGGTTGCGGCCCGCTGTGCAGAGTCGATGGTTTCACGTTCCTGCGCAATCAGTTTTTGGATGTTGTCATTGATACGGTTTACAAGTGGCGTCAATTCCGAGCGGATAACGAAGGCATCGGAGCGCCATTGATCACTGCTGTGCAGTTCGATCAATCGGGTCGTATTCTCAAGAAAGGGGGGAATTTTCTCCATGAGCTGCGCATAGGCATCGGCCTGTTCCAGGGTAAAGAGAGCCTCCATCGCAGCCAGGCCTTCCGCCTGGCTCTGCAGTGTCTCGGAGTAGATTGACAGGTTATCTAATGCGGCAGAGGTGCGGAAAGCGAGATAGAGGCGGATTTCATTGTTCAGGTTGACCAGGGTGAAGCGCAAACTGTTCATCGCAGCCAGCATCTCCTTCCGCTCCTCATCAGGCTCCTCAGTCTCTTCAGACAGGATCATCGTGCCGATCAACTGGATCATTTCCCGATAGACCGGATTGATACTCTGACCGGCTAGCTGCATGGCAGGAATATTCTCATTCGGGTTTTCGGCGAGCAGGATCATCTGGTCTCTGTATGCCTCGAAATCAGAGACGTCTCGCGCAATCAGCCTGACCAGTTCAGTGCCTTGCGGACTGTTTGAGATAGCGGGCAGCGTTTGCAACTGGCTGATGAGTGCCTGCAGTGCTTTTTGACCCTCTATATAGTAGTCCTTGTGTTGCTTCTCCTTACTCAACAGATAGAAGCCCAGAGATGCCGCGGTTTGCTGCATTTCGGCGGCGATTTCCATGGAACTGATGACAGCGGGTTGTGCATAACCGACGACCTTATCGACTTGTTCGTGGACACTGGACAGGCTGTTGATGGAATTGATGCCTTGTATCACCATCACGACAAGCACCGCACCAAATGCGCAGAGCAGCTTGTATCTCAGTGAAAGATTGGCGAGAGTCTTAAACATGGAGCGTCTCCGCTGATAACCATAGAAAATGGCTTGGCCTATTAGATTTCCCTGGTCGGCGAATAGGCTGGATTCTTGAGAGGAATTATCAAGCGCTAAAGGGGCCGGAGCATGAACTCCGGCCTCGTCTGGTCAGCATTCACTCATGCGATCTCATTTAGTATTACTTCCCTGGTCTACCACCAGGATAGTTACCTTTCTGAGCTCCATTGAATCCACCATTGGGTGCAAAAGACGCTCCATCGTCGGTGATTGTGCGAAGCTCGGCGGTTTCCTCACTGAGTTTCCCGTTCTGTTGGCCGGGGATACGATGCTGGTCATTTGGGTTCCATCCCGGAAAGCCTTTCTCGGCAGCGTGGAATCCTTGCCACATACCCGCTACACCAGGCATGCCGCTGACAGAGCCCACCCATGATATCGTCAGTAGGCCAACAAGAAGAGTAAGCAGAACATGCTTCAGACTTAGACGTTTCATGTCGACACCTCCTTTTACCCTTGAGCCACGAGAGCCTTGTATCGACTTCCCCTTGCACGGCCATCAACCCGTTCGTGGCCTGTTTCCATATCCGTAGTGACCGTGCTCTTCACAAGGCTCTTAATGGATATATAGATCCGATTGCAGGGTCAGGACAGCTATCTGAAACGCACATTTTGTAACAAGTTATTGCAATGAGTTTCGAATTGTTTCGCCAGTAGTCACGCTTGACAAATCCACTTGAATTTTAAAGAACTCATTGAGTATTAAAGAGATTCTATTCATCAGTAAGGAAATGGCTCAGGGTCTTTACTGGGTCAATTGACCAGCTGTCGCTGCAACCAGAATTCGAATACCGCGATGTGCCAGAGTTTACTGCCTTGGATGCGGGTATGGTGCATCTCCGGTGCTGACATCAGCATATCGAGATACTCAGGGCGGAAGATCCCCCGCTGCTTGGCGACTTGCGATTCGAGGATGTCACGCATGAAGTCCAGGAACTCGCCTCTGACATACTTCAGCGCCGGCATCGGGAAATAACCCTTGGGTCGGTCGATCACCGCGTCGGGGAGGATCCCTCGGGCCATCGCCTTCAGCGGATACTTACCGCCCTCCTTGAGTTTCAGCTCCGGTGGGCAACGGGCGGCCAGGGCCACCAGGTTCTGGTCGAGAAAGGGGACCCGGGCCTCCAGGCCCCAGGCCATGGTCATGTTGTCCACCCGCTTGACAGGGTCGTCCACGATGAGTGTGGTCTGATCCATGCGCAGCACGGCATCCAGAAAGCTGTCCGCCTCGGGCTCTTCCAGCAACTCGGCTATGCGTTGCCGGGTGTAGTCCTCCCCGGCCATATCCGGGGTGACCATGCGCAGGTATTCGTTGTGGTCCCGATCGAAATAATGCTTGGCGAAACGCTCTACCGGTTCGCCTTCGGTCTCGGCGAGCATTCTCGGATACCAGAAGTAGCCGCCGAAGACCTCGTCGGCCCCTTGGCCGGACTGCACGACTTTGATCTGTTTCGAGACCTGTTCGCTAAGCAGATAGAAGGCCACCGCGTCCTGGCCGAACATGGGTTCGGCCATCTGATCCACTGCTTCCGGTAGACGTTTGAGGACCTCGCTGTTGGGCACCAGAAATTTGTGATGGCTGGTGTCGTACATCTCCGCCACCGGGTCTGAATATTCGAATTCACTGCCTTTCTCCTCCGGTTGGTCTTCGAAACCCACCGAGTAGGTACGCAGGTCCGTGACGCCTGTTTCCGCCAACAAGGCCACCAGCAGGCTGGAGTCGAGCCCGCCGGAGAGCAGTACCCCGACCGGTACGTCCGCCACCTCATTGCGTTTCCGAACCGCCTCACGCAATGAGACGTGAAGTGCATCCAACCACTCCTCATCACTCATCAGCTGCTCCGGTCGGGTCGCTGGATAGGACCAGTAGCGGCGCAGGGTGCGGCCTCCCCATTCGTCCACCAGCAGGCAGTGGCCGGGTGCCAGCTTGCGGATGCCCTGGAATATGGTATGAGGTGCGGGCACCACGCCGTGCAGGGTGAATTGATGGTGCAGAGCGATCGGGTCGATCGAAGTGTCCACGCCACCGCCGCTCAGCAGGGCTTGGACGTTTGAGGCGAAACGCAAACGGGAATTGTTGGCCGTATAGTAGAGCGGCTTGATACCGAAGCGATCGCGGGCCAGAAACAGCTGTTTTTTCTGGAAGTCCCAGACGGCAAAGGCAAACATGCCCTGCAGGTGCTCGACACAGTCTTCGCCCCAGGCATGCCAGGCCTTGAGGATGACTTCGGTATCGCCTTCCGAGAAAAACTGATAACCCTTGACGCGCAGCTTCTCGCGCAGCTCCCGGTAGTTGTAGATGGTGCCGTTGAACACCAGGGCCAGGCACAGGGCCTGATCCACCATCGGTTGGTTGGCGTGCTCGGAGAGGTCGATGATCGAGAGGCGGCGGTGACCGAAACCCAAGGGGCCGTCGCTGAAACTCCCGCCGTGATCGGGGCCCCGTCGTTCAAGACGGGTGGTCATCCGTTGGATGACAGAGAGATCGGCGGGTTGATAGTCGAAACGCAGTTCACCACAGATACCGCACATGCTTCAGGTCCTGTCTGGTTGATTTGTCAAACACCCTTGCCAGATAGGTAGGAGCGCCCCATGGGCGCGAATGATTTTCGCGGGCATGGCCCGCTCCTACATACCTCGATTGATGGATAATGCCAAAGATCGATGTGCCTCACATTGACCCAGGTAAGGCTTTATTCAATCATTGCTTATGTGGTGCTGGTGCGAAGTGGTCGAACTCCATGGTAAAGCTGCCCCGGCCATGGGTGGCGGAGCGCAATTCTGTGGTGTAACCGAACATCTCTGCCAGGGGCAGCATGGCAGTGATCGCCTTGAGCTCGCCGGGTCGATCGTCGACCGATTCGATCGCCGCGCGTTTGGCGTTGAGCTGACCGAGAACATCGCCTAGATGCTCCTCAGGGGTCAAGACCTCGGCCTTGACCACCGGTTCCAGCAATACCGGGGTACCCAGTTCCAGGCCGCTGCGCAGTGCCATGCTGCCAGCGATTCGATAGGCGAGGGGATTGGAGTCGACCGGATGGGTGGAGCCGTCGATCAGTCTGATGTGGATATCGGTGACCGGATAGCCGCCGATCACGCCGCTCTCACAGGCCTCGCGGACACCGGTCTCCACTGCCGGGATATAGGCTTTCGGAATCGTCTCATCAGTGATCGCGTTTTCAAACGTGATGCCTTGTCCGCGTTCGGTGGGTTCCATGGTCAACACTACGTGGCCGTATTGATTATGCCCGGTGGTCTGCCGGATGAACTGCTCCTCGGCGCGCGCCACCGCTTGGCTGATGGTCTCCTTGTAGGCGACCTTGGGTTTGCCGGTGAGTACATTCACCCCCTGTTCGACCCGTAACCGATCCAACAGTACCTCCAGGTGCAACTCACCCATACCGGAAAGGATGGTCTGTCCGGTGGTCTCGTCCTCTTCACTGCGGAAGGTCGGATCATCTTGCGCCAGATGGTGCAAGGCGTCAGTCAGTCGATCGTGATCATCTGCCGTTCTGGGGGCCACGGTGATCTGAATGACCGGCTCGGGAAAGGTAATGGATTCCAACAACACAGGATGTGCAGGATCACACAGGGTATCGCCACTCACCGCGTGTTTCATACCGAGGATCGCGGCGATATCACCGGCCCGCACCTCGTCCAGATGCTCCCGACGGGCGGCATACATGCGCTCCAGACGCCCAACCCGTTCAGCCCGATCCAGTCGGGCGTTCAGAACCTTGGAGCCCGCCTTGAGCACCCCGGAATAGATGCGTACATAGGCCAACTGACCGGCATAGGGGTCGGTCACGGTCTTGAACAGCAGGGCGCTCAGTGGAGCGTCGGCCTGTGGTGGGCAGGGGACCGGCTGTGTGGTCTTTGGGTGCGAGCCTTCCACCACGCCCACATCGAGCGGGGATGGCAGATAGTCCACCACAGCATCGAGCACGGGCTGTACTCCCTTGTTCCTCAACGCCGTGCCACACAATACCGGCACCAGACGGTTGGCCAGGGTGGCACGGCGGATCGCGGCCCTGAGCTGCGACTCGCTGGGCTCCACGCCCTCCAACCAGTCGCCCAACAGTTCGTCGTCCTGCTCGGCGACCTTTTCGATCATCTCCGCCCGTGCTGTCCGGACCTTGTCTTGCGTTGCCTCCGGGATCTCCATGTATTCCCGGCTGGCCCCCAGGGCGTCACTCCATCTCACCTGCTGGAGGGTGATCAGGTCCACCACGCTGTTGAAATCGTTTTCCGCACCGATCGGCAGTTGCAGGGTGACCGGGTTGGCGGACAGCCGTTCACGGATACTCGCCACCGCCCGTGAGAAATTTGCACCGATGCGGTCCATTTTATTGATGAAGCAGAGCCGAGGCACCCCGTAGCGATCCGCCTGCCGCCAGACGGTCTCGCTTTGCGGTTCCACCCCCTGCAGGGCATCGAAGACCACCACGGCACCGTCCAGCACCCGCAGGGCACGCTGCACCTCGGCGGTGAAATCGATATGTCCCGGGGTATCGATGATATTGAGCTGATGCTCTCGCCAATATGCGGTTACTGAGGCGTCGACAATGGTGATGCCGCGCTCCCGCTCCTGCTCCATCCAGTCGGTGACGGTGGTGCCGTCGTCCACCGAGCCGAGCTGATGGGTGCGTCCAGCATAATAGAGGATGCGTTCCGTTGTCGTGGTCTTGCCGGCATCGATATGCGCGATCAGGCCGATGTTTCGCAATTGTTCGATGGCTGTCGTTTTGTTGCTCAAGATTTTTGCCTCGTTGATTCGTGTGCATTCTACGTCATGGCAATCCGGAAAACACTCGACGGCCGGGTTTTTGATTCACATACCTCGGTCGGTGATTTGCGTCGCTCAAGCGAGCCATGATTAAAGGACGAACTCGAACGGTCGCCATTCGATTGAACTAACGATAGATTGGGTTTGGAGAGACTGGTTGGATGTCATTGTAGATGAGACTCCTGTTGCGCGCAGTGTTGTTGAGTATCGTCCCAACGACACTGGTTGCTTTGACCAGCGCATGGACGGCAGGCAGCGGCAGTGAGTCGGCCATGAAGCAGACCGTCATGGACCAGCTGATCGCCATTTGTAAAACCAAACGGTCGTAGATCGAACACTATTTCGATTGTGTACACAATCAGATACGGGTGCTTTCACACAGCCCTTTGACCCGTGAGGCGATGCACCGCGTCGACCAGAGCCATGCGGAACTCTCGGGGTCGGATACAACGGCTCAAGGCGTGCCCTGTCAGACTATTACCTTAACCACTTCGGCAGAGTCTATGCGGAAAAGAATCCGGGCATCACCTGGGATGCCATGGCTCTGCTCCAACGGGTCGATGATCTGGGGGTGGCCATGCAGTACCACTACATCCAGAACAATCCCCATCCCCTGGGCAGTAAACACTTATTGAATGCCGCCGGTCAAAGCAATCCGTACAACCGGGCGCATGGTCATTATCACCCCTATTTTCGCCAGTACCTGGAAACCTTCGGTTACTAGGATATCTTTCTGGTTGAGCCGGTGCAGGGAAGAATCGTCTATACAGTCTTCAAGGAGCTGGATTTCGGCACCTCCCTGACTGCCGGGCCTTATGCTGACAGCGGTATCGCTCAGGCCTTTCGGGATGCCGTAAGAGGTGGGACTCAGGAGAGTCTGGCGCAGACTGATTTCGCACCCTATGGCCCCTCCTATGACGATCAGGCAGACTTCATCGCCTCGCCGATCATTGAGGCGGGTCAGTTGCGCGGTGTATGGATATTCCAGATCCCGATCGACCAGATCAACTCTGTGATGACCAGCGAACAGCAGTGGAAACAGGTGGGATTGGGTGATTCGGGGGAAACCTATCTGGTTGGTCCGGACAAGACCCTGCGCAATATCAGCCATTTTCAGATTGAGGATCCGGATGGCTACCAGACAGGCTTGAAATCGGCTGGCGTAGCGCCAGTCTTGCTCGAGACGAGAGCCAAAGGCAGCGGTATCGGTCTGCAGCCGGTGAATACGCCAGGGGTGGTTACGGCACTGACTGGCAAGGATGGATTCGCGATCTTTCCTGACTATCGAGGCGTACCTGTGCTGTCGGCATACGGTCCTTTGGATATCGCCGGACTTGAATGGGTCATTCTCAGTGAAATCGACGAGGCCGAGGCCGTTGGTCCCGCGCATGAATGGTTTGACGATATCCTCTTCAACGCCTTTGGGTTTGCCGGTCTGATCACTGCGGTGAGCTGTCTGATCGGCGACTGGTTTGCCGGTTCGGTGAGTCGCCCCATGCTGTCCCTGGCCCGTGAACTGAGGTATGTCGGTGATGAAGCGGACCTGACCCGTAAGGCGGAGATCAATCGCGAGGATGAGATCGGTGTCATGGCCCACGCCCTGAATGCCATGCAGGCGAAGTTTCAGGCTGCGATCATTAAGATCACCGACTCGAGTGATTCGGACTCATCCTCCTCCACACAACTGTCGGCAATCACCAGCAGATCCCGGGCTTCGGTCAGTCGACAGCAGTCGGAGACCGATCAACTCGCCACATCCAGGGAGGAGATGGCCGCGACGGCACAGGAGATCGCCAACAGCAGTAATCACGCCTCAAGTGCAGCCGATGAGGCGCAGAAGGCGACCGAGGAGGGCCGTGAAGTGGTGTCGATCAGCACCGATTCCATTCGTCGTCTTGCCCGGGACCTGGCGGATTCGGCTGCCCAGGTCGAAAAGCTGAGACAAGACAGCGAAGCCATCGGTGGTGTGCTGGATGTGATTCGCGGGGTCGCGGAACAGACCAATCTGCTGGCCTTGAACGCCGCCATCGAGGCCGCACGAGCAGGTGAGCAGGGGCGGGGGTTCGCGGTCGTGGCCGATGAGGTGCGAACTCTCGCGAGCCGCACTCAGCAATCGACGGAAGAGATTCAGCAGATGATCGAACAGGTCCAGGATGGCGCCAATCAGGAGGCCCAGAGCATGACGAAAAGCCATGATCGGGCGGACCGAGGTGCGCAACAGGCCGTTGAGACAGATACCACCTTGGATTGCGTCAGCGAGGCGATCCAACGTATGAACGAGATGATCTATCAGGTGGCCAGCGCGGCTGAACAGCAGAGCGCCGTTGCCGTGCAGATGAGCCAAGGCGTGCAAACCATCGTGCAAACGGGCGAAGAGACCCTGCAAAACGCAGAACAGACCTCGCAGGCGAGCAATGCCCTGAGCCAGCTGGCGATCGACCTCAAGACCCTGGTCATGCAATTTCGCATCTGAGGCATGGGGCAAGACCCTATCGGGGGCTGTTCCAACCGCCACCTCCCGGTGTTTTGATGCGCAGGCGCTGTCCCTGCCGAATCTGCAGGCTGCACTTGCCTGGCAGTGGCGACTCGTCCAGCAGATTGCTCCCAGCCATGCCTGACGACCCCTGGTTGATACCCCAGGGTTGGTGGGTCCGTCGTTCGGTCAACAACGACACCTGAGCGGTGTCGAGAAATTCGAATTCGCGGATCAGGCCGTCGCCGCCGCAATGCTTCGCCACACCTCCTGACCCCTTGCGCACCGCATAGCGCCAGATTCTCAAGGGAAAACGGGTCTCCACCACCTCGATGGGGGTGTTCAGGGTGTTGGTCATATGGGTCTGCACAGCACTGAGTCCGGGTCCGACGGCTCCGGCACCCATACCGCCACCGACGGTCTCGTAATAGTCCCAGGGTTTGGAGCCGGTGCTGCCCATGGCAAGATTGTTCATGCTGCCGTGACTGGCCGCAGGTATCTCATCCGGCAGGACATCCTTCAAGGCGCCCAGGATCACATCGACCACTCGAGTGCTGGTCTCCACGTTGCCGGCGGCCACCGCGGCGGGACGCCGGGCGTTGAGCAGACAGCCCTCCGGTGCCTGCAGACGAATCGGCCGAAATAAGCCGGCGCAGGCGGGGGCTTGGGGCGGCATCAGACAACGGAACACATAGAAGACCGCAGCGGCAGCCACCGACAGGGGGCAGTTGATGTTGCCGGGCACCTGGTCGGCGGTGCCGGCGAAGTCTACCATCACATCACCCTGGCAGATGTTCAGTCTGACCTGGATTGGGATATCGTAGGTACCCTGTCCATCGTCGTCCATCAAGTCGCTGAATGAGTACTCAGCGTCGGGAATCCTGCTCAGCGTGGCCCGGGCCAGCCGTTCACCATAGTCGTTGAGGGCCTCCAGACCTTGCTGAAACTGCCCTGCCCCCCATTCCTCGACCAACCGTTCGAGCCTGTCCAGGCCGCTGCGATTGGCACTGATCTGGGCGGCGAAGTCCCCCGCCGACTCCGCCGGGTTGCGATTATCCGCGGTCAGCTGGTGCAAAAAGGCCTGGTCCATCTCGCCCCGGCGGACCAGTTTGCCTGGTGGGATGACCCGCCCCTCCTCATCCAGGCGGCTGGAGATCGGCATGGAGCCAGGGGAACTGGCACCGATATCCGCATGGTGCGCCCGGTTGACCAGGAAGGCGGTGAGTCGTCCGGCAAAGAACAGGGGGGCGATCAGGGTCACATCCGGTAGATGGGTGCCGCCCAGAAAAGGATCGTTGAGCACCACCATATCACCTGGATGCCATTCGATACGTGAAACAATACCCTGCATGGCAAAGGCCATGCTGCCGAGATGCACCGGGATGTGCGCGGCTTGGGCGCACAGTTCACCCACGGCATCGAAGACAGCGCAGGAAAAGTCGAGACGATCGCGGATGTTTGGGGAAAAGGCCGCATTGCGCAGCACCGCACCCATTTCGTCACAGACCGCTTCCAGACGGGAGACGAAGATATTCAGTTCAATCGGGTCCATAGGGACATCTCGGGGCCAAGCATCAGGGTTGCATTCTCCCTTACAATGTTAGGTATTGCATCGGCAATCTCACGTGGATAGAATTGCCGACCATTCTACTAGGTTTTTAATCGATTCGTTACTAACGAGTCCTGTTGCAAGAGAAAGACTCAACCAATCTAAGGAGTACTGAACCATGGCCCATGAACTGCCTGCGCTGCCCTTCGCCAACAATGCACTGGAGCCCGTAATCTCTAGCGAGACCCTGGAATACCATCACGGCAAGCACCACAATACCTATGTCACCAATCTGAACAAGCTGATTCCGGGCACCGAGTTCGAGAGCGCCTCTCTGGAAGAAATCATCATGAAGTCCGAGGGCGGTGTCTTCAATAACGCCGCTCAGGTCTGGAACCACACCTTCTATTGGAACTGTCTGCGCAGCCCGTCCGATGACAATGCCCCCACCGGTGCCCTGGCCGATGCCATCAACAGCACCTTCGGCTCGTTCGACGAGTTCAAGAAGCAGTTCGCCAACTCCGGCTTCACCAATTTTGGCTCCGGCTGGACCTGGCTGGTGCAGAATGAGGACGGCAGCCTGGAGATCTACAATACCTCCAACGCCGGTACCCCGATGACCGCCGGCAAGAAGGCCCTGCTCACCGTCGATGTCTGGGAGCATGCCTACTACATCGATTATCGCAATGCCCGCCCGGCCTATCTCGAGGCCTTCTGGAAGATCATCAACTGGGATTTCGTTGCGGGCAACATGAGCTGAGTGTCCGGTTGATCAACCCGTTCAGGATCCATGCTTGAACAAGCAAGGCCCCCAGAAGGTAACTTCTGGGGGCCTTGTGTATTTTACAGTTATCGGAAACGATCGTGGTGAGGATTACCACCGACTATAGGTTACTTGTCGTATGGACTGTCTGCTTGATTCAAGCCGGATGTGTCTTCTTCTACCCAAAGCAGGTTCAGTACTACGATGCGGATTGTGAGGTCAAGTACAAACAGCTCGTTCTGGAACATACCAGGCTGAACGGCATCAGAATCAACTGCACGAATGAGGAGTGCATTGCGGTATTATTGCTCATCCCACTGGAAGCGCTCGTGGCCGGCTCGATTGTCATAGTCGGAAATACAGTCTACTGGTTAGAAAAAGAGGGACGGTGCCTGATCAAATCAGAAAACCCGTGAAAAGTCTTGCAAGACGATTTTCTAGCGCTGTCTCCGGAAGAGGGCGTAAGGGAGTAAAAGCGTGTCTGCCACAAGGCACAGGGGTATATCCATTACCGCCAGGTAGACCTGGCCGTAGTAATCGTAGTCAGTCCAGGACTTCAGCGTCGTCTCTATCGCGTGGCTGGTACCGAGATATGGTCTTGGCGTAATCTCGGGTTGACTATGGACCTTCATGGTCGTACATCCTTGAATCCACAATACGAATAGTAGTGTTGTTGTTAATCCTTTCTGCATAAGATACTGATCGTGTGGAATGTAAAGGATTCGCCATCAAGAATAGATGTAACCTGATAGGTTGTAGGATAGAAATGGCTTGGATCATACAACAGTCTAACCGGCTCTTTCCTCTTTGGGCCATCTTGTTCGCCTTTGCGGGTTATCTGCTGCCCGATTTCTGGACTGACCTGAAACCATTCATCATTCCTTTATTGGTGGTGGTGATGTTCACCATGGGAATGACCTTGACCTGGGATGATTTCGTTCGTGCTTTGAGATCACCAAGATTGGTATTCATAGGGATGTTACTGCAGTATACGGTGATGCCCCTGGTGGCTTGGCTGCTCGCTATTATTTTCAAATTGTCAGCTGATCTGACAGTCGGTTTATTGTTGGTTGGAACGACCGCGGGTGGTACGGCTTCCAATGTGATTACCTATTTGTCCAAAGGCGATCTTGCACTCTCCATCACTTTGACGCTCTGCTCAACCTTACTGGCGGTCGTTGCTATGCCCTGGCTAACCTGGTTGTATATCGGTCATCGAGTGCCGGTTCCAGCCTTGGATATGGTTTTCAATTTGCTCAAGATTGTCTTGATACCCGTCGTCGCTGGTACGTTCATCAATTCGTTGTTTCGTACAAAGATAAAAAAGATGGAACCGATATTTCCTTTGCTGTCGATTTTTGCCATCGCTGTGATCATCGCGATTATCGTCGCGCTCAATGCGTCGCAGTTCCAGACAGTGGGCATAGTGCTGATGCTGGCAGTCATCCTGCATAACGCATCGGGTCTTGTTACGGGTTACTGGGTTGCAAAGCTACTTGGCTATGATTCGAGGATATCGAGAACCTTGGCAATCGAAGTGGGAATGCAGAATTCTGGTTTGAGTGTCGCCCTTGCATTCAAGTATTTTTCACCGCTGGCTGCTTTGCCGGGTGCGTTGTTCAGTATCTGGCATAATCTGTCTGGCTCTCTTTTTGCCGCATATTGGAGCCGTAAACAATCAGATTGACCTGGGACTGTTGGTGTGCGCTAGTGAAGAGTGTTTCTGGTTTACGGCAATTATCGTCAGTCAATGATAGAAGGTTTTTCTTAAATAGTCGTTTAGCTTTTCGGCATTGACGGGCCGGGAAAAGAGATAACCCTGGCCGTATTGGCAGTTTTCATTAGTTAAAATATGTCGTTGATTTTCGTTTTCGATGCCTTCGGCAACGATCTCCAGGTCGAGACCGTGAGCTAATGCAACAGCAGCGCGTACAACGGCATCATCGTCGCTGTCGGTTTCCAGGTCCTGTACGAAAGATCTGTCGATCTTCAGTTTGTCGAATGGAAAACTCTTCAGTTGATAAAGTGACGAGTAACCTGTACCAAAGTCATCCATCGCAAGCTTGATGCCTTGTGTATTGAGTTTTTGGATAATCTGTTCTGTGTCACGGTGATCACGAATGATCATGCTTTCAGTTATCTCCAGCTCTAGTAAATCTGGCGACAGGCCAGATTCCTGCAGGACGTCTGTAACTAATTCATTGAATCCGCTATACCAAAATTGGCGTGGCGAAAGGTTCACAGCGACAAAAAGCTGCGGTTCATGGTTTGTATTCCAGGTTGCGATTTCTTTGCATGCCTGACGCAGAACATATTCACCAATAGAAATAATCAGGCCTGTCTGTTCAGCAACAGGAATGAATCTTTCCGGTTCTACCGTTCCCAATTCTGGGTTGTACCAGCGAATGAGCGCCTCGCAGCCGACTGGATACTCATCACTCAGTCTGACAATGGGTTGAAAAACCACATGGAATTCCCGTCTGTCGAGCGCATTGTGTAGTTGCTGCTCGAGTATTGAGTATTCGCGAGTTGCTTCATCCATACTGGGCGAAAAGAAATGGTGGGTGTTCTTACCTTCCAGTTTTGACTGATACATGGCGAGATCAGCAGCTCGCATCAGTTCTTTGCTATTGGTTCCGTCATCAGGGAACAGGGTAATGCCCAGACTTGCGGTGACGATAAACTCTGAGTCGCCAAGATGAAAGGATCGGTTGAATATTTCGATAATGTTGTTGGCGATGGTTTCGATTGTATTCAGGTTATTGATTTGTTGTACGATTATCAGGAATTCGTCCCCACCTATGCGAGCAACGGTATCGGAGCCACGTATGGCTGATTTCAATCTTTGTGCCGCTTCGTATATGAGGGTATCTCCAATATCGTGTCCCAGGGTGTCGTTGACTTTCTTGAAATCGTCGAGGTCGACGAATATCAGAGCGACTTTATTATCTGTTCGGGCCACCAAACGGATGGCTTGCTCAAGTCTGTCCTGGGCGAGTACTCGATTGGGTAATCCGGTCAGTGCGTCATATTGTGCCTGATATCGTATTTGCTCTTCCTGGATTCTTTTCTGAGTGATATCTTCACCAATACCGATAAAGTGTGAGATCTTATTGTCGCTATCTCTAACGGGTGATACAGATAACCTGATCCAGTGTTCATTTCCATTTTTATGATAGTTTTGGAGTTCCCCCTGCCAAGTACCTCCAGCTGAAACCTGATCCCACATCTCCAGCATTAAATCTTGGTCGGCATTGAAGGATTTGATATGCCTGATGTCTGTACCCAGTATCTCTGCTTCAGTACAGCCAGTCAGCCGGGTGAACATCGGATTGATATACTCAATCTTTCCAATGATATCGGTGATCAGGACTTCGACAGGGCTTTGATCGACGGCTTTGAACAGCTTGGTGAGATCATGCGTACGTTTCATCACAATGGTCTCTAACTTGTCGTTCAGTGCCTGGAGTCTTTTAATGGCGGATTTCTTGTGTTTATGAAGCCGATAGAGTATTAGAATTGAAACCAGCCAGAAGCAGAAAAGGATGATGAAATTCGTATTGAATCTGTGGTTGACGACTTGGCTATAACTTGCCAACAGGTTTGGTTGGAAAAAACCTATTGCTTTCCAGCGAGTGCCGGCTATGTCATGTTGAGCATAGGCTCCACTTCGTTCGTCTTCACTGATTCTAGGGCGTCGCTGCAAATGATCTCTCGTTCCTTCAGCCCCGATCTCAATCAGATCAGGCTGATCGGATCGAACCAGGTAGATGTGGTGTCCCGGTAATTGATGGATGCCTATGAGATCGGTCAGACTATCGCCATAAAAGCTTATGAACATGATGCGACTTTTCTGATCCTGGCCCTGCCAGAGTCCCATAATGTCATAATGATAGGCGTTGGGCTGAGGGTGGATTAGCGGCATATACGATCTATGCCCGGCATGATTATGGGAGAGTGTGCTGTCTCCCTTTGCAAAAAGCTTCATTTCTTCGATGCAAAAATCACCGATGCGTTCTCCCAGGTCATCCGGCACCAAGCTGTTATCATGGTTCACGAGGGTGAACGCATACATCTCCGGAAAATAGGTCTTCAACAACCGCTCAAATCGGATGATCTGGAGTTCGTTCTCAGGTTCTGCAATGATGGTCTCTAATGTCTGGCGATGATCGTTGGCTATCGCGGTAACGGTTCGGCTTCGCTCTTCAATCTGATGAGAAATTTCAAGTGCCACAGAAGCAACAGAGTTGTTGAGGAGTTTGCCTTGAGCATTTTTATAAGATTGAAGTTGTTCGAATGTCGACCAGATGATGAATAACAGGCCCGCAACAGTGCCAACGGTCAGAAGGAAGCTCGATAGAAAAAAGTCTATAGAGGCGCGGTTGGAACCAATATCTTCGCTGAACAGATCGTCCAACGATTGTTCTCTTTCAAGCATCCTGGTTAATTATCAATACTCAAGGGAAAGACTATGATCTACACCTGACCATCATTCACAAACTTGACTCAAATCAGCAACTTCCATCGTATGCCGATGTTCATTAGGAATAAAATTCTGATATGGTAACTGAAATTACACGGTAGGTTCAAAAGCATTTTTGCTGTTGCCATCCAAGCTAAGTGTGCTCCTGGCTCCAAGCCTAGGGTGATAAACCGTTGAGAATAGAAAAGGTTTGAGGATGGGGTGCCAGTTCGAGTATCCAGCTCCTGATCAACCGATAGACCCGAGGATCTGCTGCAGTTCGAAAGGAAGACAAAGAATACCGCCCTGGGAGGCGATATTTTTCCGATTCCGAGGGCGGTATCTGAGCCAGCTATTACCAGCTCTGTTAGTTATTATCGATGATTTCCTTGAAAAATCAATGTAAAAAAAAGGGAGGCCGAAGCCTCCCAGGTACTTGCGAATGAAAAATGGGATGATGTTGCTGCTAGACATCACCCGCTAATTATCTATGCAATAACCTTGCCAATATCCATAAATCAATAACTTAGTCAGCTTGAGTACACTAATCTGTTAAATAATTCGACACTTGTTGGCGTTGATCGTTTTAGCGGATAGTCAGCAGTGGACAGTGAGTGTCAGAATATGACATATCCTGAGATCAGATCCGTGATGAATTGAACTCAGTGAAATCCCTATTTATCGTTCGTCGGTTCTTCCATCGCTTCAGTCCAATAAGGCTCTGCCTCGCAGGAGCAGCAGTCATACCAGACCGGGATCCCGTCGTGCATACTCAGGTTTTCTCGGGGTTTTTGGGTGGCCTGCTCTGTCTGGCAGGGATCGTGAATCTGCTGGGGAGAGTCTGTCTTGCCTGAGACCATGTGTTGAGTCCTCGTGATTGACATAGATCAATCTTCGAAAAACCAAGGAAGGCAGTTCGAGCGATCAATCATTCGTATTCATAAGTATTGCCAGCTGTTTTATGGTTGAGTAGTCAGCTGACTATAGAATAAGTAGGGTTTTTTTTACTGATCTTGCGATCAAGCGGCGATTCCCGCACCTGTCAGAATCATGGTGATTTGTGCTGCTAAGGTCCGGTAAATGACATACTTGGTAGCGTACGTTTTATTATTTTGAAGCTCGAGGGGTGATACAGACTGCCTCACGACAAGAAGCAGCGATGGCCTGCCTAACAATGGCTAAACTGGTTGGGATTGAAGCATGCCGCAGGCGACCGGTTATGAGCTTATTGGATAAGTAGGTCTAGTGGTCGTTTGGGATTGTCAGAGCACAAGGTGCTTCATAAGCGCGAGTCATGGCTATTGCAGGTGTTTATGATGGTCTGAATAGTATCCAGAATTCCACCCTGCGAAGACCAGCTACACAGGTTGGTTGAAGCTGCCCCTAAGGAGTGAAAGATTGGGGCAGGCACTGGATAGTGATACACCGCCGCTCCTCAACTCAATGTAGATAAGAAGACTGAAAAGAACCACACTGCGGCCGCTGCCATAAGCAGCGTATCAACGACAAATTTACCACGTAATAACTTTGACATCTGATTCCTCCTGCCCGATTTCTCGATTTTGTGTGCCGGCCTGGTGCCTGTGTCTTGAGGTGTAGCAGTTGTGCAATCCCAGGCGTCAGTCCCGCTAGTCAATCAACACTTCACCATCTGAAGGCTTTTTTGTATCGAGGAAATGCGCTCATTTCTTTCGTTACGACTCTATTCAAGCACGGGTTTTGTGCTCCCTCAATAGCCCGGAAACAGGCTGAAACACAGTGAATCGATTCTGAAACCAAAGTTACTCAGGTGTAACTTATTACAATCGAAAGAACCTGATAAATCGACTTGTCTTGGCCTGTCTTAGATACAATTAATGGCAACCATAAAACTATTTTTGGTTTTGTTGGAATTCTCGTAACCATGGAGAGGCGGAAAATAAGGGTGTTCTCCCTGACCACCCTTACGAATCCCTGAAACAGGCTGGTTGTGTCAACCTCCCAGGGTTTGATTTTTTGTGATCAGTCGTCATCACGCTTGTTGCTTTGGCCATGACCGTGCTTGGACTTCTTGATCGCCCAGGTACCGTCGCCATCGTCAGCGGCGGAGTGTTGGATGTTGACATACAGGGTGTCGTCATCAAACGGGCTGAAGTAGATACCGGTGCCCTCGGCACCCGGGTCGGTTAGAGAGGCGAACAGTTCGACCTCCTCGGAGGTGCCGAACTCATTGGTCTCGGTACTGGCGAACCAGATATCGGAAGGTTTGTTGTCCTCGACCACCACCAAGTCACCGTTGGGGACCTCGGCCAGGTTGTCAACGCTGTCGAATCCGGTCTGGAAGCCATCATCACCGGGCTTGCCGATCTCCACCGGGACGTTTACGCCGGCCTTGGCGAAGTTGGTGACCATCAGGGTCTCCAGGCCGATAGGGATAACCCGGCCTTCATACAATTCCTTGGTGAACTCCAATTCCCCCGAGTCGAGGTTGGTTGCCGTATCACTAAGGCCTTCAGTGATGATCACATAGAGTACGCCGTCGATGATTTTCAGGTCTTCGGGACGTTGATAGCTCTGACCACCGAACTCGCTGCCTGACTCACGCGCCATCAGAGGATCGATTGGGCCGCCCCATTCACCTTGGCCAACACCGTCGGCACCGGTGACTTTCGAGGCATAGAGATCACCTTCGGAGAGATCACCATAAGCCGCGGGCACAAACTTGTAGACACCGCCGCCGCAAGGTACCACGCCGTCACAACCGGAGGTGCGGCCACGATGCTTGTCAACTACGTAAGAGATTACCCTGAACATCCAGGTCGATACCTTCGTGTGCCAATCGGCCCACAGCAGGACGATCGATGACGGCAGTGATGGTCATGAGGTCATTGGGATCGAGCTTGATCTCAAACAAACGCCCTTGGTAGACCTCCTCGGCGAAGAGTAGGGTACCCCAGGGCGTCCAGCGGATACCGTCCAGGGCGTCCCAGGATGGGTCCTGGGCCAGCAGCCTGGTCTCATCGGTCTTCAGGTCAACCACCGACACCGACCCGCCCTCGGGCAGGCTGGCAGGGAGGCGCAGTTCATGGGTGCGGTACATGAAACGGCCGGCCATCCAGCCGGTCTCGTTGTCCGTGTTCAAGTCATGCCAGTCGTCACGTCCACCATCATAGATATTAAGGTCTGTCTCGTCGGATACGACGGCCTGCGTGAATCCTTCCGGAATAATCCAGGGTACAGTCGGGTCCCACTCCGCAGAATCGGCAGAAGCTTCCATCGGATCGAATTCAAAGCTGGAAGTGTCATCATCGTCATCGGCGCACACACTGGTCGGGATGGCCAGGGCGGCGGCAATGGCGGTTGCAAGAATCTGTCACTTTATCATTCGCATCAGTCCCCTATCGGTTCTTTAAAACAGGTGCAATCGGTGTTATTGCTGTGGGTTGGCCATCTGACCCGTTCTCGGATTCGAGAACCGCGAAGTATGGAGATCTCAGATAACTGATGAATGAAGATAAGATGAAATATTCATGAAAAAATCGTGTAGGCTTGTCATGCAGATGTCATCCTTCGTGTTACAGGCCCTTGGTGATTACTGTGGAGTCGGCTGATGAACTCAATCAAAATGATGTGCAGACCATGGCTCATTTTACTCGTTCTTTTGGGTTCGGCATGCACCTCCTTGCCCACTGCCGTGCCGAAGATTTCCTCACAGGCGTTTTCCTCACCAACGGAGACCTCACTGGGTCGCCTCGTTGCCGAGCGGATTGACGAACACCCTGGGCGTTCGGGGGTGCAGGTGCTGGATACCGGTAGGCAGGCACTGCAGGTACGCCTTGCCTTACTGGAGCTGGCAGAGCGGGCCATCGATTTACAATACTATATCTGGAACAGTGACTATAGCGGCAGGCTGCTGGCCGAGCGGGTGATGCTGGCGGCTGACCGTGGTGTCCGGGTACGCTTGCTGCTCGATGATTTCAACGTCAACGAGCAGGATGTTCAACTGATGGCAATGCATGCCCACCCGAATATCCAAGTCCGTATCTACAATCCCAATCCCAATCGCAGCGGACCCATCAAGTGGCTGTCCCTGATGGGTGATTTCGCCCGTCTCAACCAGCGCATGCACAACAAGTCATTTGTGGTGGACGCCAGTATGGCAATTGTCGGCGGTAGAAATTTGGGTGATGAATATTTCGATATAGGTGAAACGATTAATTTTCGGGATAGAGAACTGTTGGCGGCGGGTCCCGTAGTGCGGGATCTCGCCCAAGGGTTCGACAGCTTTTGGAACAGTGAGCGCAGTTATCCGGTGGATGCGATCGTATCATCCAGATTGAGTCAGAATCAGATACAAGTGATGACTAATGAATGGAGAACGCTCAGGCAAGATCAGCCGATTCCTGCATATCCTCTGCCGATGGATCGGGCCGGCAGCCTGGCATTGCTGGAGGAATGGGGTGAGACACTGCTCTGGGCATGCACCAGGGTTTTGATCGATCGGGCACCGGGTCTGTCAGAGATCGATAGTGAGAGACAACAAAGGCTGGCGTTGGAACTCACGGAGTTGGCCACCCAGGTGGAAAGCGAGGTGTTGATCGAATCCGCCTACCTGGTTCTGGGAGACCCAGGGGCGGAGCTTCTCGAAGGTCTGACCGACCGGGGTATCCGGGTGCGGGCACTGACCAACTCACTGGCCACTAATGATCTGGTCACCAATCACTCCGCCTACGCCAGGCGTCGTCCCCAGATGTTGAAAAGCGGTATTGAACTGTACGAACTCAGGCCGGATGCAGAATCTTGCGGGTCGACGATTGGCTCAGCGGATTGGTGTGCCACTGACAATCTGTATGGATTGCATGCCAAGTCGATCGTATTCGATCGGTCCAAGGTATTCGTGGGCTCATTCAATCTAAACCTGCGGTCTGTCTATCTAAATTCAGAGTTGGGACTGGTGGTTGAGAGTCCGGAACTGGCGCAACAGATTGCGGATGACATAGAAAGAAACATGCGACGCGAGAACAGTTGGCGTGTTGAGTTGGATGAATCGGGTGCCCCGCTCTGGATCGGTTGGGAAAACGACGCGCAGATACATTATTCACATGAACCGAAAAGCGGGTTCTGGCGTCGTCTGAAATCCAGCCTGTTATCCATACTGCCGATTGAGAAATACCTGTAACTCCGTTTACGCATGGCCTGTGCGAGATTTGATCGGTTCAACTGAGATTTCCGGCAGGACCTCACCGCTGAGGCGATCATTTACCGTGATTCTGTGATCTTAGGCGATGATGGCTGGTGCGTATCGCCGAGGCGCTCGACCATTCGGGCTGCTCGGTTCCAGGAAAGACTGAAGTGCAGGGCAACTGACAGACAGCGACTTAGAATCCTTCAACTGGACTGAAGCCACGCATTTCCTCGGCCTCTTCTTCCACCAGATTCTCGTACTCAATTCTGACCGTATTGACGTCATAGCGTCGTTCCAAGCGGCGTACGATGAAGTGTCCTTTGGCGACATCCTGAAAGTGTTTCATAAAAATAAGGTTCAGACTCGCCCCACTGATGGCACCAATAATGGGTACCATTTTTACCGCCATTTGCTCAGATATCACGACGCCGAAACGCGCCGCGATGGCACGTGTCAACTCGACAAATGCGGGTATGTGGGGACCGGCTGACCCGGCGGCATACTCCACGATGTCCCGCTCGAAATGCAGGCCAAGAATCGTCCTCAGGGCGTAGTAACCCACATCCGCTGCTTCGTCTTCAGCAGTGCGCGCGCCCAGCGCAAAGACCTGCACACAGGCCATCCTTGCCGCATCCTGTGACAAGTCTTCACCATAGCTCCGGGCGATGTCCGCTATGGATCGCAGCATGAGAGTCGTGCTAACGGGCAACTCAACCAGAAGCGTGAGTGGTCCCAGGTAACCCCCCACAGCGCCACTACCCATCGCGAGTAGCTTGTGAGTGATGTCGTTCGATGGGGTGGGTTCCCCGGAGAGGTCCATGGTGTAAAGGGCCGCTCTCACAGTCAGATATACATTTCTCTTCAGCCGCTTGTCCAGATATTTTTTCCAATTTTTGGGTAACAGATCGATGATGTCTTCGATCGGTTCGGCCAGTTTGCTGCTCAGCCGTGAGGCCAGAGAGGGGTGTTCCAATTGTTGGAAGGCCCAACGAAGTTCCTGAAGTTCTTGATCGGATAGGTCAGCCATTGCCTTTTTTCACCTCAGATCCTCTTTAACTCCCGTAAAAAATAGCATAGACATAAATATGATAAGGTTTTTCAGAGGCGATGTCTGCATTGAGTGTCGGTCTGTTGTTGCGGGATTCTGTCAAGCGCGACGAACGGGCCTACGCCAAGGCGGAGCGTCCAGGTTTTCAGATGACTGTGATGATGTCATGAATTCGCAGGTATGGGATCCTCAGGGCGGCATCAGGTTAAATCACTCGAGTGTCTGATGGCGTTATACAGGAGAAGATTCGTTGGTTGGAGCCAATGGTGTTGACCATCAGCGCAGATGTCAGGGTCCCGAATTTCCCTTGGTTATTGCATTGAGGATCGAGCGGATCAACGAGAAACGCAGGTATAGCCAATTTTGACGCGAGGTAGTAAGCGCTTTGAGTCTCTCTTGTCTCAATCTACCGGCCCAGTTGAGCCCTTATATCCAGGAAATCAGACTTTATAAGTTGGGCAGCCTGCGTTCCACTGTGTTGATCAATAGGCCACTCGCCACAGAGAAGGCACCGGTGACCGCTGCGATCTTGGCCAGCTCCTTGGCGGGAGGCAGACGAAACCTGAACTTACCATCCGCCTCGGCCATGCCCATGTTGTAATGGATGATTGCTTCCGTCATGAAGACGCCAAATGTGATACCACCAACGACAAGACTTCTCATCATGATCCCGGCTCTCCCGTTCTTTAGGTTTTATTTAGGGTTGCTACTACTTTGATAAATGGTCAATGTTAGCATAGATTAATTGCCTGGGCCGATGTTAACAAGCCTGGAAATCTCGAAGCCGCCTTGTCTGTGATCTCTCTCCTATGGGCTGGATTATCATTTCCCCTGTGATGCGATAGACTAATCCGTTGAATATAAGCAGATGGTTCGAGCGTTCACTGTACGGTACGCTTGAGTTACGCGACCATTGATTCGAATTACAAGAGATTGACATAAACAGGTGACAGGATGGTAAGAAATGATGATCTGTTCAAGGGTGTCGCGATTGGCATTGGGGTGGTAGTTCTGGTGCCTGTGGCCATCGCCACATTGGCCCCGATAGTGAAACCGCTGGTGCGTTCAGCCATGAAATCTGGGATTCGCATGTATGAAAAGGGTAGGGAATCCCTGGAAGAGTTCGGCGAGACGGTGGAGGACATCGTCGCCGAGGTGGAAGAAGAGATGATCGACGCCCGTGAGGCCAAAGAGGTAGTGATGGAAGCTACGGAAAGTGCTGCGGACGCCACCAGCATGGAGGGGAAGTGATTCTCTGATGTTGCCTCGGGCCTATATCGTTCACCAGTTACGCGGTCGTCTGCGTCTGAGGATCAGGGAAAAACGCCAGGACCCAGACTTTTTTCAGGAAATCTGCGTCAGGCTGGAATCTCTGCCCGGGGTGGTCGACGTAAGATGCAATGCCAACACGGGCAGCCTGTTGTTGCTGCATCCGGAGCAATCCTATGTGGAACTGGAGCCCCAACTGCAGGGGCTGGGGCTATTCGAACTCGTCAGTGGCTCGGAACCAACATCCTCGATGCTGGAACCGATGTTTGAGGGATTTTCCTGGGCCGATCAAGCGCTCAACGAAACCAGCACGGGTAAGGTGGACCTCCGATCGCTGGCGTTCATTGGCTTGATGGGACTGGCGGTGCAGCAGATCTATCGGGGTAACATCGTCGGGCCGGCAATTCCCATGCTGATCAGTGCCCTGGATCTGGCACAGCAGAGCACTCAGTCCGCAACGACGGCATCGCCGGATGCGGACGAATAATCTGCTATCTTAAGCCCCGCCAAAACCGGGGTTTCAGTCAATCTTCCTGTACCTGAGCGGACTTGTGCAGATGCACGGGTTCGATGAGCTTTTTGCGCATCTTGATGTTCATCATCTCCACTGACAGGGAGAAGGCCATGGCGAAATAGATATACCCCTTGGGTATGTGCATATCCAGTCCCTCGCCGATCAACACCACACCGACCAGGACCAGGAAGCTCAAGGCCAGCATCTTGATGCTGGGGTGGCGGTCGACAAATTCGCCGATCGACTTGGCCGCGAACATCATCACGCCCACCGCGATGATGATGGCCAGTACCATTACCGGCACGTGCTTGGCCATGCCGACCGCGGTAATCACCGAGTCTAGGGAAAAGATGATGTCGATGATCGCGATCTGCCCCATCAGGGCCCAGTAACTTTTGACCGGCTTGGTCTCGGCGTGCTCCTCTTCCTCGCCCTCGAGGTTTTCATACATCTCCTGACTGCTTTTGTAGAGGAGAAAGAGCCCGCCGCCGATGAGGATCAGGTCGCGGCCGGAGATCGCCTGCTCCAGGACGGTGAAAAGTGGGGTGGTGAGGCGCATGACCCAGGCCAGGGAGAGCAGCAGGGCGATGCGGGTGACCATCGCCAGGGCGAGACCCTGCATGCGGGCCCTTTGCCGCTGATCCTCCGGCAGCCGCCCGACCAGAATGGAGATAAAGATGATGTTGTCAATGCCGAGTACGATCTCGAGCGCAGTCAGCGTCAGTAAGGCAACCCACGCCTCAGGGCTGGCTATCCACTCCATTCCAAACATTTTGTGCCCCCTTGTCTGTCCAGCGGTTTGCGAAAAACCCCACAAATGCCAATTGTACTCGCTACACCTTGGTTTAGGCCAGAAAATGATCCACTCAACCGCCTGTTCTTGGGGTACAATCTGTCATAGGAGATTCTTAGAGTGATCCTGTCTTGATCAGGAGTAGATACATGCTATACAAAGTGATCGTCAATATGGGTTTTTTGGCCCTTGGTTATTACCTCGGACGTGAGGTGGGCCGCACCGAGGTGATTCGTGAGCAGCTTTCCCGGGCAAGAAAATCCGGGGAAACCATCGACATGCGGGATGCAGTCACCATCGACATGGAAGCGGGTGCTAAACACGGTGGCCCCCAATCGGTTAAACATTGAAAGACAAAAAAGATAAGATCGTCAGCGTATTTTCGGGAGCCCATCCATGGCCAATATCAATATTAGAAGGCAGCACAACCTGGGCCGGGAGACCGCCCGGCAGAAGGTGGAGGAGATCGCCAGTTCGCTCCAGGATAAATTGAATGCCAAATGGGCCTGGAAGGGCGACTCACTGACCTTTCAGCGCTCTGGTGCGTCCGGTTCGGTGGATGTGGGTGAGGATTATGTCGAATTCAACGTCAAATTGGGCATGCTGCTGACACCAATGAAGGGTGCCATCGAAAATGCGATACAGGACAAAGTGAGCAAGACCTTGGCCTGATTACGCGGGGGATATGTGAGAGCAGCCTCTGCGAGTCATGCTGCACGGATCAAAGCTGCAAGAGATCCCTTTTGGCGATGCTGTTTGAATCCTTTACCCGAGATTATGTGGGTTAAGCATTCTTCACTGGACATACGCATCCTGTTTCCAGGATTCAATACTCGAATACCACACGTCAATCAATTATCCGGAGAGTCTGCCTCCGTCTCTACGAGCAGGTCAATCCCCACGATCGCCAGACCGGGGGCTCAGGGACGGAAGCCACTGACCGACGCTGAAAGACCAGTTACCGAAGTCGCTGGGTCCAAGGCTATCCGGATTGCAAGGCGTCAAAGTGGTCGTATCACCGTCCATACTGAATGCGGCATTGAAGATTTATATTGTATGGTCGAAGCCGAGATACAACAGACGCTATCTACCACACTCTTTGTCGAATAGATGTGCATAAAGAGACTAAAACGCCCGGCTGTGGTTAAACACAGCTGCCAGATCAACGGATTGGCGCACCCTCGCCCAGCTGGACGCGGTCATGCGACTGGTTAATACCCTGATCGAGACCGGTGGTCTGCGACGCGGCCATGAAGCAACGCGTGCCCTGAGCGTGTTTCTGGAAGGCCAGGCGGGCAAATCTGGCGATGACAAGCAGACGAGCGTAGATCCACATCAGGCTGTATTGGGGGTGAAACCGAGAAATGACCGAGGGGCAGCAAACTACAACCTTCGGCACAAAATAAAAACCCCTCTTCCGTAGCTGTTCGGAAGAGGGGTCAAGGCATGGAGTCTTCAATAATGTTATGGGTATTTCCTTGTGTCTGCAGCCTCTTACCTAATTTTGCACAGCGTTGACATCAAGTAGCTGGATGACATCGAGCATGTCTGTGGCGTTTACACGTACCGGCGTCTTGATTAGGTCACCGCTAGGTAATATTGCATCTGTTAACGCATTGATGGTGATTACCTGACTTGTACCAGAATCCATCCTAGTCAGATCCCACACTGCCTCCTCTCCTGCACTGCAAGTGGCGTTACCACCGCAATAGGCTGAATCCGGCTCTGCATCCGTAATAGCACCAAAACTCACGCCATCCGGAACGCGTAACATAACATTGACTCCTGCAACTGGCAGACCATAGCTATTTGTCACGGTGATTGTATAACCCAAAATACCTCCCGCCACCACAGGATCAGGAGTGACAGTAAAATCAACAGACAATAGCGAGGCAATACCTCCACTTTCCGGAACAGTAACTGCAAATTCACTACGATTGTCGATCTCAAGCCCATTACCGTGAGACAGTTCTGCATCAACAGAAAGAATCTCACCGGCAGTAACTCCATCGGCTACTACAATGATACTTCGACTGCCTGAAGCACCCACGCCCAGGTCAGCCACACTCCATACAACCTCGCCGTTACCGGCATTTATCCCGCCATCACTGATGGAATCGATCGTAACCCCCGCCGGTAACGAAGCCCGCAGTTCCATCCCCGTCAAGCTCCCCGCGCTGGTATTGCCGAAATCGAACTGGTAGGT
>JAAUXZ010017703.1_pt1 | contig 39849 bp, 26 predicted proteins | sample 7278131 | NCBI WGS metagenome assembly JAAUXZ01 (sample SAMN14350119, study PRJNA611818) | marine sediment metagenome | isolation source: surface marine sediment (3m) | place: French Polynesia: Moorea | collected 2018-08 | reverse complement strand
GGCGTCCGAGGTATCTTCAGCCAGACCGACGGCACCACTCATACCGCCGGTCTTGGCCCGGCTCAGATAACAGGTGACTCCGGCTACCGCTGGATCGTCGAAGGCCTCGATAATGATCTTGTCGTTGGGGCCGAGGACCCGAAATTTTGTGCTGACAGTGCCCAACCGTTCGGCAGAGGCAGCAGATAACAGCACAGTGAGCAAGGCTAAGGTGAGTAGTTTGATCAGCATGGAACTTCCCGACTTGGAATGGATTCGAATCTGTCCCCGACATACCAGCAGTTGAGTGCATTCGATAACGTCATTTTACCAGGATCAGGCCAGTCCATCGTAGACATATCTCAAGAGGTTCAAGTTGATCAAGAATAAACAATCCGCCCGTTCTCTCACGGCTTTTCTGGTTGTCTGGTCGTTTCTCATTCTGACCGTTACCGGCATCGTGTTGTATATCGTGCCCCAGGGAAGAATCGCCCATTGGATCCGATGGTCACTGCTGGGTCTGGATAAAATGCAATGGGGCGCTGTGCACATGATGTTTGGCGGGGTATTCATCCTCACCGGCATGTTGCACCTCTATTACAACTGGAAGCCCTTCAAGAAATATCTGTTGGAACGGGTCAGGGGGCAACTGCAGATCAAGCAGGAGTTGATCGTATCCCTGGTGATTTCTCTGCTCATCCTTGGGATGTCGATCTACCACATTCCACCGGTCAGTTGGGTGTTTGATCTGAATGAGGCGGTCAAGGCTGCCTGGGCGACCAGGCCCGAGCTGAATCCCCCCTTCGGCCATGCGGAGCAGGTCTCCCTGAAGGGTGTCAGCCGACGTATGCAGCTCGACCATGCAAGAGTCGTGAAGCGTCTGCAAGAGGCGGGATTGATATTCAATGAGGAGGACAGCTTGGGGGTCATTGCCGAGCAAAATGCCATGACACCCATGCAGGTTTATGGCCTTTTTGATCATCTCTTATCCCGGGCACAACACCCCCCATTGTCAAATATCAGCCTGGATGAATTGGAAGTCAGGTATGCAGGCACCGGATTAGGACGGAAAACCCTGTTGCAGGTCTGTGATCAGGTTGGATTGAATATTAACCTGGGCTTGCAGCGCCTTGCGCAGCAGGGTATTGACGCAACAGCTGACGAGACACTGAAGGAAGTGGCCGAACGCCATGCCAGATCACCTCTCGAGCTACTCAAGCTGATGCTGACAGAGGAGTAGGATCGAGGGCTGGAGAAAAATGATGTGCTGGGGGTGTGTTTTCACCCTGACCAGCACATCAACCCAGGTTATCGTTATGTCATTACCCGTTGGAGCGGACTTGTTGTTAGAGACAGCTTCTCCCAACGGGTGCCGGCAGACCGGCATAACGACAGGCGGTCTTCGCGCCGTTGGGAAAGAGTTGCTTGATGTAGGTGCGGCTCCAGCGACAGTTCTGTTGGTCCTTGCACAGATTGCGCGAGAGGATTGGCATCTCAGGTGCAATCTCGAATTCTTTGTAGAAACGGTGCAGAAAGTCGATCAGGGTCCAATGGTCATCATCGAGTTCGATACCATCCTGGGTTGCCCAGGCCTCGGTGACCGCCGGGCTCCAGTCATTGAAATCCAGCAAATAACCCTGGTCGTCAGTGGGGATGATCTTACCCCCAACCTCCAATATGGGGATTTTGGCTTGTTTTGAGGCCTCACTTCTTTGTTGGTGATCTAATTGCATGTAAACCTCCAGGTGGAATACCTGATCTTCGTTTTAAAGAAAATGTAAAAAGACTGCTGGGTTTACTACTCGTTATTATTGTTATGTTTAAAAGATAGCATGGAATGCAAGTGATTTGCGTTCTACTTTGATTTTTCGTAAGTTTTTTTGAAACTCCGTTGACTCAAAACAATTAATAATCGCTAATTTGATGAATAGGTATTCCGCTGAATCGATTGCTCAGTCAGGCAGCCTCATGGTGGGCTGCCATCAATAGCGGTCTATTGGCCTTGTCGATTCAGCTGCTGTTGTCGGTGCCGAGCCTGCGCGCCGGCGAATTCTTGCGGGTTGACCAGGCCGTCCCCGTCAGCGTCTATCTCGGAAAATGACCGGGCATGCTGCAGGCCGCGCATCAGGTAGCCCTGCTTGGCCCGTTCGCTGATGCGCCGACCCCGTCCTTCGATGAATTCATCCTCGGTCAGCATGCCATCCTGGTTCATATCGAAGTCTGAGAATTTAGGCATGTTGTGCTCTCTCCCATATCCGCGGCCTTCACCAGGGGGAAATCCTGGGTGGTCCATCCCGACGCGGCCCTGTTGCTGCAGCTTCTGACCGGTGGCGAGTTCGGCCTGGTTCAACACACCATCCCCGTTGCTGTCAAAATTATGGAACATTCGCGGATCAGGCAGGACACGGGTACGCTGGCCCTGGGCTTCGCGAACGGCCTGGCGTTTTTCGTGAGCCTGCATAAACTCCTGTTCCGTGATGGTCCCGCTGCCATCCGCATCGAACGCGCTAAATGGCAAGGGGCCGCGAGTAGGGAACACAGTGGCCTCTGCCAGGGCCAGACCCGAGTAGCCGGCGAGCAGGGTGATCAGGGTCAATCGCATTGTTTTTTTCATGTTTACGCTCCTTAGTGAGGGTGTGAAAGGCGAACTCCCTGGCCGTTCACCCGAAGATTCCAGAGAGTGCTCCTGTCTCCCCAGCCTTGACTCCGAGTATAAGGGGGCAGATGAAACCAAGCTGAAAGTCAATATTGACCCGGATCAATCTATCCGCCGACACTGGTGCAAAACGATGGCCATATTCGCCGGGTGTCTCGAGTAAAAAAAATAAGCCGGGAGTGGGCCGGTTCGCCGGTCTGTTGATTCCTGTTTCGAGGCCCGCCATGAAGGAGTTGTTGCGGTCGGATTGGAGGTCTGGCGTGTCAGTTTTCTCGTGTCTCCCTTTCACTGATCCCTCAGTGGACAATTGAAAAATGACAAGGCCCTGAGGTCTCAAACAACAGGGCCAAGGTTTGCTTTGGTTGGCATCGTGGGACTCGATCTAGACCCGCCAGGAGCAGAGCGGCACCTTCAACTGCTCTGATTCACTGGCTTTTCTGGTCTTCTTGGTTCTCGGCTTGCCGACTCGCCTGCTGCTGTTTCAACACCACGTCGACCGAGATGATGTCATCGTTATTGGTGTCCCATTTCGCCCAGCGTTTGTCGAACTCATCGCGATGCCTGCCGATGAATTCTACGGGGGAGATCACGCCGTCTTTGTTGATATCCAGCCATTTGAGTTTTTTCTTCATCTTACGATCAAAGGACTCATCGTACTCGGAACGGGTGACCAAGCCATCATGATCCAGGTCGAATTTGGAAACGACGCCGGTTTCATGATCATTATCAGCCGATACCGATGCGGCGAAACTCAGTACTACGGCTAAAAGCATCAGCCTCCAGGTTGTTTTTTTCATCCTCTTCTCCTTGTCTTGTCGTGATTCTCTCTTTGTGTTTGAGGTTATGAACCATGAATGCCTAGTCTGATGAGCCAACTCGATCAGTCCCCTGGCATCTGGCTGTTGAGCGATTGAGTCTTGACCAAGCCCTGCGCTTTGTTTTGTTGACCTCTTGGCGATAGTTTTCCCGCCAAGCATATCCCACCACCGGTCTGCATCCAAATCTTCGAATAGGATCATCGGAGTAAAGTCGGAAGAATTGCTCACCGGTTGTCATACAAAGGTAGGGTAATGTTCACTTGCAGCCCGTCCAGGCCGGCTGAGCGGCGAAAGACGGTTGTTCCACCATAAAGCTTGACGATATCCTTAGCAATAGAAAGGCCGAGACCATGTCCTTCCACGGATTCATCCAGACGTATACCGCGTCGAGTCAGTTTATCCAGGTCCTTATCGGTGAGCCCATGGCCATCGTCCTCCACGGAGATACGGACCGCGTCGCCACCAGAGATACGACAGAGTACCCGGGAGCCGGCCCATTTACAGGCGTTATCGAGCAGGTTGCCCAATAGTTCGAGCATATCCTCCCGGTCACCGAAAGGCCTTAAACCCGCTTCCATCTGATGCTTGATGGAGAGTCTGTGTTCGTTATGGACCTGGCGGAGCACCCCGATCAGGTCGGGAATGTCGATGTGGGCATCGAATTGTTGACTCTGAACTCCGTTGCCGGCCAGGCGTGCGCGCTTGAGCTCTCTTTGCATGAGCTGACGGATACGTTCCACCTGTACCCTGGCCTGCAGGCTCTGGTCGTTGGTTAGCCGATTATCGAAATATCGCACCAATAGATGCATCGGGTCCCTTCAGGGCGTGCGTCAGATTGCCCAAAGCATTGCGAGAACGCTCCAGGCGTTGGCTCAGAAGGTCGAGCAGACGGTTGAATTCCCCCACCAGGGGACGGACCTCGATTGGAACGTCATCGGACAGCCGGTCGGTCTTACCTTGCCCCAGGCGCCTGATATCCTCGCGCACGGCTTCCAGGCGGCGGAACGAGCGGCGTACCAGCAGGTGCTGGATCGCCAGCATTACACCCAGTCCGACGAGGGCGAGCAGTGCAAAGGTACGCATGAAGCGGTCCCGCTGTTCCTGCACCGAAGAGAGGTCTTCCGCCACCGCGATGGTGATGTCATGCCCCTCTATACGAAAGCCCTTTTGCCAGATCAGCAGTCGTTGCCCCGCAGGACCTGCCGCGTGAAACCTCCGGTTTTGCCCGACCGGTAACGGTTCAATATTCATCGACTGGTCCCACAGGGAACGGGAGCTGAGACTGTCGCCATTGTCCAGCTGCACCACATGGTAGTGACCGGACAGGGGTTGGGAATAGATCTGATCCATGCGTCGCCAGCGCACCCGGGTCTTGTCTGCCTCGATGAACAAGGCCGCCAGCAGGCTCTCCGCATCATGATCCAGGCGCGAGACTACGAAATCCTCATCAGCCCCTTGATCGCCTGGTTGCCGACAGTCCAAACCAGACTCAGGGAGAGCCCAAGCTGCAGGCGTCTTTCGAGCGAGTTCACCGGGTTTCCCCGAGAAACACGTAGCCCTGGCCCCGCTTGGTCTGGATGCATTGTTTGCCCAGCTTGTCCCGCAGCCGACGGACATAGACCTCGATCAGATTGCTGTCCCGATCGAAGTCCTGTTCATAGACATGTTCTATCAGGCGGTTTTTCGAGAGTATCTTGTTGGGATGCAACATGAAACAGCGCAGCAGGCGGCCGCTGACGGCGTCGACCTCCAGGTCCCAGACCCTGCCTTGGGTGTCGAGCAGCTCGACCTCGTAGACATAATCGCCCCCTTCGCTTTCCAGCTCCACTTCAAGGATGCGGCCCGACCACCGGTCCTGGAGAGAGTTCAGGATCTGCCCCAGGGGCAGGATAGCGCCCGATTCCACCAGCCGGCGTGCCTCCAGTTGGTCGTCGTCCGCCGGGACAGCAACACTCAACACCAGGCTCAGCAGTAGACCTATGGTCAGGGGCCATCTTCTCATCACTCGTTCACCTCGATGTCTGTTGGATCATCCCAGCGCCCAACACCGGGAATGCGTCGCTCATATTCGCGTTACAAACCCTGAGCGGCGGGCCGTGGCAGGCGTCGCAGTTGCTGAAGGACCTGACCTGCTCATTGTCTCTCACCATCCTGTGCATGGCGGAAAAAGCGCGTCTTGGTGATCTGCAGCGGCGTCCTGTGATTGCTCAGGAAGGCGGCGATCCGGTTCGGTAGTCCGCCGCGGTCGCGCCTCGCCGAGTGGTTCAGGAGATAGCCACAGATAGCCTTGCGTTCATTCTCCCCGAGTTCGACATTTTTACCAAAGTGATCATCCAGCCCACGCATGATGCGTGCCCGGGACGGAGCCGGCAACAGGCCTGGTTCCAGAGGGCTTCACCTTGTCTGGTGCTTTACTCATGGCCTGTCTGTTCTGTGCGGTAGCACCGCCCCGTTTTCCTGTGAGCAGATCCGCCTGCTATCCGACTCATACGAGCAGCGAGAGCATGACTGCCGACTGGTTAACGCGTTTGTACATGGAATGAATCTGCTCTTTTGATGTCATTAGCTCAGGTGCTTCTTGCCGGTGAACATGACACGCACCAGGTTCTCCCGATCTAGCAGGCTACCCAGCAGAGCCCCAGCCAAATGACCGGCTACCAGCAGCAGGGTGAAATAGGCGGAAAATTCGTGAATATCCTCCAACCAGTCATCATTCTAGCCCCCCTGGACGCGGAACCAATCGGCCCAAGGACCAAAACCTTGCACACCGAAGGTAGCCAGTCCGCAGAGCGCAGTGATCAGCAGGCTCAGCAGCAGGGCGATGATCATCAGGCCTCCCGCCGGGTTGTGACCCAGGTAACGTCTGGCTCGAAGGTTCAGCAGATCCCTCAGGTAGCTCAGTGCCTTGCCCGCTGCGGGAACGAAATCGGTGAAGCGGGCATGCCGGCTGCCGACGAAACCCCATGCCAGACGGATCGCCAGCAGACCGAGAACGAGGTAACCGACGATGACATGCAGGTTCATGAATTCGTCTTCGGTAACAAAGGCGAGAGTGAAGGTGGCAACCAGGGTCCAGTGGATGCTGCGCACCAGGGGATCCCAGACTTTGATCTGTCTTGTCTTCAGCATGCTCAGGATTCTCAGTATTGGTTGATGGCTTAAGCATAATGAAACAAGCTGAAATCAACCTGAAAAGCGCAACGCTGTTTCGGTCTCCTCCGGGTTGTGCACTTGTTTTGCCGAGAGTTGATAGAATCTGGGCGATGAACAGATCCCGGTGCCAAATTCTGAGAGCCTCTTGTCTTCTCATCGGATTGCTCCTGTCCTGCAGCAGCCATGCTTTGGATGTCAGGGTCAGTGTCGAGGGTTTGGACCGGGACCTGAAAGCCAATGTGCTCGCCTATCTTTCGGTGGAGCAGGAGAAGGACCGCGAGAGCCTGACCTCCTCACGTTTACGTCTCTTGCATAACCGAGCCGAGGGGGAGATCCGCAAGGCTCTGCAACCCTATGGCTATTTCAAACCGCGCATCGATGGACGCCTGAAGCAGGATGGGGATGAATACGAACTGACCTATGAGGTCGAGCCCGGTCCCCAGGTACGCTTGAAGAAAGTGGATTTCGAGATACAGGGGGAGGGCCGGGATGATCCCAAATACAACCCCACTTTTCCCATGACCCAGGGGAATGTCCTGGATCAGACCCTCTATGAAAAGGCCAAAAAGGACCTGCTGTCCGCAACAGTCGAATGGGGCTATCTGAATGCACGTTATGTCCGTCACGAGGTGCTGGTGGACCTGCAGAGCTACACCGCTTCCATCGAGCTGCATCTGGACACCGGCCCACGTTACTTTTTCGGCGAAGTCCGCTTTCTGCAGGATGTGATGAAACCGGAATTCCTTGCCCGCTATCTGTCGTTTCAAGCCGGGGATCCCTACAGTTTCGAGAAGCTGCTGACCCTGCAGTCCAACTTGATCGACAGCGAATATTTCAAGAGTGTCGAGGTGGAGGCGCAACGCGACCAGGCCGAGAACAAGCGGGTGCCCATCGATATTCATCTGAAGCCGAACAAGCGGGACCGCTATCGCGTCGGTCTTGGCTATTCAACCGACACCGGCCCTCGCCTGACCCTGGACTGGAAGCGCCGGCGGGTCGGTCCCAGTGGACACCGTATGCAGAGCGAGTTGCGCCTGTCCAAACCGCACAGCACCTTCCAGGTGGAATACCTGACCCCGCTGCAGCGGCCCACCAAGGACTCTCGCACCTACGGCTTCTCCGCCGACCGCTATGACACCGACAGCCGCAAGGGGGTCTTGGCCCAGGTCTACGGCCGGCAATCGATCGGCCTGGGCAAGGGTTGGCGCCGTACCCTGGGACTGGACTACTCCTACGAGTCCTACGAAGTGGGCGATCAGGAGGATATCGCCTTTCTGTTGGTGCCCAATGTGCAGTGGACCAAGCTGAAGACCGACAAGCGGAATTTTCTGCAGCGCGGCCACAAACTCGATTTCCGCATCGAAGGCGCCCATGACAAGCTGTTTTCCGCCACCAGCTATCTACAGTTCTCCACCCACGATAAGTTTATCGTCGGCATCAACGACGATTGGCGCCTGCTGGCGCGCACGGATCTGGGGGCGACCTTCACCGACGATCTGCTGGAGCTGCCGGCCTCCAAGCGTTTCTTCGCCGGCGGAGACAACAGCGTGCGAGGCTTCGATCTGGACCGGCTGGGACCCACTGACGAAGAGGGCGAGGTGATCGGTGGCCGCTATCTGGCGGTCGGTAGCCTCGAAGTGGAGCGAATTATCGCCGGGAAATGGAGCGCTGCCCTGTTCATTGATGCGGGCAATGCCTTTGATCCCGATTATGAGTCGGAAGTGGAATATGGCGCTGGTTTCGGGATTCGCTGGCGTTCCCCAGTGGGACCCATTCGGATCGATTTCGCCTCCGGGATCAGTGCTGACGAGACTCAGCTGCGTCTGCACCTGGTAGTGGGCCCCGAGCTGTGAACCGGCGAATCTTGCGCCGTCTCCTGGTCTATACTCTGCTGAGCCTGTTGGGGATCTTGTCGCTGGTCCTGGCAGGGAGTGGGTATCTTCTGCATTCGGAATCAGGCAGCCGCTGGCTGGCTGGCAAGCTCCAAGAATGGGTGCCGGGGGAGCTGGAGATTGGCGGGTTCGATGGACGATTTACCGGACCCTTACTGCTCCGGGATCTGCGTTACCGAGACGCTGAGTTGCTTGTGGAGATTCGACGCATGCGATTCGACTGGCGGCCGACAGAGCTGCTCAAACGGCGCCTGCACCTGGTCGAGCTGAGTCTGGAAGCAACCCGCTTGGCCCTGCCCGCTGGGGGCGATCAACCAGCGCCGGCCCCGCAATTTGGCGGATTCAGCCTGCCGCTGGATATGCTAGTCGAGACCTTGAGTATCGATGACTTCCAATTGCTTCAGGCAGAGGGCAAGGAACCCATCATCCTCGATCGGTTGAGGCTGGAGGTCGAGGCTAGCGGACAGCAAGTGCAAGTCGCGCGGTTGGAGGCTGCCGCATACTCCGCCCAGGCAAATTTAAGTGGTGAGTTGACATTGAGCCCAGGGCTACCCATTGCCCTGCAGACAGCATGGAGCTATCGAGTGACCGACGGTCCAGAACTGCAGGGTAAGGGGTCGGTAACCGGTAGTCTGCAGGCACTGCAAGTGCGGCAATCCCTGGCGGCCCCCCTGTCCAGTGAATTGAATGTCAGCCTGTATGAGCTGGAGGCGTCGCCACGCTGGGAGGCAGATTGGGTGCTGGACAATACAGAGGTCGGGGCCATGCTGGAGGCGTTCCCGGCACGCATCAGCGGTGCTGTTCAGGGTAAGGGTACTTTCCAACGGTTGGAGCTCGATGGGCAGCTTGACCTGTACGAGCCTTCCCTGGGTCCGTTGGCTGTGGAGTTCGAGTCTCGCTATGAGCAAGGGACGGTGGAGGCCAAGCGGTTGCTGATCAGGGGGTCGGACGGTCTGAGGCTGGGGGGGCAGGGACGCTACTCAGCAGATGCGGAAATGGGAACCCTGGTAGCGGAGCTCGACTGGAATCACTTGAGATGGCCTCTGACCGGTGAACAACGCCAATTTTACAGTCAGGACGGTCAGTTGCTCTTGCAGGGTCGACCTGAAGACTATCAATACCGGCTGGATCTGGATGTTCGGGTACCCGGCTATCCACCGGCGCAGGGCAGGCTGGACGCCGAGGGGAGCGGGAATCTGCAGGGCTTGATCCTCGATGAGTTCAGACTGGTGCTGCAGGAGGCTCGGGCTGAGGGCAGCGGCCACGTGGCCTGGCAGCCGGATCTGGACTGGCAACTCCAGCTCACAGGCAAGGACCTCGATCCGGGGCTGTTTCATGAGGCGTTTCCGGGGAGGCTGTCTCTGGAACTCACCACCGAGGGACGGATCAAGGAATCCGTCCCCTATGTGGAATTACAGCTGAAAAAACTACAGGGTGAACTCCGAGGCTATCCTCTGCAGGCCGTGGGCGCAGCCGGGTTCGATGGCAAACGTGTGGCCATCAGTCAGTTCGAGGTGGATTCCGGGGTCAATCGATTGGAGATGCAGGGCACGTTGGGGGAGCGCCTGAGTCTTGACTGGAACCTGCAGGCCCCCGAGCTGGAGAGCCTTTGGCCTGGTCTGGCAGGGGCGCTGGATGCCAGGGGCCAGCTCTCCGGAAAAGCCGAGATGCCGCGTGTTGTAGCGAGCGTCAAGGCCAGCCGGCTCGCCTATCAGGAGCAGCAAGTCGCCGACTTGCAGGCCGCTGCCGATCTGGATCTGGATGGAAGCCAGCGGGTCGAGATGCGGCTTCAGGCGTCGAAACTCGACCTGGGTGGGCAGCACTGGGATGGATTACGGATAGATCTCGCCGGTCTACGCGCGGCTCATCACCTGGACCTCCAATTGACGGGGCAAGAGGTGCCTCAGTTGGAACTGGCCCTCGAGGCTGGATTGGATGAGCAATACAGTTGGCGGGGTGTGCTGCAAAGCTTGATCCTGCAATGGCAGGATCTGGGTCAATGGCAACTTGTTTCAGCCGCAGAATTTACCCTCGATCAGACACAGCAGCAGATCGAACAAGCCTGTCTGAGGTCGGCTGGGGCGGATCTCTGTGGCTCGTTCAGCGCCCGGGCCGAGACAGGCTGGCAGGCTGCTCTGCAGGGCAAGAATCTGCCGATCTCCCTCTTTCAAAGTTGGCTTCCGGAAGAGACGCGTATTGCTGGTCTTGCCAATCTGGACGCTGAAATCGCCACGCTTAGCGGAGGTGTGTGGCAGGGTCGTGGTGAGATCGCGATTCCCCAGGGCAAGCTCAAGTTCGACTTGGGAGGAGTGCCGCAGGAGGTCGATTTCTCCACTGGCCTGGTGACTGTCAGCCTGGACGAGCAGGCGGCACGCTGCGCCCTGAACCTGCCACTGACCGGGCTCGGCGGGATTCAAGGGGAGCTCAGCTTGCCGGGGATGCAGCCTATGCAACTCGATCTGAAAAACCAGGCCATCTCGGGGAAACTCGATGCCCGGATCGACAACCTGGGGCTACTGAGTGCCATATCGCCCAATTTGCAGAACCTGCAGGGAGCGATCGCAGCGGATTTCCAGCTGGGTGGCACACTGAGCGTACCCAGCCTCGAGGGGGATGCCCGTTTGCAGGGTGGGGCGGTGGATCTCCCAGAACTGGGTTTGGAGTTGCGCGAACTGGAGCTCAGCTTGGCGGCGAGTGATTTCGACCAGGTGCAGCTGGAAGGTGGAGTGCGCTCGGGCAAGGGCAGGCTCAAACTCAGTGGCTTGACCCAGTTGGATGGTGAGAAGGGCTTTCCCACGGAGTTGCGGATCGAGGGCGAGAAATGGCTGGCGGTGGACATTCCAGAAGCGGAAGTCCAGGTTTCGCCGGATTTGGTGATCCGTTACACCAAAGAGCGCTCCGAGTTGAATGGCGTGGTGCATATCCCCTATGCCCGCATCCGTCCCCGGGAGATGCCGGAGAGCGCGGTGTCCGGTAGTCCTGACCTGATAGTTATCGAAAGCGACAAACAGGCGGAATCGAAGCAGGATTCGAGATTCTATTCCAAGTTGCGGATCTCCTTTGGTGACCGGGTCAGTTTCGAAGGGATGGGATTACGCGGCAATTTGACCGGAAATCTGATGGTGACTGATGAACCTGGTCGACCGGTGACCGGTAGTGGACGGGTCGGTGTGTTGGACGGAACCTATCGGGCCTATGGCCAGGATCTCAAGATCGAACGGGGCTACGCACTGTTCGCCGACAGTCCTGTGGATAATCCAGGGCTGGATGTGCGGGCGGTACGGGAGGTGGAGGACGTGACAGCCGGCCTGCGGGTGACCGGCACGCTGAAGAATCCGCAGCTTAGCCTGTTTTCCATTCCTGCGATGAGTGAGAGCCATGTGCTCTCTTATCTGCTGACCGGCCGTGCACCGGGTGAATCGGGTGGCAAGAGTGTGGGCGTGCAGGCGGCCCTGCAAGCAGCCGGGGCCGGGAGTCTGGCGTCCGAGCTTGGCCGTCAGTTCGGGCTCGAGGAGTTGCGGGTCGAGACTGGTGGGGCGATGGAAGAGGCCTCGGTGGTTGCTGGTACCTATCTCTCACCACGGCTCTACGTACAGTACGTGAATGAATTGGCTACCGGCGAGACCAAGCTGCGGCTCAGGTATGATCTCACCAAGAAGCTGCAGATTCAGACCGAGAGCGGGCAGTCGCAAGGTGTGGATATCTTTTACACCATCGAACGTTGACAACAAAAGGCCTGATCCGCGTTGGCGAATCAGGCCTGAGTGTTGTTGAATGATGGAGCTGGCTTACTCTTTTTTACTCAGCTTTTCCTTGATCATCGCCTCTTTTTCAGCAACCGGCATATTGAGGTATTTCAATTCCGGCAGGTTCTGTAGATCGGCGACCCGTTCTTCCGGGTAGCCGAGCATGACGAAATTGATGATGCCGTTCTCCTGGTGGCACTCCTCGCACTTTCGGCCATCCTTCTGGATGCCGTGGTTGACCATCAGGGTACCCATCTGGCGCATCCAGTTGGCTTCCACATTGGCTGCCAGTTCCCCGTTCTCTACAGGATAGGTGGTGTTCCACTCATCGACCCCGAAATAGGCCATGAACTCGTCCATCATGTATTCCTTGAAGGGGAGTTCATACATGCGTTTGACGATGGGATCGGAGATGGCCTGCATGACGGACAGTTTGGGGTCGCCCGTCTCGTAGTAGCTGGGATAGTCGAAGGGCAGAATCATGGCGCCGAACGGCCCCTGGTTGCCCATATCCTCATACATGATGGCGTTGAAGAGCTTGAACGGGTAGATCTTACTCTCACCCTTGTTCATGACCGGTGTCAGATTCTGCTCGATGGTCCTGCGGCGTTGTGCCAGCGTCTTTGCTGAGAGTTGAGTCAAGGGGCGGGTCGCCTTCTCCACATAGTCGTCGACATCGATCTCCGGATAAGTCTCCTTCAGTTTGATTGCTGCCTCGCGCACCGCAGCAACCACTTCGGGATGGTCGAGATTGGCCATCTGATCCATCAAGGGATTGTAAGTGTCGGTCTTCAGCGGGTTGTTGCCCAGGGCATTGGCCAGGAAGGTGCCATTACCGTTGAACCAGAGATAGATAAAGCCCTTGCCCACTTCGCCGTTTCGGTAGACATCGGTGGGGGTATAGATACCCTCTTCCTCGTTCCAGGTGGGGTGTACCCAGTCCCGCAGTACCACATTGTATTCAGTGAGTTCCAGGATATGGCAGGTCTCACAGGCCAGGCGGGCAATATGGCCATTGAGGATCACCCGGTCCTTGGATTTGGTATGGGGCGCCTCGGTGTGGCAGTTTTCGCAGGCCACCTCTTTGAACGGCAAATCATTGGAGACCAGGTCGGTGCCTTTGATGCCCCGGGGGATCTTGTGACCTTCGGGTACGTGGCAATCGGTGCAAATGATGCCCGCCGCGGCATGTACATCGTCCTCGGGAGCGAAGGGATTGGCGCGTTTCGCACCATGGTGTAACAGCCGCTTGTTCTTGTAGCCCAGATTGGCCGCGGCGACATTGTGCTCGTAGGCGTCGCCCCCCATGTTGTGCTGATGGCAGTTGAGGCAGTTCTTGCTTCTTGCCCAGGATACAGTCATGGCGGCGCGCATACTGCGATCCTGGTTCCAGCGCATACCGTAGTCGTCCTCGATGACATAGCGCTGGTTCATATCATAGGTATCCGAGTGGCAGATCAGACAGTCGATACCCTGTTTGGTCTCTTCGGGGATACCGCCGATCGGCATCATCTTCTCGGTGGCCGGGTGGTAGTTGCCGCCGATGTGGCATTGCCCACAACCCTCACTGCGGATCTCGACTTCCCCATCCTCCCCATGGGGCTTGGCTTCCACCAGTTTGGCCCAACCGGTCCAAGAAAAACTGCCGGGTACCCCGCAGGCCCGATTGATTTTGCCGATCGGGATGGGCATGGCGCTGTCGGCATTCACGCGCCTGCCGTCATAGCCGTAGGTGGAAAAGACCCGTCCACTGGATTGGAACTTGAAATGCACCGTGTCCAGGATGTCATCCATGGTGTTGACGGTTTTGTGATTGCCTTCGTAGTCATGCACGACCATGGTCTCATGACATTGCAGGCAGGTCTTCGGTCCTTCGTACTGTTTGATGCCGGCATGGCGGAAATAGTCGATATGCCGATAATCGGTCTTAGCCCTGAACGAGGGGGTATTCATCAGCATCTGAATCTTCAGCTTACGGGCGAATTCGTTTTCTTCATCCGCCGAGACGGCCACCGCCTCCTTGTAGCGGGCGTCATGAGTCAACTCCCTGGCAAGGGCCTCGAACTCGGTCGTAGTGAGCTTCTGGCTGCTTTCATAGGTGAGCGGGGCGTTGACCACCCCGGTATAGGCCTCGAAGATGACCGGGTAGAGATATTTATAGCCGAGACTCCCAACCAGGAATATCCCCGCTAAGACAAACAGGGTTTTGAAGATACGTATTCGTCCGGCCTGACGCTTTAATGTTTTCATTTGACTGTTCCCTCTAGTTCATCCGTTTGGTGTTCGAAATGCACCCCGGTGATCATGGTCTTGTAATTGCTCAATGGGGTATGCCCGGTGGTCGCAAGATACAGATGACCGATCAAGAACAAGGCGATGAAGTACGAAAGGATGGTATGGGCCAAGGCGATGGGCAGGATGGTGCCGGCACCGAACAGGTTCTCGGGGATGGACTCCGGAAACAACAGGGCAACTCCGGTCAGAACCAAGGCGGCAACCAGGCCGTACATCACCCCAACATAGGCGACCTGTTGCATGGGATTGAATTTGCAGTTATCGGTGGCTGGAAAAGGATGAGGTTCGCCCTTGAAGATTCCTACCCCATAGTATTTTATTTGAATAAAAAGACGCTTGAAGTAGCCGTGGAAGTCCACCTTGTAGTGGACCCCGTTATGACTGATGACATTGCCGATCAGGAAGACCGCATAGAGCAGTGACATGGTGATGCCGGCGATGTTGTGCACCAGCATCGAGGTATCGAATGAAATGATCGGATCATTCTTACTGGAAAAGTGCAGACTCATACCTGTGAGTAGCAGGATCACACACATCAGTGCATTCAGCCAATGCCAGACTCTGACCCACAATGGATAGAGATACATCGCCTTCATCGTTTTCTCCTCCTGTTGGATACCCAGCGTGCGGTGCCATGCGCGGTGATGCCCAGTACCATGGCTCCCATGATCAGGAAGCTCAGTTGATCAAGGATAACGTTTCTGGTCATGCCGATGATGTAGGCTTCATTCAAAGTGACGCTGTTGAGAAAACCGTATTTCTGACGGCTCTCATGCATCTTGTATTTATAAAGTTTGGTCAAGAGTATCGAGTTGGCGGAATGACAGTCCTCACAGTGTTTCACCGCCTGATCTGCGTCCAGTATCTGGTGCATGTAGGTGTCGGAGGTCGATAAATGACAGTCGATGCAACGGACCTTTTTCCAATGCATCTGTATATTCGGCATCCAATCATGGCTCGCCAGGAGATCCGGTGCCTCGCCGGATTTGAGATCAGCGATCCGACCGGGCTCGGCGTGGCAGTCAAGACAAATGTGGTTGTCGTAGGCGACCATCTCATTGATGTCGCGTTGCAGGCCGCCTGCCTCGAAGTCGGTTTCTGCATGACAGTTCAGACACATCTCCCGATTTGGCATGCGGTTTGGATCCGACGACTTCCTGCTGGCCTTGAAGAAGTGCGCATTATGGCAAGAGAAGCAACTGAAATGCTCAGGCATGCGCTTGAAGTGAACACTCTCTTTGAACTCCCTTTCTATTTCGGCAAAATAACTGGGAATCATGTTAGGGTTGTCTTCGTGACAATCGACACAATAGAGAGACTCTTGTTTGGCCTTGGGAGGGTGGGGGTAGTCCTGAAATCCGGCCTTGTGGCAGTCTTTGCAGCCCAAGGCCTGGTGGTTAGAATCTTTGAAGCCCTCTTCTGGGATGTGAAGATTGACCAGACCGCCGGTGACTGGATCGCGGTAGCCGAGTGTTTGCATGCTGTGACATCGGAGGCAATGTTTTTGCTCGTCTGTGGCGGTTTCTGCCGTTGGCATCTCGATGGTCGGCAATTCGAATGCCTGGATCCCACTCATACCGGATAGTATTAAGACCAACGAAGCGAGGGCGAATGGGTTGAAATATATGCTCATCTTAAATGTCTGCTATACGGCTGCAACCGGAACCGGTATCGCCGCCAAGCATCTCCCCGTGCATGACTGCATTCCTGAATGGGCGGAATCAAGTACCGAATAGACAGTGGCGACCTGAGAAAGGCGACTCAACATGAGCTATAAAAAAACGAAAACAACTTCCCAAATCCGCTCTGTAAACACCGTTACATACTCAATTCCGCAACGCTGTCAGTTTATTATTTCAAAGGAAATTCTATGATCCGGGAGGCCTGTTATGCGTCCAAAAACCAATAAAAATTGCCTTACTTTGTTAAGGCATATTTTAACATACTGCTTATTGTGTCGGTACGCGGGTTACTCCGTAGGACTAAAGTACTAGCGTGAGACCGAGAGTGGTCAGTCAATCGAGAACGACGATATTCAGACCAACTATGACTCGTAAACTGGCCTCAGACTACGATGGCATTAGTGGTGTGACAATGCCAGAAAAGATAATCCGGAGTACTGGATGATAAAGAAGATTCGACCGGTGGAATTGGTGGGTGATATAGAAGAGGATCAGGATCTCAGTGGGCTGGTCATTGTCGATGATTTCCTGTTGGTCGGTAGTGATGAGGGACATGCCATTCAATTGTTGGTCAGGCAGCAGGAAAATGTGTGGCGTATTCAATCCTCGATCAGATTGTCCGATGCTCGGGATGAGACTGACTTGGAGGCACTGTGCTTTGCACAGGATTATCTCTATGCGGTTGGTTCACATTCACGGCGTCGAAGGGTCTGTAAACTCGATTACAAGGCCAAGAAAAACCTGAAGCGATTGACAAAGGTAGATCGGCAAAAATCACGCGAGCGACTGTATCGGATTCCGTTTGACAGGCAGCATGGAACCTTTGGGACTCCGAAATCCATAAGCCTGATGAAGTTATTACGCGCTGATCCCGTCATGCGGCGTTTTGTGAAAATACCCAGTAAGGAAAACGGTGTTGATATCGAAGGTCTGGCGATAGCCAATGGGTGTCTCTATCTGGGTTTTCGTGGTCCGGTGCTGCGTTCCAATTTGGTGCCTGTGTGGAGCCTTGAATTCGAGAGCCCGCATAAGTACCAGCAGTTATTCGTTGACCTCAAAGGGCAAGGTATCCGTGACATGGTGACAATCAATGCGGGATTTCTGATTCTTTCCGGACCCGTTAACGATATGCCAGGTGTCTTTCAGCTGTGGTATTGGGATGGCCAGGATCAACTCCCGGCTATCGATCGTGAGTATCAGCCGGCCAAGTGTCTGGGTGAGATCGATGCGGTCGACGGAGCGAAAGCGGAGGGCTTGGCCATAATGTCTCAGGGTATGAATAGCGTTGATCTATTGGTGATGTACGATTCAATCGCCAAAGGTGGATGTGCACTCTTCCGTGTAGAGCTATAGAGGTGGGATTACCCAATGGTCTAATCGATGTTGAATCCCAGTTTTCTGTTATGAGTGTCAGTGTTTATAACTGGCATACCCCTTTCCGATATGGAATGGGGCACACCAGGTTTTTGGTTTCAAGTGATCCGAGTGACAGTTTATGGCTTGATCTGTAGGTCATTGATTGCTCAATGAATACTAATTTTGAGTCTTCCAACTGCCATCTGGTTGTCTGCAGGCCGTGCCGTAGACCTTCTCATTCCTACCACCAATCATTGCGTCAATAGTGTACTCACGGCAGGGTGTCCCCGTTTGCTCATAGGTCCTGGTCGGGGTAACGGTATAACTGTGGCCTGTATCTGGGTTTTTCCAGCGGGAGGGTACACCGGTTCGGACGGTCTCCAGGGTATGACTGGTTCTCATGCGATCGACTTCATCCATGGATTGTCCGATGGTGCCGCCGATCGCCGTACCGGCCATGGTGCCGATGATGATGGCGGCAGTACGTCCATCTCCCCGACCGACCTGAGAGCCAAGCAGGCCGCCCAGAACGCCACCGATGATCATGCCGGATTGTTCATGCTCACCTTGATGGGTGGCGCAACCTGTGAGGATGAGAAGAGTACTGATGAGCAGACCCATCAGGGTATGCTGGATTGGTGAAATCCGGGTATTGGCTGGATTCATGTCACGATCCTCTATAATAAAATATATCGTCTGATAATCAATGGTTTCAGCGTCTCCTGATCGTTAAGAAAAATTTTCTAACCACATATTGATTATAGTGTGAGGCAGAGAACCGCACATGATGAAAAGAATGGCGATGAACAGCTATCCAATGCTGGGGTAACAGACTGGGACTATTGATATCCTATAGAGATAACCGATGAAATCATCAAATCGAGGTCTCTAGTGGTGCACGTCATGGATCCATTCAAGGCAGCGCCACGTGCCTTTATATCCTATGCGCGAACGGATGGGGCCGAGACGGCTGGAGCGCTGCGTGAGCGACTCGTGCGGGACAATCCGGAAATCACCCTTTGGATCGATAGAGCACAGATGGTGGGTGGTATCGGTTGGTGGAAGCAGATCACGGAGGCTCTAGACAGGGTGGAAATCCTGATCATGCTGCTGACACCTGCGGCTATGCAGTCGGAGATTGCCGCCAAGGAGTGGCGTTATGCCAGACAACAGGGAGTGCGGGTCTGTCCGGTGATACCGGATGCTGCGGCTCTCGACTTCAGGCTATTACCCAAATGGATGCGTAAGGTCCATTGTTACGATCTGAGTTGTGAATGGGATACCTTTGTCGCTTTTTTACGGAGCGCAGAAAAGGTCAATCGGATCCCCTTCATGGCACCAGATCTGCCAGTTCAATGTGTCGACAGGCCTGATCAAACAGAGGGATTGCTCGGTTGCTTACTGGATGAGACTGGTGAGAATCCACAAATTACAACGACGTCACTGCAAGGGCCGGGTGGATATGGAAAAACCACTCTGGCGAGTATCGTCTGTCATCACGAAAGGATTATCAGCAGTTATGACGATGGTGTCCTTTGGGTCAGTCTTGGTGAAGCGCCGAATATACAAGGTGAATTGACTAAAATGTATGCGGCATTGACAGGCGAGCGACCATCCTTCATCGATATTGACGATGCCTCTTTTCAGTTGGCAGAACGGCTTGATCAAAAAAACTGTCTCTTGGTGGTGGATGATGTCTGGGATCCAAATCACCTGAAACCCTTTTTACGGGGCGGTAATCTCTGTTCCCGCCTTATTACGACTCGGCATTTACGGGTGGTGACTGAAGTCGGGGCGAAGCGCACGCTGGTGGACAAGATGACCCGGGCGCAGGCGTTACAAATGCTGACTTCACGATTGAAGAGCAAGCCTGAGAATATGGAGGCGCTGCGAGTCTTGGCTGCACAGTTGGAGGATTGGCCATTGTTGTTGAAACTTGCCGGATCGCAATTGAGAGAGCGGATGGAGCGTGGAGACTCATTGTCCGGAGCACTGGCGTATATCGACAAGGCCATGGACAAGAAGGGCGTTGTGGCGTTCGATCGGATGGCTCCCAGTGCCAGACACGATGCGGTGGCAAGCACGGTTGGAGCCAGTCTTGAGCTATTCTGCGCTGAGGATCGAATGCGTTTCACTCAGCTTGGCGTGTTCCGAAAAGATAGTTCTTTTCCGTTGAGCGCAGCAGTTACGCTTTGGGGTTTGGACGAATTCGATAGTGAAGCGCTCATGTTGCGGCTGGATGATGCGGCGTTACTGGAGTTCGATCTCAAGACAGGGAATATACGCCTGCATGGTGTGCTTCGCTCCTTTCTGGAGTCGCTGTTGGGAGATACCACTGCATTACATTGTAAGCTGGTGAATGATTGGTTGAATAACCCTTTGGCACTACCGGATGCCTATGCCTGGAGATGGATCGGTTGGCACCTTGTGCAGGCCGGTCAGAAGACAAGACTGCGGGAACTGTTGGTCGATTATGCCTGGTTGAGGGCTCGCTTAGCCGTGGTTCCGCTACAAGTCGTGCTTCGTGACTTCGAACTATTGGATGAAGCTGAAGATATTGGATTGGTGCGCGATGCATTGCGTTTGTCATCCAATGGCTTGGCGTTTGATTCAGACCAATTACGTCTGCAGATCTGCGGACGACTCGATCAAGGCCATTGCCGAACCATCGATTCCTTATTGGAACAGGCCGATGATGCCGTAGTAAGGCCAAAGTTGGTGTTGTCTGAATCCTCCCTGACTCATCCGGGTGGTGCAATGCGGAGTATCTTGAAATCGCATGGTGGAGCTGTTTCAGCGCTGGCGATTTCACCGAATGGGCATTGGCTCGTCTCAGCTTCCGAAGATTGGACAGTGCGTTTATGGGATCTGCGAACCAATCAAATCGTGCGCAGTTTTGAAGGGCATACCGGAGCCGTACATACGGTTGCTTTTCTTCCGGACGGAGAATCGATCGTCTCCGGTTCGGAAGATCGCACGTTACGAAGGTGGAACGTTAACACTGCACGTGAATTGGCAGTATTCAAGGGGCATACCTTGGCGGTACAGCATGTCTCGATCGCTCCATCTGGCAAGCTTATGGCATCGGTGGCGGAAGACGGTACGGTACGGCTCTGGGATTGGGAAACGGGAAAGGGAAATATCATCTATAAAGGGCGTGGTCATCAACTGAATAGCATCGCCTTCACCACGGATGGCCGCATGTTGTTTTTCGGGGCTGGTGACTGGACGATACGTCGCGTGGGATTGGCGGATGCGAATGAGCGCCTTTTGGAAGGGCATACAGGTATCGTCCGTTGCCTTGTTATCAGTGCGGATGGAGACAGACTCCTTTCCGGGGGCGATGATGGTAAGGTGCTTCTCTGGGCAACTGACTCGGATATTCCACTGTTAGAAATGCAAGGCCATACAGCCAGTGTAGAGACAATTGCCATTACCCCTGACACGAAGCAAGTTATCTCCGGTTCACGGGATAAGACCATCAAGGTATGGAATCTGCAGACTGGGGAAGAGATGGAGAGTCTGGAAGGGCATTCTGGAACCATCAGAAGCATCCTGTTATCACCCGTCACCGGACAGATCATCTCTGGTTCGGCAGACAAAACGATTCGTCATTGGGAGGTTGGAGTCCCTTACAGCCGCTCTCATTATCCTGGACACAAGGATGCGCTCACACTGCTTTCATTATCCTCTAATGGAGAAAAGGTCTTCTCCGGAACCTCCAGAGGTGATTTTATTATCTGGGAATATGGGCAAAGCGCTAAACAGATTTTGTCCATTCCCGAGGCTTATGAAAAAGCCAAACTCAATGTCGTGGGACAGTTAAAGGGACATACCGATTGGGTAAAATCTGCACAGATGACTGGGGATGGTAAACGGTTGGTTACCGCATCTCAGGATCGGACCTTGACGATATGGGATGTTGAACATCTGCGAGCACTTTATCAATTAAAGGGACACTTATCCGAGGTTTATCATTTGGTGATTTCAGCGGATGGAAGACGTGTTGTTTCGGTTTCCAGAGATCGGACTCTTCGTGTGTGGGATATGCAAAGCGGGCATTGCCTGAGGGTTTTGGTTCACCGGAGTAACGATCGTGCAATTGCATCACTGGAGATACATGGTGCCATGCTGGCTGAGATCCATCCCGGACCGCAGGTGGATATCACCCATGTCTTGATTACACGTTATGCTAAAGTAGCCATGTCACCAGATGCTGAACGGGTGCTCGTCGAATCGCAGGGGAATCTATGTGTCTGGAATCAGTCAAGTGGAAAGACACAAAATCTGGAGTTGATGGATCTTGATGTGGTGTCCTTCGCCTTTCATCCCGATTCTCGTACCGTTGTGTTTGGCACACTATTCGGTTCCTTATTTGTCTGGGATTTTACCGAGGATCCAATACTGCTTGAGGGACATGGGAAAAGGGTATTGGATATCGTACTGACGCCGGATGGTAAACACATCATCAGTGCAGCCAGGGATGACACGATCTGTATATGGGATCTTGATACATGCCAACCGATTAAACAATTCACAGGAAACACCGGTGATGTGGATGCAGTTGCCATTGCACCACAGGGTGGATATGCCTATTCGGTCTACAACGACACATTGGTTGTGTATGGGTTGGATTGCTTGAAACGTATCGCGAGCCTGACATTTGATCATCAAATATCCACAATCGCCGTAACCCCTGGGGGTGATCGACTGGCGATCGGTGATGAATCAGGCAGGCTACACTACCTGATGCTGGAAATCTGAAGAAACTGTAGAGAAGATACAGAATCTAGTATCGTTTAGTGTATGCGTTTCATTCACATTAATGATTGTCAACAGATATCAGTCTGTATGTCTGCCAGGGTAAAACAATCGATTGAAAGGAGGATGATCATTACTGTGATGAGACTGGCAAGGATTACCCTTCACTTGTGTAATGTCAGGGATGGATCTGCGGTGGGTCGCTGTCAGGTAGTCTGATGCAGGGTCTATGCATAGACCGTATCAGACTGTGCTACAGGCCAAGAACTTTATCTGTCATAGGGCATGTCGTCGACTGATGTAGAGGATCAGACAAACGCTGAGATCTCAAGACCCAATTGAGCGTGGAACATATATTTTGTTAAACAAGCTGGTTGTTTAGTGATACCAAGGCTCGCTACTGGGGCGTGATAAATACGATCACTGTGTGTTCAACAAGCGTGTATCGGTGAATCCGTGTTGGTCGGAAATCAAGTGCATTCCACTTAACAGGCCACTGACCTATGCAATCCATGGTACTGCCAACGACGATAGCGGTTCGGAAAGAGAATCAAACTTCAGCTTCTTTGCCTGAAGGTTGATGGCCAGTAGAACAACAAGACCTCAATTGTACAAACCCACTCTAAGAAGTCTTCTGAGATTCTCTCAGTATTGGATAATCAATATTAAGGCGAATATCTCAGTGGATAAAACGAGCTTCGATTGACAGGTGAATTCTAGGCTCTGTCAGGTTAGACCCATCGCCCAACCAGTATAATTGAAAGAGGAAATGTCAATACAGACTCTCTCTGGATGGTACTGCTCTGAGCGCCAAGTATCTTTATATGTAATACGATATCAGTGGTTGAACATTACGATAGTCAATTTTTTTAAAAAACTTACCGCTTGGAACGTTTACTCACTAACAATGGCAGTAACGCAGGTCAGGACGGCGGCTTATATGCTGTTTGTGCGCCCTGAAAATCCTTGAACTATGACCTAAGTTAGCGAACTATTTGAAAATAATGGGCTGAGTTCTGAATCAAGGAAGCGGCTTGGAATGGTTCTCAGTAAAGGGATAAGCAGATAAACCTTGGCAATCATTCATAGACTTCATTCAAGTGGTCACAATCAATTCTGGTGATTGTGATTCAGCGTTGGATAGTTCAATACACTCATATGGCAGGAGGTGATTCAATTATACAACTACTCGCGATGGATTCATTGTTTCGGATTTTATCAATAAAGGAAAAGATGGAAATGAAGTTGTTTTATATCGTGCTATTAGGATTACTCATCAATCTGTTATCCGGCTGTGCCGCCAAGGTACCGAATCTCAAGGCTGATAAAGGCCTGCAAACATTTAATCCCATGAAAGAGATTACATTGCTGGGTTCTTCGAGTGTTTATTGGCCACGTAACAGTGGTGACCCGGCAGTGCTAGGCCTAAAGTCGAGTCAGTCGGGTATTGAAAATCTTATGGTGCTTGTGAAGAACAGCATCGAGGCTAAAGGTTATCAGGTCGTCTTTTCCGAGCCTGTCGTAGTCGGCTTTCCTCGGTATGGGGAAGATAAACTCGTCTATGCTGATTACGATGAGTTAGGTCCTGAATCCAAGTGGAATCAAGATGCCGAGAATCCAACCTATATCTATCCAGTCTTTGCCGGCAAAGATGAAGTGAAGTCCGCTGCAATCGATATCTTAAAGGATCTGGATGATCAAGTTAGAAAGAACCAATTTAATTTATACAGTCCGGATTTGAGTAGTATCCAGACTGTTGCTGAGGTTACAGGCGCGGATACCATTTGTGCAGTCCGAGTCTATGGAATTCGCTATTCGACGGCCCGGGCCGTTGGCGCTTTTTTCGCTGGCATGCTCGTAGGCAGGCACATAGACAAATCAGATCGTGGTGAAGCTGCTGTGGCCTGTGTCTCTTCAACAGATGGTAAGGTTCTATGGCAAAAATCCTACGCACTGAATGAGGATCCGATGGATGTGGATCAGAATAAGGTCAATACCGGCCTCACTTATTTTCCTGCTTTTGCAACAAACCTGTCATCTGATTGTGAATACAGTCAACAGGGTAGCAATATGTATTATTGTGACTGATCCATAGCCTGAGTTGGGATGCCTGCCTATTTTGAGGTGAAAGTTAGAACCCACAGGATGTCCTGAAACACATAATAAACGGCTCAACACATCCTGTGAGTTATCACCAGGGGTCTCTTCTCAGGCCATGACCCATTCAATACACACATCGACCTCATGACTTTTCAGCAAGATGACTGCGCACCATGAACAGTCGGTAGAGCAGCGGCACTACGATCAATGTCAGCACCGTTGAGAAGAGCAGCCCCCATACGATGGCGGTGGCAACGGGCCCCCAGATCAATGACTTACCACCCAGACCGGTGGCCAGAGAGAAGAGACCGGCCACGGTGGTCATGGAGGTGATCAAGATAGGGATCACTCGGCGCCGTGCGGCATAGATGGTGGCATGCAGCACACTCATACCGGCGCGCAGCCGCATGTTGCCTGCCGAGATCAAAACAATGGCAGCGTTTACCGCAATGCCCGCCAGGGCGACGATTCCGTACAGGGTGTAGAGGCTCATCGGGTTGTTGGATATCAACAGGCCAAAGGTCACGCCAGTGAAAGCCATGAACAGGGTGGAGAGGATCATGAAGGGTTGCCAGTAACTGCGAAACTGGGTGCCGAGAATGGCGTACATCACCCCAATGCCGAATACGAAGAGCATCAGGATTGCATCCATCGCTTCATAGATATCATCCAACTCGCCGGAGAAGTCCAGGTCGATGTCAGGGAACGCCCCTTGCTGGTCTTGCCAGCGTTCCTTGAGCAGGTTGTTGGCGCTGACCGTGTCAATGACTTCCTCTTCCAGGTCCGCCTCCACTGTGATGGCGCGGCGAAAATTATAGTGGCGGATGTTGCCCAAACCGGTCTCACGCCGTTCCCTGACCAGTTCGCTAAGCGGTATGCTGCCACCATCGGCCAGGGGTAAGCGGAACTGCAAGAGCTCACCGATGGCCTGCAGGCGGTGATTCGGTCCCTTGACCCGCACCTCGAGTTTCTCACCGGCATCGCGCATCTCGCTGACCACCAAGCCGTCCACCAGCAGCTGAATGGTGCGGTTGACCTGCAGTGGGTTGAGCCGGGCGCGGTTGATCGTATCTTCGTCCAAGCTCAGGATCAACTCGCTGCGCCCCTTGCTGGCGTCATCTTCGATATCCTTGACCCCCTCGATCTCAGCCAGCAATTCGCGTACCCGGTTCGCGGCGGCGCGGATCTCCTCATAGGCGTCGCCACGCACCTTGACGCTGATGGGCTTGTCGGTGGGCGGACCACCGGCCAGGCGGAGAAAGGAGAGTTGGATGGGGCCGGCGGTAGCCATCACATCGGTGCGCATGGCCTGGATCATCGCCTCTACGGTGCGCAGTTCCGGGGTCTTGGGATTCAATCCCACCATGATCTGGCCGACATGATCGCCCAGCCGTGGAGCGGTCTCGGTGAACATGTTGCCCGCATAACTCAGCACCGCGCGGGCCTCGCCATCCCGCAGGTGTTTCTTCACCTTGCGTTCCACTTCTTCCACCTTGGCCAGGGTGCCGTTGAGCGGGGTTTCCGGCGGCATCTCCACGTTCACATAAAACAGTCGGATGGTATCGGCAGCGAAGAAGTCCATCCTGACCCGTTCCAATACGAAGGCCCCGACCGCACTGAGGAACATCAGGCTCACCAGGGTGAGCGTGATCCAACGATGGCGCAAGGCGCTGACCAGCAAACGCACATACCGTATCTGAATCCAGTGGGTGAGCTTGACCCGGAATTTATGGATGCGCGAAGGCCTTTTAAAACTGACCTTCGCCGCAATCACATGGGCCGGCAGCATCCAGAATGCCTCGACCAGGGACAGGGCGAGGGCGATCACCACCACCATCGGCACCACGCGCATGAAATCACCGAGGATGCCCGGCAGCAGGATCAATGGACCGAAGGCGGCAATGGTGGTGAGTACAGCGGTGGTCACCGGCGCGGCCACCTCTTTCATGGCGTCGATGGAGGCAGTCATGGCATCCTTGCCGTGGCGTACCCGGTAGTAGATGCCCTCAACCACCACTACGGCATCATCGACCAGCATACCCAGCACAATGACCACACCCAGCAAGACCATCACGTTCAGGGTCTCGCCGGTGCCGGCGAGCACCCAGAAGGTCCCGGCAAGGATAAAAGGGATACCGATGGCCGTGAGTAGGGCGATACGCGAGCCGAGAAACAGCCAGGCGACCACCAGTACCAGAAACAGACCGATCAGGGCGTTGCGCTGCATCAGGGTGATAGAGTTGGTGGTGACCACGGTCTGGTCATCGATCAGCACCAGTTCCACGCCGGTCTGCTCCGCATATTGGTTACGCTCGGCCATGTAATCCTTGATGCGATCCACCAGATCAATGGTATTCGCATTGGCCTGTTTCATGGCCGCCAGCAGTACGGCAGGGCGTCCAGCGTAACTGGTGAGCTGACTGGGTTCGGCGCGGGCCCGTTCGACCCGGGCTACCTCACCCAGGGTGACCTCGCCCTCGGCACCGACCACGGTGCGCGAGGCCAGATAGACCGGATCCGCGTTCGATCCGACCAGGCGTACCAGCCAGTTCTGTTCGCCCAGCCGGGTATCGCCGGCGGCGATGTCCTGGAAGAAGCCGGACACCGTATCGGCGATCTGTCCCGGGGTAAGCCTGAGGGTCTCGAGGATTGCCGGATCGAAGATGATCTGCAGTTCAGGGTCCGGCAGACCCACCGGATCGACCCGGTCCACACCTTTGAGGCGTTCAAGACCTTTTTGTACATTGCGCGCCTGGATGCGCAGGTCCTCGTCCAGGGCTTGTCCGACCACCGCTACGGTGGCGGAGGGAAAGGCATTGGCACTGGTGATCTCCAGGATCTGCGGGTCCTCCGCCGCCTCCGGCAGTTCGTCCTCCTTATTCTGGATTTCGCGACGCAGGTCGGCCACCCGTTTGTCAAAGATGCGTTCACCGATGTCCTGAAATCGCACCAATATGCTGGAGACCGATTCCCGGCTGTTGGAAGACATGAAGTTGATGTCCTGGATCTTGCGCACCGCATCTTCCAGGGGATCGGTGACCTTCTTCTCCACATCCAGCGCCGAAGCCCCAGGGAGTACGGTGGTAATGACAATCCAGTTGAAATTGATGGTCGGGTCCTGCTGACGGGGCAGGTTCAGATAAGACAGGGTACCGATCACCAGCACCAAGACGAAGGTCAGATTGGCCAACACATGGTTCTGCAGCAGGGAGCGATAGAAAGCGCCCATGGCTTACTCAGACGCGTTGAGGATGGTTACCGAGTCGCCGTCCTGTAAGCGCTGTCGACCATCGGTGACCAGCTGAAGTTCCGGCATCATTTGAACTCTGACCGGTTGGCCTTCCCGTGCCTGCGTCAACCTATGAAAGTGCGCCATGCCGTCCGCTACCAGGAAGATGCCCAGGCCAGCATCGCGGCGCACCAGATAATCCGCCGGTAATTCGTCGGCGGGGCCCAGCCAGATCAGGCGGCCCGCCGCGCCTACAGGTGCGGTATCCTGAGTGAAACTGAGGCGTGCTTGTTGAGTACGCGTTCGCGCATCGACCACCGGCAACAGACGACGTAGGCGCAGAGTATATGTAGAGCCGCCGTAATCGAAGTGAATGGCCTCTGCCTGTTGCAAGCTGTTGGCTTCCGCACCACGCAGTTCGGCGCTGACCTCGAGATCCTCTAGCTGAATCAGTTTTAACAAGGGTGTACCCGGGTTGGCCAGTCCTCCTACCTGGGCCAACCGCTCTGTGATGACCGCATCGAAAGGTGCAACGATATTGCAACGCTCCACATCGATCCGTGCCTGGTGGATCAGTTCCTGTTGGCTCAGTCGTTCAGCCTTGGCGCTAGACAGCTCGGCCATGCGTTGATCAAGCACTTCATCACTGATGTTGCGTTGCGCCTTGAGGTCCTTGGCGCGTTTCAATTGGGCGTTGGCGAATTGCAGCTGGGCATTGATGCGCTGCAATCCGGCCTTGGTGGCTTGCAGGCGGGATTGGTAAGTACGGCAATCGAGTTCCACCAGGGGATCACCCGCTTTGACCTGATCGCCGACCAGTACCGGGATTACCTGGATCCGTGCACTGATTTCCGCGGCCAGGCTGGGGGCGTTCAGGGGCTTGACGCTGGCCGGGGCACTGAACTCGGGGTGCTGTAGCAGACTACTCAGCGGCTTAACCCGCACCGGAATGCTCTCAGCCCAAGCCTGTGGAGCCAGCAGCACACTCATGATAATTATCAGTTCTTTTTGCATGGTGATCATTCTACAGCTTTCTCTGTCTGTTTTACCTGGGCTGATCCGTGATATCGCTTGCCCGAGAGAGTGGTTCTTCATGGTTTTTCCATCTACCCGGGTTGAGGGCAAGCCGAACAGTTGTGTTGGCTGGACTCTCTGGTTCTGTTTTCAATGACTCCACTCAGACGGAATGAGTGCACATGGTACCAAGGCTGGCCGGCAAGGCGAAACGTGAACTGGTTTTATCCACCAGATGGAAGAGAGAGGGTTATTTTTGAATAATAGCAGCCAAGGAATTCTATGGAAGATTTGAGATGAAAAGTGATGGGGACTTTCAGAAATATTTTCTGATGAATCCCATGCCCATGTGGATCTACGACCTCGAATCACTGCATTTTTTGAGTGTCAATCTGGCCGCCATACAGGGTTATGGATATTCAAGGGAAGAATTTCTCAATATGACTCTGATGGATATCCGTCCGCCCGAAGATATTCCTGCCCTTCTGGAAAATATCAGTCATGTCGGCAACGAACTGGATCAGGCAGGTGTCTGGCGCCACATGAAAAAGAATGGCGATCTCATCTATGTAGACATCACGTCATATCCGCTGGAGCACCAGGGTCGGCGCGGTGAACTGGTGATGTCTGTCGACGTTACCGAACGAGTGCTCAAGGAGAATGCGTTACGCCACCGGCTGGCGGTGGAAAATGCCATCACCGACATCTCCTCCCGTATTCTCAATACTGAGGATACCGATACGGTCATCAACGAGGCTCTGGGGATTATCGGCGGGATCAGCGGAGCCTCCCGTAGCTATCTGTTTCTCTTCAGAAATGATGGCAAGACGATGGATAACACCCACGAATGGTGTGCACAAGGCGTGCACAGTGAGATGGGAAATTGCCAGGGGCTGTCTATGGAGATGTATTCCTGGTCGATAACACCGGTGCTCGCGAACGAGGCGGTAACCATTGATGATGTGGCGGCATTACCGGCTGAAGCGTTGAATGAGCGAAGGATTCTGGCGGCTCAGGGTGTCAAATCCCTGATCATGGTGCCGGTGCTTATTGCTGGCCGGGTGATGGGGTTTCTGGGTTTCGATAATGCCGAGCAAGTCAATGCATGGAAGGAGGAGGACTTGCTCTTATTGAGACTGGCGGCGCAAATTATCGGTAGTGCACAGACCATGCAACGGGGGCGTTTGGCCCTCCAGGAGAGTGAAGCGCGCTATCGTCGTCTGGTCGAGGAGTTGCCGGATATCGTCTACACCTATTCGCCGAAAAGCGGCGCATGTTACTGGTCGCCCAGGGTAAAGGAGGTTTTGGGATTTGATTCATCCCGACTGGAGACAGATCCGTTTTTATGGCACGACGCCATTCATCCACAAGACCTGCCTGTTGTTGACGAGGCCATAAAGTCATTCTCGAAAGGCAAGTCGATCAAACTGGAATATCGAATACAGGATCTGGAGGGTAATTGGCATTGGCTGTTGGATCGCTCGGTGGGCAGGCATGGAGCGGGTGATGATCTGGTGATTGAGGGCATCGCGACCGATATCACGGATCGTAAACTCGCCGAGCAGGCCTTGTTCGAGGAATCTGAGCGAGTGCGAGTCACGCTCCACTCCATTGGTGATGCGGTGATTTCTACGGATGCCTCCGGCCATATCATGTATTTGAATCCGGTAGCGGAGAGACTGACCGGCTGGCAGGCCGGCGCGGCGGCAGGGCAGTATTTGGGAGAGGTCTTACACATACTTCATGAGGAAACCCGACAAGCCGCCGAGGATCCAGTCATCCAATGTTTGAGAGATAAGCAGATTGTCAGGTTGGCTGGACATCCCGTGTTATTGAGCCGCACTGGACAGGAGTACTCGATAGAAAGTTCTGTCTCCCCGATATGGGGGAGGGACCATGAAATCTTGGGTATAGTGTTGGTCTTCAAGGATGTAACCGAGGCCAGGAATATGTCACGGGAGATCTCGTTTCATGCAGCGCATGATGGCTTGACGGGGCTGCTCAACCGCCGGGAATTCGAACAGCATCTCGGGCGAGTGGTGGGAATGACCCGTAGCGATAATACGCAAAACGCCCTTCTGTATTTCGACCTTGATCAATTCAAATTGGTCAATGACACTTCAGGCCATGTTGCAGGTGATGAACTGTTGCGTCAGCTCGGTCATTTACTGCAGTTACAACTCAGACACGACGACATCCTGGCCCGTCTGGGTGGTGATGAATTCGGGCTGATCGTCAGAAATTGTTCAATCGATGAAGCCACTCATGTAGCCGAGAAGTTGATCAAAGCCATATCCGAATTTCAGTTCGTCTGGGAGAACAGGGTCTTCAATATTGGGGTCAGCATCGGCCTGGTGGCCATCAACGATACAAGCGAAAGAGCCGCCGTGTTGTTGAGCACGGCAGATACGGCCTGCTATGTGGCCAAGGAGCATGGGCGGAACAGGGTCCACGTCCACCATGAGGGCGATGAGGCGCTGGCCAAAAGGCACGGTGAGATGCGCTGGGCAGTCAGCCTGCCCAGAGCCCTCGAAGAGAATCGATTCGAGCTGTTTTATCAACCAATCGCAGCGGTCTCGAGTTCGATGAACAATGCGGAACACTACGAGTTGTTGGTGCGTTTGTTGGACAGTACTGGCGACTTGGTCTTACCGGGCGTTTTCCTGCCCGCTGCAGAGCGTTTCAATCTGGCAAATTTGGTGGACCGCTGGGTTATCAGCACGGCTTGCGAATGGTTCGCCAGTCATCCAGAGAGCTTGGAACGGCTGTTTCTCTGCGCAATCAATATTTCCGGTCATACCCTGGGTGACAGAGAGTTTCAGTCCTTTGTCAAAAGACAGCTCGAAAAATACGCCATCCCGGCGGAGAAGATCTGTTTTGAGATCACCGAGACGATGGCGATTGCAAATCTGACTGATGCAAAGATTCTGATAAAGTCGCTGAAGGATCTGGGTTGCCGCTTTGCGCTGGATGATTTCGGCAGTGGTCTGTCTTCCTTTGCCTATCTGAAAAATCTGCCGGTCGATTTTCTCAAGATCGATGGTATTTTCGTCAAGGATATCCTGTCTGATCCCATAGATGCAGCGATGGTCAAGTCCATCAATGAAATCGGCCAAATCATGGGTAAGCAAACGATTGCGGAGTTCGTTGAAAGCGATGCAATCCTCGAGAAACTGCGGGAGATCGGTGTGGATTATGCACAAGGCTATGGGATAGGGCGTCCTCAGCCCCTGTTGAGTCTTGAGCCGGCAGCCAGGGTTAAATAAATCGGCAATCTCACAGCTTGCCCGTTACCAGGTAACATGGGACTCGCCGGTCTGCAGGTCAGAGCGGGAAGTACAGCACTCGAAACAGGATCACGAATCATCCCGTTTGTTCTCGATGTCCTCCACTCACCGGAATACTTCATGTGTGACATTCGTGGCGAAGCGTTTGGGCTGCATAAGGCGCTACCTCTCATGTTGGGCTGGTATGCTTGTAAATAGCGGGTTTACCGCTTCAATCGAATGTATATTCGACCTCATGCAGACGGGCATGCCAGTAGGGATAGGTCCGGTCTGCCAGATACCACTCGACTTTGGCGGCAGTGGGTATCAGGTAACCGTCGATAGTGCGATAGTCTGAAAAGTAACCCTTCCAGGGGGTTGGTTCGTAGCTTCCGGAGACTTCCCGGTTGCGGGCGGGAGAATACACGGAAACAACTTCTCCCCTGGCGTTGAATTCGAAGTCCAGGTATACCGCAAGACCTGCATCGCTGATACTTGCCCTGGCCCGGTAGGGAGCCAGCTCGCGCCAGCTCACCCCCTGGCTGGGCAACAGAGCGGTCGGAAACCACACGGCCTCCGCCAGGTATCGCTGCAGTGCCGCTGTATTCAGCGCCTGGTGGTCATGTGCCTCAATCATCGGGATCATGGACATCAGTTTGGCCTGCATAACGGCGCTGCCTGTGAGGTAGGTGTCTCGAACCTGGATGTCGACACCGGGTAAAACGCTAATCCTGGCATCCCAGACAAAGGCCGGAGGATTGCTGGCAAAGACCTGTTTCGCTTGCATGCTCGACCAGCCATCCTGGTCTGGTTTGGCGCGAAATCCGCCAAGCTGTGTCAGGGATGTGGTCTGGATTATGGCCGACCCCTGCTTCAGCACCAGCATGAAGTATCGTTTTACCGGTGGCGGCAGATTGTGGATCGTCTGCAGGTCCACCGGTTGCCTGGGCTGCTCAGCTCTCGCCTTGACTCGATCGACAAGGGACACGCTCTCTCTGTGCCACTGGGATTGCCCCCGGTGAATGAGCAGGATCACTAAGGCGATCAGGCATAGCCCCAGTAGGGTGGCTTTGGACAACTGACTTTACAGGGTTGCGATGAGTTTTAACATCCTTTCCCGCATGGCTGGGTTCGGCAAGCGCCCTTTGGCTGCCCCTTGATTGTCCAGCATGTGATTGGCCTTGCTGGTGCCGGGAATGGCACAGGTGATCGCAGGGTGTGAGACGACGAATTTGAGAAAGAACTGTGCCCAGCTCTCACAGTCGATCTCCTTGGTCCAGGCCGGTAGGGTCCGGCCCCGGATGGCGCGAAACAGTGCGCCACGGGCGAAGGGGCGGTTGGCGATGACCGCAATGCCTTTTTCCCGGGCCAGGGGCAGCACCTGATTCGCCGCTTCGGTTTCGGCCAGCGAGTAATTGATCTGGAGGAAATCCAGGGGGGTCTGTCGCATCACCCGGATCACCGCAGCGTGGGCGCCCTCGGTATAGTGAGTGATGCCGAGATAGCGGATCAGGCCTTGCGCTTTCCAGTCTCGCAGGGTCTTGATGTGGGTCTGCCAGTCCACCAGGTTGTGGATCTGCATCAGATCGATGGTTTGGCTCTTCAGCAGGCGTTGGGACTCCTGCATCTGCTTGATTCCCGCCTGTTTGCCTTCGGTCCAAACCTTGGTGGCGAGAAAGAGCCGCTTGCGCACGGCCAGGTTTTCCACCAGGTCACCCGTGACTCGCTCCGCCTCTCCATACATGGGCGAGGTATCCACCATGCTGTTTTCCAGCGAGGCGAGGATCCGCACCACCTCACGCAATCTACTGAGATCCGCTACATCTCTGCCCACATTGAACACCCGCGACGTGCCGAGCCCGATGATTGGCAGGCGTTCATCCGTTGCAGGTATGGCCTTGGTGATGTGCGCAACAGCGCTGAGTGTGTCGGATGACAGGGGTGTTGTGATCCCGAGGCCCAGTCCGCCGAGTATCTTGAGCAGACGGCGACGTTGTTGATCATACGGTCTTTGCATCATTTGCCTCCTGCAGCGCCAGCTTGCGCTGCATCTTGCCTAATTCTAACCCGAGTATCATCCAGATTAGCGCCACCGGAACCGCTATCCAGGCGATGCCTGAAAGTCCAAGGCCCAAGCCTTTCAGAGCAGTGAACAACCAGCCTGAAACGGCATCGCCGCCACGGTAGATCACGGTATCGATAAAATTCTTCGCCTTGTATTTACTCTCCCGGTCGACCACAGTGAAGAGCACCTCACGGGCCGGCTTGGTAAAAGCATAGTTGCCGGCTCGCCTTACGACCTGGGTGAGGATCAGCACCGGCAGTATCGGCAGTAGGGCGAGCGCCATGAAACCCAGAGCAAGCAGGGCGGGAATACTCGCCAATGTGGTGGCAACCCCAAGCCGCCGCATGATATGGCCGGTCACAAAAACCTGAAACAATATCGTCAGTCCATTCACCGCCAGATCGATCAGGGCGAAAACGCGGGTACGCTCATCAGAATCGGCAAAGGCCGCCTTGACGATGTGCGCCTGTTCGAAATACAGAAAGGTGGACAGGGTGGTATAGAGCCAGATGAACAGAGCGATACCCAGCAGGTAGCGGGAACCGAAGGTCTTTTGGATACCGCTCAAGACGTTGCCTCCTAAAGCTTCCTCGCTGCCCGGTGCTGCATGAGAATGACCGTAACCCAGCAGTTGCCGGATGCACAACAGGGCAGCCGAGAGGAGCACGGCCGAGACCAGCAGCAGATTGGAAGTACCGATCTGTGTGGACAAACTGGCGGTGAGCGTCGGACCGGATATCGCCCCCAGGCTGCCGCCAGTGGCGATCAGGCCGAACAGCCGCTTGCCCTGGGCATTACTGAACAGGTCTGCCATGAAGCTCCAGAACACCGATACCACGAACAGATTGAACACACTGACCCAGACAAAAAAGATCCGGGCGATCCAATCCGCAGCAGTTTGGGTAGTGAAGGCGAGATTGAAGATCAACAGGTTGGCGATGAAAAAGAGATAGACAGCGGGCAATAGACGATGTCTGGGGTAGCGGTTGCTGACTGCGCCGAACAGGGGCACGATCGCCAACATCACCAGAAAGGTTGCTGTGAACAGCCACTGTAACTGATCCACACCGCCGACTATACCCATCTCGTCGCGTACCGGACGGATCACGTAGTAACTGGAGAGCAAGCAGTAGAAATAAGCAAAGGACCAGAAAACCGGCACGAACTCACCGGCCTGCAGATTGAACAACCGGCTAAACGGGTCTAACCACCCTGCGGGTATTGATGACTGCTTGGCTTTATTCTGGTGTCGGTTTTTCAGGAGTCAGCCTGTGCAAGAAGCCGGTATGGATGGATTAGACAGATTTTTCTCTTCAAGTTGCCACTCATCTCACATCTGTGTTCACGGGCCCTAAGTAATTTAATATGTTGTCATCTTTTAACATGGCGGTCACAGCCCTCATGACTGCGGCATCGGCAGACCGATTAAGCAGCGGAGAAGGGCCCTCGCCTCTGAATTTCCGGGTATACCCATCACCCGTGATGACTTTCAGTTCAACATAGCTGCGAAAACCCCATCCACCCGAAGTCGTTCGTGCAGACAATATGGCCATCTCCAATGATTTCGCACTATCGGCGGTAATCTGCATGCCGCGTTTCGTGAGTTCCCGCTTTGTGATCTCTATAGCCACATCGGTCCAACTATTCAGGTTGCCATACCATTTATGCCCCATATTCGTGGCAAACAGGACATCATCGGAAGACGCTTGGATGTTTTCCAGGGTGATGGAATTCGATGACGAAAACTCTGGTATTGAATCCAGCTCAAAGGTTGAGGCGTCAGGTACGTAATGATGGGTGCACCCGGTAATGACTGTCAACGCAGCCATGGTGATCAGTGTCTTGCGACTATGCATTGTATTCCCCAGGCAAGTGGGCTCCTATAAATATTCAATCCCCAGTCTGAAGTAGAACTCATTTTCACCCAGGTCACTATCCAGACCGCGGGCGAAGCCGAGGGTGACGGGGATATTGATGGAATCGAAACCGATCAGCAGCTCGGCGGACAGCTCCAGTCCGACGCTGGAGTAGAATTTACGGTCTTCACCGGTATCCCAGGCATCGCCACTTTCGGCGAACAGCTTGCCCCAGATTCGACCGACCCCGACAGGCGGGGCTGCGAATCCGTCATAGATCCGATCGATGGGAAAGCGCCAGGCCAGGCCGCCCCTCGCAATGTGTGTGCCGACCAACTCTCGGTTTGAGGGATAGCCGCGCAGAGCAAATTCTCTCCGCCCCAGTTTGGTGAAACCACCCAGGTCGCTGACCTGATCGCTGCTCTTATGCAGGCTGAACGGCTCGATGCCGTCATCCCCTTCGCCGTACAGGAGGTCAAGGACAATGACGTGGTTGTGGCCCAGATCGAGATAACCGCTGAGGTCGCCGATCAACGCCCGCCCTGTATGGTCGCTGGTGCCCAGCAAGTCATAGCTCTCGGCGGTCAGCGAGGTCTGGATACCGTCGGTCGCCCCGTCGGAGTGGAGATAGCGATGCGCATTGCTGAAACTGATGATCGCACCGGTGATGGTATCCTCGTAACTGCCTTCTTGGGCGGGATCCTCCGCCCGGCGATCGACCTGCTGCCAGGCACTGCCGATGGCCAGGTCGAGATTCCAGTTCAGATGGTTGATGGGGTAGTGCGCCAATAGCTGTAGATGGTCTTCCACATCGTAGACCTTGGCATCGTCACCCGGATCGTCTCCCTCCTCTTCGATGTCGACCTCCCGGCTGGCGGAGAGTATCACCCGATTATAGAAATCGTAGTAGGCAAGCCCGCCCGGTTCTTGCAGGTCTTCGTGGATGTAGAACACCGGAATCGCCGCCCAACGATGGAAGCCGAGGACGCCTTTCCCCTCGATGGCAAGCCCGATCTGGTCGCTTTGGCCGGTGCCGTAGATCAGCAGCGGTGTCCAGCCGGTGGGAATCAGGGTCGGCAGGGAGGAGAATTCCTTGTCTTCGGTGTATCGGCTGGTGTCGAACTCCGGTCGGGTCGCCAGGTTGTCGACCTGGATCACTCCGGAGGCGGTTGCCGAATAGGCGGTGGAATAGCTGCCCGGGCTGTCGATCCAGCGGATCACCTCGCCGCCCCCGGTGTATTCCACGACCCATATCCCGTTATCCGGATTGGGTTCAAGTTCAGAGATATAGCCGAGGCTGTTGGTGATGGTCGTCACCTCGCCGCTGGCGAGATTCATGCGCCGGGCATTGAGATAGCCCCCATGATCGGAGATGAAATAGAGCTCCTTGCCGTCGGGGCTGAAGCGGGGCGTCGATTCCAGGTCCGGGTTGGCGGTGAGCAGGCTCCAACGGCGGCTGGCCAGATCGAAACGCTCCAGGTTCCAGCCGTTGACGAGCCGTTTGACATTGGCCACGAGCTGGCTGCCGTCCGGCGAGACGGAGATCTGTCCCAGCACATCGCCATTCTGCAGTTGATCGAGCACCTCGGTGCTGCCATCTCTGGCGATGCGCACCAGGGCGAATACCCCCTCACCGCCACGCACTCCATAAATCTCACCGCTTGCCCGATCCGAATCGGCGCGCAGGATGCGCTGACATTCCGTGATTCGTTGCAAGTCCCCATCCGCCGGGTCCATGATCAGCAGATCGTTGTAGAGCCTGGTGTTGTCACAGATATTGAGTTGGGTGATCATCAGCCCGTGGCGCGGCGCATAGCGCAGGGAGGTCACGCCGATGAGCTTGGCGACGCTTCTCTCGGTGCCGTCGGCGAGCAACTGGCGGATCTCCGGTTTGCTGCTGGCATTGTAGTGGTAGTAGAACAGGCTGCCATCGGGCCCGGCGGTGATCATCCGGTTCAGATATGGGGTGGAGACCACGACTCGCCCGGCAGGTTCTCCCAGGGCCTCGATCTGTTCGATCTGAGGTCTGAAACGCGCTTCAAGATACTCCTCGAAATCACGCCACAGCTGTTCCCCTGAGACCCGCAGGGTGCGCCAGGCCCGGTTGCTCATGCGCCAGGGGACCCAATTGCGGCTGTAGGTGCTGACATACTCGCGCAACTTCTTCTCGCCGTAAGCCTGCTCGATATAGTCAAACAGGTAACTGCCGTAGAGGTAGACCTGTCCGAAGGGCCAGCGGGAGCCGGAATAACCCTCATAGCTCTCGCTGGTCAGTGAGGTGATGCCCTTGATCACTTCCTGACGCATCATGGCGTCGTACAGGGCGCTTCCGCCTCGGCCATAGCCGGTCTCCGATTCATGGTAGATGGAGTAGCCCTCCGCCACATAGGCCGGAGCCCAGATCTGCGGGAAGGTGAAGAAGGGTAGGATCGAGCCGGTGGAGCGCCCGAACAGTTTTCGGGCCCCGGCAGGCACCCCGCTGACCTGGTCGAGATGCAGGGTATGGGAATATTCATGAGTGAACAGCAGCTCCAGCCAATGGTTGTGGCTCATCAATTCGCCGTCGGACGGGGGTGAGAGATAGAGATAGCTGTGGTTATAAGGCACTGGTGAAGCCATGCCGTTGGAGGGGTCCAGATTGTCGTTGATCACCACCTCGGTGCGGCGGTCCGGTTCCCAGCCGATCGATTTGGCCAGGTGCTCATGGACCCGTTCGGCGATCGCCGCCAGTTCCTGCGCAAAGTTGCGCTGCCGTTCGACGAAATGGATATTGAAGTGGGGGGTGGTCAGGGTTCGCCAGTCGTCTGTGATCGAGGGTTGGCCGATATTCATATCGGCCAGGGTCATCGTCAAGGGCCCGGTCAAAAAAACGAGCAAGGCAACCAGCTTATGGATTCGTCTGCGCAACTCCCGCCTCCCAAATAGTCCATCTGTCACTCACGGTGGATTATTGCAGGTTGAGCGGCATGACACCAACGAGTGCCGCTCAACGTATGCATAGTCGTGAGAATTTCCAGAATCAGTATGGGGCTGAAAAGCGTGCCGGATAGCAGCGCTATGCAATTTTGCAATCGCCTTCAGATATGCGCAACATAACCGGCCAATCCAGCCGCAACAATTCTATGCTCAGGTTAGTCACATGGAGTCATGACGTTGTTAACTCGAATAAGGAATATGCCCATGCATTACTCAGTCATATGCATCCCGATTAGCGTCATACTCGCATTAAATTCTCTGTTTGTACGGGCAGAAGACGCACAAGAACCGGTGCCTCACCAATTGGAGCCGGTAATCGTTGAAGGCGCGACAGGTGAAGATCAGACCATCGATATCCCGCTCGGCTGGAGTTTTGATGGTCGGGCGCTGCAGGAGGTGCCAGGTTCCGCTGATGATGCCCTGCGCAGCATCCAGGCTCTGCCAGGGGTGGCGGTGAACAACGACTGGCAGTCCGGTGTCGCGATTCGCGGCTCACGTCCGGAGAATAATCAATTTTTCATCGATTTCATGCCGGTGGGCTATCTCTTCCATTTCGGCGGCAAGAGCGTCATCGACGGGGATCTGGTAGAACGCTTCGATCTCTATCCTGCAGGCTATGGGGCGCAGTTTCAGGGAGGGATCGGTGGGGTCATCGATCTCACCACCCGTGCGCCCGATCAAGACCAGACGCGCGCCCTGCTGGATGTCAATTTTCTGGATGCGGGATTTCTATTGGAAGGACCGGTCAGTGAAACCCAGAGTGGATTCCTCTCCCTGCGTTACAGCTACTACGACCTGATCGTTAAGGATTTCATTGATGACGATGATGAAGACGTTGAGATCGTCCAACTGCCCAAGTATTTCGATTACCGGGGCAAATATCGTATCGGGCTCGACGGGGATGCCCACCTCGATCTCTACCTGGATGGGGCGGACGATCAGGCGGAATTCATCATGAAGGACGATTCGGACGAGGTGCTCAAAGACCCGTTACTGGCCGGTGGC
>JAAUXZ010109862.1_pt1 | contig 39894 bp, 43 predicted proteins | sample 7278131 | NCBI WGS metagenome assembly JAAUXZ01 (sample SAMN14350119, study PRJNA611818) | marine sediment metagenome | isolation source: surface marine sediment (3m) | place: French Polynesia: Moorea | collected 2018-08 | reverse complement strand
GCTGAAGGCTACCGGGCCCTGGGCTTCACCTATGGCTGCGACCATGTAACCGACTCCATCCTTCTCCAGTTGCTGTGGCGCCGGTCCCTGTTGATGGACAAAGCTGCCCTGGCCATTGCGAAACGCCTGGTCCATTTGCTCCACGTTGCCGGCATCGACAATATCGATCCGGTCAAAATCGGCGCCGTTGAGATGCATCGCATAGCGCAGCATGGCATGCGGCTGAAACAAATGGTCTACCAGCACTTGTTGCCTCTCGAGGTCCTGCCACTGGAAATCCTCAACCGGTTGTCTCGAGGTGAGATAAAACCCATCCCGGTTGTTGATCGCGGCGAAGTGCATGATCTCCAGCTGCTGGCCCGCTTCCAGTGCCTTGAAGCTCACCGCGGGTGCCGATTGCGCCAGATGGGCAGTGCCAGCCAGCAGGTTTTGCTCGATCGGATCATCCGGGGTCGCGACCCGGTAATCCGGTTGCAACCCCTGTTTTTGCAGGTAACCGCCGTTGATCGTCATCAGCAACGGTGCATAAAACGCGCTATGGCGCAGAGCCATGATATTGATAGTTGCCATGTTAAAACCTCTGGTTTGAATGATTTAAATGAACCACGAAGGACACGAAGTACACGAAGATTTTTAATTCATTTATTCTTCTTTGAGTTTGTTAATTTTCTACCAACAAAAGGTGATCGAATACCTTCAAATTAACTTCGTGCTCTTCGTGTCCTTCGTGGTTAACTGTTAAAAAAGTGATTATTTAATTTCTTCACCGGGTTTGAACCAGTGTAGTTTCTTATGCAACTCGACGACCTCACCGACCACGATCAGGGTTGGTGCCTTGACATCATTTTTCTGCACCAGCTCAGGCAAGGTATTCAGATCACCGATAAACACTCTCTGCTCGGGGGTCGTGCCTTTCTCGATCAGTGCCGCCGGTGTGGTTTCATCTCGTCCGTGCTGTTTGAGGTTGTCACAGATGGACTTGACGTTGTTCAAACCCATGTAAAACACCACGGTCTGATTGGCATGCGACAGCATATCCCAGTTGAGGTCACTGCTGCCATCCTTCAAATGGCCAGTGACAAAAATACAGGCCTGGGCAAAATCACGATGGGTCAGCGGGATACCTGCATAGGTGGTACATCCAGAGGCGGCGGTAATCCCCGGTACGACCTGGAATGGCACCCCTTCATCGATCAATTCGGAGATTTCCTCACCACCACGGCCAAAGATGAAGTTATCGCCGCCTTTCAGGCGTAACACGCGTTTCCCTTCCTTGGCCAGGCGTACCAGCAACTGATTGATATTCTCCTGCGGTATCGCATGATTGGAGCGCTCCTTGCCCGCATAGATGCGTTCGGCATCGCGCCGGACCAGGTCCATGATCGGGGCTGATACCAGGCGGTCGTAGACGATGACATCGGCTTTCTGCATCAGGCGCAAGGCGCGGAAAGTCAACAGGTCAGGATCACCCGGTCCGGCACCAACCAGGAATACCTCGCCAGTATAATTCGGGTCGGCACTGGCCTCGGTGATGAGTTTATCCAGCAGTTCACGCGCGTCGTTGTTACGCCCGGCGAAGACATGCTCGGCTACCGGCCCTTCCAGGATCGATTCCCAGAATTTCCGGCGTTCTTCCACCTTGGGGAAGGCCTGCTTGACCTTGTTGCGATAATTTTCCACCAGCGCGGCGAGCTTGCCGTAGGCCGACGGTGTGCAGCTTTCCAGGTTGGTGCGAATGAGGCGGGCCAGTACCGGTGAAGCGCCACCGGTGGATACCGCAATCTGCACCGGTTCGCGGTTGATGATGGATGGCATGATGACGCTGCCGAAACCGGGATTTTCCACCAGGTTACAGGGGATCTTCAGCGCCGCGGCCTCGAGCGCAACCTGTTCATTGACTTGAGTTATATTGGTTGCGGCAATGGCCAGCCAGGCATCCTGCAAATCACCCGGCTCATAGGGTCGTTCAATCCAGTTGATTTTGCCAGCAGCATGAAATCGACTCATCTCATCTCCGAGCTCAGGTGAAATCACCGTGACCTCGGCGCCGGCGCTGTTTAACAGTTCAACCTTGCGCGCGGCAATGCCTCCACCTCCAATGATGACGCAGGGTTTATCCGTTAACTGATAGAAAATTGGTAAATACTTCATGAGCCGATCACTTGATGAGCAGGACCTAAGACCAAGAATATAAGTGATTCATTATATACGATTACGCGCGATCCGCATACCCGCAATATTCAGGGCTTATTTCAGCAGCAACTGGATATGCTGTTGCAGCGGATCGGTCAGGGGTTTGAGCTTTTTACGCATCACCGAGCCCAGCGCATCGGTCAGGCCGAAGATCGGGTTCAGGGTCACCTCCCCCATCTGCGCCAGTACCAGCATTGCCTTGATCTGCGGGACGAAGCTGGCCACTTGCTGGACGCAGGCGCTCAATTGCCGATCGCTGTTGTCAGCCAGCCATTGCTCTGCCTGCATTTCCGCGTCGTCGAGGTTGCGTTGTTTGACCGCGGCCAGCGGGAGTTCACGGTTATACGCAGCGAAAGCATGGAACATGGACACGATCGTGTCCTGGCTTGCGGCCTTGTCGAAAATCCGTAGCACCGTATTCAGGTAGGCCTGGCCGGGTGCGGACAGGTAGCGTAGCAACTGGCGGGCATAGACATTGTCCTGCTCGAGCAAATCCTGGAGCAAGGATTGGGCCTCGGTAAAGCCAGGATGTTCGGCCGCAGTCTCCGGCAGCTGATCGGGCAGCGTATGCAGAAAGCCAACATACAGGCTCTGCTTGCGTTTCGCCCGCTTCCACAAATCGTCGATCTCGGCCTGGCTCAACAGCCCCGGCTGCAGGCACAGGCGGACCGAATCGATCATATCCTTGTGCTCCACTTCAAACGGCAGGAATTCGAGCAGGAACTCGGCCAACTCACGTGCCAGCGGGGATTGGGCGATTTCCTGTTTTTCCAGCAGGCGCCGCGCGTTATCCGCGGACGGTAAAGCCCACCAGGCATGGGCAGCGATCTCGGCCGATAACTGCGGGGCATGGACCACCGCAATCACGGCTTCCTGCTCACCCAGCAGCAGTAACTGGGCCAGGCTTTCCTCTCTGCGCTCCTGACCCATCCGCGTCCAGCGCTTGATATATACCGGGTAGCCCCCGGGGGAACCCATGATCTTGTTCGACAACAGCTCCTTGACCAGGCGGACATATTTCTCGTCGCGGCAGGTCGGGTTCAGTTGTACCTTGGCATCGCCCTTGGCCGATAACGCGTGCACCACCATCTTCGATTCATCGATACGCACGGCTTTCAGGTCCTGCGCCAGCAACACATTCAGGCGCAGGTTGTCTTCATTGGATAATTGCATATATGTCTAAATAGGAAAAATATTTACACGAAGTACACGAAGGGCAGGAAGAAATAGATTTGTTGAACATGATATAACAACCTACTGAGTAATAACTAAGGTACTCTTTTCAACCATTTCTTTTTTCCTGCAAGGGCATGAATTCATTGAATTATTATGGGACTCATCAACAGAATGAATCACCATGATTGCAAGTATGATGATAATCTTTGCTTAGTGTGATCAAGCTTAAACTTCGTGTTCTTCGTGTCCTCGGCAACTGCTCCTGCGTTGCTCTAACTGCCTACATCCCTGTAGGCGTTCGTGGTTAATCCCTTATTCTTCAGAATCCACTCTAATTCAGTTGGATACGCTGGCCCCAGGGTACCGGTTGGTTACCCTTGACCAACCAGATCGTCGGGTAGGCGGCCTCGATCTTCGGAAACTCACCCCGGGCATCGGTAAAATATATCAACAGATCGGGACGCAGGTCGCGCCTTTCCACCCAGGCGAATACCGGGTTGAAATCGGTGCCACCGCCGCCGCTGATCTGTTCCGGCAGTTGACAATGGTCCCAGGGTTCAAACACCCAGGGCTGGTCACAGGTAATCGTATTGTCACAGGTGACCAGGGTCACCCGCGCCCTGACCTGGGCCTTCAGCGAATCGATCTCGGCAATGAATTCGTTGAGTTCATCCCGATGGATCGAACCGCTGACATCGACCGCGACCACGACTTCCATCTGCGCACTGCGCAGACTCGGGTAGATCGCCGGATCACCGCGTCGGCTGGAGGGCCGGGTATAGCTGTAATCATCGCGCGCGATGGTGTTCATGTAACGCGCCAGCAACACCCGCCACGGCAGGGTTGGCTGCAGGAAGAAATCAATCATGCGCGCCATCTCCGAGCCCAGCTTGCCGGCCTGCTGGGCCTGTTGCGCGGCACCGGCCAGGCGTTGTTGCCATTGCACATGCAGCGCATCCTTCTCCGCTTCGGTCAAGGGTTCAGGTTCGGCATTCTGTGGAGGGTCGTCATCGCTGACGGCCGGTTGTGGCTGCGGTTGCGGTGGAGCATCATTGGGCTCGGACATGGCCGGCTGTTGCTGTGGATTATCATCGTTCTGCGGCAGGCCGGATGATGGTTGCTGCTGATCACCCGCGGATGGGCCCTCGGTCTGGCGCTGATCGTCCTGGTCGCCATCCTGCTCGTCTTCGTCATCGCTGCGCTGCTCACCACCTGACTGTGGCTGAGACTCCTGTTGATCACCCTGATCTGACTTTGAGGTACCTTTGGTTTGCTGGTCCAGCGGATTCTGCTGTTGGTCCTGTCCGCCTTCCGAGGTCTGGTCCTGCTTATCGTAGAGATGCTGATCCAGGGTTTCGGAATGATCGTTATCCTCGATCAGGGGATAGATCTCTTCCGCCGTCATGCCGCGATATTCATTCATCATCAGCGAACCGGGCGGCGCGGTCAGGCCTTCATCCATCAGGATCGGGTTGATCGCATAATCACAGGCGATATCCCAGCGATGTTTGATCCGATGTCCGCGTCGCGCAAAGTGCGACAATGCGCAGTGCAAGGCTTCATGCGCGAGCACGAACTGGGTTTCATCCGCGCGCAGTTCCTGGATGTATTCGGGGTTGTAATAGAACTTCTTGGCATCGGTGCCGGTGGTTGCACACCAGCTGGGATCGGCGGCCTGCAGCGGCAATCGCAGCACCAGCGCACCGAGGAAGGGTTTATCCAGGATCAAACGGGTTCGTGCCGAACTCAGCTTGTTTTCGATTGCGGCGAGGGTTTCAGCGTCCACCGTTAATCGTAAAGGATCAGATCGGCTATGGAATCGGCCCAATCTGCAAATTCAGCCACCTCGAACAGATCATTACCGATCGCCCGATGCATATCGGATACCAGCATGACCCCCATTTCCCGTTGCGGGAAGCAGCCTGCATAGTTAAGGATATGACCATAGATGCTGCCCGCATCCTCGCTGCCCTGGGCACGGATGGCACGACCCACCAGCGCCGATGCCACTGCATATTGCAGGTCGATTTCCTGCGGAGCCTTGAGGTCCTCGCCACTGAGAATCTTGTCCAGGTCCGGCATCTGATCCAGGCTTTCGATAAAAGCGTGGCATTCAATGCCGGCCGCCTGGCCGACGCAGGCCTGCAGTGAACCGAGCAGCAGGTCGGGGTAATCGATAAATTTCTGTAATGCACGATGGGCGAATTCCCATGAGCGCGGAGACGGGAAAGCCGCGGGGTTATGCGCCGGGTCGAAATCGAATAACAGTTCCGGGCGGAAGCGCAGGAAACCGATGATGCGCTCATCGATCGCATGCTTATAGGCCCAGGCCACCCAGTCATCCAGGTTAAGGTCTATCTCGTAGTGGGAAAATCGATTGGCCAGCGGCGCCGGCATCGCATAGGTCACTCCACGATCGCCCTGGCGGTTACCGGCGGCGAAAATCGCCCAGCCATTGGGTACCTCATAGTTGCCCAGGCGGCGGTCCAGGATCAGCTGGTAAGCGGCGGCTGATACCGAGGGCGCGGCCGAATTGATTTCATCCAGGAACAGGATACCGGCCTCGCCATGGGCCTCCGAGTCCGGCAGGATCGACGGTACCGCCCATTCCACCTTGTCACCCTGTTTGAACGGAATCCCGCGCAGATCACTGGGTTCCATCTGCGACAGGCGGATATCGATCACCGGTAATTCGTGGCGCTGACCGATTTGCATGACGATTTGTGACTTGCCGACACCGGGCGGGCCCCACAACATAACCGGGGTATGGTGACCTTTCAATGTGCCCTGTAATTCCTCTTCCAGAACCCGGGATAGGTATGCCGGGCGCATCAGAAACCGGCCCTGGCATAGAGTTCCTTGGCCTTGTCAGGATCTTTTTCCACGCCGTCACCGGATTCGTACATCATCGCCAGCGTCGTCATCGAACCCACCAGGCCCTGGTCGGCCGCTCTGCTGAACCATTCCACCGCCTTGGCGCCATTCTTTTCGACACAATCACCGTCCATATACATGAAACCGAGACCGTGTTGAGCAATCGCCAGTCCCTGTTGCGCGGACTCTTTCATCCATTTGTAGGCCTGTGCCTCGTTGCGCACCATGCCCAGACCGTTCTGATACATGATCGCTACCCGATGCTGCGCATCGGCGTCGCCCTGTTCGGCAAAGGGCATCAGGAACTGCATGGCACGGACAAACTCCTTGGCTTCGAACGCCGCCATACCAGTGGTAAAATTCATATCCGCATCGGTTGTCATAGAGTAATCCGTGATTGGTTAGCCGGGAATGATAAGCATTATTTATAATGAATCGAATATCCCAGATGGGGTCTTTAATTATGCAATCAAGGTATTCCCCCAATGGAGATATTAAAAACCACAGCCAATTTCTTTAAAGTACCCACATTTTTCGTAATGCGGTTACGCCAGGCTTGCGTAACTGCATGAAATATCGATCTTATTTATCTGAATTTGAGGAGATTGTAATGGATCAAGCTTATCGTGATGCAACTGACAAGATGGAAGAAATGGGCGTACAACTGGAGTACATTCTGGGCTGGCAAGGCGGTTACCTGGGTCATCCCGAGCGTGAAGAACAACGTTTAACCGATGCATACTCTGCCGGTTACGAAGACGGTCAGGAAAAGAATACGGATAACTTCGCAAACTGGAAGTAATTCAAGGTCTTAGCAAAAGCGGGGCAGATTTTTATCTGCCCCGCTTTTTTGTGCATGGATGCACTTATACCGCAAAGGCCAGGGATGGCCGGGAGCGGTGCTTGTGCATGGATGCACTTATACCGCGAAGGCCAGGGATGGCCGGGCGCAGTGCTTGTGCATGGATGCACTTCGACAATATGCTCCTGCATTGTCTACCCACGGCCATCCGTGGCCTGGTAGTTCGCGCAGGCCAGGGTCCGCCGGGAACAGTGCTTGGGTTCGCTAGAAAGTTACGATGAAAACTCCGGACCAGATATTCAACGACAACCTCTACATTGAGCGCAACAGCGACCTGACCGCGGTCGAACTGCAGGCGATCGATCGTTATTTACACGATTTGCTGGCTGCTGACTCGGACCATCTGCGCACGACCCATTATTTTCATGGCCGCTATGAGAATATTTATCTCGACCAGGTTGAATCTACCGAATTGGCCAGGCTGCTGGATGAAAGCCGTCAGCTGGCAGCGGAACTGATCGAGGTCGATCCCGCCGAATTATCAATAGGTTTCTGGTTCAACCTGATGCAACCAGGGCAGATTACCGACTGGCATACCCATGATGACCTGGACGAACTGGTATCGGGCGTGGTTTATCTGACGGTTCCCGAAGTCTCGGGCAAGCTGGTGTTGAAGGACGATACGGGACAGGTAGAAGTTGAACCGACAACCGGACAGTTCGTGTTCTTTGCTCCGCAAACCCCGCATGCCGTGGGTGAAAACAAGTCTTCCCTGCATCGTTTATCCATCGGCATGAATTTTGGGCTCAAATCCACCAGCCCCAGCCACCTGGCGTCCTGATTTCACCGGAAAGCCACGTTTGTCAGTTGATCTATATCCTTTGAGCCGTTAATTGCGACTTCAACACACTGCGGCTGACTATACTCCGTGTTGATTTGATTTCATGCGGTTAACAGATGCAACAAAGGATCCGTTTAACATCCTCCTTCCTATTCCTGGTCACGGTCCTGCTGATTTCAGCCTGTGGGAGTAGTGACAGTGACTCGGCTAATACCGATGACATCACGCCTGCCAGTGTCGGCAAGAAAATCTTCTTCGATGAAGACCTGTCCAGTGATAGCAATCAATCCTGTGCCAGTTGCCATGATCCGGCAGCAGGTTTTGCCGACCCGAATGCGACCTCGACCACCCCGGTGTCAGAGGGTTCCGCCAGTGGACAATTCGGCGCGCGCAATGCACCGACCGCGGCTTATGCAGCCTTCATCCCGGACTTTTCGGCAGTCACCAGCACCACCGCCGACGGTACCCAATCGAGTTTCCAGGGTGGGCAATTTATCGACGGGCGTCGGCCGAACCTGGTCGAGCAGGCCAAGGATCCATTCCTGAATCCGCTGGAAATGAACAATGCCAGTGCCGCAGAGGTGGTGGCAAAAGTACAGAACGCGGATTACGCCGATGAATTTCTCCAGCTATTCGGGGCTGATGCCTTCACTGACAGCGTGACGGCCTATCACTCTATCGCCACCGCCCTGGCCGCTTTTGAAAGCTCGGCTGAAGTCAATCCGTTCAGCTCCAAGTTCGATGCCTGGCAGGATGGTGAAGTCGCCCTAACCGCAGCCGAGCAACGCGGATTCAATCTGTTCAATAATCAGGCAAAATGTGCCAACTGCCACCTGTCGGATCCGGACCCGGCTAGCGGTAAGGTCCTGTTTAGCGATTTCAATTACTTCAATGTCGGTACCCCGGTAAACACGGCAAATCCAGCCTATGTGGCGGATAATGGGTTCCGGGATGGTGGCCTGGGCGAAAGCCCATTGCTGACCGACCCGGCCCAACAGGCTGCCGAACAAGGCAAGTTCAGGACCCCGACCTTGCGCAATATCGAGCTGACCGCTCCCTATATGCACAACGGTCGATACGCAACGCTACGCCAGGTTATCCTGCATTACGATATCGTCGTGTCCAGTGCCGAGGCAGGCTTCACGCCGGTGCAGAATTATCCGGAGGTGGACACTACGATTGCAGCTGAACTGAATTTCGGCGATCCCAACCTGGCCCCTGCCCTGGGCTTGAGCAACCAACAGATCGATGACCTGATCGCCTTTATGCTGACCCTGACCGATGGTTATCGCTAGGGCGCTGTTATTTCGCTAAACGTAACAGGCTGTCTCGCCAATCTATATCCGTAGAGTCGATATAACCAACACGCGCCACCTGCCCGACCTCGTTTTCATACCAGCCGCGATCGTGCCGATGCGGCTCGGCTTGATAACACCACCACTGACCATCTGCATCCATTGCGACCCAGCGCGCCCAGTCAGGTAATTCTTTCCGCTGCATTGTTAAAAAAAGCCAAAAAAAAGCCTGCGGATGCAGGCTTTTCATATTCGAACCGGAATAGCTTATTGATGCTTTTCCTTGTAATTGGTAATCGCCGCGGCAATCGCATCCTCGGCCAGGACCGAACAATGGATTTTTACCGGCGGTAATGCCAGTTCCTCGGCGATCTGGGTATTCTTGATCTCTGCCGCCTCTTCCAGCGTTTTACCCTTGACCCACTCGGTCACCAGCGAACTGGAAGCGATCGCCGATCCACAGCCGTAGGTCTTGAACTTGGCGTCTTCAATCACGCCGTCGTCACCAACCTTGATTTGCAGTTTCATCACGTCACCGCAGGCAGGTGCACCCACCATGCCGGTGCCTACATTCTCATCTTCATCGAGTACCCCAACATTGCGCGGATTCTCGTAATGATCCAAAACCTTGTCACTATATGCCATATCTAGTACCTCAAAAAATCGTTAATGGGCAACCCATTCAACTGTATTCAAATCTATGCCTGCCTTGTACATATCCCACAGCGGGGAGAGTTCACGCAGTTTGGCCACCGCTTTGCCGACCAGTTCGATGGTGTAATCGATTTCTTCCAGAGTGGTGTAACGACCGATGGTGAAACGAATCGAGCTGTGCGCCAGCTCATCGTTACGACCCAGGGCTCTGAGCACATAGGAAGGCTCGAGACTGGCCGATGTACAGGCAGAACCGGAAGAGACCGCGAGGTCACGCAGCGCCATGATCAGGGACTCACCCTCGACAAAATTGAAACTGATGTTCAGGTTGCCGGCGATGCGATGTTCCATATCTCCATTGACGTATACCTCTTCGATATCCTTGAGGCCGTTGTATAAACGATCACGCAGCATGCGGATACGTTCGTTTTCGGTCGCCATTTCTTCCTTCGCGATGCGGAAGGCCTCACCCATACCGACGATCTGGTGGGTGGCCAGGGTGCCAGAGCGCAGACCGCGTTCATGGCCACCGCCATGCATCTGCGCTTCCAGGCGAATTCTGGGTTTACGTCGTACATACAACGCACCTATGCCCTTGGGGCCGTAGACCTTGTGGGCACAGAACGACATCAGGTCGACCTTCAGGTTTGCCAGGTCGATTTCCACCTTGCCCGGGGACTGCGCCGCATCGACATGGAACAGGACGCCCTTGTCACGACAGATTTCACCGATCGCCTCGATATCCTGGATTACCCCGATCTCATTGTTGACGTGCATCACCGAGGCCAGGATCGTATCTTCGCGAATCGCCTGTTTGAATTTTTCCAGATCGAGTAAACCGTTGGATTCCGGCTCCATGTAGGTAACTTCGAAGCCCTCGCGCTCGAGTTGACGACAGGTATCCAGCACCGCCTTGTGCTCGGTCTTGACGGTGATGATATGGTTACCCTTCTTCTTGTAGAAATGGGCCGCCCCCTTGATCGCCAGGTTATCCGACTCGGTCGCGCCGCTGGTCCAGATAATTTCACGGGGATCGGCATTGACCAGCTCAGCTACCTGCTGGCGAGCCAGATCGACCGCTGCTTCCGCCTTCCAGCCAAAAGGATGGCTGCGTGAAGCCGGGTTGCCGAACTGGTCATTGATGGTCAGGTATTCAGCCATTTTCTTGGCAACCCGCTCATCGATCGGCGTGGTGGCACTGTAATCAAGATAAATAGGAAGATGAATGTCACTCATGTTTACGCTTACTCCGTGAATTCGCGTCAGGCTGCGGTGCGGCGATTGAGGAATCGGCCGTACTGGGCATCCTGTTTCTTTACCAGTTCGCTAATTTGGGGGCGATTGACGTATTGATCAAGCTTGATGCCGGACAGGAATCGATGCAGATCGCAGGTCAGGTCATGCCATAACTGGTGGGTCAGGCATTTTTCACCGTTGTTGCAGTTGCCTTTGCCACCGCATTTGGTCAGATCGAGCCTCTCATCGACCGAGTCGATAATGTCCGCCACCGATATCTCGCTGGCCGGTTTGGCGAGCCGATAGCCTCCACCCGGTCCGCGTACACCTTTGACCAGGCCATTGCGGCGTAGCTTGGAAAACAGCTGTTCTAAGTAGGATAAGGATATGCCCTGGCATTGAGAAATATCGGCCAGGGTGACCGGACCTACCTTTTCATGTAATGCGATATCCATCATCGCGGTTACCGCATAACGGCCTTTTGTTGATAGCTTCATTGTCACTCCAGATAATTCCTGAGTAATTTAGTCAGGAATCTATCCGAAGCGTTCCCCAGGGTCAAGAAAATTTTTTGATTGTGATTCTATGTAGCAGCAACTAAATTTAATAAATTCAGTTAGTTAAAGAGTTTTTTTAAAGTTAAATTTTGTCTGCCAGTGGCTTCAGGTTAGATACCGGATGGAAGCAATGTCCCTGGTGATGACAATATCCCAGCCATTTATACAGGAAACGGTTGAGTTTCCATTTCTGCTCCAGGCTGCTATCGCTGACAATCCGGCGCTGGCGGTGATCGAGGCGGTCCTGCACTTCGGCGATTCGTGCATCATGATAGACCCGAATATGCATATCCGGCTGCATTAGAACACCCTCAGGCTGCTGGAACTGGTAGGTAAGGCGCATCATGGTGGTGTATTTGCAGCGCTCGCTGATGGATAGATGCAGGTCAAGATGACCCGGGGAGATGGAGATCATTTCATCGGCGATATCCAGGTCCGGCGCAAGCCGGCGCAGACGCATATAGTTATGCTCGTATAAATCCATCAGGCCGGCAAAACTGCGCGGGATGACGATCTGTCCCGTTCGTACCGACTCTTGTTCAACTAACATCAAATATCTCTAACAACTGTCTTCTAAACTGATTGTAATGTTCAGGCTTGGTAAAACTGTCGGCCATGAGTATGTGATCAAACTGTTGCGATGCATTGCGCAATTTGACCAGGACAAACCAACGCGAAATCTTGAGAGAAATCTGCTCTTCGGAAAAACAGGTCTCTCCCTGATGATGATAGCAGATCAATGGCCCCGGTTTCATACGCAATTCAATCGCTGGTTGATCCGAGTAGCGGCGGATGACCGATCGGTGGGTAAAGAACTGGATGCCCAATAGCGCATAAAGTACAACAACGGGTAGCAACCACACAACCGGGAGCAGGAAAAAGAGGCACAGCAGCAGGCCGAAGAATGACAAGATTTCCAGGTACAACAGGCGCGCAGAGATTTTCAGGTTGTAGCGTTGCGCAGGAATATCATTGTGCAGCGATGTCATTGCTATGCCCTCCCTGGCATATACCAGAACCTAAGATGACCCGGGCAGTAAATCTGGAGCCAGCTCAGTAATGATTTGCTGCATGCTGTCATCATCAAGCTTTTGCGCAAACACTTGCTGGTCGCTGATCTCGAATTTACCCGACTGGATGCTGAGATAAGGAAGATCAGTCTCGGCATCGACAAATTCGATGCTGTCGATACGCTGGATGCACTGGCGCAGAAAGCCCAGGTTGTCGGCTACCGCCAACTCTTCCGCCGCAGCGGCAACCTGGGCGGGAGAGGTCGCCCGGATGTCGATCCGCTGGTATCTTTCGATATCGATGAAGCGTGTTGGCTCGAATAATTGCATCCAGCCCTGGGTGCCACGTGCGATCAGTTTCGGCAAACTGCCCTTGGCCACGCTGTTGTCATAAAATTTAAACGAATAACGAGGCTTGTCGTAGGCCAGCCATTTAAACAGCAGCTTCGGCATGCCGGCGTAGGCCTCGACGCAATGGCCGAGATAATCCTCGACCGACTTGTAGCGTCCCCGTTCAAGACCGCGTTGCCAGCCACGCTCGACCGTTGCCTCGGGGGGCGTGACAATGAAGTACATGTACATCGTATCGATATACTGCACGTAGGTCTTGTGCAGCACGCGGGCAATCTTCTCGCTGGCGAAACTGTCGAAACGGAAGCGATCTACCACCAGATGTGGAATAGAATGGCTTTGCCTGGCCTTGTCACGAATGTAGCGGTCCAGCTTGGCGTCGATGACGCTGACTTCATGACTGGTGAAGCGGCCGGCATATTTATAGCTTTCCCCCAGGGTTTGGTAATCGAGCAATAACTTGCGCCAGATGTCGGGACTGATCGTGCCGTAGGCGTTGTTGTCGATACCAAGCTTGGCCAGCTTGGAACGTAGCATCGGCCGCAACCAGCTCTTACCGGAAGCCGAGGCACCCTTCAGGCTGAACAGTACCGGGCTTTGCGCATCCGGGATGCGGTCATAGCCCTCGGCCGCTATCGCCTGCTCGACAAGTTGTGCCAGCTGGCGGCCGATCAGCCTGCTGGTCAGGTAGTTGCAGACATGCAGCACACAGATATGCCCCAGATACTGCGGATCGTTGCCAATAAAACCGCGGGTTTGGGTTATCGACCCAAGCACCCGGTGCAGGCTGCGAAAAACCGCGGCTGCGAATTCATCACTGGTTTCGGTCGCACGGGTCTTGTATTGATTGATCAGGGCAAATTCACGTTCCTCGCGGGTTTGCAGCGGGGTTGCCGGCTTGGGTTTGCTGCCGGTCAGACGTTGCCACAGGGTTGGCGGCGGCGCCTGCTCGGGGCTGAGGCGTTGAATGACCACCTCCAGCTCAGCGAGCATCTGCTGTTCAATCCGCTGGCAGACAGATTCGTGGCTTTGTTCTATCTCCTGCAGTTTGGGCTGCACATAGTGGTCGTATATTCGCCGGGTGATGGCGCGAAAATTGATCCCGAGATCTTCCTCGGTCTCACCTTCGAGGACGACGATATCAGCGGTGATACGAACGATGAGTTCGTGCAGGACCAGTCGTTCAGGGCGAAAGCTGATCAATTCCATCGCGCTGAGACCGGTATCGCCAACCAGCTGGTTAATCTCGTTGAGCGAGGTAAATACGTTGTCCGGATGGTAAATCGTTTCCAGTTCACGGTATGCCGGCGGAATCTCCGACTCTATCCCCGGATGCCAGGCGGAAAAATTTTCCTTGTTGCGTGCTTCATTCATGGCTGTATTGTACCCGGTATCTGCCAGATTCCAGATAGTTGCACTATAACAAGGCCGCTAAAATCCTGTTAAGCTTGCTCGGACAAGTACAAACTAGGTGAAAAGAGGAAACAACGTGACCCATCAACAACAAAACCTGCCGGCGGAGATCGGCGCAATTGAACAAAGTGGATTTGTGACCTGGTCAGAGGATAACAGCCTGTCTGCAGAGTTCAGGCAACAATTCAATGACGCGCAGATTCCGGTGCTGGGTATCCGCCATGTTCAGGTATGGGGGTTGCAGGTGGATGATGAACGGGAACTCCCGGGGCACGAGAGAACGTCAATCCCGAACGAAGAACTATGGGAAATCATCCTGCAGGCAAAGGACGGTTCGCGTTACGATGTGAATTCCAAGTTCCTGGTCCCGGCGCCTTAACCCGGTAGATCCCGCTACCGAATCCCGGCTTATTCAGCATGCGTGGCGCGCAGAATCTTAATGAGCTGGGTAATGTCCTCATCGGTGCTTTCGCTGCGGCCGAGGATCAGGCTGTAAAGATCGGGGTCGGGCATTTGTAACAATGCTTCGAAGGCTTGCTGCTCGGCTGCGGTAGCCCCCGGGTAATGATGCTCGAGGTAATGGGTCATCAACACGTCCAGCTCTTTCATACCGCGCCGGCACAGCCAGCGCAGCCGGGCTATCTCACTCATCGAAAACCACCCAAACATAAATTGATAATCCCAACAGGTGGTAGGGCGACGCAGGATGCCAAAGCCGAGTGTACATGAGCATTTTGAACCCTATTTCAACGCCGTATCGTGCCACATAAGGCGACGCAACAGCCTGTTAGCTGTTGCGTTTGGCTATCAGTTGCTTGATCTCACCAATCGCCTTGGCCGGATTGAGGCCCTTGGGACAGGCATCGGCACAATTCATAATGGTATGGCAGCGGTACAGTTTAAACGGGTCTTCGAGGGCGTCCAGACGCTCGCCGGTCGCATCGTCGCGGCTGTCCAGGATCCAGCGATGGGCATTGAGCAGTGCCGCCGGCCCCAGGTAGCGGTCGGAATTCCACCAGTAACTGGGGCAGCTGGTCGAACAGCAGGCGCAGAGGATACACTCGTAAAGGCCATCGAGCAGGGCCCGATCTTCCTTCGATTGCAATTGTTCACGATCGGGCGGCAGCGGGGTGTCGTTTTTCATCCAGGGTTCGACCGATGCGTGCTGGGCGTAGAAATTGGTCAAATCCGTCACCAGGTCTTTGACTACGGGCTGGTGCGGCAGCGGGTACACATGTACATCCCCTTTGATTTCATCCAGCGGCTGGATGCAGGCCAAGGTGTTGCGGCCATCGATGTTCATCGAACAGGAACCACAGATACCCTCACGGCAGGAACGGCGGAAGGTCAGGGTGGGATCGATTTCGTTCTTGATCTTGATAATCGCATCCAGCAGCATCGGACCGCAGTCGTCCAGGTCCAGGGTGTAGGTATCGATCCGTGGGTTGTCGCCGGTTTCCGGGTCGTAACGGTAGACGATAAATTTTTTCGGCCGTTTGGCACCCTCGGGTGCCGGCCAGGTCTTGCCTTGTTTGACCACGGAATTGGCGGGTAGTGTAAACTCTGCCATGTGTGTGCTCCTAAACCTTCAAATTAATACACGCGAGCCTTGGGTGGAAATGCCTCCACCTCGTCGGTCAGGGTGTTCATGGACACCGGACGGTAATCGATGCTGACCTTGCCCTTGTCGCCGATCCAGGTCAGGGTGTGTTTCATCCAGTTTTCATCGTCGCGCTCGGCAAAGTCTTCACGGGCATGGCCACCGCGACTTTCTTCGCGGTTATTGGCGGCATGCATGGTGGCCAACGCATTATCGCGCAGATTATCCAGTTCCAGGGTTTCCACCAGGTCGGTATTCCATTGCAGCGAGCGGTCGGTGGTCTTGATATCCTCGAACTGGGCATAAATCGTATCCATTTTTTCCACCCCGGCCTGCAGGGTGTCGCCGGTCCTGAACACGGCGGCGTGGGTTTGCATGGTCTTTTGCATGGTGAGACGTAATTCAGCGGTGCTGACACCGCCGTTGGCATGCCGCAGGCGATCGAAACGGTCGAGCAAAGGCTCGACAAGGGCATCGTTCGATGGCTTGTGTTTCTCATCCTTGTCGATGATTTCGGCGCAGCGGATTGCCGCCGCGCGTCCGAATACCACGATATCGAGCAGTGAATTGGACCCCAGGCGATTGGCACCATGCACCGATACGCAAGCGGCCTCACCGATGGCCATCAGGCCGGGTACCACCGTATTCGGATTGCCATCCTCCAAGGTGACGACTTCACCATGGTAGTTGGTGGGTATTCCGCCCATGTTGTAATGCACGGTCGGTATCACCGGTATCGGTTCTTCGCTAACGTCGACCCCGGCAAAGATCTTGGCGCTTTCAGCGATGCCCGGCAGTCGTTCGTTGATGACCTCGGGCCCCAGATGCTCCAGGTGCAGGTGAATATGGTCATCTTCAGCACCGACGCCGCGACCCTCGTTGATCTCGACGGTCATCGCCCGACTCACCACATCCCGTGACGCCAGGTCTTTGGCGTTGGGCGCATAGCGTTCCATGAAACGTTCGCCCTGGGAGTTGGTCAGGTAGCCGCCCTCCCCGCGCACACCCTCGGTAATCAGGCAACCGGAACCGTAGATCCCGGTCGGGTGAAACTGGACGAACTCCATATCCTGCAGCGGCAGTCCCGCGCGCGTCACCATCGCATTGCCATCGCCGGTGCAGGTATGCGCCGAGGTGGCGGAAAAATAGGCACGGCCGTAACCGCCGGTGGCCAGCACCACCATCTTGGCGCGAAACCGGTGCAGTTCGCCGGTGGCCAGATCCCAGGCCAGCACCCCGCGACAAACGCCATCGTCCATGATCAGATCGGTGGCAAAGTACTCGATGAAAAACTCGGCCTTGTGTTTCAGCGACTGCTGGTACAAGGTGTGTAGAATCGCATGACCGGTGCGATCCGCCGCCGCGCAGGTACGTTGGGCGACACCTTCACCGTAGTTGGTGCTCATACCGCCGAATGGACGCTGGTATATCTTGCCCTCATCGGTACGGGAAAAGGGTACCCCGTAATGCTCCAGTTCGATGACTGCGGGCACCGCCTCGCGGCACATATACTCGATAGCATCCTGGTCACCCAACCAGTCCGAGCCCTTGACCGTATCGTACATATGCCAGCGCCAGTTATCTTCACCCATGTTGCCGAGTGAGGCGCTCATGCCGCCCTGCGCCGCCACCGTGTGGCTGCGGGTCGGAAACACCTTGGTAATACAAGCAGTGGACAGGCCTTTTTCCGCCATGCCGAAGGTGGCCCGTAAACCGGCACCGCCAGCGCCGACGACAACGACATCATAGGCATGATCAATTAGTTGATAAGACATCTATCAGGCTCCAAAGGAAATTTTCAGTACAGAAACCACGCCGACAGTCGCGAATAACAGCGCCAGCAGACCGACTGCGATCAGCATGCCGATCTTCACTGCTTCATTGGCGACATAATCTTCGATGATGACCTGTAGTCCAAGATAGCCGTGGTAAAAACCAACGCCAACGGCGAGAATCATCAACACGGTAGAGAATGGAGAGCCAATCCAGGCCGTGACCGTGGCATAGTCGGCAACCGCAATCAGGGCAATGGAAAAACTGAACCAGAGTGCCAGTGGGATCATCGCAATGGCGGTCAGTCGCTGGTTCCACCAGTGACTGGCGCCCTCTTTGGCCGACCCTAGCCCTTTGACTTTCGATAGTGGGGTTCGCAGACTCATGATTAACTCCTACGCAGCCAGGGCCACGATCCATACCAGCAGGGTTAGCACTACACTGGCCGCTAGCACCAGCTTGTTGGCCCGACTGGCTACCTCCAGGTCATAGCCATGGCCGATATCCCAGAATAAATGGCGGATACCGTTGCACATGTGGTAATTCAGCACCAGGCTAAAGACGAATAACACGATGAGACCCAGTCCGTTGGCCAGGATGGCATGGGCTATTTCCCAGCTGGATTGCCCATCGGCGAGCGCGGTCAAAAACAACACGGTAAGAACCAGACCAGCGCTTAATATGACCCCGGTGATACGGTGGGAAATGGACATCTTGGCGGTCAATGGCAGCCGGTAAATCTGCAGATGTGGCGATGTCGGTCGGTTGTTGTTAGCCATGTGTTACCTTCCAGCGGCCTCGCGGTGAAACCTGATCAATGTGGATTAGAAATCGATACAGCGGCCTTTGCGTTCCCAGTCACCGTAACGCGTCGGTTCGGGTCCCTTGGGACCACCAATTTCTTGCGGAGCGGAGGGAATTTGCTCGGAGTCGATCTCATCCTGGTGAATGTCGCTGTCGGATCCGTCAACGTCGTCGGTTTGTTGTTGATCTGTCTTCACTGGCTCGACTCCTGGCTGATGCAAAGGATTATTCTATGTTGTTAAAAGATGTCGATAATTTTGCGAGTTACAAGGTTGCACCGCAACAATTTGTCTGTATAAGCTTATATAGATAAAAGAAATAAGACTTTTATCCGGATCTGAATTATTTTGTGCTGAAAAAATCATATTCTCTAATCTTTTATTCATTTTTTCAGCAGCTTATACGATAGAAAAATTATGTTTTAGCCGGCTGTGGCGGGCTTTTCCACGACAGCTTGCTTGTGCTGAGAGATAGTGCAAAAAACATTTAGCCGAAATTATCCTAAACCGGCAGGTTTGACCACACCCGGCCACGGCTGTTGCCGGGTGTGGTAGTTTATCATTTGGCGGTGCTCAGTAGCATGGGGATCAATTGTTGATAAGGCACGTAGCCATCCAGTTTTTGCCCGCTCTCGGTAAAAATCGCCGGGGTGCCGGTAATACCCACCTGATTACCAATTACATAGCCCTGGTCGACAAAACTCGCCTGGCTGCAATCAGCTGCAGGCAATTCACCGGTCGCAACACCCTTGGCGATATCCATCGATTTGGCCTTGTCTTCAGCACACCAGACCTGCTTCAGGGCCTGATAGCCGGGCCCCCTGGCACCGCCGCGCGGAAACGGGATATAGCGTACCTCGATACCTGCCTTCTGCAATTCAGGGACTTCGCTATGCAACTTCTGGCAGTATGGACAGGAGGTGTCGGTAAAAATATTGATCACGGTCTTGGTTTCATTAACCGCCGGAAATACCGACAGATCATCGACCGACAGGCTGTCCAGTTGCTGCTTGGCCAGCCCGCGGCGCGACAGCTCGGTCAGGTTGACCTGTGCCTGCAGGTCGATCAAGTCACCGACAATTACGTAACGACCATCGCCGGTCAGATAGGCGAAATTAGTGCCGGTTCGGGTCTGAAAGCGGGTCTGGTAGATACCTTCGGCCGGCGTTTCGACGACCTCAGCCACGGCTGCATTACCCAGGCGGGATTTCAGCAGCTCGGTCATCTTGGCCTTGTCGGGATTATTGTCGGCCGCGAGAGCGGATGTCATGGAGACCAGGCAAGCGGCCGCAACGAATAAAATTTTAGCTGTCATGTAATTTCTCTAGGATTTGGCTTGGAAGCTGTTGATAGTTGTGATGGTTAGTCAATAACCCACTCAAATAGTTGCAAATATTGGGATTATGCGAAATTTTTCCGCCATACCAGGATCCGATTATTCGCCGGCATGGCATGATCATCGACGCATTCTAAACCAGATGAATCGGCGATGTCCTGTAACCATTGAAAATTTTTGATGCCGCTGGCCGGATCGCGTTGCTTGAGCCACTGGTCGAAGCGAGCATTACTGTCCGAGGTATAGCGGTTATCGTAGTTGAACGGACCATACACCAAGAACAGCGCATCGTTGCGCATACAGGCCGGACAACGCTGAAACAACTGCTCTACCTCGGCCGCAGACATGATGTGCAGGGTGTTGGCGCTAAACAGCAAATCGTATTGCTGCTGTGGCCAGCTGGCGCTGACATCGAGTTCGATGGGTGCCTGCACATTATCCAGACCGCTATCATCGATCCAGGCCTGGATCCCCGGATGGTATTCAACCAGGTCACTGGTCTGCCAGCTTAAGTGGGGAAACAGCGCAGAAAAATAAACCGCATGCTGGCCGGTACCACTGCCGATTTCGAGCAAACGCTGACGACCCTCGACATAGCGTTGCAGAACCTGGCGGATCGGTTGCCGATTCTGCTCGCAGGATTCACTGTAGGGTTTATCAGTCATCGCCACTGCCGTGCTTGCCGGCCTGGTTCAGCTCACGCAGTTTAGCCAACTTCTCGCCAATCTTGATCTCGAGACCGCGCTGGACCGGGTGGTAATAGCGCTTGACCGGCATCGCATCCGGGAAATACTTTTCGCCGGCGGCAAAGGCATCCTGCTCATTATGGGCGTAGCGGTAATCCTTGCCGTAATCCAGCTCTTTCATCAGCGTGGTCGGCGCATTGCGCAGATGCAAGGGTACATCCAGGCTACCGGTATTGCGCGCATCCTGCATGGCCTGGCCGAAGGCATTATAGACCGCATTGCTCTTGGCGGCGCTGGCCAGGTAAACCACCGCCTGGGCGATCGCCAGTTCACCCTCCGGACTGCCCAGGCGTTCGAACGCCATCCACGCCGAAAGGCTGATATCGAGGCCGCGCGGATCGGCATTGCCGATGTCTTCCGATGCCATGCGTAACACCCGCCGCGCGATATACAGTGGATCGCAGCCGCCATCGAGCATCCGGCACAACCAGTACAGGGCGGCATCCGGGTCGGAACCGCGCACCGATTTATGCAGCGCCGAAATCTGTTCGTAAAAGATATCGCCCTTGTTATCGAAGCGGCGATGGCCCTGGCTGACGACCTCCAGCACCTGCTGTTTGTTGATGGCACCCTGCTCCGCCAGATCGGCGAGAATTTCGACAAAGGTCAGGATCCGGCGGGCATCGCCATCGGCGGCCTTGATCAACAGCGGTATCGCGTCCTCGTCGATCTGCAGCTGCATGTCCCCCAGACCGCGTTGCCGATCGTCCACTGCAGCTTCCAATACCTGGCGTAAATCCTCCTCGGCCAGGGCCTTCAGCAGATAGGTGCGGGTCCTGGACAACAGCGCATTATTCAGCTCGAAGGAAGGATTCTCGGTGGTGGCACCGACAAACACGATGGTGCCATCCTCGATATGCGGCAGAAAAGCATCCTGCTGCGACTTGTTGAAGCGGTGTACCTCATCGACAAATAACACGGTAATACCATGATATTGCCTGGCCTGCTCGACCGCTGCGCGGATATCCTTGACCCCGGACAACACCGCGGATAGCGACAGGAACTGGGCATCGGAATACTCGGCAATCAGCCGGGCCAGGGTGGTTTTACCGGAGCCGGGCGGCCCCCAGAACAACATCGAATGCAACTTGCCGGATTCGATTGCCTGGCGCAGAGGCTTACCCTGCGCCAGCAGATGTGACTGGCCAACCACCTGGTCCAGGTTGCGCGGGCGCATCCGATCCGCCAAAGGCCGGTAGGCATTGTCTTCGGCAAACAGATCCGGCATGTCAGTCGTCCAGCAACTGGATCAACCGCCAGCGCCGAATACATCGACCCCGGGCGGAGGATCAAATTCAAACGTCTTGGGATCGAAGATCACACCGGTACGCAGGTTTTCGAATACGATCTGGGTACTCTGGCCGAAGTTATCGCGCAGCTCCATGGCCTTGACGAGCTCATCCTCGAGACCGATATAAACCCGACTGAACTCCATATCCTGCTTCTTCGGCAGCAACTCTACCCAATACAGGTACTTGCGCTGACCGATCTCGCTGACCTCGAACTCGGTCTCGACCGGTTGTTTTTGCATCAACAGCATGATCGGCGCGGTGGACAGACCGCTTTCCATCGGTTTCACCGTGACCTGGTCGAGGTCGACATCGAATACCCATAGCTCCTTGCCGTCGGCGATGATCTGCTGTTCATAGGGTTGCTGGTAAATCCAGGCAAACTTGCCCGGTCGCTGGATCGAAACCTCGCCCATCGACTGCTGCACCACCTGCTTGTCGTCATCCAGCACGGTCTGCTTGAATTCCGCCTGCAGGTTATCCAGTGAATTCAAAGCCCGGTTCAGACGTTCGGCCACCTCGTCGGCAGACAGTTGAGAAAAAGGTGCCAGAGTAATGAAAAAAAGTATAATAATTCTTAGCATAGTGATTTAATCTGTTGGCGGTGGTGGCGCAAGCACCTCGCGACTGCCGTTGGATTGAACTTCGGACACAACGCCCGCGGCCTCCATTTCCTCGATCATCCGCGCGGCCCGGTTATAGCCGATCTTGAGGCGTCTCTGCACGTAGGATATCGAGGCCTTGCGGCTCTCGGTGACGATCGCGACCGCCTCATCGTAGAGCGCATCCATCTCGCCACCGGTTGCATCTACCGGGCCCTCGCCCGGCAATACCGGGGCGGTCTGTTCCTGTAGGACATCATGCAGATAGTTTGGTTTCCCGCGTTTCTTGATCTCCCTGACCACATCGTGCACCTCGTGGTCGGCGACAAACGCGCCATGCACCCGTTCCGGCATGCTGGTGCCGGCCGGTAGATACAACATATCGCCATGCCCAAGCAGGTTCTCCGCCCCCATCTGATCGAGGATGGTACGCGAATCTATCTTGGAAGAAACCTGGAACGCGATCCGGGTCGGGATGTTGGACTTGATCAGGCCGGTGATCACATCCACCGACGGACGCTGCGTGGCCAGCAGCAGGTGAATACCGGAGGCGCGCGCCTTCTGCGCCAGGCGTGCAATCAATTCCTCGACCTTCTTGCCCACCACCATCATCATGTCAGCGAATTCATCGACCACGACGACGATGTATGGCAGGGTTTCCAGGTCTTCGGGTTCGGCATCGGGGTTCAGCAGCCGGGCCTGCTCCAGGTTGAACAACGGATCCTTGATCGGCTTGCCGTCATCGATCGCATCCCTGACCTTTTTGTTGAAGCCGGAGATGTTGCGCACACCCAGTGCGGCCATCAGCTTGTAACGACGCTCCATCTCCGCCACGCACCAGCGCAATGCATTGGATGCATCCTTCATGTCGGTCACCACCGGTGCCAGCAGATGAGGGATACCCTCGTAGGCACTGAGCTCGAGCATCTTGGGATCGATCAGGATCATCCGCACCTGATCCGGTGAGGATTTGTACAGCAGGCTTAAAATCATCGCGTTGATCGCCACCGATTTACCGGAACCGGTGGTACCGGCGACCAGCAGATGCGGCATCTTGGCCAGATCGGCCACCACCGCCTCACCACTGATGTCCTTGCCCAGGGCCAGGGTCAGCGGCGACTGCGCCTGATCGTAGGCCTTGGACCGCAAAATCTCACTGAGGACGACGATTTCGCGCTGTTCGTTGGGGATTTCCAGACCCATCACCGATTTACCCGGAATCACCTCGACCACGCGCACTGCGATTACCGATAACGAACGCGCGAGATCCTTGGCCAGGTTGCTGATCTGACTGACCTTGACCCCGGCCGCCGGCAGGATCTCAAAGCGGGTAATAACCGGGCCCGGATGGACCGATTCCACCTGCACCTCGATGCCGAAATCCTGCAGCTTCAGTTCCAGCTGCTGCGACATCGCCTGCAGGGCCGATTCACTGTAGCCCCGGGTCTTGGCCGGTGGCTTGTCGAGTAAGGTCAGCGACGGCAGCGTGCCATCACTGTTGCCGGTATTGAACAATGGAATCTGTTGCTCTTTGAAGGCGCGTTCGCTTTGTTCAACCTGTTTCACCACCGGCTCGATGCGCACCGGTTTGCGACTGTCCTTCTTCTGTTTCTGCTCGGTGAATACCTGCTCTCGCTCATGACGCAGGCGATTGCCCTCACGCCGGTCCTTGAACAGGTAGTAGCGCTCGACCAGCTTATCCAGCAGCCACAGGGTGAAGGCGCCGGTATTGTCCACCACCGCTAGCCAGGACAGGCCGGTGAACAGGGTCAGCCCGGCCAGGAACAGCGCCAGGTGTAACACGGTAACCCCAAGAAAACCCATGCTGGCGGAAAAATTCAAGCCGGTGATCTGCCCTAAAATACCGCCGGCATCCAGGGGTACCGACGCTCCCTGCAGGGAAAAATGCAGACTCGACAGGGCACAGCCGGAGATCAGGGTCAGGGCGAAACCACTCCAGCGTACCGCCAGCATCTGGTAACGGTCTTCCGGCCGGCTGTTGCGCGTGCGCACCAGGATTACCCCGTTGTAGAACAGCATGATCGGCAACAGGAAGGCCATGAATCCAAACAGGTAAAGCACCAGGTCGGCCAGCCAGGCGCCGGTGGAACCCCCGAAGTTGGATACCTGTTCATTGACCCCGCTGTGTGACCAGCCTGGATCTCCCGCGTCATAACTGAGCAGCGCGACCAGGATGTACAACGCCATGGCGAACGAAATCAACATGCCTGCCTCGCGCAGGCGTTGTTCGAAGTGACTGTTGAGGATGGTCCGCTCGCTGCCGTCGTTGTTACGGATTGCGGATTTTGTGTTGTGCTGAGCCAATAGTGATGTTTCGTTGTAATGGTTTATCCTGGTTATTCTACAACAACATGGTCAAAACGAAACCTCGCGCAGTTCCTCTGCACTACTGAATCCACACCTTTGATCGGAAAGCGCCGGGACTTCCCTGCAGATTTCATCCTTATTCGCTGGTTATTTTCAGGTAAACTATGCGATCAATTTTTTTATCACTTATTTTTTTAGGTATTAACCATGTCTGAAACCAAGCATTGTAAAGTCCTGATCCTGGGCTCCGGGCCGGCCGGTTACGCCGCCGCGGTTTACGCTGCCCGCGCCAATCTCAACCCGGTCCTGATCACCGGTATGCAGTCCGGCGGGCAGTTGATGACCACCACCGAGGTGGATAACTGGCCGGGCGATGTACAGGGGTTGACCGGCCCCGATTTGATGGTACGGATGCAACAGCATGCCGAACGTTTTGACACCGAGGTGATCTTCGATCATATCCATACCGTGCACCTAGATGAGAAACCCAAGCGGCTAGTGGGAGACCAGGGGCAGTACAGCTGCGACGCCCTGATCATCGCCACCGGCGCCAGCGCCATGTATCTCGGTCTGCCCAGTGAAGAAAAATTTATGGGCAAAGGGGTCTCCGCCTGTGCCACCTGTGACGGCTTTTTTTACAAAGACCAGAACGTGGCCGTTATCGGCGGTGGTAATACCGCGGTAGAAGAGGCCTTGTACCTGACCCATATCGCCAAGCATGTGACCCTGGTCCATCGCCGCGACAAGCTGCGCAGTGAAAAAATCCTGCAGGACCATCTGTTCGACAAGGAGAAAAACGGCAATGCCAGCATCGAATGGAACCATGTGCTGGACGAAGTGCTCGGTGATGACAGCGGGGTTACCGGATTACGCATCAAGAGCACCCTGGACGACTCCACCAAGGACCTGGATGTCACCGGGGTGTTTATCGCGATCGGACATAAACCGAATACCGACATCTTTGCCGGCCAGCTCGACATGCATGAGGGTTATATCGAGGTAAAGAGCGGCAGCAATGGCAATGCCACCGCGACCAGTGTCGAAGGCGTGTTTGCCGCCGGTGACGTCAGCGATCATATCTATCGCCAGGCCATCACCTCCGCCGGCAGCGGTTGTATGGCAGCGCTCGATGCCGAACGCTACCTGGATGAACAGGAATATTCCTGATCTGACCCAACGCAGAAATCGATGTCGATAGAGGTAGACATCAAAACCAGTCTCGCCGAGATCCCAGCCGGGCAATGGAATGCGCTGGGTGAGGCTGACTATCCCTTTACCCGGCATGAATTCCTGCATGCCCTGGAACAACATCATTGTCTGCATGAATATGGCTGGCAGCCGGTTTACTTCCTGCTGACCGAGGCCGGCAAACCGATCGCCGCGATCGCCAGCTACATCAAGAGCAATTCCTATGGTGAATTGGTATTCGACCATAGCTGGGCCCAGGCCTATGAACGCAGTGGCCAGGCTTATTATCCCAAGCTGGTTTCCGCTATCCCCTATACCCCGGCCACCGGGCCACGTTTTTTGCTGCATCGAGATATTAGCGACGAGGATCAGTGCCGGGTACTGATTGGTAAACTGATCGAGGTCATCAAACAGTTTTGTCTGCAGCAACAACTGAGCGGCTGGCACCTGCTGTTCCCACGCGAGGCGCTGGTCAAGTCGATCCCCGATCAGCAATTATTGCTGCGTTACGACTGCCAGTACCACTGGAGTAATGACAGCTATCGTGATTTCGACGACTTTCTGTCCCGCCTGAGTTCACGCAAACGCAAGAATATCCGCAAGGAGCGCGCCACGGTAGCGGCGCAGCAGCTACAGATCGAACAACGCTATGGTCATGATCTGACCGAGCAGCAATGGTCGCGCGTGCACCAGTTGTACGCGGGGATCTTTCAACGCAAATACGGCACGCCAACCCTGACCGAAGCCTTCTTCCAGTCCCTGCATAATCTAGAGCGCAGGGTGATGGTGGTGCTGGTCAGCAATCAACAACAGATTATCGCCGCCTCGCTGTTTTTCATCAGCGATGACACCCTGTTCGGCCGGGTCTGGGGCTGTGACGAATATTTCGACTTCCTGCATTTCGAGTGCTGTTACTACCAGGGCATCGATTATTGCATCGAACATGGTTTGTCCAAGTTCGATCCCGGCGCCCAGGGCGAACATAAGATCAGTCGTGGGTTCCTGCCGACCCAGACCTGTTCCGCCCACTGGCTGGCCGAGCCTCAGTTCCATCAGATGATCGATACTTACCTGCGCCAGGAGAAAACCTATATCGATGATTATTGTAGGGAGCTGTTCAAGAAGTCACCCTATCGCAATGAGGAATCTGCATGATCCCGTGGCTGGATCCCCGCCTGCCACCCGATTTCCCCCCTACCGAGCAGGCCCTGGCTGAACCCAATGGTCTGCTGGCTGCCGGTGGCCAGTTATCCTGTGGTTGGCTGGTAGAGGCTTATTGCCGGGGTATCTTTCCCTGGTTCAATCCCAATGAGCCGATCCTGTGGTGGACCCCTGCCCCACGCACCGTGTTGTTCCCGGTGGATTTCCGGATCAATCGCAGTTTTCGCAAATTTCTGCAAAAAAACCCGTACGAGATCACCATCGACCAGCGTTTCAGCGAGGTCATGCATGCCTGCGCGGAACCACGCAAGGGACAGCCCGGCAGCTGGATCTCGCTGCCGATGATCAAGGCTTACAGCGAATTATTCGAGCGTGGATTTGCCCATTCCTATGAGTGCTGGAATGCCGATGGGGTCATGGTTGGAGGACTTTACGGGGTCAGCCTGGGCCGGGTTTTCTTCGGCGAATCGATGTTCAGCCTGGAGAGCAACGCATCCAAGTGCTGTCTGCTGGAGCTGGTGGAGAGTGGCCGCTACAGCATCATCGACTGCCAGATGCGAACCGAGCATATGGTCAGGATGGGCGCGCGGGAAATCAGCCGGCACCAGTTCGAGCAGTTACTGCAGGAACTGATCCCGCCGCTCAGCTGTAGCGTTTGAAATAGCGGGTTGCTGGCGCACAGGTTTGTTCGGTGCTGCGCTCGATATCAAGCCGCGACCAGGCCGGTCGCAGGCATTCAATCAATTCTCAAGAATTGCACTGTACAACAGATACACCAGCACCACGGTCAACCAGGCATCGACGATTAACAGCAATACCAGGTAACGACGGGATTCGGGACGTTTCAGCAGGGTGAAAGTAAAGTAAAGAAAAACCGCAAGGGCGAACAGTAGCAGGATCAGGAAATGCATGACAAAGTTATCTCTGGCAACCGCAACAGTTTAATCGGTCTCAATCACGGTTGCCAGATGGGATTGTACCTTGGTTGATCAAGTGGCCTCAGGTTGTAACAGGAAACGCGAAAGCTCCTGTTGCTTGTCAGAATCCTTCAGACCCATCTTGATGAAGACCAGGATCTTTTGTGCCATCTCGCTACCCGGATTGAGAATATAGACCTGGTGTGCCACATCGGACAGGAACACCTCGCTCTGGATCAACATCGCCATCAGGGTTTTCATATCCTTGGTCTCGTCGATCACATCATAGGGAATACCGACGCTGCTTGGACTGTTTTCCAGCTTCAATGGTTCAATATGGCCAATCAGATTTTGCAGCGGTTTGAGCGCATCATCCCCGTCCTCGGCCGAGAACAGGCTGCCCGCCATCACATAGGTGGCGAAAGACTGCATTTCCGACGAATTCAACGGCGTACCATGACTCTGGTTCTGTAAATCGAGATTATATTTTTGCCTGGCGTCCTTGCGGATATAGCCGAGGCGGATGATGAAGGTGACAAACGCGGCGATCATGTCGTAAATACCGCTCAGAATCGAATAATCCGGGCGCAGGATGTAGTAGCGGATGATGCCGAGGAATAGAGCGAGTAAATCGAATACCGCGGCCCAGACGATACTGACCACGAGCTGCACCGAATAAGCGTCGCGATCCAGGATTACCGCCATCGCGGTTTCTACCGGGCTCATGATGACTGCCAGTTTACCCTGGGATACCTCGGTCAGAATTCCCTTGGCCTGGTCGGTGATCACCACCGCTTTCAAGCGGGATAACAACAGGATCAGTTGTTCGCGCTGATTATCGCTGGGCTGGGCCAGTGCAGCATCCATCTGGGCATAGATTTCGCGGGCTTCGGCTAACTTCTGTTTCTGGGTATCGAAACGAACTTCCTCGGCCGCCAACTGCTCCATCTTTTTGTAGTATTCGGGGCCCTTGCCGGCACCCAGGCCGGAACGATAACCACGCAGGGCTTCTTCCTCTGCCTGGCGCTTGAGAAATGCGAGTTGCTCGGTCTGGTCATCGACGAACTGCTGTTCCACCAGCATTACTTCGCTCAGCTGATCGGCGACCCTGGCTTTTAACTTGGTATCAACTGAAGCGCTATCAGAAAGAGTGCCTGGCAGGCCGGCGTTGTAGATATAGGTGTAAGCGGACAGGGTCGACAGGGTAAGCGCCGCGGCATAAACCACCAGTAACACCAGTTTCCCCAGACCACGCACATAGGGCAACGCAATCAGGCTGACCGCGATGGAAAACTGGACCGCCACCGCAAACAGAATGGCAAATTCCTGTTCTTCGATGAACAGGTGGGCACCCGAATAGGTGAAGATGCCGTTGATAGAGGCTAGGATGAAAATCACTACACTGATGATGCTGGCGATTCTCAGACCATGGGCCTTATCCTTTGCGTTGGAAGTCATGAGTAGTTACCGGAGCTTGAAAATCCGGCGAGTATATTAGATTTTGCTAATATTTACAAGTCATTCGGGATCGGGCCGCTGTTTACGATGCACCCATTTCGCTGCCGCCAGTGCGCTCATGTTGACCAGGCCACGCACGCTGATCGAAGAATTGACCACATGTCCGGGCAGGTTGCAGCCCAACAGGATCGGGCCAACCGCGACCCCTTTGCCGAGAATTTTAATCGTCCTCGAAGTGATATTTCCCGCATCAAGATTGGGCATCACCAGCAGGTTAGCGCTGCCGGAAATACTTTCTCCGCTAAACAGCTGACGTCTTCTGGGTTCGGATAAGGCGTAATCAGCCTGCATTTCACCATCAATTTCCAGCTCGGGTTGCTGTTGCTGGATCAGGGCCAGGGCTTCACGCATCTTCAGCGCGGATGCGGAATAGCGGTCGCCAAAGCTTGAATGAGATAACAGGGCAACCTTGGGTTTTATGCCAAAGCGTTGCACCTCAGCCGCCGCGATCAGGGTCATCCGGGCAATGTCCTCGGCACTCGGGTCGACCATGACCTGGGTATCACAGATGAAATAGGTGCCAGAGCTAAGCAGATGCAGATCCATCGTCGCCAACTGTTGCTCGCCCTGGTGTTGTTCGGCCACATGCATGATTCTCCTGAGATGATGCAGAAAGCGCCCAACCGAACCGCAGATCATGCTGTCAGCATCTCCGGTCTTGACCATCAGCGCGGCCTGGATCGTCGTACTCGCCCGGATATGGGCCAGTGATTCCTGCTGGCTGATGCCATGTCGCATCATGATCCGATGATAACTATCGGCATAGCGTGCCTCGTCGATATCGTAGGCAATTTCGAAATCGATATTTTCACGCAGGCTCAGACCATTATCCCTGATCTGCTGCTTGATCTCATCGGGACGACCGAGCAGTATCGGGTAAGCGATTTTATCCTGGACGATTTGTTCCACCGCCTGCAACACCCGCAGGTTGTCACCCTCGGCAAATGCAATACGACAACCACTGTCCCGGGCCAGCTCGAACACCGGTTTCATGACCATGCTAGAGCGATACACATAGTGGGTCAGGCGCTCACGATAAGCCTGCAGATCGGGCAACGGCCGGGTGGCCACACCCGAGTCCATCGCCGCCCGGGCGACCGCGCTGGCCACCTCGACGATCAGGCGCGGATCAAACGGCTTGGGGATCAGGTAGTCCGGACCGAAGCGGAGGGTTTCGTCGGTATACGCGGAGCTGACAATATCGGAAGAGGTTCCTTCCCTGGCCAGTTTCGAAATGGCATTAACGCAGGCGATTTTCATTGCCTCATTGATCTCGCTGGCACCGACATCCAGCGCGCCGCGAAACAGAAACGGAAAACACAGGACGTTATTGACCTGGTTAGGAAAATCGGAGCGCCCGGTAGCGATGACCAGGTCATCGCGCACCTCGCTGGCAAGCTTGGGGTCGATCTCGGGATTGGGATTGGCCAGGGCAAACACAATCGGATTTTTCGCCATGCCGGCCAGCATCTCGGGTTTCAACACATCGGCTGCCGACAGGCCGAGAAAGATATCGGCGCCAGCAATAGCATCGGCCAGAGTTCGCTGCGCTGTGTCCACCGCATAACGTTGCTTGTAGGGGTCCATGCCCTGTTCGCGGCCCGCGTAGACCACGCCATCGATGTCGGTGACGATGATATTCTGTTTATCCAGACCCATCGATACCAGCAGGTTGAGACAGGCCAAGGCGGCGGCACCGGCGCCGGAAGCGACCAGTTTGACCTGGTCGATCGGCTTGTTGACGACGTGCAAGGCGTTGGTCATCGCCGCGGCAACGACGATCGCGGTACCGTGCTGGTCATCATGGAATACCGGGATCGACATATGCTCGCGCAGGTATTCCTCGACGATAAAACAGTCCGGGGCCTTGATATCCTCGAGGTTGATGCCGCCGAAAGTAGGCTCGAGACGTTGAATGGTCTGGGCCAGCAGCAGTGGATCCTGCTCATCCAGTTCGATATCGAACACATCGATATTGGCGAATTTCTTGAATAAAACCGCCTTGCCTTCCATCACCGGCTTGGACGCCAGTGGTCCGATCGCACCCAGACCCAACACCGCGGTGCCGTTGGTGACCACGCCAACCAGATTGCCCCGGGCAGTGTAATCGCTGGCGGTCAGTGGCTGTTTCTCAATCTCGGCACAGGGGTAAGCGACCCCGGGTGAATAAGCCAGGGCCAGGTCGGCCTGGGTGGCCAGAGCGGTGGTGGACTGGATGGATAATTTCCCGGGCTTGGGATTTTTATGGTAGTCCAGGGCCTGGTCGCGAAAATCTTCACTCATAGGGATATAGATCAATTACCTGAAAAACAACAGTATAAGCATGGGTAATGACGTCAGCTAATAACTTGTGACTACTTGCTAATAAGCCAGAACCATAGCTTGCGTGGCAACTGTCCAATACCCAAAAACTCCAGATCAGGTCAGTGAAAAAGAGTCAGAGTCGTAAATGTTGAGGATTATTGGAAACTGGTTTCCTGCATCTCACCACTGGTACTGATATCCACCAGTTTTACCCCGGGCATTTTGGTCATGATGTAGGCGGCATACATCACCAGGGATTTTTTATTCTCCTGTTCGAAAGCCCCGAGGATACGATCCGCGATAATCTGGCAGCGTTGCTCGTTATCCGGCTGCTCGACCCAGCTACGGCTCATTTGCCAGCCCTTGTCCATATCCTGGTCAAGCCTGGCGAAAAAGTCACCAGCCTCGCTGATGATGTTGTCCGGTACTTCGACCGGATAGTTTTGGTCTTCAATGCGAATATTCAGTATCATGAGTTTATCCTTTGTCCTCGGCCATTATATCAATGTTAGCTTCCATCGATCACCTGATATCCACCGAAAACCTGGCAAAAATACGCGAGCTGTTACAAGCATCACCTTTCGTCGATGGCAAACTATCCGCCGGTATGGTGGCACGCGATGTCAAGCACAACCAGGAGATGAATCCGCAATCAGAGCATTTCAATACCCTCAACGAACTGGTCATGGGCAACCTGGTGCGCCATCCAAAATTCAAAGCCGCGGCCTGGCCAAAAAAAGTGGCGGCGCCATTCTATGCCAAATACGAACCCGGAATGGCATACGGTGAACATGTTGATGATCCAGTCATGGGCCAGGGTGAACTTTATCGTACCGACATCTCAACCACCGTTTTTCTGTCCAACCCGGACGAATACGATGGCGGCGAACTAACCATCCGTGATACCTACGGCGAGCGCAAGATCAAGCTGGCTGCAGGATCAGCGGTCATTTATCCCTCGCATAGCCGTCACTATGTCGCCCCGGTCACCCGTGGTACCCGCTATGTGGCGGTTACCTGGGCCCAGAGTACGATTCGTGACCCGGCGCAGCGGGAAATGCTGTATGAATTGAACCAGGCCCGCGAAATGCTGTTTAAGGAACAACCGGATGCTGAATCCACCCGCAAGGTGAGCGCGGTATTCAATAACCTGGTCAGGCGCTGGATTGACATTTAACCCTCTGATCGGCCTGAGCCATGCTGCTGACCATAGATCACCTGCTCGACGCTGAGACGCTTGACAAGATTCAGCAGATTTTTGCCCGGGCCCGTTTTGTCGATGGCAAATTAACCGCCGGCGACGTCGCCAGCAGGGTCAAGAACAACCAGCAGATGGACCCAAACGATGCCTATTACCAGCAACTGAACGACCTGGTCCTGCCAAACCTGGTAAAAAATCCTCACTACCTCGCGGCGTGTTGGCCCGCCCGGTTAAAGCCACCGTACTATGTGCGTTACACCAGCGGCATGACATATGGTGAACACGTCGACAACCCGCTGATGTCGGAGCAAAACACGCTGCGTACCGATGTCTCGATGACAATATTCCTGTCCAGGCCCGAGGATTACGATGGTGGCGAATTGACCATCCTCGATCAGTATGGGGAGAGGAAAATCAAGCTCGATGCCGGTTCGGTGGTCATCTACCCGTCACACAGCCGCCATGTTGTGGCACCGGTAACCAGCGGCGTACGCCAGGTTGCAGTGACCTGGGCCCAGAGCAGGATCAGGGACCCGGCCAGGCGCGAAATGCTGTATGAATTGAACCAGGCGCGTGAGATACTGATCAGGGAGTTACCGCAATCTGAAGCCACGCGCAAGGTCAGTGCAAGCTTCAACAACCTGGTACGGCGCTGGATCGATATCTGACCTGCTAGTTGATGTCTATATCCGTCGCAGCTGCTGCAACTTGAATTGCTCGTCAAAGCTGATCTCAAATCTGCCCTGGATACCGGAGTGGGTAACAAATCGTTGCAATTCCTTGGCGGGAAATTTCAGGCTTCGACCATCCTCCGCGGTAACCCTGACGAATTTGGCCGAACCCTGATAATAACGTTGATATTTCTCGGCGGAAATATTCAGCATAAAGCGCATGGTATGCGGTGGCATTATCTTATTCTGCAAGATTGCTGATCAATTGCTGGTTGAGCAAAAGCTTAACCTTACCGAGCAGGCATAAAAAAAGCCACTCATCGAGCGGCTTTTCTAGTGATCTGGATCGATCAGGTGTTAACGATGAGAACCTTTCTCCTCGTGGGCGATATCTACCAGCTCCATCGCCATTTCCATGTACTTTTGACGGTAACCGTCGAGTTCATGGCCTGCTTCTGGAGTGAAGTAGTCCTTGAAGTTGACGCCATGCTCCTGCTCGTATGCGATGAACTTCTTCTGCATATCGATCAGTTCTTGAATCATTGCCGCTTTATCGCTCATATCATTCCTCTGCACTCGGTGCGTGAAGTATTAATCTTTAAGTTGCCGGGGAATATAGTGGATTATCCCACCAGCGTCACTATTACCATGGTGGTAGAGAGGCAGCAACACAGCTACCTCTACCGCCACAGTGGATCGATTAGTAACCGCCCTTACGGGTAGATTGCGGACAACCGCCGATTTTCAGGCCCTGCTTGGAAGGCATCAGCGGAAACATTTCATACATTTCCTTGGATGAAACCTTGCGCCCCCACTTCTTGCCCATCGCCTTCATGATGCCGCGTTCGTTCGGCTCATCACCATTCAGGGTTTCTTCACGGACATAATGGACGATATCCCAGTGTTCCTGGGTTGGATCTATGCCTTCTTCTGCAAACAGTTCTGTTGCAATATCCTCGTTCCAGTCATTTGCATTGACCAGGTAACCATTCTCGGTTCTTTCAACTGACTCAAGCGCCATACTCTTAGCCTCAATCTCGTTTGTTAATGATTAAAGAAAATAATGGGGAGCCTATTGTGCATAACTGGAATAAGATTTCCTTACCCCATTAGTTATATTTCCTCATTGACCAAGATTATAAGTATTTACCACGAAGGACACGAAGAGCACGAAGGTTAGAGTGGCGGGTTCTTACGGAAATGGTTTGCCGAAATATTAGATGATATTTAGCTGCTAGGATATCTAAGTACACCAAATCATCTTCTTCGTGTACTTCGTGTCCTTCGCGGTTGAATAAGCCTAGTCTTCCTGTTTCTTATTGACTGCGTCTATACCCTTGTGCGGCAGGAAAATGCCGATGCCGAGTAACTGTTTATCACCGATACCCTGTTGCTGTAATTGCACCGATTCCTCGATATCCAGGTCACTGAGCATCAATTTACGAGTCAGAATATCGCCCTCGGCAGTATGATGAACCAGCAGCTTGCCGCTCATCATCTTTTTGACCTGGATCCCCCTGGATTTAAGCTGCTCATGCACGTTATGCAGGAATTCGCTCTCGTCCTCGCTGCCCCCGGTATCCACGTAACGGGCGAAGATCGTGGTCAGTTTGCTCAGCGAGCGGGTGCTGAATTCACCGACGGTTAACTCATGGCCATCGATGTCGAGGGTCTGGCCAACCAGGGCCTCGGCATCCTGCAGCCGGGTTTTCGGTAGCCTCAGGGTAAGCTTGGTCCGGCGCGATACGCAGAGCACATCGGTCTCGGGGTTGTCCGGCCGCATCCAGCCATTGGCGGATTCGGCGACATGGACCTGGTGGATCGCCGCCTGCGGTTCCTGCTCGATCCAGGGTAAATGCCGGATGATCTGCTGCGACAGCGCATCACCGTGGTCCAGCGGCAGGGTCTTGCAGGTTAATTTGAATAACACATCGACCACATCATCGGGTACGGTGTAAGTCTCTGCAGTTGCTTTCTCTTCTTGCCAGAACATAAATGGACCTGTTTCCTTTATCTCACCGCGGTGAAAGTGGCTTCCAGACGATCTTCCCAGTCTGGCGGCGTGTCGATAAACGGCGGCTTGATATCCATCTGAAAAAAACGCTCACCGCCCGCCGCTTTCTGCGCGATCACCTGTTTTAAATCATCAAAAGATTCCACTTCAGGATGTTGCAGCAGAACCTCGCTTAACCACAGCATAATAACCTCAATCTATAAATTTGATCTACCACGAAGGACACGAAGGACACGAAGTCCACGAAGAAGATGATTTTTTCTCGGTATCCTGACAACCTGAGTAACACTCGAGGACTGGCAGGGCATTAAAATCAGTACCAGCCAGTGTAATCCTTCGTGCTCTTCGTGTCCTTCGTGGTTTAAAAATCCTACTGAATATTAATCCGGTTGTAATACCGGGCGCGATAGTATACGCGTTTATGTTGGGTATCATCCACAAATGCGCTGCGTGTATGCAGGACATTGTTGTTGATGACACCCTCACCGGCATTTAGCCGGTAATTAATTATATAACGTGTGTCCGATTCGAGAAATTTAAACAGGCAATCGAGTGCTTCCCGGGTCAGGGCATCCTCTGCCCAGATGATATTATGCTTGCGCTTGCTGAATCTCATGCTGAGTGCGCTGTCATCTTCCTCCAGGAATACCGCACTGCAGGTCTGGGGCCGAATCAGTTCGCCATCCTCGATGTTCTGCGGAATGCACATCACCTGCGGCTGTGTCAATGCCTTGATATACATAGGGTTTTCGTCTCGCAGGTGGATATACACCAGGTCCGGGTCGAGCAGCTGGTTGTCACCGCCCTCGGCTGCCGGTTGTTCGCAATGCAGGACCATCGCCAGCACCCGCTGATGCATCGGGTTGTAATAACCATCGGTATGCCAGCCAATGGCCTTGTTGGTGTAGGGTATATAAAGGTTGGCCCGGCCCTGGTCCTGCACTGTCAACCTGGTGATCCGGTCTTCACGTGCACACAGATTCTTGTCCATTTCCTTGAGCCCCAACTGGCGGCCAATATTGCGCAAGGACGCCAGGTGATCCTCGACCTTCCCCTGCAGTCGATAGATGGCGAAATTGTAACGCGCTATCTGCTGCGCGATAATCTGCAGCGCAGGAGGCGGAATATTGCCATCGCCATCGATATCTACCACCGGCGCGAAATCGTCACTTTGGCGCTGGTCAAATGCCGCGCGTTTGGCATCTGCCCACTGCTGGTAGGCGCGCTGGTCGCCAAGGTCAAGCTGGCTCATCGAATACGTTTTCACTAGTTTTGCGATTGATAATGACAAACTAGGCTTTCCGATAAAATGAATGTATATCCCTATTGGGGTAATTGGATACCTACTCGCGCCCCCCATCAGGCAAGTGTGAAAACGCTCAGCCCTTGTCTAAAATCCCCCGCATTCTTGTAAACCCAATTTACAAGACCGAGTACAACCAACTTATAAGTTAACTAGAGTCTTAAAAGGAGACTATGCAATGGCAAAGTATGAAACTCCGATGCTTGATGAGCTGGAAAACGGCCCCTGGCCTAGCTTTATTTCAGGCTTCAAGCGTTTACGCGATGAACATCCTGACAAGCGCATCAACGAGGTCGCTGGCAGCCTGTTAGGCCAGCTAGAACATTCTTACGAAACCCGCAAGGGTTACTGGAAAGGTGGTACCGTATCCGTATTCGGTTATGGTTCCGGCATCATCCCCCGCTTCTCTGAAGTCGGTGACGCCTTCCCCGAATCCAAGGAATTCCACACTCTGCGTGTCCAGCCTCCTGCAGGTAACCACTACACCACTGACATGCTGCGTCAGCTGGCCGATAGCTGGGAAAAATTTGGTTCCGGCCTGGTAACCTTCCACGGTCAGACCGGTAACATCATGTTCATCGGTACCGACACCGAGAATACCCAGCATTTCTTCGATGAAATCAACGACTACGGTTGGGACCTGGGTGGTGCCGGTCCTTGTGTACGTACCGGTATGTCTTGTGTTGGTGCTTCCCGTTGTGAACAGTCCTGCCTGGACGAGCAGAAGATCCATCGTGTTCTGATGAACAACTTCACTGACGATGTGCATCGCCCTGCTCTGCCTTATAAGTTCAAGTTCAAGGTCTCCGGTTGCGGTAACGATTGCCAGAATGCGATCGAACGTTCCGACTTTGCGGTACTGGGTACCTGGCGCGACGACATGAAAGTCGACCAGGAAGCCTTCAAAGGCTATCTGCAAACCAAGGGCCGCCAGTACATTATCGATAATGTCATCACCCGTTGCCCGACCCAGGCTATCAGCATCTCCGACAACGATGAGTTCGTCGTCGAGAACCGCAACTGCGTTCGCTGCATGCACTGCCTGAATGTTCTGCCGAAGGCACTGTCTCCGGGAGACGACAAGGGTGCGACCATCTGTATCGGCGGTAAGCGTACCCTGAAGATCGGTGACCTGATGGGTACTGTGGTGGTGCCATTCAAGAAACTGGAAACCGAAGACGATTATGAAGAGCTGGTTGAACTGGCTGAAGAAATCATCGACTTCTGGGCAGAAAACGGTCTCGAACACGAGCGTTGCGGTGAAATGATCGAACGTATCGGCCTGGCCAATTTCCTCGAAGGTATCGACGTCGATGTTGATCCAAACATGGTCAACAACCCACGTCAAAGCTCATACGTGCGTATGGATGAGTGGGATACCGAAGCCGAAAAATGGTTTGAGCGTAAAGCGGAAGCTGCTAGCTAATCGCTAGCCGTTTCACTTTGCTATCCGTTTTATTTTTAATTTCTAACTTTAGGTAAAGATATGTCTAACGCTCCACGTCCACCTATTGAATCGGGCTGTCCTGACGGCTTCCAATACATGCATCCGATGATGCGCAAGCATTACGGCACCTGGGACTATCATGAAGATCCCCAGCCCGGTGTTCTTAAGCATGTCGCCAAGAACGGCGATAGCATTTACACCGTTCGTGCCGGTACTCAACGTATCCTCGATGTATTCACCCTGCGCAAGCTGTGTGATATCGGTGACGAATACGCCGATGGCCACGTCCATTTCACGATTCGTTCCAACATCGAATACATGGTTGATGATGAATCCCGGGTCCAGCCCCTGATCGATAAGCTGACCGAAGAAGGCTTCATCGTTGGCGGTACCCGTAACTCGGTCGCCATGATCTCTCACACCCAGGGCTGGCTGCACTGCGATATCCCAGGCACCGACGCCTCTGGCGTGGTCAAGTCGATGATGGATGAACTGATCGACGAGTTCAAAAACTGGAACATGCCGAACCGCGTGCATCTCACCACTTCCTGCTGCCAGATCAACTGTGGTGGCCAGGGCGATATCGCGATCAACGTGCAGCACACCAAGCCGCCGAAGATCAACCACGACCTGGTTTCCAACGTCTGTGAACGTCCTTCGGTTGTTGCCCGTTGCCCGGTAGCCGCGATTCGTCCGGCGATGGTTGACGGCAAGCCTTCACTGGAAGTCGACGAGAAGAAGTGTATCTGTTGTGGTGCCTGCTTCCCGCCCTGTCCTCCGATGCAGATCAACGATGCCGAGCACTCCAAGCTGGCGATCTGGATTGGTGGTAACCACTCCAATGCGCGCAGCAAGCCGACTTTCCAGAAGCTGGTTGCGGCCGGTATCCCCAACAACCCTCCGCGCTGGCCTGAAGCCACTGCGATCGTCAAGAAGATCCTCAAGGTCTACAAGGAAGACGCGAAGGATTGGGAACGTATCAATGACTGGGTTGAGCGTATCGGTTGGCCACGTTTCTTCGAACTGACCGAACTGCCGTTCACCAAGTTCCATATCGATAACTGGCGTGGTGCGCGTAACAGTCTGAACGCATCTGCTCACATCCGCTTCTAAACAGGGGTTGGTTGATGAAATTTGCTATTCAGATTAACGAAGGACCTTTCAGCCACCAGGCATCCGACTCGGCCTATCAATTCACCAAGGCCGCGTTGGAAAACGGTCACGAAATATTTCGTGTGTTTTTCTACCATGATGGCGTAAACAACGGGACCATGTACGGTGTACCGCCGAT